>Ga0256913_10000086_pt1 | contig 39742 bp, 39 predicted proteins | sample Axial_MatmetaG_FD_185970 | JGI IMG/M metagenome (GOLD analysis project Ga0256913, IMG submission 185970) | Deep-sea worm associated microbial mat communities from Axial Seamount, Juan de Fuca Ridge, Pacific Ocean - Axial_Mat | ecosystem: Environmental > Aquatic > Marine > Oceanic > Microbial... | reverse complement strand
AGAACAAGAAAAAATTTACTAAATCTATTCCCAATTCTCTTTAAATCCAGCAAACCCATAATAATCCAAAAGCATAAGAGGAAAAGCACTTAATACTCGCTCCACCTCATCCCATTCTCTCCTGAGATAGGATGCAAAGGCAACAACACTTAAAGCTCTCTCATATGACAATTAAGATTGATGTTCCAATCTGTTAAAAACTCCTTTTAAGCTAAAATTCCCTTAAAAAATAATAACTAAATTATATTAGAGATATTTAAACAGCAAAAGAGAAGAAATAAGGGGTGAGTTTGAGTTTTAGAAAAACTATATAATATTCGTACTTCTAGGGAACTTTGCGTTATAATCGCGAAAATTTTTTAATATACATAGCTATTATGTAATTTAGATAGAGGAATAATTGTGAGAACACACTATTGTGCAGATGTAAATGAGAGTCTTATTGGTCAAGATGTAACGGTTGCTGGTTGGGTATCTAGCAGAAGAGACCATGGTGGTCTAATTTTTATAGATTTAAGAGACAAAGATGAAGTAGTTCAACTTGTTTGTGACCCAGCAGATAATGTTGAGGCTCATAAGATAGCAGAGGGTATTAGAGACCAATTTGTATTGGTAGCTACTGGAAAAGTGAGAGCTAGAGGGGAAGGATTAGAGAACCCAAAACTCAAAACTGGTAAAATTGAGATTGTAGTAGATAATTTGATAGTTGAAAATAAATCTTTGCCTATGCCATTTGAGCTTGGTGATAATAAGGTTAATGAAGAGATTAAACTAAGACATAGATATTTGGAACTACGAACTCAAAAATCTTATGATATTTTTAAACTTCGTTCAAAAGCAACAATTGCTACTAGAAATGCACTTGATGAACTTGGATTTTTGGAAGTTGAGACACCTATTATTACAAAATCTACTCCAGAAGGAGCTAGAGATTATCTAGTACCTAGCCGTGTACATGGTGGTGAGTTTTATGCTCTTCCTCAATCTCCACAACTTTTTAAACAACTACTTATGGTTGGAGGATTTGATAGATATTTTCAGATTGCAAAATGTTTTAGAGATGAAGATTTGAGGGCAGATAGACAACCTGAATTTACTCAAATAGATATTGAGATGAGTTTCTGTGACCAAGAAGATGTAATTGAAGTGGCTCAAAAACTTATGTACTCAATCTTTACTAAATGTGGTTTTGATATTCCTACTACATTTAAACGAATGTCATATAATGAAGCAATGGAAAAATATGGTTCAGATAAACCTGATATGCGTTATGATTTAGCTATGGTTGATGTTATTGATATTTTTAAGAGATGTGATAATGCTATATTCTCAAATATTGCAAAAGATAGCAAAAAAAATAGAATAAAAGCTCTCAAAGTTCCAAATGGAGATAATATATTCTCTAAAAGAGAGATGAAAAGATTTGAAGATTATGTACGAAAATTTGGAGCATCTGGTTTAGGATATTTCCAAATGAAAGAGGATGGTCTAAAAGGTCCTCTCACTAAATTCTTTACTCCTGAAGATATAAAAGCTATTATAGAAAGATGTGAACTAAAAGTTGGTGATGCTGTATTCTTTGGTGCTGGGAATAAAAAATTGGTACTAGATTATATGGGTAGATTTAGAATTCATTTAGCCCAGATTATGGATATAATTCCAAAAGATACATTTGAGTTTTTGTGGGTAATGGATTTCCCTATGTTTGAAGAAGAGGATGGTCGAATAAAAGCACTTCATCACCCATTTACTATGCCTAAAACTGATGAGAATGGAAAGATTAGCTTTAATGATATAGAAGAGATTGAGTCTATTGCTTATGACTTGGTACTCAATGGTACGGAGCTTGGTGGTGGGTCTATCCGTATTCACAAAGAGGAAATTCAAGCAGAAGTATTTAAACTTTTAGGAATTTCAGATGAAGAGGCAGAGGCTAAATTTGGGTTCTTGCTAAATGCTCTTCAATTTGGCGCACCTCCACATGGTGGTATTGCATTTGGTCTTGATAGATTGATTATGCTTATGACTGGGGCTAGTAGTATCCGTGAGGTTATTGCATTCCCAAAAACTCAAAAGGCACAATGTCTATTGACTAATGCACCAAGTTCTGTTGATGGTGAACAGTTAAGAGAACTTAGTATTCGAGTTCGTAAGCAACAAACTGAATAATAAAGCATGAAAAAATAATATAAAAGGAAAAATAAGATGTCAAAAAAACTATTTTTAATTATTGGAGCACCAGGTTCAGGAAAAACAACTGATGCTAGTTTAATAGCACAAAAAAGAAGTGAAAATATCGTTCACTACTCTACAGGTGACATGTTAAGAGCAGAAGTAGCAAGTGGAACTCAACTTGGTCAAAAAATTGAAAGTTATATCTCAAGAGGTGCTTTAGTTCCATTAAAGATTATCGTAAATACTATTGTCTTGGCAATTGATAATGCACCTGTAGATAATGTACTCATAGATGGTTATCCAAGAAGTATAGAACAGATGATAGCACTAGATGAGCTACTCAGTCAAAAAGATGATATTGATTTGGTATCTGTCATAGAAGTAAGAGTAAGCGAACAGGTAGCCAAAGATAGAATTTTGGGTCGTGCAGCAGAAGCACAAGAGGGTGAGCAACGAAGTGATGATAGTATAGAAGTTTTTTATGATAGAATGAAAATCTATACAGACCCATTAACCCAAATTAGAAACTTCTACACAGATAAAAATCTACTTCAAGTAATTGATGGTGAGAGAACACTTGAAGTTATTGTTGAAGATATGGATAGTTTTATTCAGAGTAAAATCTAAAAACTCTCTAGCAATACATTCTCTTTATCCAAAATATCTACATTATTTAGATATGTTAGGGGTAGAGAGGTTGGTCTAATAGAATATAGAGATGATACCTCTTGGCATATTGCTTTTCTTCCTCGTGTTGAGTTAATAAACTGTACAATAAATCTTGAATCCAGTTTTACACCCTTTTTGACACGAATAGATGCCATATAATGAGGAATAACCAATCCCTCTTGCCCCTCTTCGACAAAACAAGCAATCATAGGAAAATATAAACTAACAATCACATCCCCTGCTTTGGTTAAATTTTCAGAAGATACTTTTTTATTACTATCTACTGTTATAAGCTTTCGCTCATCTATAAAAGAGATAGGTTCTAATGATAGCATAGTAAGTTCTCTATAAATAGTATGATTTTCCATATCATTCTCTTTCTCTTTTAAATAAGTACCTTTAATAATTGTTGCAACTTCTTTCAATTTCATAATATAATCCTTCTTTCTTATATACATATTAATTTTATAGGGTAATTATATTGATTATTTCTTTAACATTAAATTAATATTAAAGAAATAATGTAAATATTATACATAAGCTTAACATTATATATTCTATTATATTTAATATTTTCTTAAATATAATATGTAATATTTTAGTTTAACATTTTTAAATAATTTTGGATTGAAATTTGATAGAAGGGGTATTTCTACCCACAAAAAGTTAGAGTCGTTGAGGCATCTCATCTTTGAATGCTATTTTTTCAGCATTTTTTAGAATTTCTAAAGCACCCTCTTCTATCATAAGTGAAGCTAAAGCCTCTCCTAGAGAGCTACTATCTTTTCTAATTGCCAAAAGAGATTTATGTAAAATATGTGTTCCATCAGGATAACCAATCATTGCTTCTATCTTAATATTATCTCCATCTATAGTTGCATTGACAGCTACAGGAGCTGAACACCCTGCTCCTATTTTGGCTACAAAGTCTCGTTCTAGTTTTGTAAGCAAAAAGCTATCTGTGTCATTGAGAAATTCTACTATCTCTCGTACTTCATTATTTGAACTAACTATCTCAATACCCAAAGAGGCTTGACCCATTGGTGGTATCATCATACTTAATGGTAATTTTTGAGTATATGGAATATCTTTAAGTAGGTCTAAACGATATAATCCTATATATGCTAAAATAATAGCATCATATTGACCTTCTGATAGTTTTCTAAGCCTTGTGTTAACATTACCTCGTAAATCTTTTACTTTCAAATCGGGTCTAGCATTGAGTAGTTGCATTCTTCGTCTAAGACTTGTAGTTCCTACTACGCTACCTAGTGGGAGTTCATCTAATGAAGCATATTTATGAGAAAGAAAAACATCTGATTGGTCTTGACGAGTAGTAATTGCTAATAGCTCTAATCCATCAGGGATATAAGTTGGGACATCTTTTAGGGAATGTACAGCTATATGAGCATTACCTGCTAACATCTCATCTTCTAGCTCTTTGGTAAAGTGACCTTTTCCACCTATTAAAGCTAAAGGTTTATCCAATATTTTATCACCTTTTGAGGTAATCTCATTTATTTCAACGATAATATTTGGAAACTGTTTTTCAACTCTATCTCGTATATGATAGGCTTGCCAAAGAGCTAAATCACTAGCTCTAGTTGCGATTATTAATTTATCCAAGAAAACTCTTTATTTAATTTATTATGTTATCAAAAAAATCTTTGATACGGTTAGTTCATTTTTTAATATCTGATTTATTAGATATAAACTCTTTATACTTATTTCTACTTTTATCCCATTTTCCATCAATATAAACAGTAGGTGTTCCAGAAACTAATGCCTTAACTGCTACCTCTTGGTCAACTTTGAGTTCATCAGCTATATCTTTGGCATCTAAGTCTTTTTCTGTTAAACTAATACCAATTACCTTTTTAACCTCTGCTAATACTTTAGTTACATTTCTATCATTATATTTTACATTAAGAGTATAAACTTTCATTGCATTATCAAAATGTTTTTTCTGCTGTTCTATAATCATTACTCTTGTCAAAATATCAGATACAGGATGAATTCGTAATAGTGGGAAATGATAATAATATAGTGCAAATGTCTCAGGATTTGCTTTTACAGCTTTATAAATTTCAGGTATTTTCTTTTGACAAAATGGACATTTTGGGTCTGAAAATACAACTATTTTATGTTTTGCATCTTTGTTTCCTGCAAATAGATGTTTATCATCATATATATCTGATTTCAAATTTGGCTTTAGTGTAGCTTTTAAATCTCTTCCTGTTCTCATATCAATAAGAGTGGGACTAGCAAAATCATCTTTAACAAAAATTGTTTCTGGTACAGTTACTTTATCTGTTATCGTAGGATTTTTCTTAATTTCAGCATGAATATTTACAAAATATACATCCCAACCTTTTGGACTAGCTAACTCTTTTTTACCAATTATATCTATAGATGATACCTTAATACTTGGACTTTTGACCATATAATGTTTAATGTAATTCTTTACAACATCCTCATTTGAACTGGCACTAAGGCTTAGTGTGACTAATAGTGTCGTGCTTAATAATTTCGACATCAATGACATTCTCATCTCCTTGTTTATTTGAATTTTTAATATTTGTTTTATTTTTTATAAATGGTATTGTACCACCAAATTGTAAATATAAAGAATATAGAAGTGCAAAAACTCCTAAAAAATCTGAAAAAACTCCAGGAATTATTAAAAGTATAGCTCCTAAAAAGTAGGCTGTAGAAGAATCATGGAAACTTTTCCCATTTAATTTCCCAGTAGCTAGAGAGCTAAAACTTTTCATAATGGTTATATGAGCATTTTGTAATAATCCCATACCTAGCATAAAAGAGACTAATATCCAAAGAACTGAACCCATAAATCCTATATTTGACCCAACAGCCAAAGAGAAATATAGCTCAAGGAAAAAATAGGGAATAATAAACAACATTAATCCAACCTCTCTAGTAAAATATCTACTATATTATCTAATTTTATAACCTCTTTAGTTAATCCATTTCTAGTAATTAACTCTGCATTGCCATCAACAATATCATTTCCTATTACAATGGCAAAAGGGAAACCAACTAACTCAAAATCTTTCATCTTGACTCCAAATCCTGTTTTTTTATCTGCTCTATCATCTAATATTACAGATACTCCTTTAGATTGAAGCTTAGTATAAATTTTTTGTGCTACTTCCATTTGTTCAATATTTTTAGCTTTAGCTACAATAATATCTACTATATATGGTGCTGATTCTTGTGTCCAGATACAACCTTTATCATCATGATTTTGTTCAATAATTCCTGCTAATAAACGACTTACTCCAATACCATAAGTTCCCATTATAAATGGCTCTAATTTCTGTTTTTCATTTAGAAATTCAGCCCTCATAGGTTCAGAATAGACTGTTCCTAATTGAAATATATGACCTGCTTCTATTCCTTTGGTTTGGCTCAATCCCCCACCACATTTCGGACATACTGTTTTATCTTCTGATAAAACTTCTATATTAGCCCCAAAATCACAACTATTGCAAACCATTATAGTATCTTCACCACTATCAGCTAATATCATAAACTCTTTAGAACCAGCTCCTCCAATAGCTCCACTATCAGCCTCTACTACTCTAAACTCTAATCCAAGTCTAGTAAATATTTTTTTGTAAGTCTCTTCCATTAGATTAAACTCTCTAATCATATCTTCGGTGGTAGCATGAAAACTATAAGCATCTTTCATTAGAAACTCTCGACCTCTCATTAATCCAAATCGAGGTCTAACCTCATCTCTAAATTTCCAATTTATTTGATACATATTTACAGGTAACTGTTTATAACTTTTGACTGTTTGACGAACCAGATTTACCATAGCCTCTTCATTTGTTGGACTTAGTACAAAATCATTTTCATGTCTATCTTTGAAACGGAGTAACTCTTTACCAAATTTATCAGCCCTACCTGTCTCTTCCCAAAGAGTAATAGGTGTTACAATTGGCAAATGAACCTCTTGAGCTCCTGCTTTGTCTAGTTCATCTTTGACAATAGCTCTTACTTTATCTAGTGTTATCTTCCCCAAAGGTAAAAAATTATAAAGCCCACTACCACCTGATTGTTGTATAAAACCAGCTCTTAATAAGAGTTTATGAGAAGCTAAAACAGCATCATTTGGACTCTCTTTTGTTGTTGGTATTAATATTCTTGAAAATCTCATTATTGGTATCCTTTATTATACTTTTTTGTACTTTTTATATTAAATATATCTTTGATAGCATTAACTCTTTTATCTGAAGAGGTCTCTGATGAACAGTATCTTATATTTTGAGTAGCATTATGTAAAAAACGATTAAACATCTGTTCTGCCATTTTTCGCATATTCTCTTGATACTCGGCTGGTACAAACTTTTTATTTATAGCACGGGTTAGCTCTTTTTCTATAGCATCTTTGGCTTGTAGTCGCATATCTTTGATAACTGGTTCTATTGATAATATTCTAAGCCATTTATAAAAATCTTGTTTATACTTCTCTACTATATCTATCGCTCTATTTGCTTGTTCTTGTTTGAGTGCATAGTTCTCTTTGGAGATACTTTTTAGGTCATCTATTCTAAATAGCTGTAACTTTTCTAGTGGAATATCATCTATATCTCTAGGTATTGCCATATCAAACCAGACTCTATCTATATTATCACTCTCTATCATTTCAGGTTTGATAATCATATCTTTGGATGATGTAGCAGAAAAAAGTAATCTATATTTATTCAGATATTTATGTAGATGTTCCATAGTATCAGAACGAACATCATCTCCTAACTCTTTGGCTATAGATTTAACTTTATCTCTATCTCTACCCAATATTATAACATCACAACCCAAACGCAATAGATTTTTGATAGCTATTATTCCCATCTCTCCTGCACCAATTACAACAGCTGTCATACCTGTAATATTATTTCCATATATCTGATGAGCTTGTGTAACAGCTACAGATGCAATAGATAGAGGATAACGAGAAATATTAGTAACATTGCGAACCTCAGCAGCACACTTAACAGCATAAGAGATTACACTATTGAGTTTTCTACCTGCTGTATGGTTATAAAAAGAGAACCTATAGGCATCTTTAACCTGTCCTGTTATTTGTGATTCACCAATAACTAGGGACTCCAAAGAGGATACTACTGAAAATATATGAGCAATAGCATCACTATCATCATATCGTCCATCCATACTTTTAAGTTCAAAAAAAGTAAGCCCTGATTTAAGACTAAGCATTCCCAAAACAGCATGATAGCTAGAAAAAGTATCTCTAGTAGCTAATGCTATCTCAACCCTATTACAAGTAGAAACTATATAAGCTTCATCTATGAACTCAAATCCAGTTAGCTTAACCAACATAGATTTTTTCTCTTCGTCTGTACTAAAGGCCAACTTTTCTCGAACCTCTTGTTCGCAATTTTTATGATTAAACGATATAACCTGATATGACATTTAAAACTCTCTTTCTATCATTGCTTTAGCAATATTTGATAAATCCTTTTCACCCAAAGACTCCATCAAAGATATAGCTTCAACAATCAAATCTTTGGCTTGGCTATAAGCTTTTTCTATTATATTATACTCTGCCATTTTTTCTTTAATCCACTTCTCATCTTGGGGATTTAACCGTTTTTTATGCAAAGAAATTAGTTTATGCTGTTGCTTACTATCTAGCTTTTCATAGAGATACATATAAGGTAAGGTAACTTTCCCCTCAAAAAAATCATGCAGAGCAGGTTTTCCCAATGTCTTGCTATCTGCTGTAATATCTAGTATATCATCTATCATCTGAAAAGCCAATCCCAAATTTCGTCCATATTTTCTATAAGCTTTACGATTTTTACCTACCAAAATAGCACCAGCTTCAGCACTAGCTTCCATTAGTGAGGCTGTCTTTTGATATAACATTCTAAGGTATGCCTCACGATTGGTATGAAACCTTTTGGATAACTCTACATCTGCTAATTCACCTAAACTCAACTGCACAACAGCATTAGATACTACTTTTGCTACTTCAGGAGAGATACTAATTAACTCAAAAAATGCTTTGGAGTAGAGTATATCACCTATCATAATAGCTGTCTTGTCTCCCTCACTAGCATTTAGAGAGATACTACCTCTACGAGTAAACGAATTATCTATCACATCATCATGTAACAAACTGGCTGCATGTATCATCTCAACAGTTGCTGCTGTTTTTATAACTTTTAAATTGTTACCTGCAATTTTTAGAATCAACTTTGTTCTAAGTCTCTTCCCATGAGGTAATCTTCGATAGAGAGTTGTAACAAACTTATCATCAAGCTCCATTATATACTGCTCTATCTTTCTTTCAACGGCACTTATCACCATCTCTTCCTTAATTTAATTTACCTTTTGACTATTCACATTGAGTAACAATATTACCAACAAGTTCTATATATAAACTATTGGTTCTATCATCTAACTCTGCATCAATTATCATATTTTTCATCAATCGTTCATGCTCTTCTTCTAAGCCTTTCTCTTCGAGTATCTTTTCAGCTACTGCAAATCGTCTAAACATCTTGTCTAATTCCATCTCTACAATATTTTGATTGGCTATCTTTGCAATTGAGAAGTAGTTACTCTTTGGTGTTCCTACAAATGCATCATCATCATCAAATATATTCATTCTATCTCCATTATCTATTTTTAGATTATTATATCTAATGTATCTAATGAAAAGATGAAATAGCTATCATTTTTAAATCAAGCCATAATATGACAATAAAGATGAGATATATCATTACTAAATTAAACTATTTGAATATATTAGTTTTATCTCAATTCCTTTTCACAATTATAACAAAAGTAAAATAGAAGTATAATTCACAAAATAAAATTTAGGAAATAAAATGATAAACGCACTCCGTGGAATGAAAGATTTAACCTTTGAGGAGAGTCAACGATTTGTGCATATTATAACAACTGCTATTGGAGTCTCCAAAAAATATGGATACAATTATATTGAAACACCTATATTAGAAGAGACTAAACTTTTCAAACGCTCTGTAGGTGAGAGTAGTGATATAGTAGGCAAAGAGATGTACCAGTTCAAAGACAAAGGTGGTAATGATGTATGTATGCGACCAGAAGGAACAGCAGGAGTAGTTAGAGCATTTATTCAAGCCAAACTAGATAGACGACAAAATGAGAAATTTAAATTTTATTACTATGGAGCTATGTTCAGATATGAGAGACCTCAAAAAGGACGATTAAGAGAATTTCATCAATTTGGATGTGAGAGTTTTGGTGAGGCTAGTGTATATGAAGATTTTACTATTATTGAGATGATTGGAGATATATTCAAAGAGTTAGGAATTGGATATAAGTTACAGATAAACTCACTAGGTTGTCCTAACTGTATGCCCTCTTATAGAGAAAATCTTATAAACTTCCTAACAGAGTCTCAAAATGAACTCTGTGAAGATTGTAATAGAAGAATTGGTACAAACCCTATTCGTGTATTAGATTGTAAAAATAAAAAATGTCAATCACTCTTGCTTAATTCACCAAAACTTATCAAAAATCTTTGTAACAGTTGTAATAAAGATTTTCAAAAATTGATTGAGCTACTCAATAGTGAAAATATAGAGTTTGAAATAGATACAAACTTAGTTCGTGGACTCGATTATTATAACAAAACTGCATTTGAATTTATCAGCAATGATATTGGTTCACAATCAGCTATAGCAGGTGGTGGAAGATATGATAAACTTATAGAGTTCTTGGATGGTAAACCAACCCCTGCTGTAGGATTTGCTTTAGGAATTGAGAGAATTATGGAATTGGTAAAAATGCCTGAAATAATACGAGAAGGATACTATATTGGAGCAATGGACAAAGAAGCTATAGATACCCTATTCTCTTTAGCTCACAAAAAAAGAGTATCAGATAAAGTTACAATTGAATACTCTCCCAAAAAACTCAAAGCTCACTTAAAAGGTGCTGATAGAGTTGGTGCTAGATATTGTGCTGTAATTGGAGAAAATGAGTTTATAGAGAAAAAGATTTGGATTAAAGATTTAGTAGAGAAAAAGGAGAAAATTATCTCTTGGAATGAGTTTTAATAAAATCAAAACTCATCAAATCATATATTTATAGTACTGACAAATTTTACTCATTGCTATCCGTTCATAAATTGATATTAAAAAGATTTTAAGAGTTGTTTATTTTTATCACATCAATCTGACTTGGTGCAAAGAGTCTAAAAGGAATGCGAGAATAGCCTATACCATTAGATACATAAACAAATTTACCCTCTTCTATCTCTTTTAATCCTATTAGAAATTTACCCTGATTTCTAATAACTGAACTAAGCAGACCTAGTTTTGTAATCTGTCCTCCATGGTTATGCCCACTAAGAGATAAAACAAATGGATAGCCTTGAAAAAATCTAATACTATTTGGACGATGAATTAATACAATAGTAGCCAGATTTATATCAATATCTCTAAAAGATTTTTCTATATCCATAGGAACACCAAAACGCTCTCCTATAAAATCCCCTACTCCTACTAAATTAAATATACATTTACTCTGCATTATAATAGTTGATTGATTAAATAGCGTATGCACTCCTAATATATTTAACTTATCAAGAAACTCTCTTATATTACTACGATATAAGCCTATCTCATGATTACCAACTACAAAATATGTAGGTATCTGTTGAGTTAGATATTTTAATGGAGATAATATCTCTATATCCAAATTAATATTATATGATATTAAATCTCCTGTAATTACACATATATTAGGAGATATATCTATAACATCTTTGACCAAATTTTCCAAAAAAGATTTATCAAGATAGTAACCTAAATGTATATCACTAAGATTTACAATAGTGTAATCACTACATGGGAATTTGGGAATATTCAACTTAATATACTTTTTCTGAGTTATATGTTTCCAAGGAGAAATAAAGTTATGTTTCATTATAGTCTTTTTTTATGAAATCATAACATCTATATAAGGAATTTTTGATGAAATTAGGCGTAAATATCGACCATATAGCCGTATTGAGAGAGGCTAGAAAGATAGCAGACCCAAACCCACTAGATGCACTTAGCATTGTCAAACGAGCAGGTGCAGAACAGATAACTATACATTTACGAGAAGATAGAAGACATATCAATGATATTGATGCTAGAAATATTATTCAACTCTCACCACTACCTATAAATTTGGAGTGTGCTTTAGCCTCTGAAATTATAGATATAGTATGTGAACTAAAACCCCATAGAGCTACACTTGTACCTGAAAAAAGAGAAGAAGTTACTACAGAAGGGGGATTAAATATATTAGAAGAACCAAATAGATTAATAGAGGTTATAGATAGACTTCATCTTCATGAGATAGAGGTCTCTTTATTTATTGACCCAACTTATGAAAATATCCAACAAGCCAAAGTATTAGGTGTAGAGTGGATAGAGTTTCATACAGGTAAATATGCAAATATATATGCCATGCTTTTTAGCAATTTAGCTAATACTCCACATAGTATATTAGAGTTAGAACTATCTCGCAAAGAGCTATCAAGTATGCTAAAAGAGGAGATTAATAATCTACAACTATTAAGTGCTAAAGCAATAGAGATAGGACTAAAAGTTGCTGCTGGACATGGACTTAACTACCAAAATATAGAGGCTATTGCTAATATAAAGAGTATTAAAGAGTTGAATATAGGTCAAAGTATTATTGCTCGGTCTATTTGGGTTGGATTGGAACAAGCTATTTTAGATATGAAAGATTTATTAATAAAATGAAGAAAATAGCCATAAGCATAGGAGACCTAAATGGAATAGGTATCCAACTAGCACTAGAAAACCATAATATTATAAAAAAAATAGTAGAACCTATATACTGTATAGATAAAACTATGTTACAACAAGCTTCAAAACTACTAAATATCACTATCCCCAATGATTTCAAAATAGTAAATAAAATTTCTAAACCTTTTACTATACAAGCAGGAGAAGTTACTAAAGAGAGTGGAGTATATAGTTTTGCATCATTTCTAAAAGCAGTAGAGATGGCAAAAATGCAAGATGTTGATGGAGTTATGACACTACCTATAAATAAAAAAGCTTGGGAACTAACAGGAGTCAAATACAAAGGTCATACAGATGCATTGCGTGACTTTTTCTTTGCTAATGCTATTATGATGTTGGGTGTACCAAATATGTTTGTAGCTCTATATACTGAACATATTCCACTAAAAGAGGTAGCTTCTAAAATAGATGAAAAAAATTTAACAAGATTTCTAATAGATTTTTATAATTCGATTAAACCAGACTCTACCATAGCAGTTTTGGGATTAAATCCACATGCAGGAGATAATGGAGTATTAGGAGATGAAGAAAAGATTATAACTAATGCTATAGATAGAGCCAGCAAAATTATAAGAGAAAAAGAAGTAATAGATAGTAACCATCTATTATTCAGTAATCCATTAGTTCCTGATATAGCTTTCACTCCTAATATGCGTAAAAACTATAAATATTTTATAGCAATGTATCATGACCAAGGGTTGATACCTCTAAAAGCTCTATATTTTGATGAGGGTATTAATATCTCTTTGAATTTACCAATTATAAGAACATCTGTTGACCATGGAACAGCTTTTGATATTGCATATCAAAAGAAAAAACTTAATAACTTAAGCTATATCAATGCGATAAATTATTTCATTACCACCTGATTTCGTCCTCCCTCTTTTGCTTTATAGAGTGCTTTATCAACTCTATGAAATATATCTACTTGTGTATCTTTTGGTTTAGCTTGGGTTACTCCAAAACTACAAGTAACTTTAATATCTTTTGTAAAAGGGTATTGGCTTATATCTTTTCGTAATATATTTGCTATTTTAAAAGCTTCATCCTTTGTTAAAAATTGTGCCAATATCACAAACTCTTCTCCACCCCATCTACTAAAAAGTGTGGTTCTTCTTATTTTTAGCTCTTTTAGTCTCTGTTTGACTATAGATGTTAACTCTATTAATATCCTATCACCTATATTATGACCTTGAGTATCATTGATAAGTTTAAAATGGTCAATATCAAAAAGAATAATAGAAAATGTCTCATCAAATCTATCACTTCTCTCCATATACAAAGGAAATATCTCATTAAATTTTACTCTACTATAGATATTGGTCAAAGCATCATAATCGGCTAATTTACGGATTATATCTTTGTCACTCTCTAATCTTGTAATATTAGTAAAAGACAAAAGATAGTAGTTTCGCTTTAATTTACTCAGTTGTATATAGAAGTAGTACTCTAAATTCTTATCAAGAGGTGTTTTTAGTTTAACTTTTATCTGTCTATTTTTTTTATAGATGTTTGTTAACCATTTTTTACCAACACTATGTTTGGAAAAACAAGTATCATCTTCTATAAAAAGATTAGGAAGAGTAGAGTATTGTTCTATAAATCCTTTAGTATTATTAAAACCAAAAAATTCTAATCCTGCCTTATTCATATATATTATCTTCGTATCAGTTGTTAATACTAAAATATTTGTCTGTATATCGAGAAAAGATTTGAAACTATTTCTATTTTTTTTAAAAAGATATAATAAAACTATTATTATAGATATAAGAATAGCTACTATTGCTATATTAGTATCTTGCATATTTTATTACTAAAAATAGTTATAAAAACTCATGAAAGTTCTTTAACCATTCTTGATGACTCTTCTATAGATGGGTCTAACTGAACTACCCTTTTATAATTTAAAAGTGCTTCATCCATTCGTTTTAGGTCATATAAGGTATTGGCATAATTAAAATAATGAGGAGCAAACTCAGGGTCTAACTCAATCGCTTTTTTATGATGTTCTATAGCCAAATCATCTTGATTGAGTTTATGAAGTACATTAGCTAATGATACATGAGCTATATCTTCATTTGGATTTATAGATAAAATCTGAGTATAAATATCTTTGGCTTCATTTAATCTATTCATATTAATTAATACAAAGCCATATTTTAATAATAGTTCTATATTATCTTTCTCTAAAATTAAAGCACTTGATAGTGCTTTATCTGCTTCTATAAAGTCTTGTTTTTCAAGAGCATTATCAGCCATTTGAATAAGCTGTTGAACTCTTGATAGCTTTGGTGCTGGAACAGAAAATACTTTATCCATTTCAGTGATACCACCTATTTGTTCATTGTCTCTGTTTGCTTCAAAATCTACACCCCGTTTAGGAAATGCTCCCGAAAATAACTGTTTAAAAAATAAAACAAACACTATAATTGAAATTATAAAAAGTAAAAATTGAAATATACTCATACTGTCTCCATGTTAATTGTAGAATAATAGAATAATATTACTTAGAAACGATGGAAATGTAAAGTAATTATCCAATATTTACGATAACTTCTCCATTTTGAACATCAAAGTTAACACTACTACCCTCTATAACTCTATCTTCTAAGATTAATTGGGCTAACTTATCCTCCACCACATCATACAATGCTCTTTTGAGAGGTCTAGCACCATAAACTGGGTCAAAACCTGCTTGGGCTATATATGCTTTGGCACTATCACTCAGTGTTACTTTAATATCTCGTTGTGATAATTTTTTCTCTATATCTCTAAATAATATATCAACTATTTTAGTGATTGCTTCAAGGTCAAGTGGATTAAATATTACTATATCATCTAATCTATTTAAAAACTCTGGCTTAAAGTATCTCTTTAATTCACTATTTACAGCTTTTTCTCTCTGTTCTATATTATCATATTCCATTATTTTATCACTTGCGATATTAGAAGTCATAATAATAATAGTATTTTTGAAATCAATTGTTACACCTTTATTATCTGTTAACCGTCCATCATCAAGAACTTGTAATAGAGTATTAAATACATCAGGATGGGCTTTTTCTATCTCATCAAATAGTACTACAGAGTATGGGTTTCGTCTAACTGCTTCTGTAAGCTGTCCACCCTCATCATATCCTACATATCCAGGAGGAGCTCCTACTAACCGTGATGCTGCATGTTTTTCCATATATTCACTCATATCAATTCTAATAAGTGACTTCTCTGAATCGAATAAAAATTTAGCCAAAGTTTTAGCTACTTGTGTTTTACCTACACCAGTCGGGCCTAAAAACATAAAACTACCTATAGGTCGGTTAACATCACTAAGTCCTGCTTTATTTCGTTTAATGGCACGAGAGACTGCTCTTAGAGCTTGATTTTGCCCTACAACCTCTTGATTTAAAATATTTTCAACATTTAAGATTTTATCTTTTTCACTCTGTAACATCTTATTTACAGGAATTCCAGTCCAACGACTTACGATACTTGCTATCATCTCTTCATCTACAGAGTTTTTGAGTAGTGTTCCCTCTTTTTGCATTTGAGACCATTTAGCTTCTAACTTATCTAATTTAGCCTCTTGTGCTGGGATTTGCCCATGTTGTATCTCTGCTACTTTAGAGAAATTACCATCTCTTTGTGCAGAGGTAGCTTTTATTTTCAACTCTTCAATAGTTGCTTTAATAGTAGCAATATCATTAAATACAGCTTTTTCATTATCAAACTGACTTTGTAATGACATCTGTTTCTCTTTGAGGTCTGCTAACTCTTTTTCTATCTCTTGGAGACGAGAAGCATTTTTATCACCCTCTTCCATCAAGAGAGCCTCTTTTTCAACTTGAAGTGTAGTAAATTCTCTTTTGGTTTTTGCCAAATCAGTTGGTTCACTCTCTATCTGCATTTTAAGTTCGGCTGCTGCTTCATCTATCAAATCTATAGCTTTATCTGGTAAAAATCTATCAGTAATATATCTATCACTAAGTTTTGCAGCAGACACTAATGCTGAATCCATAATAGTTACATTGTGATGTGATTCTAATCTCTCTTTGATACCACGCAAGATTTGTAATGCTTCATTGATACTTGGTTCTTCTACCTTTACAGGTTGAAATCTTCTCTGCAAAGCAGTATCTTTTTCAAAATATTTTCTATACTCTTTGAGTGTTGTCGCACCTATTGTATGCAATTCACCTCTTGCAAGTGCTGGTTTGAGAATATTAGCAGCATCCATACTACCCTCACTTGCTCCTGCTCCTATTATAGTGTGAATTTCATCAATAAAGAGAATAATATTTGATGCACTCTTGACCTCATCAACTACGGATTTTAATCTATCTTCAAACTCTCCTCTATATTTAGCACCAGCAATTAGTCGGCTCATATCTAATGAAATAACACGCATATTTTGCAAACTTAAAGGTACTTCTTTGTTTACAATTCTTTGTGCTAATCCCTCAACTATAGCTGTTTTACCAGTTCCAGGTTCACCTATAAGTATAGGATTATTTTTGGTTTTACGAATAAGGATTTGCATCATTCTCTGAACCTCTTCATCTCTACCTATTACAGGGTCTAACTCTCCATCAATAGCCTTTTGGTTCAAATCAATTCCATACTGTTCTAATGCCTCTAATGCCTCATCTGCACTTTGAGTATCTATTGTTTTACCACCACGAATAGACTCTAATGTTTTTTTGAGTTCATGTAAGTCGATATATTTACTTATGCTATCTTTTATAAATGGTTCATTGATATTGGCTATAATCCAAGAGTCAACAGATAGATATTGGTCTCCATTAGCAGTCATAACACCCTCTGCTTGTTGCAGAGATGCTACAGTTTTAGCAGAAAGTCTAATAGTCTCTTTGGTTACAGTGGATACCTTGGGTAAAGTATTTGCAAAACTTTTAACCTCTAACTCTATTGCACTTTTATCAATATTCATTTTATTAAGTGCTTGATGTAATAATGAATTAGTATTTGTTAGTAAAGCCCATAACAGATGAATGGGGTCAACTTCTTGATTTTTATTATGCAAAGCCAGAGAAACCCCTGCTTCTACTGTAGAACTCATTTGATGTGTTAATTTTTCTAATATATTCATAGTTGCTTCCTTTTTTTTAATAAACTTTAGTTCGTGTAATTATACAACTTTAGTCACTTACTGTCAAGTTTAATTTGTATATTTGATTTAAATTGCAAATTTTATCATAAATTAGAGAACTTTTAGTAATATTTGAATAAAATACAACCTAAACTAATGATGGGATTAATATAACAATAATGATAAATAAAAATAAAAAAGCTATACTTTTTGGTTTTCTATCCACAGTAACTGCCTCACTACTGTTGGTTAGCAATGTTCAAGCTGATAATTTATATGATAATAGACCAAACAGAGATACTTCTAAACTTGAAGCTTATCTAAAATTTACAAAAATTGTTTCGCTAATAGAAGACCAATATGTTGATGAATTAAATACCAGCGATATTATTGATAAAGCACTAAAAGGGTTACTTTCAAATCTTGATGCACATTCATCTTTTATGGATGCAAAAGAGTCAAAAGAGTTACAAGTTCAAACCAATGGGGAATTTGGAGGATTGGGTATTAGTGTGGGAATGAAAGATGGGGCATTAACTGTTATTGCACCTATTGAAGGAACACCTGCTGATAAAGTAGGAATGAAAGCAAATGATATTATCCTTAAAATCAATGACCAAGCAACAATTGGTATGACAATAGATAAAGCAGTATCTATAATGCGTGGGAAACCAGGAACGCCTATCAAACTAACAATAATTAGAAAAGGTGCAATGAAACCTCTAGTAATTGATATTATCAGAGATATTATTGAGATACAATCAGTCTATGCAAAAACAATTGGTGATGATATTTTATACCTTCGTATTACCTCATTTGACCAAAAAGTTGTTAGTAGTATGAAAAAAGCAATAAAAAAACATCCTAAAACAAAAGGTATTATCATTGATTTAAGAAATAATCCAGGTGGACTACTCAATCAAGCTATAGGTGTAGTTGATATGTTTGTTGACCATGGTATAATCGTAAGTCAAAAAGGGAAAGTAGCTAGTGAAAATCTAATCTATAATGCAAGAGCAGATAATAGTGATACCAAAACTCCACTAGTTGTATTGGTCAATGATGGAAGTGCAAGTGCAAGTGAGATTGTATCAGGTTCACTCCAAGACCATAAACGAGCTATTATTGTAGGAGAAAAAACATTTGGAAAAGGTTCTGTACAAGTTGTAATGCCTGTTGGAAACAGTGAATCACTTCGGTTAACTATTGCTAGATATTACTTACCTAGTGGTAGAACTATCCAAGCAGTAGGAGTAACTCCTGATATAGAGGTCTCTTATGGTGAGATAAAAAAAGCTGAAGAGGGTATATCTATCAAAGAGAAAGATTTACAAAAACACTTAAAGAGTGAACTGCAAAAAGTTGATGGTATTAAGTTGGATGATAAAGATAAAGCCAAAGATAAAACTATTATTACAGAGGAGCAAATTTATAATGATTTACAACTCAAAAGTGCTGTAGATATACTCAAAGCACTAATCATAAACAAAAAATAAGGAAATGATAGATGAATAAAACCGAACTACTTTATGAAGGTAAAGCAAAAAAGATTTGGTTAACAGATAATGAAACTCTACTAATTTCAGAATTTAAAGATGATTTAACAGCTGGAAATGGAGCTATGAAATCAAGCCAAGAGGGTAAAGGTGCATTGAATAATAAAATTTCAACTGAACTTTTTAAACTTTTGAATAATAAGGGTATCTCTACTCACTTTGTAGAGATGTTAGATGATAACCATATGCTTCACAAGAAGGCCAAAGTTATTAAAATTGAGGTAATTGTTAGAAATATAGCAACTGGTAGTTTGAGTAAAAATCTTGGTATTGAAGATGGTAAAAAACTCCCATTTGTGCTTGTAGAGTTTGATTATAAAAATGATGAACTCGGTGACCCTAAACTAAATGACCAACACTGTCTAATACTTGAACTAGTAAATGATACAGCAGAACTAGAATATATCCGATATATGGCTAGAAAAATTAATAAGATACTAAAAGAGTTTTATGCTAAAAGAGATTTAACACTAGTTGATTTCAAATTAGAGTTTGGTCGAGACAATAATGACAATATAATTCTAATAGATGAACTAAGTCCTGATAACTTTAGACTCTGGGATGTAAATTCTGGTGAAAGTATGGATAAAGATAGATTTAGAAAAGGTCAAGGTGGGCTAAAAATAGCTTATGAAGAGGTTTTAAAAAGAATTTTAGGGACAAATAAATAATGAAAGCGATTGTAAATATATTTTTAAAAGAGGGTGTATTAGACCCACAAGGAAAAGCGATACACCATGCACTAAATGCTATGAATTTCGAAGGTGTAGATGATGTACGAATGGGTAAACAGATAGTACTTAAACTCTCTTCTACAGATAAGAAAGAGGCTCTAAAAGAGGTTGAAAAAATGGCAGAAGATATTTTGGCAAATACAGTTATAGAAGATTATACAATAGAGTTATTTTAATGAAACAAGTAGCTATATTACAATTTCCTGGAACTAACTGTGATTTGGATACCCAATATGCTTTTGAGAAACTAGGATGTAAAACCACTATCGTATGGCATAAAGAGAAAGAATTACCCCAAAATACAGAACTTGTTGTAATTGCAGGTGGATTTTCTTATGGTGATTATCTCCGTTCGGGTGCTATTGCAGGATTTTCACCTATTATGGATAGTGTAATAGAGTATGCTAACAGAGGTGGTAAAGTTTTAGGAATTTGTAATGGATTTCAAATCTTAACAGAAGTTGGTCTATTACCAGGTGCATTAAAAAGAAATATCAATCTACATTTTATATCTAAATTCCAAACACTAAAAGTAGTCAATAATACAAATGAGTTTCTACAAAAATGTAATAAAGAGGAGATACTCAATATCCCAATAGCTCATGCTGATGGAAATTATTATATTGATGAAAATGGGTATAAAGAACTTGAAAAGAATGAACAGATATTAGTAAGATATTGTGATAATAGAGGGAAAAGAGCTATTGTAAATGGTTCAGTAACCTCTATTGCAGGTATTTGCAATAAGAACAAAAATGTATTTGGGCTTATGCCACATCCCGAAAGAGCTTTAGAAGTTGTTTTGGGTAGTACAGATGGGGTCAAAATGCTAGAGGGGCTTATTGCATAATGAGAGAACCCCACTCATATACTCTTTGGTTATTTATATTTTTTTTCCTAATACCAATGAGCCTATTTTCAAATGAAATTGAATATAGTTTTGTTCCTAAACAAGTATATAAAAATCAGGTATTTCCTATTAGTTTTTTGAGTAGAACAAATCCAAATGGAACGATTATATTTAAATTTGCAGGAGAGAAATCTCCTATTCTTAAAAACCCTGTTATAATTAAAGATGCTTCTAAAACATTCTATACCTTTTATTTCAAAACAGATAATCCACTATTTCAAATCCCATCAGTCACTATTAATATTAATGGCAAAGATAATCTATTAGATGGTATAGAGATACCAGTCAAAGAGCTACCAAAAAGAGATGATTTTTCAGGAGTTATATCTTCTGGACTAAAAATCAAAAGTTATCAAGCATCAGTATATGATGAAAAGACAAATCTAATTGCAATAGCTATAGAGGCACATGATGCAAACTTAGAAGATATATATATTCCCCAAGCACTCAAAGATGGTATAGAAAATATTAAACGAACTGGTTCTAGGATTGACGGAAACTATTATATAGTACTTCCTTCTAAACAGAACTCTCTTACATTCTCTTATTTTGATACTATTAAAGATAAATTTATCCAAAAGCATATCCCTATAAGTATAGATGATGGTTCTGTAGCAGCACAAACAGACCTCAATCCCAAAGATGATAGTTTTGAAGCACTCAAAAAATATCTATTATTAGGTATGATAATAATTTTCTTATTACTATTTTTCTGGAAAAAAGACTTTTTTTATCTCATTTTAGGTGTTATAGCATCTATAGTTCTTTTGACTTTTTATACTCCATTATCAAAAATATGTATAAAAGCAGGGTCACCATTATATATTATTCCTACATATAATAGTACAATTAGTGTATATACTGACCAAAAATTTACAACAACTCAGCTATATAAAAGAGGAGAATACCATAAAATTACATACAAAAACGGCATAATAGGATGGATAAAAGATGAAGATATTTGCAAAAATTAGATTTTATTATGAAGCCTTTATAATAACAATCGTTACTAGTACTATCATGATTCCACTCATGTATCTATTTAGAAAAAATAGTAGTATAATTTTACATAAATATAATGCACTTATTATGAAACTAATTGGGGGGAAAATAGAGACCCAAGGTACAAGAGATAATAGTGCTGATATGTTTATCATAAATCATCAAGGTATTATTGATATAATCGCAATGGAAGCATCCCAACTTACAGATATAAGATGGATAGCCAAACGACAGCTTTTTGAAATTCCATGGTTTGGAAACTTGGTCAAACTATCCAATATGGTTAATGTCGATAGAGAAAACAAAGCAGGTCTCCTTAAACTAATACGAGATGCCAAAGAGACAAAAGAGAGTAAACCTCATCGTATCTTAGCTATTTTCCCAGAAGGAACACGAGCAAAAGAACAGAAACTTAGAGATTTCAAAAGTGGAGCTAAAATATTAGCTGAAAAGCTTAAGTTAAAAGTTCAACCTATTATTATTACAAATAGTAAAAAACTATTAAATCAACATAACTTTACAGGAGAGGCTACTACTGTATATATCAAATATTTAGAACCATTCAAAGTAGATAAAACTAATAAAGAGTGGTATAAAAATCTACAACGGACTATGCAACAAGAGATAGATAACCAAGCACAACAAGGGATACTTAGATAATAAATAAACAAGAAAAATTGAAACAAAAGGTTATGATGTAACTAAATTTAATCTTTTTTCTGTATATTTTCACTAAAGGAAATATATTGAGAAGAAATAACAGAGAAACACGAAAAACAAAAGAGAAACTTTTTAGCTCCAAAAGAGCTTTTTTATTAATATTTTTTATATTTATAGTTTTGGTTATTATTAGATTTTTAGCTATAAATGGATTAGATACTACCTCCAAAGATAGATACTTATATCAATTTGATGGAGATATTTATGCAGATTTTTATATTGAAAACAATCAAACAATATTTAAAGATGGAGATAAAAAAAGAGTCCTATATCCATATAGTTTTGTAACATTAAATTTAGATAATCATAAAGCTATATACCAACTACTTCCTGATAAGCAGAGTCATACTATATCTATGTTTACTCATCCAAAATGGTTTGAAATTATTGGTGGAGAGTATAAAAGTAGAGATGGAGACTCTATTATAAGATTAAATAAAAATGATACCCCCTCTCTATTGATATTTAATAGTAATAAAAAAAGAAGTCTATTAGGAGCAAATAGCCTAAAAGTTATAGCCCTAAAAAATGGCTACTATTATCACTCAGCAGATAACAAGAAACGAGCCATTCCTGTATATAGTGGCTCTTTGAGTAATATTAGAAGTAGAAAAATTTGGGATAGTTTCCATAGCAAAGGGATTATATTAGATAGTGGTTACATTAGTGATAAAAATAATAATATTATCAAAATATATCTAGGAACAAAAAATAAAAGTATATTAGTTAGCAAAAAACCCAAAAAATATAATCTAATCAAAGGGAAAACAATCAATGTATCTATTGTTGATAAAAATACCCCATCATCCTCATTTAATTTAGTTTATGCAGATAATGCACTATATAAGAGTAGATTATCTTATGACTTTATAAGAATTGCACATTTACTTATTAAATATGGAGTACCTAATGCCCAAAATATCATCAAAAGGAGTATAAGAAAGAGTAATTTTTTACAAAAAGAGTTACTAGATATTGTCCAAGAGAGAGAGTCATTAAAAAAAGAGAAATTCTATAAAGATTATATAAAAAAGAGAATACTTTTATCAAATAAAGAGAGTCATAGATTAAATCTGGAGCTACTTAAAAATGTAAGTGATGGTGACTATTATCGCACCAAAATATCTATATTATTAGGAGCAAATGTCAATATATTAAATCAAAATAGAAAAGATTTACTCTCTATTGTTCTATCAAACCAAAAAAAGTATCTATCTATTCCTCAAAAAATGGAATTTGAAGATAACAGATTAACTATTAGAGGAAACAAAAATATATTTAATAACTCTACCTATACAAAAAATACTTATTTCCCAACACAAGTACCTATACTTGATAAACCTAAAATTCCTAAAAAAGAGTATCTAAATGTTGATGAGCTAAATGAGTTTATAGATGTGACACATCTAAATGGTTTATATATTAGTGACCCAAATGCCAAAGTTTTATATAGTAAAACTGCTCATAACTTTTTACAAATAGCACAAACTAATTATCAAAAATCTCCTCCTCTATTTTTATACAACAGTCAAATAGATGGTAAATTTGTATCTCCTATCGGCAATATCAAAGGTAAATTTTATTATAAAATCAAAACTACTAAATCTAAAATCAAAGTGGCATTTAATGGAGTTATCCGACAAAACGGAAAAATAATCAGCAAAAACTATAACAAAATCATCCCATTTTATAATACTTATACTATTAATGTTTATAAAGGTAGTACTATTTTAGAAGTCTCTTTAGATAGTGATTTATTACCTTGTGGAGTGGTATTTAAATCTTCTAAAAAAATTAAGAATTTTAGATATAGCTATAATGGGAAAAGATATAAAAAGTTTAAAGTAATAAATAGAGGTGATGGATACTACTATAAGATACAAAAAGACTCTGCTAAACCTTTTAAACAATATTATCTACATATCAAAGCAGATAGTAGTGGAGTTGTTAGATATTTAGGAAATAATAAACAATATAATATAGGTAAATATTCCAAAATGGTTAGATATTCTCCCTCTCTTACATGTTTAGCAAAAGATTATCAAGCTAATAAATTATCTCTATATAATAAAGATAATTTAATGGAGTTGATACCCAAATCATATAGAAATAATGGAATGATACCAAAAGATAAATCCAAAATAATTACAGGAGATATAAAAGAAAAAAATAAAATCAAAGATATTATATCTACTCAATTACTTCCTATATATGGTGATGGTATCCATTTTGGATTAACTTCAAAAGGGGTAAAATCTAATGAATTAACACTAGATGCAGAGTTTTCCAAAAAGGTAGCTAATATATTTGAAGATACAATAAAACCTCTCAAATCTGCTAAAAATATGAAAAAAAGGGAAAATTATAATAGTATATTAGAGGGTGCAGTAGTAGTACTAGCAGACAAAGGCAAAAATGATTTACAAGTAGTATCAATGTTTTCATATCCATATCCTAAAAAATTAGATATAACCAAGAGACAAGAGTATAAGAAAGAGATATTTAGATATATGTTACTAGATGAGTTCAATAATCCTAAAAGTAGTCTTAGAAATAGAGCTATGGATATGAGAATTCGACCAGGTTCAACCTTTAAAATTGTATCATCTATAGCTGGATTTAAACGAAATATAATTCCTCTTTTGGATAAAAAATATAGTAGATATATAGAAGGAAGACCCGATATTGATGGAGCTATTTTTAGAAATAATTCAGTGATTGATACTAAATTAAAAAACTTCTCTTTTTCTAACGGTTTTGTAGAAAGAACAGATGATGCTACATTTAGAAACTCATTTAAAAAATCATATAATGTCTATTTTGGGTATTTGGCATTAATGCTAAATCACAAACTAGACAACGGATTTAAAAAAGAGTTATACCCTATTAGTAATAGTATAAAAGATAGAGAAGATGAATTTTCACTTATGAAAGTAGCTAACCAATTAGGTTTTAATAAACCAATTATACTATCTAAAGATAAAAAAATATCTGCTCCAGCATCAGTTTTTCCAGAGCAATTTATACTAGCTAAAGAGGTTGCAGATAGTGGTATAGGACAGTTTGAGGTTGCCTCTACACCTTTACAGATGGCAATTGTTGCCAATACTATACGAACAAAAAATATAGAGATACCTAAAATAATTAAAAATGAGAAAAGTCAAATAGTTTATAAAAATTTCATAAAATCATCTACCCAAAAAGCTATCAAAGATGCTATGAGAGATGTAATTATAGATAGAGATGGAACTGCTAAATGTGCATTTTATTACAATAGCTTTATAAATCAAGCTAGAGCATATAATAGAAAAGTTTCTTCCAATAGAGCTATTGGTGTACCTTGTTTAGGATATAGAGCTAAATTTCAAAAAATAAATCCAAAAGATTTTGCATTTTCTGATGTATCTGTATATGGAAAAACAGGAACAGCAGAAAAAGGTAAAGGTGGATTATATGATGGATGGTTCGTATCATTTACCAAAAGCAAAAAAAGAGGTGATATAGTAGTAGTAACTGTGGTAAGAAACTCAGGAACAGGTGGAACATATAGTGCTACTATTAACAAAAAAGTAATAGAAGCATGGTATAAAAAAAATATACCTTAATAATTAATTTTTCCCATTAACTATAATAGGCTCTAACTCAATCTCTTCAGATTTATATTTTGCTAATTTAGAATATTTACTTGCCTCTTTATAGTTACCCATAGTATAGTAGAGTAAAGCTATATTTTTATAACTATTTTGTGTAATTGGATGTTCTTCACCATATAAATTTTTGTTGATTTCCAATGCTTTAAAATAGTTTGCAAGAGCTTTTTTATACTCTCCAATCTCTTCATTTAATACAGCCAAATTATTATAAGCTGTTGCTGTTGCTTTTTGCTCTTTTTTAATTATCTCTTTTTTGATTTTTACTGTTTTCTCTGTATAGTTTATAGCTTTATCACTCTCTCCCATAGTAGCATATAGTGTTCCTAGATTATTATAACTTTGGGCTGTTTGAGTATCATTTTTACCCAATATCTTTTCTCTAATTTTTAGAGCTGTAGAGATATATGCTAATGCTTTGGGATAGTTTTTATCTCTCTTATATGCTAAACCTAGATTATTATAACTAGTAGCTGTATTTAAATCATTTTCACCTAATACCTTTTCTTTAATAGCTATAGCTTTTCTATAGTAGTTTATAGAGATTTTATAGTTACCTTTTTTATAAGCTTGTACACCTCTATTATTTAATATGTTTGCCTCTTGAAGTAGAGCCTTTTTTTCAACTGATGAAATCTCTGTGGAATTATAAAATCCTCTATTTGAACACCCTACAATCATAAATGTTATTATTACAAAAAATATATTTTTCACTTATATCTCCATAAAATTATTTTAAACTTCTTTTGGCTATCTCTTCGAGAAAAGTTGTAGCATATGAGCCTTTTGGTAGATAAAACTGTAATCTAAGTTGCCTTTTTTTCTCATTATAACTAAAAGCCAAATTTTCAGGCCATATCCATGCATATCTTCTACTCCCTTTTACTGAAAATAATTCATTATCATCAAACTCTTCTTCTAAAAATCTAGCATCTGACATTGTTCTATTTGTTTTTGAACCACATAATAAACCTGTCGGAGAGATTTGATGATTTTCAAACTCTTTTGAAGATAACTCAAAATCTTGAAGAGGATAAGATTTACCATAAGGATATGATTGCATATCATCACCAATAAAAAGTTTGAATATATTCTTCTGTTTATCTAAAACTTCTACTAGCTCTTTTGGAAAAGATAATCTTTGAGAAGCTTTTTCTATACTATTATTGTCTATTATATTAGATATATAAACTCGTTTGGATAACCATGCATTAAAAAGGTGACTCTGATATGCTGAAACTAATAATTTCTCTTTTGCACCTTTGAGTTTTTTACCAGAGTGAGCTATATCTTTACCCTGTAGATAACTTTTACTATCTTCTCCAAATCGTTGATAGCCATAATAGTTTGGTATTCCATCTTTTTGCATTTGAGTAGCAACATTTCGTATATCTATATTAGCTTGTGGAGATACATGATTTAATATAACAGCAAATCTATTTCCTTTAAGTTGACCAATTTTAATAGGAAATTTGCTATATTTTTTTTCTAAAATCTCTATTTTTTCAGTAGTTAAATTTTTAATAATCTCTCTTTCATAATTTTTAGGAATAGAGATATATTGAACCGTTGTGGCATTTTTGTCTTTCAGTCCAGCATAACCTATATTTCTCTGTTCTAGTCCAGTAGCTTTGGCAATAACAGTAATTAGTTTAAAGGTACTCATATCTGATTTTTTAATCTTTAAAATTAGATTAGAACCTTTATTCGTAAATTCAAAAAGAGGTATCTCTTCTACAAAAAATCTATCAATAGATTGTTCAAAGTTAAAGTGTATTGGTTGGTGATTATAAGCATAAGTTTTTTTCATAAGCGAAGTATAACAAAATTCTATCAATAGCTTATATATATTTGCTATAATTCGATTTTTAAATTAACTTAGGAGATAAAATTATGCAACTACTATTAGCTTTTCTACTATTTTTTTCACTATTTGCAAATAGTGAAACACTAAAAATAGGAATTAAACCTTCAGAACCTTGGGTCATGTATGACCAAAATGTAAGTAAAGAGAAACGAAAACCAATTGGATTTAGTATTGATTTATGGAATAAGATAGCAGATAAATTAAATATGAAAACTCAATGGGTCTATTATAATTCGACTTCTGATTTAATTAAGGCTACCAAAAACAGAGAGGTGGATGCTGCTATTTCAGCTATTACTATTACTTCTGCTCGTGAAAAAGATATAGATTTCTCAAACTCTATGTATGAATTAGGGCTTCAAGTTATGGTGGATGCTGATAACTCATCATCTTCTGTATTGGGGCTTATGGCTAAAGAGATAAAAAAAATAATGACACTAAAAACAACACTAATTTTTTTATTATTTCTTTTAATTACAATACATCTAAGATGGCTTGTGGATAAAAAAGATAAAAAATCAAATCTCTTTGATAAAGGTTATCTTAATGGAATTATTGATGCATTTTGGTGGGGTATTACAATGTTGGTTACATGGGAAACCCCACCAAGCAAGGGTTTAGCACGAATTATTGACTTAATGTGGCATATTGTAGGTATTATTGCTATTAGCATATTGACAGCTATCGTTACAGCAGCATTGACAGCACAAACTATTGGTGGGTCAATCCGTTCAGAAAAAGATTTGGCAGGTAAATATGTAGCAGCTGTGGCTACAGATGCACCAAGACAATATGTTGAAAAAATTGGAGCTAATGTTATACCTGTAAAAACTTTGGAAGAGGGCATTATGCTTTTACGCAGTGGAAAAGCAGATGCTTTAGTTCATGATGGACCTAGACTAGTATATCTTGCAAATAAAATCAATAAAAAAGAGCATAAAAAAGTTCTTGTGGTTGCTCCTTTTACATTTAATCCTCAAAATTATGGGATTGTATTTCCATCAGAGAGTAAACTAAGAGAGAGTGTAGATAGAGTTTTATTAAAACTACGAGAAGCTAATGGCTTAGAAAAAAGTTTTCATGAAAAGTTAAAAAATAAATGGCTAAAGAATTGATTTAACTTTTATTAATTAAAACTTTAGATAGGAAATATATATATTTTACAAAAAATACACACTATTATGTTATAATATAGTTTCAAAAATAAAGGAATATATTATGAACCAAAGAACTATTTGCAAACCAGTTGAAGTTGTAGGGATTGGATTACACAAAGGTGAACCTATCAAATTAAGACTTGAACCCTTAAGTGAAGATGCAGGGATTATTTTCTATAGAGAAGATTTAGCCTTGCGTATTCCACTCTCTCCATCTAATGTTATTGACACCCAAATGGCTACAGTTCTTGGAACTGATAGAGGTTCTATATCAACTATTGAACATTTTCTATCAGCTATATATGCTTATGGAATTGATAATCTAAGAGTTGTAATTAATGGTAATGAGATGCCTATTATGGATGGAAGTGCAGCCTCATTTTGTCTGCTTTTAGATGAAGCAGGAATAAAAGAGCAATCTCTACCTAAAAAAGTTATCCGTATTAAAAAGGTTATAGAAGTTAGAGATGGTAATAAATTTGTAAGATTAGAGCCTAGCAGTAGGTCAACATTCAATTTTGATATTGATTTTGAACATCCTGTCATAGGACAACAATCCCAACTATATAACTTTGGAACTAAATCATTTATTGAAAATATAGCAAGAGCTAGAACCTTTGGCTTTGCTAGAGATATTCAATATCTCCAAAGTATCAATTTAGCTTTGGGTGCTAGTCTCAATAATGCTATTGGACTTGATAATGAGAAAGTTTTAAACCCTGAGGGATTGAGATTTACCAATGAGTTTGTACGGCATAAAATATTAGATGCTATGGGAGATATGATGGTAATGGGTTATGTAGTTTTGGGTGCATATAGCTCATTTGCAGGAAGTCATAAACTTAATCATAAACTTACTCAAAAAGTTTTAGCTAATAGTGCTAATTATGAGATTGTAACTCTAAATAAAGTAAAAAGTAGAGCATTTGAAAAAAGTTTTGCCTAAATATAGTGTTCTTATCATCTCTATATCTTCACCTCTACTTATTGGAGTATATAGAGATAATTTATTAATAGATACTATAGAAAAAAATGAAAAAACTTCTGATATACTCCTCAAAGTTCTAATGAATATTTCTGCACAATATAACTATAAAGAGCTAATTTATACTAATGGGCCGGGTAGTTATATGTCTATAAAATTAACATACATTACACTCCGAACTTTAGAGATTATCGAAGGAGTAAAGATATATGGTTGTGATGCTTTTTCTCTTAATAATCAAAATCCTATTAAAGCTATGGGTAAACTATACTTTATCAAAGAAAAAAATACTATAATAACAAAAAAATTTGATGAGGCTGTAGAGCAACGGTTTAAATTACCTTCCATGTTGAGTGAAGTTACTATTTTGAATAATAATAAACCGTTGTATATTTTACCTGCCGTTTAATTATTAATTTATAATTATAACATCAGCAAAGGAAGTGCTTTGTTTGTATCCGTACCTGCTACCTCTGCCAATCTTGGCCCTGGATTTGATACTCTTGGGTTAGCAATTAATTTTCGTAATGAGATAATTATAAAACCGTCACGATTTTTTTCTGTATCAACTCGTGGTGAAGGAGCAGAAAATCCTCATATTCGTAAAAATATTCTGTTTATGGATATTTTTGATAAACAGTATCAAATTTTAAAAGGTCATAAAGATAACTTTCGGTTTGAGTTTACTAATCGTATTCCTATATCACGAGGCTTAGGTAGCTCTTCAGCCGTTATTACTGCTGCATTAACTGCTGCTTTTGTAGCATCTAAACAGAGATATAATAAACGAAAGATTTTAAATCTTGCTCTTGAGTATGAAGCACATCCTGATAATATTACACCTGCTGTAATGGGTGGATTTAATGTAGCTTGTGTTGAAGAGCAAAAAGTATATAGTAAAAAAAGAAAAATTCCAGATTATCTAAGAGCTGTTTTAGTTGTTCCAAATAGAACTATATCTACAGCAAAATCTCGTACAATCCTACCTGATATATATAGGAAAGAAGAGATAGTATATTCTCTATCTAGGTCATCATTTATGACTTCACTTTTTATGACAGAGTCTTGGGATTTATTGAAAATTGCTTCAAAAGATAAATTACATCAGACAAGACGAATGAAACAGATGCCAGAACTTTTTGAAGTACAAAAGGTGGCATTGGAAAATGGAGCATTAATGAGTACTCTCTCAGGAAGTGGTTCAACCTTTTTTACACTATGTTATGCAGTTGATGCGTCTAAAATTCACAAAGCTTTAGAAGCTAAGTTCCCTAAATATAGAGTTTTCACTAAAACACTTGATAATTATGGTGTAACTTCAAAGAGTTAATAACAAAAGTTGGATATAATTATGCAAAAAAATGAACCTATACGAATGTGTATAGCATGTAGAGAACGAGACCTACAAAAAAAGTTAATACGACTACAACAAGATAATAATAATATTTTCCCTTACACTAGTCAAGGTAGAAGTTTTTATCTATGTACTCTTTGTAGTGAAAATGAAAAAAGAATAAAAGGCTTAATTAAGCGTTTTCGACTCTCTACAGATGATAGTGAACGGTTTGTTAAGTATTTAAAGGAGTTAAATAAGAATGGATAGAATTAAAATCCAAGAGATAGCACAAGAGGCTGGAGCATCTAATGCAGTATTACTTGAAAAAGCAAAAGAGTTAGGTTTTGATGTAAAAGCAGCTAATAGTACACTAACCGTTGAAGAGGCTGGAGTTCTAATAGATTATGCTATCAATGGTGTAAAGCCAAAAGTAGAAAAAAAGATAAAAATAAAAAAGGCTACTATAGTTAAAAAGGCTACTATTCCAACAGCTACGACTACAGAAGAACCCAAAAAATTACCAAAAGGTAATATTATAAAAGAAGAGCCTAAAGAAAAAGCTAAAATGAAAAAAGAAGCTAACATAAAAGAAGAAGCTAAGATAAAAAAAGAGATTAAAATAAAAAAAGAGCCTATAAATAAAGAAGAGGTTGTAAAAACAGCAATAACTACAGAGCCAAATATTAAAAAAATAGAAACAGCTATAGAAGAGCCTAAAGTTGTTGTAAAACCAAAACCAAAAATAAAAAGAAAAAGAATTGGTATCACTGTTATTAAAAAAGCAGATAGAGAGAGACCTAAAATTAGAATAGTTGATGAGAGAAAACCTGAAAAAGAGATTTCTATTGTTAGAAAATCTCAACCAAAAGGTATGCCAACTCCTCCATCTAAGAAAAAACCCAAAAGAGTAGCACAAGCTAAATCAACTGGTGAAAAACTTAATTTTATGTCCAATGCAGGTTTTGGTAATGGGAGAAATAGCGTAACTGAGATAGAAGAAGAGCCAGAAGTAATGATGCTTGATTTCTCTGATAAAAATATCTATGAAGATATGCTAAGACAAGAGCAAAAACGAAAAGAAGAGGCTAAAAAGAGAGCAGGAAATAGTCCACAACAAGGTCGTGGTAGAAATGGTACACAAAATCGAAGAAGACCATCAGGTCTTAGACGAGGTGGTAAACGAAAAAAATATATTAAAGAAGAGAGTACAGAACAGATAAACTCTATACAAATTCCTGAGAATGTAAGAGTTTATGAGTTTGCTGAAAAAGTTGGTAGAAGTACTGGTGAAGTTATCAAAGTACTTTTTGCTTTAGGGACAATGTTTACACAAAATGACTTTTTGGACAAAGATTCTATAGAGATTTTGGCAGAAGAGTTTGCTGTAGAGGTAACAACAATTAACCCATTAGATGCCTTGGATTATGTAAAAGTATATGATGCTATAAAGGATAAAAACTTAGAAGAGAGACCACCAGTTATCACTATAATGGGGCATGTTGACCATGGTAAAACATCACTTCTTGATAAAATTCGTTCAACTAAAATAGCAGCAAAAGAGGCAGGGGGCATTACCCAACATATTGGTGCTTATCAAGTTGAAAAAAATGGTAAAAAAATATCATTCATAGATACTCCAGGTCACTCAGCATTTACAGAGATGCGTTCAAGAGGAGCTCAAGCAACTGATATTGTTATTATTGTTGTTGCTGCTGATGATGGTGTAAAACAACAAACTAGAGAAGCAGTTTCTCATGCTAAAGCTGCTGGTGTACCAATTGTTGTGGCTATTAATAAAATGGACAAAGAGAGTGCTAATCCAGAACTAGTTAAAAGACAATTATCAGAGCTTGATATTACACCATCAGAATGGGGTGGGGAGTATGAATTTATCCCTGTCTCAGCTCATACGGGTGAAGGTATTGAGGATTTACTTGATACTCTTTTACTTACAGCTGAAGTAATGGAACTTACAGCCGATGCTACTAGAAATGCCAAAGCAATAGTAGTTGAAAGTTCAGTAGAAAAAGGTTTTGGAGCTGTTGCAGATATTATTGTTCAAAATGGTACTTTGAAGATTGGAGATAGCTTTGTAGTAGGTAGTACTTATGGTAAAATCAAAACTATGATATTAGATGATGGGTCTCGTACTAAAGCTATTGGACCGAGTACTCCTGCTGCTGTTGTAGGGTTATCAGAAGTACCAATAGCAGGTGATGTATTAGTTGTAATGGACTCTGAAAAAGAGGCTAGAGAGATAGCTGATAAAAGAGCAGAATATGCTAGAACTAAAGAGCTTTCAAAAAGTAAAAAAGTTTCTCTTGAAGATTTATCTGCTGTTATTGCTGAAGGCAATTTAAAATCACTTCCTGTAATTATAAAAACAGATGTCCAAGGTTCTCTCGAAGCAATTAAAGGTATATTAGCAGAGCTCAAAAATGAAGAAGTTAAAGTAAATGTAATTCATGAAGGTGTTGGTGGCGTAACAGAAAGTGATGTTCAACTAGCAGATGCCTCTGAACACTCTATTATTCTAGGGTTCAATGTTCGACCTACTGGAAATGTCAAGAAAAAAGCAAAAGAACTCGGCGTAGAGATTAAGACATACTCCATTATTTATAAACTATTAGATGATATTAAAGCCTTGCTAGGTGGCATGATGAGTCCTATAATATCTGAAGAGATTACAGGTCAAGCAGAAGTTCGTGAGACATTTACAGTAGCTAAAGTAGGAACAATTGCAGGTTGTAAAGTATCTGAGGGAATAATTATACGAAATGCAGGTGCTAGACTTATCCGTGAAGGTATAGTAATATATACGAGTAAAATTTCATCATTGAAACGATTTAATGATGATGTAAGAGAGGTCAAAAATGGATTTGAATGTGGTATTATGCTTGATAAATATAATGATATTAAAGAGGGTGATGTAATAGAAACTTTCAAAATGGTAGAAGAACAAGTTTCTTTATAGTGATTAATAATGAGAGAAGAAGAGATAAAAAGAAAAAGAACAGAGTCACGACTTGTGGAGCTAATACCTGAAGCATTATCTACTATGAATGATAATCGTATTAATGGATTAACAGTAACAGAGGTTGTATGTTCAAGAGGACGATATGATGCCAAAGTATATTTGGATAAATCATATCTTAATGAAAAAGAGCAAGGTGAAGCACTAAAACAGCTTAGAGTAGTATCAAACTACTTATCAACTTATATTAGAGAGAGTGAGGGTTGGTTCAAAGCACCTAAATTTACATTTGAATTTGATGACCAATTAGAGAGAATATCCCATATAGAAGCTCTATTTAAAGAGATAGGCAAAAGAAAAAGCAAGGATAGTCAAGATGAATCTAAATGAGCAGATAGCAAAAATTATAAAAGCCAATGGAGCTAGTTTTTATGGAACAGAGACTGCACAAGAGGATGGAAAGAGTATTTTTAGAGTTTATGTTACTAAAGAGGGTGGAGTAAGTCTTGATTTATGTGCCGAAATATCTAATGAATTATCTCCATTTTTAGATGTTAATCCTCCTATACATGAAGCTTATTATTTGGAGGTTAGCTCTCCTGGAATTGAGAGAAAATTAGAGAACCCTACACATTTTATGTCAGCTATTGGTGAGAGAGTCAAGTTCAAAGAACATGGTGGAGATAAATTAAAAGGTCTAATAGTATCTGCTGATAATAAAGGATTTGTAATTACGCTAAAAGGTGAAGATGTTAGATTTGAATATGCCAATATATCAAAAGCAAAAACCTATTTTGAGTGGAATAAAAAATAGTGCTTCTCTTTTATAAAAGAAAAGCATATAATATTATTCAGTATATTTTATAACGAAAATACCAATTTGTGGTTTTTCTTCTTTTCTACTAAAAAGTACAGTAAATAGTTCATGAAAAAAGTCTAACATCCTATTTCTCCTTGTTAATTTTTTATATATAAATTATAGTAAATAAATAGTGAGTAATTGTGAAAAATATTAAGTAATTTATAAGTTTTATTAATTTTAATGGAGTATATATGAATAGTAATCAAATCTATATGCAATTAGCTATAGAAAAAGCATGGCAATATCAGCTAAGAACCTATCCAAACCCAGCAGTAGGTGCGTTAATCTTATATCAAAATAAAATAATTGCATTAGAAGCACATCAAAAAGCAGGAACTTCTCATGCAGAGGTTTTGGCTCTATTAAAAGCTTATGAAGTTATATCCAATAATAATATTAACTTTGATAGATTTGATGCAAAAAAAGCTCATAAATTTTTATATTCACTTCCCCAATATTTTTTTGCAGATACTACTATGTTTGTAACATTAGAGCCTTGTTCTCATATAGGCAAAACTCCATCTTGTGCTTGGCTTTTGGCTCATCTCAAACCCAAAAAGGTTATTGTAGCCACTTATGACCCTATAGAGGGTCATAATGGTGGTATAGATATGCTCAAAAAGATAGGAGTAGATATTGAAGTAGGTGTATGCCAAAAAAGGGCTTCCGAGTTATTAGAGCCATTTTTGATTTGGCAAACAAGAGCTTTTATTCTTTTTAAAATAGCTCAAACATCCAATGGTAAAATAGGTGGAGGGTATCTAAGTTCAAAAGAGTCACTCACTCTTGTTCATCAACTACGAACTGTTTGTAGTCGTATGATTATTGGTGGTAATACAGTTCGATTAGATAGACCTACTCTTGATTGTAGGTTTACAGGAGATAATGCACCAAATATAACTATATATTCTAGGCAAGATAATTTTGATAGAGATATACCTCTATTTGGAGTAGAGGATAGAGAAGTTAAAATAACTAATAAATTAGATTTAGATAAACCATCATTTCTTTTAGTTGAAGGAGGTGAAGGGATGTTAAATGCGTTAAAAGATAGAGTAGATTGGTTATTACAGTATCAAACACCCAAGCTATCTACTCATAACTCTTGTTATAATATCAATATGAGATTAGAATTTTTATATCAAGAGTCAAAAGGGTGTGATTTGATGTTATGGAGCAGAGTATGTCATTAGATAGATTAGGTTTATCACCTAAAATTTTACAAGCAATTAAAGAAAAAGGTTATAAAAAATCAACTCCTATACAAGAAAAACTAATCCCTGCTATATTTGGTGGACGAGATATTATCGCAGGTGCTATGACTGGAACTGGTAAAACAGCAGGATTTGCACTACCAATATTGGATAGATTAGCAAAAAAAAGTATAAAAGAGAGACACTATCCTCAAGCTATTATTATAACCCCAACTAGAGAGTTAGCCAAACAAGTATATACTAATATAGAGCAGTATAGTAAATATCTACCACTCAGGAGTGTAGTATTATATGGTGGAGCAAAAATGACAACTCAATCCAAAAAGCTTAAAGCAGGAGTTGATATTGTTATCTCAACAACTGGGCGACTATTAGAACATACAAAAGCAAAAAATATTTTATTAGATAGAGTAGAATATCTAGTTTTGGATGAAGCAGATACTATATTGGATATGGGTTTTATAGATGAAATCAGACAAATGCTCTCATTTTTACCCAATAAACGACAAAATATCCTAATCTCTGCTACATTATCAGGGTCTGTTAAACGATTATCTACTCAAATACTTCATAGACCTCAGTTAATAGAGGCTAACAGTATGGGAACAACAGCCTCTACACTCAAACAGATTGTCATTCCTGTTATCAAAGAGCTAAAAAATGAACTACTCTCTTTTTTGATAGGTTCAAGAAATTATCAAAAGGTTTTAGTATTTGTTCGTAAAAAACAAGAAGCAGATAGTGTAGCCAAAGAGCTAAATCTAAGTGGACTCAAAACTTCTATTATACATGGGGATAAACGCTCAGGAGTTCGTGCCAAAGCTTTAGAGGCTTTCAAAGAGAATAGAGTAAGAGTATTAGTAGCTACAGATATTGCTTCAAGAGGATTAGATATTCCTACACTCGAAGTTGTAATAAATTATGATATACCTCATGTAATAGGAGATTATATTCATCGTATAGGTAGAACAGGCAGAGCAGGAGAAAAAGGTCTAGCTATTACGCTAGTCTCTCCTAATGAAGAGATAGCATTAAAAGATGTAGAAAGATTAATAGGCAAAAGTATTAGTAGAGAGATAATTGATGGTTACACACCCAAAGTTGTGGCAAAACAGTTAGGTGTTAGAAAAATCAAAGAGAGCAATAAAAAAGTAGATGGAGCTTTTGGAAATAAAAAGAGAGCATCTATTAAAACCAATAAAAAGAGAAAAACCACTAAAAGAGATAGATTTAGAAAATAATTTAAATATATCTTAATGGTAACATTTAAGTAACAAATCTATTATAAACTTTTATAAAAATAGATAGGAGTTTTTATATATGAAAACAAAAATATTTCAACTATAGATAGTGAAGATAAACTCTTATCTTTAGATAATGAATTAGCATTAGCTATAGATGAAAATTTCGACAATAGTATTGATGTGAATGCAACATTAGCAAATGTTCATTATAAACAGAGTTTAAATAATTGGAATAGTGGAAATAAACAAGGCAATGCCATTGTCTCTTACAGCATTGAGGCTCTCTAAGTTTTTTGGAAACAGTGCAGAGTTTTGGATGAATTTACAAAATAGATATGAGTTAGAGGTAGCAAGAGATAATCTGTTTAGTACTATTGACAAAGAGGTAGAGTTATATCCTGCGATTCTTGATGATATTAATCATGGTGATTATTTGGGGTATTTCGTAATGCTTTTTTAAAAAATGAAATCCCTATTTTGTGGGGTTTAGTGCGATTTGATGGGTTGAGTTAGGAATAGACCTCTAACTCATTATATAAACTATCTCTTTGTACAGGTGTGAACCCTGCATTTTTAATCATAGTTACAAACTCATCTAATTTCATACCATTTGAACTATTAGCTCCTGCTGCAGATTGGATAGACTCTTGTTGAATAGTACCATCTAAATCGTCTGCTCCAAACTCTTGGGCTATTAAAGCTAGATTTATAGTAGAGGTTGCCCAATAGGCTTTGATATGAGGAATATTATCAAGTAGTATTCTACTAATAGCATAGGTTTTTAATATCTCTTGACCTGTTAAAAAATCTGTAACTTTTAGGAAGTTATTTTCTCGTTGATATACTAAAGGGATAAAAGCATTAAATCCACCTGTTATATCTTGTAAATCACGCAATCTTAACATATGGTCAATACGATTTGCTCTACTCTCTATATGTCCAAAAAGCATTGTAGCATTACTCTGCTTACCTCTTTGATGCCATTTCTTATGTATCTCTAGCCACTGTGTAGAAGTTACTTTACCTTTACATAGATACTCTCTAACCTTTTCATCAAATATCTCTGCTCCCCCACCTGGCATAGAATTTACACCACTATCTATCATCTTATCTAATACATCATCATAGCTTAAACCATATTGACGATGTAAGAAATCAACCTCTGCAGCTGTCATAGATTTGATATGAATATCTGGGAAATGCTCTTTTATCTTTTGAAAAGCTCCCATATACCACTCTACTCCATCATTTGGATTATGTGCTGATACTATATGTAACTCTTTAGCACCACTCTCTATTGCCTTTTTGGCTATATCTAAAATTTCAGTATGACTCATAGTATATTGATTTGGGTTTTTTCTACTAGCACTATATGCACAAAACTTACAAATATCTGCACAGATATTAGTAGGGTTGATATGACGATTGATATTAAAATAACTCTTATTTCCAAATTTTTCACGCCGAATAGTGTCTGCTAATTCACCTAATGAAAACAAATCTAACTCATATAAAGCTTCTCCATCTTCTTGTGTTAATCTCTTTTTATTTTTTATCTTTTCTATTAAACTCATTGACTATCCATAATTATTTTTTGGTATTATAGCAAGTATTGCTAACATATATAATGATAACACATAAATTAATAACATGTTATTTAATTTTTAGCTATACTAAATAAAATAAAAAAAGAGTTAAAATGAGACAAGTCAAA
>Ga0256913_10000085_pt1 | contig 39925 bp, 43 predicted proteins | sample Axial_MatmetaG_FD_185970 | JGI IMG/M metagenome (GOLD analysis project Ga0256913, IMG submission 185970) | Deep-sea worm associated microbial mat communities from Axial Seamount, Juan de Fuca Ridge, Pacific Ocean - Axial_Mat | ecosystem: Environmental > Aquatic > Marine > Oceanic > Microbial... | reverse complement strand
GGTGAGAACCCCCGCCAATACTGGAACCCCCAAGCAAGTTGCGATATAATACACCTCCTGTATGCATAGCATTGCTAGAGGGGGGTTCCTCTTTTTATGTCTATCTATGTAGGAATAGATATGTACTTTATCTTAGTACCTTTCTATTTCTACATGAAAGGAGAAAAAATGCTAGATGGTCCACTATCCAATAGAACCGTTTATGTTAATAAACAGCCTATGCTTGTTGGCATAAATGGTAATAGGTACAGCAGCAACTTCTATGTTGTTATATCTATTGATGACATTTCCTTTATTTGTCGTAGGGCGACAGACAAGGAGAGAGAAAAAGGAGGTAAAAAACTCTATCAGGAGTTTAGGGGATATTTCCCTGTAACTGAGTTTGATAGACACGAACAGTAGCGCGTCTTTCGCGTTGCTCTTTTATGGCGAAGTAGGTACACTGGTTGTGTGAGCCCTATACGACCACTTCCGGTTCTATGTTCGATTCATAGATTCGCCCACTTTATTCCTCCTTTCATAATGGCTGTTAGGGACGAAAGTCCCTGATAGTTTTCCTTATTTTTAATGATTTCCATATTTTTATCTTAGTGAAAATCCTCAAGAGTAAGTTATTGTTTTTAGGGTAAAATGCCCTAATACCAACCTAAAGGACAAACATGACAATAACAGACGACAAACTTAAAGAATTGGTTGATGGAATCGGTATGCTAGTTATGGCTGATAATACCCTCTCTGATAGTGAGAGAGGTTACGCTTCTGACATGCTGAAGTTATTCAGCAATATTGATCCAGAAGATCCTAACGGTGTTAATGATTTCGTTGACCAAATCAAAGAACTAGAAGAAAGAAGGAATCAAGCATGATGTTGTTTGACAACATAGTTTCGACGAAGAACGTGTATAACAGAGAGGATTTTGTTGAGTCCAAGGGTGATGTTTATATCTTTGGTAGAGCAAAATATAACAAACTCCTCGTTAGAGGGAACCTCGGTGTACATGGGGTTCTTAGAGTTAAGGAGCTTGTCTTGCATGGTCATCTTGTCACGAATTTTGAAATTCGAGCTGACAAGATCACTGCATGGGGAACCCCCACTAAGTGGTTAGTTGGTTCTTTCGTTGATGGGAGACCGATTACTTTTTCAGAGAAAAAGATAAAGATCTCTTGTAAGGCCTTTACCCCTGATCAATGGGCAAAGATGACAGACACCCGTTTGTCCACTTGGACAAAAGATGGTGTCGCTTGGTTAAACAAAAACAGAAAAGCCCTACTGGATGCTCATAATGCTCTTGTAGAAATGAACAAAAAGGAGACGTAATGTTGTTTGTTTACGGAATGTATGTGCTTAGCGCAATCACTATACTGTGCTTTTTCAAGAGAAAGATACTAGAGTATAGAAACAAAAATGTTTTGTTTCAATACTTATTCGTTCTTTGCTTAGCACTGTTCCCTGTCGGGAACAGTGTGATTTGTGCTTATGTTCTCTATCGCTTAGCTATTAGGCGTAAGAACCAATCATTGCACACATAAATATATTGGCATTCATGGTCACTAGTACATGATTTGTGCTTGGCTGTTGTTGTAAGACCAATCGAGTCGCTATGCCTTTTGAAGGCTATCTTTCTTATGCATAAGGAGAACTAATGATCGAAACAAAAGCGGTACTATCCGCACTAATGGCAGCTAACGCTGATGCCACAAAGACTGTCACGAAGCAAGAGATTGGTGGGGTCCTCAATGACCGCATTGTAGCTATTATTGCCAAGAACCTGAAAGGGAAAGGCAAGATGGCTAAAAAGTATCTCTATACCCCTTGGGGTAAAGCTGTCGTGGCAAACATCTTCGCAGGCGTTGTTATCAAGTGGTTCGCAACCAAGCCCAACGCGGTAGCTGCGTCAACCGCAATGGTTGATGCGGCAATGCGTGACCTTGGTAATTCCGTGGATGTTCGCGGAATGATGAACCAATTCATTGAGGCTATTGACGAGTTTGACCTCTTTGGAGAGGTCGATGAGCAGTCTGCCGATGATGAATGTGACGACTCTAGTCTTTTCAGTAACGATACTTATAAAGGAGGTGAATAATGGCCGAGCAAAAAGAGACAGAAGCTCAGCGGATTATCCGCGAGGCCGTAGAGAAAAAAGGGGCTGCCAATGGCGGTCAGCCTATACAGGTGAGAACCCCTAGCTCACAAACACTTAGTGCGTCAAGTGACTCTGGGATCTAAATTTGTGCCGCGTAGAGATACGTGGCCTATTTGTGTTTATATATTATTTAAGATTATCTTTTTAGTCTTTACTAATATATTACAAAGGGAGATAGAATGAACAATAAACAGGGATATAGTGCTCCGTTTTTTACTGGATCGGAGTATTATGGCAAGGCATCTTTTAAAGATAATGATGGTTCATTGGTATCAACCAATGGACATGAAATTGTAAATGATGGCTATAAAGCAAAAGGGTTGTCGAACGATGTTTTTTTCCGATATAAGGAAATGAACTTGGGGAAAACCTTGATGTCACGATTAGTAAATCGATACTATTTTCGTGAAACTTCTCAGAAAACAGTTGTTACAAACAACAACAAGAATTATTTTGCAGAGGCATTTCTGATGACACATCTTGTACGCAATATTCCTTTGCTCTCTAGGATTGTTACTAAGCCTTCAGTGTCATATGATGAAAAACAAATACGAAGTCAAAAATGTGTTGCTCTTACTGACTCATGTGCTGAATATCTTGATGTAAGAAAAATTCCTGATAAGGTTATTCTCAAGTTTATCAGCCATAGCAAGACTGAGCTTAGAGGGGTTCTCTCGAAGCTTAAGAAAAGAAAACATCAATTGTTTGTGCTTGGAGTTGGAGGCTCTGGGTCTAACCTGCTTTACTGGATGTCAGAGTTTGCTCGTATTGCAGACTATGATGGCTTGTTTAAAAGTATATGGGTTGCAGATAATGATAAGTACGAATTTGATAACTTACCTAGAATTCCGTTTGTTCCAACAAATGGTACATTGAAGATAAATTCAATTCCTACACGATTAATGAATAGGTTGACTCCGAAGGCTATCTATGATGACTATTATACTAGCACATTCCCTACTGATCATATTATCGTTGGAGCCCCAGACATGGCTACTCGTCAGAGGCTTCAAGCAAGGGGACACAACTGGTTTGCGTTAACTCACAAAGGGAGATATATCTCTCTTCGGATTAACCCTCCAGTTGATGTGGGGTTCCTTAATGAAACGTATGGACTTATTGCTTTAGAGAAGTTTTATCTGAACCAAATGTTTGCAGCATTTGAGTTTATTAAATTTCTTGCAGATGTAGATGATGATCTCGCCAAGTTGCTTGTGACTCAAGATGCTAATAATCTTGTGCCACATACTCCGATTTTGGACTCATTTAGCTATTCATCTTCTTCAGTGTTATGGGACGTGCGTAATGATGTGCGTCTCAACAGGAAGCAATTTGAATTTGATCTTAGTGATCAACGCATTCTTTCAAGGGGGTGGTAAGATGCACACAATGTTAGAGAATAAAATTCTTCAATATTCCATTGATGAATTTGATAATATAGTTAATAGTGAAAAGGAAGAAAGCACACAGGACTTTAGCTCTGAGTTTCCTAGCGAAACTACATTTGCTTTTGTGAACGCTCATAGTGCTATTCATTTGGTTAATGAAACTGTTGAACAGTTTTATCCCAAGACCGAGTTTCTAACTCGACCATCCTTTATTGGATATGAATATACACAAATTGGCGACTTTGATCTATCTCTCAATGACTGTATTGAGATTGGGTACTCTGTTTTTTTGGAGTCCGGATCATCGTTTGTTGGTCTTATTGTTGTTGACAAGGAGCGTAATAAGTTTAATCTTCTTCATCCTTATATAGCAAAGAGACTCGTTGTTAATGGTGAACCGCTTGATACTCGTAAGTATTCATGCCTCATCGTTACAGACAGTACCTATGTTGACAAGGATTTGTCCAATTATATTGACTATAAGTCTGCTATCTATAAATATATCGCTATTGATGATCGTGTTGCTACCGAGCATAGACTCTATACTAAAGTGCACTTCGCTGAGAAGGTGCATCATAGCAGAGTTAAGGTTGATTATGCATCGATCTTTACTGATACGGAAGGGAACCTGGCTTCGCCAGATAATGCCTTCATGTTTTCTCCAGCGCATCTTGGCTCATACAAGGGACTTGTATTTCCTTTCTATGGATATGCTCTTGGTTATGATGGCAATTCTTGGAGTTTAGGACCTTTGCTTCATGCAAACATGTCCTTCTCTGTGGTTCATCACAACAAGTATAGTATTGATATTGACGAGAACAATAAGTTATCTTTTGATGATGGAGCTCGCTATGGGATTTGCACACATTCTGGTGCAGCCTATTCCATTCATGGATTTGCTGCATTGAATTATTGCAATTTTGATTCCCCACTGAATACTGCTGTTTGTGCTCCTGATCATGCTCTTTGGAATGCACTTAATATTGCTGTTTCCTTTGAGATATTTAACCGGTCCTCTGTTGATAGAACGATGGAACGTATTGGCATGAAGCCAGAAGTGCTTAAAGTTGGTAGTATCCAGGATGTTATAACATCACTTGGACTTGAGGACATTCCAGATGAAAAGATGGCTGATTTCAAGATGCTCTTTGCATCAGCCGTAATGTCATCTAGCTTTGCGGACGAAATTATTCTTTCGGAATTTCCTGCGTTGCAGAAGGCAATTAATCAATTAAGAAACATAAAGGAAGAAAATGCAGTACAACAAGAAGACGACAGCGATGAGGTCTCAGCTGATGAATAACAAGCAGGAGACTAAGGAAATAACAGACAAGGCTGGAACTAACTTGTTTAGTTTACTCTTCTGGAGCAATCGTGCTCTGGAAGAAATCCAGGCTGCTTCTGGTGAAGTTCGTGAGTTCAAGAATGAATGGCAGTTCCATTATACTGCTCTTGTTGGAAAAGTGCTTATAGATAACACTCTTTTATACATTGGATTCCCACTGGTGGCTTATAATTATCCACAGCAAGTGAGTTATGGTTCTGTCCATTTTCATCTTGATGATGTTTCTGCTGCAAACGAAAAAGCCATCAAAAAGTCTCATAAAAAGATTAAAGAGCTTTACAAAAGCAAAACATTCCAGTTCATTAGTCATTTGTTTGAACATGTAGAATGGAACCTTGTGGGGTTCAATACTATTCATGCTCACCCAGGTGAAGGGCTTACGTTCAGGAAGGTCAAGGAGAATGAATCGGTTCTCGCTATTGGCAGCGATGGAGAATATCGGTATAGTCATACTGGTATCTCGAACTTTTCTACTGTTGATCTAAGGAAAGATTCTAGCAACCCGGGTGTTGTCTACCCACTGCAAGATGGTCAGAACATTCCTTCATTTAGTGGAATTTTACAGCACGGTGATAAGCTGGCTGAGCTGATCCATAGTGAATATAGACTGTTCAGTAGTTCCGATGATAAGTTAAATTATCTTCGTGGCCAAAATGTTACCATTGTTGGCGGAAGACAATTTTTCCCTGCCCCCACTGTTCAACCGACCCCAATTCATGAATTGTTCGGGATAGAGCCTGATCAAGAGCCTTCCGAGAAGGCAAAGTATAGCTATGTACTTCTTGACCTAAAAGATAAAAGTGCTGGGCTTAAGACTGATTTGTTTCGTTTCTTGCTTGAAAAGTGGGACAATGAATACTTTCCTGTTGATTACAGCTTGATCGACCCAGACAATATTACTACTTCAATTGTTACATCTACGACCCATCATACTCCATATGAGCTCCAAGGCAGAAAGGTTACTTATAGAGGCAATCATAGCAAAAGCTTGTTTGCAGATATGGGTGAACCCCAACCTATGTCTCCATTTGAGAGGTTTACCCTGTCGGCTACTAATGAATTGTTAGGAACATTCTCTGATGAAGAGCTTGTCTCCTTGTTTGAGTTTATGGGTAATATTGGGGCTCCATTGTTGTCATTCAGCAATATGCACTTTTCTGGTAAAATACTTGTGTTTGTGAACACATTTAATGCGGAGCCTGCTTCTATGAAGCGTGTAATTGTCGTCAGAATGCTTCGGATTCTTCTTGAAGTAGATGACTATCTTGAGGATATGTCTGATGCTGCAATCATTCAGATGTTTAACGAGTATTATCAATAAGGAGTAATTATGAATTTTGAGCAACGTCTCATGGAGGCAACTAAATACAATAGCCGTTTCCTACCTGGTACTATACGGTATTCAGCGTCTATGCGAGGAGCAGATCCAGTGCAGAATGCACTGCGTATCTCCTTCCCAGAAGAGAGTCAAACCAATATTGGTATGAATACAATTGGTACAATTTTTCATGCAGGCATGGATGCTTTGATCAGTGACAAGAAGTTGCTATTTGATAAGTCAACTATGCCCGAACATTACATGGGTCATGTTGTTCAAATTGATTCTGTCTCTTGTGCATTGCATGGTACGGCTGATCTTATTTTGGTTGGTACAGATTCAGAGGATCAAGCCATACGAACTATTGAGATTATTGATTATAAGCTTACGTCATCGTACCAAATGAAGGCGTTACACGAGAAACGTGAGGAAACTGCTGCTCGATACCTTCCCCAGCTTCAAATGCTTTTGTATTTGTTTTTTTCCCCTCTTCGTGACGATATAGATGCTGATGAGAATGATAGGGTACACATTATCCTCTCTAATACGTTTTTTGTCAGAGATGCTATGTTTAGCCGAAAGCAAAGAGTATTTGAGAAAACAAACTGGGTGGACGAAGTGTTCACCATGAAAGAAGTACATGCTATGCTTGCCGATATTCAAAGTGAAATCTTTGATGAGGTTCGCGAAATGCATGATGCTGTAGCAGACAATAGGCTCAAGGATGGATGTAAGGACAGATGGATTCGTAAAATAGACGGAGTAACCGTCCCAACCAAATGTGTTTGGTACTGTTCCGTTAAGGACAATTGTCCCTTCTATAAATCCGAAGTTCCCCCTATCTCTAAACGAGTTGCTGATCCGGGACTATGGTCATGATTCAGCTACGAGATTACCAAGCAAAAACAGTGGACTCAATAGAGTCCCACTATGCATTCGGTACAGAAACCCTAGTGGTTAAATCCCCGGGGGGTTCTGGTAAAGCTGTTATGCTATGCGCTGTTGCTGAGAAGTTTAAGGATTCAGGTGTAATGATCGTAATTAGTTTTTCTAATTTGTTAGATCAACTTAATGAAACATTAACTTCAATGGGTATCAAACATTCTGTACTCAAGGCAGGACAAGAAGAAAAGTTTGATCCATCACAACAAATTCAACTTGTTATGGCTCAAACCTTTTTTGCCAGACAGGACAAGTTGACATTTAAACATAGCTTCGATATTGTTCAAATTGACGAAGGTCACGTTGCATGGACTGGAGAGCGAACTCGAATTATTCTTTCTGTAGTTCGCCCCACTATGACTATTTTATGGAGTGCAACCCCTTGGACGGCAAATGGTTATGCTCTTGATAAAGTTAGTGACAGCATTACTGTTGCTACTGTAGAAGAGCTTACCAATGCTGGCCATCTCTCTCCATTGAAATTTTATGTGCCTAGATGGTCTCAGGATCTATCATATGACGACTTACCGCTTGTTGCAGGGGAATATGCTGCCGAGTCCATTGAAGAGCTTGTAGGCTCTGAGAGCTACATTCGTCTCGCGGTTAAATCTATGATTGATCGTGGGTACAAAGATAAGAAGGTAGCAGTGTTTACTAACAGTATTGCTACTGCTGATTTATTGAATGAAGCATTGGTGAAGGCAGGTTTTCGGTCCTTTGCCTATCATAGTAAAGCTGGGGATGATACGACTAAGCTCATGTACCACTTTAAAAATGGTGGTCTCATGGATGAGAACTTATTCCATGAGGGGAATAAACCCCCACTGTGTGTTGTCTCTGTCTCCAAGATTTCTATTGGATGGGATGTACCAGACCTCCATGCAGGGGTTCTGTGTCGTCCAACAAAGAGACGCTCGCTGTATTACCAAATGGCATTGCGACTGACTCGTACTGCCCCTGGAAAGAAGCATGGTGAGATCCTTGACCTCTCTGGACTTATTGAGAGATTGGGGTTCCCCGATACTGAGTACATCCCTGCTCCTGCTGGTGACAAAGAAGCACTAAAGCGTCTCAATGAAGAGCATGCCATCTCTGAAGTGAACTTTATTCATTCTCAGAATGAGACAAGAATCCCTCTTGAAATTACACGAGAGCTTGTATTGTCCGCTACAGAAGAAATCAAGAAGGCTGAACGGCAAATCCGTGATTTGTCTAGCAGTCGTTTGGCTGCACTGTTTACTGCTACCAATGATTTATTTGTTGCGGTGAAAGTTGCTTATGAATTTTTCTTTAGAAAATATGGGTTCTATTACTCTGACGATGAAGTCGAGGATACGCTAGAACCCCTCAATAAAATTATCGATGAGATACCTGAGTACCGTGCTCGCTTAATGGTTGTATTTAAACGCAATCTTCAGCTAAAAGTACAAAAAGGTCGTAGGATCTCCGAAATCAAAACTCTTCCTGCGTTTGTGAAGGAAAAACCGCCATATGTTTATGCTTATAGACTTGCAGAGGAGAAAAATAAAACTAACGTCTCATATGACATTGTTATTGAGAACGAGTTTGGTGACGAAGAAATACCATTTTAAACAAGGAGAAACAATGAGTAGAAAGTATCATATTACTCACAACTATCATGATCGTGACATTTTGCGACAGGTTTATAACGGTCATACAAATGCTATTACCCCTATTGTTATTGGGTACTATAACTATAGAGATGAAATGATCATAGAGGTTAGCGAAAATCACAGTAAAGACATAGGACTTACCGTTGTTCGTCGCAACGTTAATGATCCAAGTGATAAGACTTGGTACCAATGCAGATCTCTTTCTGCTTTCTATAAAGATAATGGCTATGACAGCATTTCTGATTTGATTGCAGGAATTATTGACGGCTGGAGGAGAACAAGAGAGGCATTCGATGATTGATTCAATTGAGGATATTATTGACGACTTTGATGTCGAACTTGAATGGATAGAACATAAGCTTCGTACCGATAGGGACGAAGCTATTGAGATGTTTCGTAGCCTAGTGTTTGACACCAGTGATGGTATTGCTTTGTATTCTGAGGAATACGCTATATTTTGTGAGAAATATCTTGCTGACGAGCAGGCCACTGCTGAAGAGTATCGTTTCCAGGAAATGGTTGATGATAGCTTGACAGAAGGAGAAAACAAATGAGACCATGTAAAGAATGCGAAGGATTAAACGCTGGCAACTGGTCAGAAATAATGGGATACTCTATTGCGTATTCTACTTATCTTAATTTGGCATATGCCAAGAATGTTGATCCTGATTTCTACTATGTTAGAACTCAAAAAAGGAGCTGTGTGTGCTGGAAAGCACAAACTGTTTACAATCTTCTTAGAGATACATATTATAAGTTTCATTTAGGGCTTACTCCTATGGAAAGAAAACATAGGAGGCTATATGGTTCAAAATATCTTGAGGCTTTATCGTTGATACAGGCTCATTTTGAAATTATCCCATGAAACGTGGAGACATTTACCCTGGTACAAAAATCAGGTTTTTAAAGGATGTGGGCACGGCTGGTCCTCCTCGTTACAGGAGGATGATTCTAGGACAATGTATGAATTGTGACACAATTAAACTCTTTAGACAGGATCATCTTGTTCCTCCAAGGATTAAGACATGTGGATGCTATATTGATAGCGTTGTAAGGACTGGTAAGCTTACTGAAATGTCTTCTTGGGCTAGAAAAAATCGCCTTGGTCTCCGTAATGGAGGCAAGGCATTTAATGATGGTGTTGTTCTATATGTTGCAACTCGCCACATTGAACAATTTAAGAATGTCAATCTTGGTGACTTGCTTATGTTTGACGATGAATAGCTTTCTTTGAAAGGAAATAAATAATGGAAATATTAAACTTCGTGAAACGAGAGGTTGAACGACGAACTGGCACAACTGTCGAGATGAGTATTGTACGAAACTCATTTCTGTTTGTACTTTCTTCTGCTCTAGGGCGCAAGCGGTTCATGGTGAAAAAGCCAGACTCTAGTATATTGAGATATGCAAACTTTTTTGCTGTTACCTTTGCTAACCAAGGGTATGGAAAGGATACATCTCTGAATGTATGTGAAGAAATGTTTAGTGAGGTGTTTGAATCATATCTTCCAAATATCGAACAGGACTTCCGTAGATTAACAGCTGGAACCCCCAATGATGCTGCTAGTGATGATACAAATGTAATCATCCCAAAGCAATACAAGGTAGCATTGAGGGGTTCTATCGAAGGTATGATGAGAGTTGCCAACTTCTACAACAATACTGAGATTGGATCACTGAACGTAGTCTCGACTGAGTTTGGGCATGAAATTACTGCTGATACTCTTTCGATTCTAATGAAGCTTTGGCAGGATGGCAAGAGCGATGGTAGTACCAATGTCAATGAGAAGTACCCGCCTGTCAGCGAAGTACCTACAAACATTCTTCTGTTTGGCTCACCAGAGCCATTTCGTAGGTCAAAGCAGAAGCATGGGGTTCTCGTTGAGATGATTACTTCTGGTCTTGGGAGACGTAGTAATTTTAGCTGGACTGATTTTACTCCTATGGAGTCAGTACAGCATGGTGACAGTGAGGCCACCGTTCTAAAAGAATACGTCCAAGAACTTGGAACTATGTTGAATGATATTCCTTCTACTATTATCCACATTACTCCAGAAGCAGCTGAGGTTGCTGATGCCTTTGCTCGTCAAAAGATCAGTGAGTATAACGAGGATTTGAGTTCACTCAATAACATGTTTGCTCGAATGATTGACAATCTTGAGCGAACTTCTGCTCTTGTTGCTATTGCAAACATGAATAAGAATGTTACTAAGGCAGATATGGAGGAAACGATTACTATACTTTCGTCTTCTATGGATGCGCTTAAGAAGGTTCTTGTTCCACCAAGTGCTCATAAGATTATGTTCTCTACTGCCAAAAATAAAAATGATTACATTTCTATCTTTGATGTAGAAGAGTATGGTGTTGTGTTTGCTACAAAACAAGATCTTGCTTATCAGCTTGAACTACTTGAGGACTATACCCGATTTAAGGGGATGAAGCTTACCATGAAAGGTAAGCGATTCAAAGTAGAACCCCTCCCAGAGACTAACCTAAGCAAGATGCTAATATCCATCTCTTCTGGATATAACAAGCACCCAGAGAAGGCTACGAACTTTACTCCAAAGGAGTATCCATTCTTTGGTGAGGCTCCCTCTGTTGAGGCATTGGTTCAAAATCCCGACATTCAGTCATTCTGTTTGTCTCATTTTAGTCCTTCTACCTCTGCTCCTGATGGTCACAGAAAGGCAGCAAATCATATCCCAGGTCAAAACTTGATTGCCTTTGATATTGATGAGGGGTTCTCACTTGATGATGCGAAGCTTCTTTTGGATAAATATACTTATATTATTTATACCACAAAATCTCATCAAGTGGAGAAGAATGGTATTGTAACTGATCGTTTTCGTATCTTACTCCCTACCAAGACATTGTTTCATGTCGATCCAGAACAACATAAGCAACTCTATGAGAATATCTCTGAGATTCTTGAATTGCCTATTTATGACGTATCTACTCGTAATGTTTCACGATTATGGTTTACCTCTGGTGGATGTGAGATTTTTAAAAATGAAGCAGATCTATTTGATGCAAATTGCTGTATTCCAGATACAGAGCGTTCTCAGGTTATTGTCCCGAACCTGTCTTCCCTTGGAAGCATGGTTGACATGGATGACGAAATTGATCGCAGAAAACTTGGGATGCAGAAGTATATTCTTATGAATACCTCAGATGGCAATAGGAATAGCATGATCATGAGATATGCTACGTTCTTGATTGACATTGGTGATCATAGTGTGCTGAGTGAGTGCATGTATATCAATAATATGCTTGCAAACCCTCTTGGTGATACCGAACTTGAGAATATTGTTCGTAAGCAACAAAATCGATAAGGAGGACATATTGTTGATGCATAAAGAACTTGCTGATTGCTTAGAGATTTCTCGCGCTCAGATCAGTTACTACAAAAAGCATCATCCAGATAGCTATAAATACCTCATAGATGCTGGATGTGGATACACTTCCATTAGATATGAAGTTCAACGAGCATTAACAAATATCTTCTTTAATGAAGAGTTTGGTATGATGCATATTTTTCGTCAGGTTGCACACAAAACGTTCAACTCATATCATCATTTTTATCATCGAATTTCCTTTAGGATTGTTCATGATAAGTTCAACGTAGTTGAGCATCTTCAGTGGATAAAATTCCTTGAAGATTATGAAAAGTGGTACAATTTTAATCAAAAGGAAAGTAATGGAGATTAACTACTCATCATTGTTTATGGCTGTTGGTTTTATACTTGTCATTATTTTATTCTGGACAACGGAAGACTATTGACTTCCATTGCTGAGGCTGCTGACATTATTGGGGTAAATAGTTCTCGTATTTATGTATCATCTAAATATGTTAAATACATTATTGATGGTAGCCCTAAGCAGTTTGATATTGAGAGGTACCAAACTGAAGTCAGACTAGAAGAAGCCACTGCGATGGAAGCCTATGATTTCATTTTTTACTTAAAACACATATGTAAAATTACATATCGTGACATCGTTAAGGGGATTGTGTCCTCTGCTTCGATAACATATATGCGTGTAAGTAAAAAGACGGTTATTGAGATCATGAATAGAGGCAAAGAGCAGTTTCCAGAATGCTATCAGGCTTTTTTGGATAACCCCTTTGGCGACTAAAAAGGAGTATTAAATGACATTAAATGTCTTGCTATATCTTGTGTCTGACACAAGCGATAATGAGCATTCACATGAGGCGACTGAAGTCTATACTGGTAAAATCGAGAACATTTTAACTGGAATAGCTATAGAGTCGAGCCTATACGATCCCATATGGGACCCAAGCTCTCTTGGGGCTGTACAGGCTAGTGACTTAATTGAGCATCTTCAAAAGGGTATAGACATTTTAATCAAAGAACGAAAATACTTTTCGTATCTTGAGCCAAGAAGTAAAAAAGGAACCTCTGAAGACCTACTACAGTTTGCCAAGGAATATCTTGCTGCTTGCAAAGACTTTCCAGTGGCAAAGATAGAGGTTAAGAGGTAGTTATTCCAACTTCCTTTGAAGTTGGATTAGGAATTTTGATTTTTATTTTATTGGAGTAATTATAATGGGATTAAATATTTCTCTTGAATTTACTGTAAAGACGGGAAGTGTTGCCGCTCCAGAGGCTTATTTTGAAGTATTTAATAGCGGGATCACCCATAATCTTACAGAGATGGCGGAAGCAGCTGGTCTGTATCTTCCCCTGTGGAGACCCAATGAACTTGGGGCTCAAAAAGCAGGAGATCTAATTGACCCGATAGCAAATGGGCTTGAGACTATGCACAAAAACAAAAAAGAGCTTCTCAATTATTCTCCTGAGAACAATTGGGGTTCTTTCGATGATCTCTTAGAGGTAGCCTCTGACTACCTTGCTGCATGTAGATTGTTTCCGCTTGCCAACATTTATGTTGATGTTTAGCGATGAGCCCATTGTTTGTGCATCCAATCATAATTCCTCTCTCTGCCTAGAGAGTATGCTCCATGATATTCACATATTTCCCAATATCGTTGATATTCAAGTCCAGATAACCTAGCTTTAGGTGTGTGCCATCTAAGCTGATTGTGTGCTGGATCAATATCCTCTGCTATTCCATATGCATGCATAGAATAACGAGTTCCGCCTCGTATCCTTCTTACGTTGAGAACCCCACCCCATAGATCCAATCCTAGCTGTTGAATGCCATCGAGGCCATATTCCTTCAGTGTTTCTTCATAAACCCCCTGTAAGTCCTCAGCGATGAGCTTATGACATGTAATTCGGTTAATTTTTTTATCTGTATTCCATGCAATTTTTACTTTGTATGGTAGAAGAATTCTTGTTTGGTTTCTCCCTGGATGACCATAGTATTCTGCTGCCCTTGATTCATGGGGGTAGTGTCGTCCAGTTGCTTGAGACCTGTAGGTATTATGGCTTTCTCTTATGTCCTCCCTGTCTGCTATATGGGATGGGATGAGAGCCTCCATTGTTTTTGGACCTATGATTCCGTCTGGTATTAGAGGTGGGTGTAGCTGTTGCCATCTTGCAACAGCCTCCTGCGTTTGTTCATCATATATGCCTGTATATTTTGACCAAAAGACATTATATCCATGCAAAACTTTTTGTAACGATATAATGGCTTTTTTTGTCATTGGGCCATATCGTCCATCTATTTGTCCTGTGTAAAGCCCTTTAAGTTGAAGGGACTGCTGGAGAAATTTAAGAGACATTGGCATTTTAAAAATGTGTGGCATTATTTTCCTTTAGGAGATTGTTGTTTTGCTTGACTTGGAATCGATAGAATTCATTTTGTTTTCGTAGATTCTTGATAAGAATTGCTCCTCGTTTCTCCACCTTGAGTTTTTTCTCGGTTGGTAGAATTGGCAATGTGTATTGTTTTAAACCAATATATTTTTGATTGGTTGCGCATCCTGATATTGCGACAATGCTAAGCGTCAACAGTAACGATTTCATTGGGGTTCTCCTGTGGTTCCAATTTGTAAATGTCTTTTGCGCTGCTAAGACTATCATCTACTTTTGTTTGTGCTTTAACGGTTTTATTCTTTAGGTGCAGGTAGTTATTCTCTGCTTGAAGATCTTCATTATTATTCTTGAGTTGCTTGTTTTGTAGAAACAGGAACCCCCCAAGTATGGTTGAGATGGCTATCCATCCCCACTGTGCATATGACTTAATTTTGTCTATCATCCAATTCATTTGATGTTGTCCTTTCTTTGAAAACTAAATTTCTTATGAACTTGGTTATGTCCGTTACTGCATCCCACTCAGGAATATCCTGTTTGGTTGCTCCAGAGTATGCGTTACCGATGATGCTATATACTTCTGCTACTATGAGCAGATTCATAACATATGTATAGAAGAAGTGCCAATCTCCTTCCATCATCTTGACGGCAACTCCGATAAGAACTGGAATAAATAGTGTTATAATTTTTGCAGAAATTCGTTCGATCATTTTTGATGATTCTATCTTGACTTTCAATCTATATGCTTTATATAATCCTGTACCTACATCGATGAATAAAAACAGCGTATAGAGCTTGAACACATCTTTGTCTATGTCTGCATAGGTGAGAACCCCCGCAAACATGCCCAACATCATTGTTCCAAAGCCTTTAATTGTACAGAGTATTTTATCCAACATATTTATCATAATTTATCACTTTTTTTTTGATTGTTATGCATAATACCATATTGAAACTTATGCAAAAGAATTGCAAGAATAACCTTTGGTTTGTTTAATGCTTACTTCTTCTACTTACTACATGTATTTGCAAGAATAGTATATTTTTTTATGAAATTTATTACTATTTTTGCAAATGTGTGTTAATATGCACACTGACAGTAAAAACAAAAAAAAGGATTCACATGTCTGTTACAACCAACAAAAAAACACTACTTGTTCTTGGAGGAAGTGGAACTGGTAAAACGTTCTCTTTGAAAGAGCTAGTAATGGCGGAAGGTGAAAAGATCACCTTTATTGACATTGATGGTAAAAATGCTTTACCTTTTCGTGGGAAAAACAAAATTCATGATTGGATTGTCCCCACTGATCCCTTGACCTTGGTCAACAACCTCCAGTTGCTCGAAGATGATCCTGCCAGTGAGTATATTATTGTTGACACTTTGTCTCATTGGCTTCGTAAGCTTGAGCAAAAATATGTTGTCAATTCAGATGATAGTCGTGGTGCTTGGGGGAAGGTTTATCAACAAGCTTTGTTTGAGCTGCTTGATTTTGCTACTAGCACCTCAAAGAAAACATGGATCTTTCTTTCTCATACTGTAGAAGGTGATCTTGAGAATAATCAAATTCCTATTAAGGCATTTGTAAAGGGATCAACTAAAAATGTTGGTATTGAGTCATTCTTCCAGTTTGTAATTTATACTAATATCACAAACGATGATGATGAGGAAAGCCTTACTGGTCTTAAATACCGACTTCAATTGTCAAAGACAAAGGACAGTAAAAATCTTAGTGTGAAAACACCAGAGGATTTTTATCCTGAACCGTTTCTTGAAGAGGGTGGGATCAAGAGAGTAATTGAACTCATTGAGGAGTACGACAATGATTGATGTACAAAAATGCATTCAACAGTTTCAGCGAATAAATGAGATTTCTCTCAAGGATCTTCATTTGAATTTAAAGAACTATGAAGCATCAAATGAGTCTTTTCACAAGATACTATTTGATAGTAGTCAACAAAATGCAATTAATGATTTCAGACCAACTTATGAGGCTTTTATGTCCCAGGAATCTTCTGCTGAAATGAAAGAACAATACGCTATTCAAGCGTATGCTCTTATTCGCTTAATTATCGAGAAAGCGGATATATCTGATGACGAAAGGAAAAATATGCTTGGAAAAATACACGAGTTTGCGACAATTGGACCAGAGGAGTCTGCTGAGGCAGAACATTACCAAGCTATGGAGGCATATTATGGTGAGGTGCAAAGACTTCAGCATAATCTTAAAAAGCTCATTCACCAATCATGCAGCAAGGAGATTATTGTTGCGTTTGATATGTATGTGAAAGAAGTTGGAGTTCATGATGATATTACAGGCATCTAATGAGAAATTCACCCCGTTTCGTGGCAACTTTTATTCTCCCGGCGTAAATGTATTTGCAGTACATGACTACAAAGTGGAGTCTCAGGCAATTGTCAAGATTGATCTTGGTGTTAAAATCAACTATGACAAGCTACTGGAGTTGATCATTGCTAAATATGAGTACGGGTCGTTCCATTACAATAAACGTAAGAATGATTTTGTTAATGAATTCATTCGCTCTCGATTTCTAACGTTTACTGTTAAGCCCTCTCTTGGAGAACTTGGTGCTGTTGTTGCGGGGGGTTCCATTGCCATTCCACTGAATAGTGTTGGCAACTTGTACCTACCTTTGCACAATTTGAGCCCCAATGATATTGTCATTCCAGAGGGGAGTATTGTTGCTGATGCAATGCTTATCTCTCATGATGGAGCAATGTTTGGTGCAAATGAAATATAATACAAGGATATATGATGGTAATAAACACAAATTATCCTGGCATCTATACGGAAACGATAGATAACGAAGAATGGTATGTTCTGGATGAAAGCATTGTTTGTGATGATGATATTGAGATCATTGTTCCTCGCCTAAAGGTTAGAGGTCATATCAAAGCAGGAAAAGGTCTCTATGGTAACCTCAAGCTCAAAGCTCATGTTATTACAGTCACTGGGAATTGTTTTAAAGTTAACGAATTTGAAGCAAGAAGCGTTGTTGCAAATAAGATTGTATGCAGACGACTCGTTACCAATCGCCTAAAGGCTGATATTATAGAGGCTGAATTTGTTCAAGCCAATGAAGCTATTGTTGTTCAAACAATGCACGTTCCAGAGATGAAGATTTTTGGCTTTCCAACAGAAAAGTATCTCTTAGTTTATACCGGTAAGTATGTTGTGGTTATCGTTGACAACCATATGAAGATAGGGTGCAAACGGTATCTTATTGAGGAATGGAAGAATTTCCCCGACAATGTAATTGATGGAATGGATCTTGAATCCTTGGAATGGTGGGGTCGCTGGAAGGAACCCCTCCTCCAGCTTGCAAATACACTGCCTCCTTTGCTTGGTGGAGGTGTATAATTCATGTTTTTTTGAAAACAGAAGAAGAATACAAGGATGAACAAATGACATATTACGCAGTAGAGGGAACTGACAATCTATATGATACGCCTAAAGAAGCGATTGAAGCAGAGGGCAACTTGAACTTTCCCGTGGTTGTAAATAGGCTTAAAACGAAGCAAGCAAGTATTGATCCAATAAATGACATCCTGTCTCCATTGATAGAGGACCTTGACGAAGAATACGGTGACATTGATGGCGACGGAACAGTCCCCTCTAAAAAGATGATTGACGCGGCAAAACGATTTAGCAATACGATACTTAAAGAGTATGTCGTAAAAGCTTGTGAGATTGTGGAAACTAAGAAATACACCTACGAAAGTGGTAAAAGTGGAAACTGGCGTTTACCAACAGTGGATGAACTTCATGAAGCGTTTGATTACAAAAATGGAAGACCAAAAGTAGATGGATTTACTCCATACTACTATTGGAGCTCTACCCCGTATTCTCACAATATGAACGGTGTATGGATCGTTCATTTCCATCGTGGCTACGCGTACAACGGCAATAAGCTTAGTACCTATTGCGTGCGCTGTGTGAGAGAAAATAAAAAAGGTAAATTGAAATGGTCGGAATCTACCAAAAATAGAATGACATTGAGCGAAGCAAAGAAATATTGCGAGGAGCTGAACAATGAAAAAAGTAACTTGCGTTTGCCAACCATAGAGGAGCTACGTAATGCTTTCGATTATGAATGTGGGAAGCCAAAAATAGATGGATTCACCTCGAACGGCTATTGGAGTTCTACTACGCATGTCCACCACACAGACTATGCGTGGATCGTCTATTTCCATACTGGCAACACGGACTACAACGGTAAGTCCTTCACCTATTACGTCCGTTGCGTTAAGGAAATTGAAAAGGGTAAGCTGGAATGGTCAAGACCCTCTAAAGATGAAATGACATGGAGCGAAGCAAAGAAATACTGCGAAAGGCTAAGCAATGAAAAGTAAATGGCGATTGCCAACAGTCAATGAGCTACAAGGTGTTTTTGATTACGAAGATAGCAAGCCAAAAATAGATGGATTCGCGTCTGACTATTACTGGTCTTCTACCACCTATGAAGGCTACACCGGCTATGCGTGGTATGTCGATTTCTACAATGGCTACCAGAGCAACTACGATAAGGACGGTAGCTGTTACGTGCGTTGTGTTAGGGAAGGTGACGATGGGGGTCTCAAGTGGTCTAAATCCCTTGAAAATAAAATGACGTGGGATGAAGCAAGCGAACACTGTAAAAGGATGAATGATGAGAGGTAAGTGGAGGCTACCGACAATAGATGAACTCTCTCGCATGTTTGATAGAGAGAAAGGGAAGCCGAAGATAAGTGGCTTCAATTCAGATGATTACTGGGGTTCTACCACATATGCATACAAAACTGGCGTTGCATGGGTCGTCGATTTTGACAATGGTCATACAGATTATTATGATAAATCCTTTACTTTTTGTGTGCGTTGTGTCAGAGAGACCGAAACTGGTGACTTAATATGGTCAGAATCTTCTGAATCCGCGATGTCTTGGGACAAGGCAAACCAATATTGTAATGAATTGAACATAGAATGGAAGCTGCCAACAATTATGGAGCTTCAAGGTATGTTTGATTACGACAAAGGTGGCTTGAAGATAAATGGCTTTGTTTCTAAGGCATACTGGAGCTCTACAATACGTGCTGATAATCCACATATGGCGTGGTTTATTAATTTCAACAGTGGATATACGAACAGTTTCTATAAGTATAGTGCATCCTATGTTCGTTGTGTCAAAAGGATAAAGAAGGGAAAATTAGAGTGGTCTGAGTCCTCCAAGACAGAAGTGACTTGGGACAAGGCTAACAAATACTGCAATGAATTACACAAAAAGGAATCAAACAAATGAAGTACGAAATACTGAAAACAATTAATGGCGGAACCCCACCTAAACGTAGTACAAAGTATTCAGCGGCTGTTGATTTATATGCCAACGAAGATGTTAGTATTGAAATTGGGCAAACAAAACTTGTTGGTCTTGGTATCGTTATAGATACTCAAGCAATTTTGGATAAAATCAACGATTCAGATTATGGATTTGGCATGGACATTAAACATGTATATGAGGTGTTCATGGCTTCAAGCTACCTTCAGTTGATGATTCGTAGCTCTCTCTCTTTGAGGGGACTTATACTTGCAAATGGTGTCGGCATCGTTGATTTGGACTATCCAAATGAAATTAAAATGGTTATTACCAATATAAATAGCGATGATCCATACCATGTTCACAAGGGTGACAGAATAGGTCAGGCAATTTTAATGAGCCACAATACGGGAATGATAGCTGTAGGTGAGAAAGTAGAACGTACAGGTGGATTTGGCAGTACAGGGAGATAGGCAAAATGACTAGAACAGAGTGTGAGGAATCGTTAGAAATTCAGAAAGCAACATTTGCCACAATGAGGCATTACCATAGGGACATATATGATCACATGATGGATCTAGGTAATGGTAATTACTGTGATGGGTATAATGCTTTCGTTAAGGAATTTGATGCCCTTGTTAATAGGTTTCATGATATTTATTATGATCTTGTTGGCAAGAGAAAAATGAATGCATTTGGAAGATATGTTGTCTCCCTTGGATATTACAGCTTCGCTCCTTCTGTTGCTAAAATATTTAACGCTTCGTTTGTTTTTGGATATAATGCAATGGCACCACGGTACAAAAAGTATACAAAACTCATCAACGCATATGAAGATTTTTGTTTAGAACCCCTACCAAAGGAATAGATATGATTTTTGTTTTACCGTTTTTAAAGCGTACTGATGACGATGTTTATAATCTTAGAATGGCTATACGATCGTTGTTTCAATGGAGATATGGGTTTACCGACAAGCTATTTGTTGTTGGAAATACCCCTGCACATGTTAAAGAGGAGTTTCATTCTAAGAATATTTCTTATATAGACTATTCGCAGAAACCCAAATCGTATTCGCCGAAAGAGGTTCTTTCTAAGGTAGTTTATTCTTTTAACTTTTTTCCTGAAGATGAATTTATATTGATTCATGATGATATGTTTCTTGTTAAAGAGACAACGGATGAAATGCTTAAAACAATATATCATCGCAATACATCATTTACTGAAATTCAAGATGCTCATGGTTTTGAGTTCTTTTTAAATTATTCATATTATCTTGTCGCCAAGAAAAGAGATGAAGTCATTACTGACTTTGTAACGCACATGCCATTCTTCTTTCGCAAGAACAAGGTGCTTGATATTATTGCTGAATATGGACTTCTTGACCAAGCAACTGGTCCTGCTGTTTTTGAGAACATATATTATAATCATTTCAAAGATGAAATTTCTTCTGTTCCTTATGATGATTATGTTTATCGTGTTCACAGTCGTGAGGGAGAAGGCTCAACCTTCTCTGCTGAGGCACTAAACTCATCTTCGTCCTGTTTCATATTTAACTATAATGATGATGGATTTCAGAGCAATGAAGATTCTATTCGTAAGTTCTTTACTGAAAGTTTATTTAGTTAGAATGGCAACCTTTTGGTTGCCGTTTTCTACTCTTTTATTTATTGGCAAGTAGCATAACTGGTTAATGCTGTCGGCTCATAACCGATACAATAGGGGTTCGAGTCCCTTCTTGCCAACCAAAATTTTTCTACTGCATGATTGCAGTAACAAAGGACGTTACATGGCTACATTTGATGTAGATGCCAACTTGGCTAAAAACGTTGCTGCTCAGAAAGTTTCTGACGGCCCAATTGATTCTGGAGTTTATGCTGCCGAGATCAAGAATTCTTTTATTCGTAAAACAGATAGTGGTGCTTCCATGTGGGAAGTAGAGCTCTATCTTCCAGATGGAGATCGTACATTGTTCTACTCCACTGCTGTTAAGAGCAGAACAGGGTCAGCTACTTTCACCAAGAACAATAAGACGTTCTTGCTTCCCGGTCTTCAGGAACTGATTCGCTATGAGCGTGTTACAACTGGCAATGAGTCAATTGAGGGCGAAGATGGTAAAGTCAAGTTCAGAGATGATACTATTGGTGCTTTCATCTTGAAGGAAACAATTGGTCTGAAAGTCCTTGTTGGGGTTCGTCAATATGAGAATTTCTATAATGGAACAACTTCTATCCGTAACATGATTTCTCACTGGATGGCTCCAGATGGAACAGGAGATAATGGGGAAAATATTGCAGAAGATGTTGCAGCATTTCTTGCTCGCAATCCCATTAAGCGTCTGGCAAATAAAGCTCAAGCAAGTTCTCCGGCAGTAGGTGGTAGAGCCCCTGAAGTGCCCAAGGGCTGGTAATTGTGGAACCCCAACGGGGAGAAACCATAAGCTTTATTTTTCCACCACCAAAAATCCCTTCCGGCAAACGGAAGGGGCATCTCGCCACCATGAACAACGTTCAATATTGGCTAAGATATAATCGTACTGCAATTAAAAATGAACTCATTGAGACATTGGGATCATGGCATATCGCCGAGTCAACAGAACCCCCATACAAGTATGGTCAAATTTCGTATCGCATTCATCGTGACAGTAAGCGCAAGATTGATGCTGATGCTTTTGGCTTTACGAATAAGTGGGTACAAGATCTCTTCGTTAGAAAAGGATACCTTGTTGACGATGATCAAGTTGTTGTCATATTGCTTCCTGCAATTATTGACAGTGAGAGAGCTATTGCCGAAACAATGATTGAGGTTGTGGCTTCTTTCTCAAATGAGCCATTTGCATAATAGGACGATCGATGGACTTTAAAGATGCTGCCGTATTGGTTACTGTAGTTATTGGAGTAATTGGCATTTTCACTATATTGAAGTTTGTAGCTTTCAATATTTTGCCAATTATAGGTGTTATTCTGTTTGTGATATATTTAGTTGTGTCACAAGAGGAAATTGACAAGCACGACAAGTGGAAGTAATTTAGAACCCCTACCACAATGTTATCGTGCATGGGGGTTCCAGAATTATTTTAAAGGAAAAACAATGGGAAGATTTTATTACGGCGACATTGAGGGCAAATTCTGTGTTGCTGATCAAAACAGTGATGACGCCAATCAGTTTGGAGCTCGTGAATCTGATGTCATTAATTATTATGTTGATGTTGATGATTTTGATTCTCGTCAATTAGATGCACTATGGCAAGAATGGAAGCCAGATACTCCTACCCCTGATACAGCTGATGATATTTACTTTGCATTGGATGAGAAAGGTATTTACTGCTTCAATGGTGGTAGTCTTCGCCTTGGATTGGAAATCAAAGTAGCTCTTATCGAGAACAATGGTGTATGCACATTTGCGGCAGAGACGTAAGGATGTAACATGAAAATCTTTTTTACTATATTGATCATTGGTATATTACATGCTGATTACATTCCAGAGTATCTCTGTGAAGAGGTTGATGAATGTATGGTTGCTATGGAGGTATATGGCGTTGAATCTGCTCCGCAGAAATGCATAGGGTACAAACACCCTATGATCGCTTATTTTGACCTTCAGGACATAATGGAGCAATGTATTGCTCAACAATAAAAGGATACTGTAATGGCTACAAGGTGCGTAATTGAAGTTGAAGGTGTTGAATATGTTAAGATCTATAAGCATTGGGATGGCTATCCTGATGCTACTCTACCATGGTTGATTGAATTTCATAGAACATTTCTTGAGACACGTGGTATTGATCCAGAGTACGAGTTTGCACAGTTGCTTCGCTCTTCGGAGAGAGATGGCGAGAAGTTCGGCTTGGACCAGTCCAAGATAACTGGATGGGGGGTTCTCTCCCATGATAGTAGAGTTGGTGCTGAATACCTGTACATTCTTAAAAATAATGGCAGTGTTGAGACGAGACTCGATCCTGAAAAATCGAATACTCTTCTCAGTGTATCACCGTTTTTATTTGGGGACGAAATCGAAGATATGGGTCGGGAAGAAGGTTGATTCATCTATCTGTGGTGTATAGAAGAAGTGTTCCTTCGCCCCTATAAATGAGTCATAAATTGTAGGGATATGTACATCCATAAGTGCTTCAAGCGACATTCCAGCTGTGACTGTAGCTGGATTCTGTCGTGCAAGTCTATACACAGATCGTTGTATTCTCATCCAGAATGATGGGAAGAGCAGAACCCCAGTGTCACTTGCGTACTTGAGCTCCTTCGGCATATTTACTTTGTAGTCAATGAAGAGCTCAAGAACTTTTGGAACTGCTTCTTCTTTTGACATTTTTTTGTTTTTCATTAAATGTTGCAGGAGTGCATATCGAGATGTGATGTCAACACTTTCTACCAATGCTGATCCAACCCTTACCGCTCCACTTTCTGGTGTTGCCATCCATTCTGTAATATACTTGGCTACATCTTTATTTGCTTTGATGTCTTTAAGGCCTATACCTGCATTGTGCAGTGTTTTACCAAGGGTTCCTACTACCTTTCTATTCTCTGTTCCCTTACCTATAAAGGTAAGTATTGTCTCAAGGTTGATCCCTTTAGAGAGGAGTGCTGCTATTGCGTTGTTTAGGTCTGTTTTTCCTTCCTTGTCTTCAAGGGCTAGGTATTTGTTGAGTAATCCTTCTACGTCATGCTGAACCCCCGCAATGACTGATTTGTCTTTGTCTAGGATTTCTGTTGAGATTGACTGGATCATTCCTTCCATAAGTAGCATTCCGTATGGATGTTCTGCTATCTTCTTTTTGACCTCTCTCATTTGTGCCCTGAGTTTCTTCTTTCTTGTCTGGCTGCTGGTTGCATCTATTTGCATCCGCAGGTCTATTTGTTCTATTTGGAGTGCAGCGATTTCTCGTTGTCTCTTAGGACCATGTTTAAATGCACTGATAATGCTTGTTGGTGATACTCCCATTGCAAGCATGATTGCTACATTTGATGTAGTGTCTCCTGCTATTTTTGCTGGGTTGGTTACTGTCATATGCAGCTTGGTCATTTTCACTACTTGTCTTAGGGTATACATTGCGTTTCTAAAGAATACGCTATCCTTAAATGCAACAACATCCTCGAACCCCATGAGTTGATCTTTCATGTCAATCCTGACTAGATGTATCTTTTCATTTGCATTATTGAATTGCGTCATGTTGTCAACAAGAGCGTATTTGTATCTTGCCTCTTTGTTTTGTGCAAGCCACTTAATTGCATCTTTTTTTGAATTGAATGATACTGCCCATGGTACTTCTTCAATTCTCATATCTTTTAGTGCTTCGGCGAACTGATTCTCTTCCTTTCTTGTTGATAGCTTTTTGTTGAATTGTGCAGACATCAGTGCTTTTCTGGCTGATTCAGTTTCCTCTAGTGCAGCGATTTGTGAGTATGTTCGCACAATTGCATCTGATGGAGTTCTGATTTCTCCTATGCTATCAATCTCTTCTTGTGTCAAAACAAGTTTTCTTCTCGGTTGTCCTTTTCTGTCATAGACAGTCACATAGTTATCTGCTTTGATGAACTTGTCTTTTGGTACAGTAATATCCGCGAAGTTATATGATAACGTTGTGCCAAGCCCTGGTTGGTTCGTTATGTCTTTTGCATTGCGGACTGCAATACCATATCCAGTAGTTGGTTGTCTGACAATTCTCCAACCATTCAATTCTGCAAAGTGTCCATTTGCCAAATCTTCTTTTGTGATTGCGTGCATTTCTAGCGGCTCATTTAAGAGTTCTTTAACAAGATTTTCTTTGTACATTCTCTTGTTTGCGTCATTGACCATTACTCTGTCATGCGCTGTTTTTAGCGCAGCAGAGACAGCTGCCATTGTTTTAAACAGTTCTGGATTCTTTTGTAGTTCTTTGAACCCCTCAATAGCCTTTGGTTCTGCGAGCATTGTTTGTAGTGCTAGTATCTTTTGGGCATATGGGAGTGTATGTTCACTGAAACCAATTGAATGCAGGTTGTACACTGGCAATGTTTTTTTATGTGATATGACCTTTGGCCCTTTTTTACGAGCAAGTAATTGTGCCAACTCACCAATCTGCTGAAGATGTGTTTTTGGTATTTGGCTTTCCCTCGCAAGTTCAACAATCTTTGTTTCTATATCCCCCTTAAGGTTATTGGAACGTAAAAGTTCGTTTACGATTCCACTTTTATCATTCAATAAATGGAAGAACGGAACAGTTGTTGTAGCGTGAAAGACTCCTTCTTGTGCTTCCTTTGAGAGATCCCTTGTTAGGTCATTGATCTGTTTGATCTGGGCTGATTCTATTTGTCTTGCATGCTTTTCTGCATTTGCAATTGAGGTTTGAAGCTTGTTTAACGTATAGGCATCACCGCTTCTTTCTGGGGCAAGATAGGTTTTCATCTTCTGTAGCAATGGTGAGTGCTCCCATAGGTCAGTAGCCCTGTTTTTGTTATCAGCGTAGATTGGATATTTGGACAATTTCTCATCCATTTTTTCCCCAAGTTTTTTTGTCATTGCACGTAAAGTGGGGTTCTCAAGTATTGATTCAATTAGTATTGTTCTTGTATATGAGTTAATATCTTCAAGACTTTTTAGAATTGGTGCATCCATGGTGTTTGACATAGCGGGGTCATTAAATGGTTTCCAGTCGAGCTCCTTAAGAATGGTTCTAACTTCCTTGGTTGTTTGCTTTGGCTTGGAATTTTGTTTTGGCATGCCCAGTTTTTCGGTAAACTCTGTTGCTGTTCTTCCCCGTGTTTGTTGTTTTTTCTTTTGTGGCCCAGAGCTTGTTTCGTCTTGGAAGTCAACAGAATCTCTTATGATTTTGTCTATGGTTTTTACAAGGTCTTGTCCCATGTCTTCTGCTACCATATTGGTAACTCTCATGTCTTTTGGTCTTCTAAGCAGTCTATTGATTGCATTTTTGAGGAAGTCTTTAATTGCTTTTATTATAGACCCAGATTTTAAGTCTTGTCTGAATGTGGTGTTTGTTGCCCCAAGGGCAACAAACTCTGCAATCCCCACATTCTCTTTATCATTTGCTATATGTTCTAATGATGATAAGATCTCTGGATTATTTGCAAATTTTTGCTTTAAATATTTTATATTATTTTTTGTGAATTTGTATGCTTGTTTTATCTTTTTATATTCTCTTGATTGTTGTCCTTTTCTTGAAGCAATATAATCTAGTGTTATTGCGTGTGTAACTTCATGTCCCACTGCTTCTCTATTTGCTCCTTTTTTTAAGCTTAGTGTTCTGGTTCTTGGATCAAATGAATTTTCTTGTGCATCATAATCAATCTTGTTTACTATGTCGCCAAGGAACTCATTTGTTTTCCCTAGTTCATTTAGTATTGCTGATATTGATCCTCTTGTATCATTTTTTGCTAATTTCCCTGACAGCTCTTTCAGTGTTTTTGTATCTGACATCGCTTCATGTGTTCTGCTGTCAGTGCCTTGCTCTACCCCAAGCTTATTGGCTATTTCTCCTTGAGTAGATCCCTTCGGATTGTCTACCATTCCAAGCTTGTGTAGTGCTGCTTTGTGTGCATCAATCAGCTCTCTTGACGAGAGGAGTTTTCTCCCGTTCTCGTAATTGTCTATATGTTTGAAGTCTGCATAGAACCCCGCATAGGCTGTCAGTGAGTCTTCATTGAGGTGTCCATTAAGCTCATCAAGTGCTTGATTGACTGCTTCTTGTGAATATGGCTTTGCGCCTTCTGCACTTTTTAGTTCCTTCAACGATAGGTACTCTTTCCCTTCTACCGCTTTTGAGTATTTTGCAGCCATCTCTCCGGTTGGGTAGAAGTTTCTGACAAACTCTTCTCCCTTACTATTGATTGCTGCAATTTGATATATTTCTTTCTGCCCATTCTTGGGGTTCTCATCAAATGAAAACTCAAGGTCTATGTATGCGTCTTTACCGCTTCTGACTGCTTTCTCTAGCTTGGACATTTCCACATCAGGAGATTGTTCTTTTAGCCGTGCTGGAGTGCTGGTATCAACTTGCTCCGTACCGAAGTCATGTTCTTGAAGTTTGGTGGCATCTATTTTGCTATCTGTGAAATAATCAGCGAACTTTCCTTTCTTGAATCTCTTGTTCTTTTGGATCAACTCTAGCGACTCTTTCTGTTCATCGAGTCTTGCTTCTGCTTCTGCGACCAATTCTATTGCGTGATCTATTTGTTCTTGATGCTCCATGTCTGTTGACAATAGTGCTGTTTTAGCTATTTCTACTTCGATTGAATATTGTTTGTGTGCGTCTATTGCTTGGTTGTGATACTCTTCTTGATACACTTCTGTGTAGTATGCATCTGCACCATTTCCATCGTGCATCAATTTTTTCTTGTTCCCAAGTGAAATTTTTAATTGTTCTTTTGTGAAGTTGTCTGTATCTTTACTGGCTATTTGCTTTTTGATTTCTGCCATTGTTGCTTCATGGGAAAACAAAAACTGGCCTGCATCTATTGAGTGAACTGCATTAACAATTGCAGTAAGCATGTTGAATATTTTTTCTTGTACAGGAACATTTTTTACACCTGCTTGGTCTTTCAGAACTATACGTCTTGACGTTAGCTCTATTCCGTATTTTTTCAGGTTGCTTTTTTCTTTTGCTGCCCATTCCTGAAAATCTTCTTTCATATCATATGGATTATGATCTGGGTGAGCGGGGTCATTCAGAATTACCCTAGCTGCATAGGGCATCATTTTTGTGATTATTTTTTTGTCTTTTCGTAGGTTATTCTGTATTGTTTCTGTAAAGTCTCTTACCTTTCCCTTGCGTTTGGCGAGAAATTCGTCGAGAACTAATCGCACCTTTTCGTCTAGTTCAGTTGTGTAGTTGTCGTAGAAATATTCATGGATTGCTTGTTGCACACCAGCTGTCTGCACTAGATCTTTTCCATTTTTTACATTTCCTATTTCAAGGTCAGGATTTATTATTAGGATTTGTTTTTTCAGGAACTCAAGTCCTTCTTTCGTCATTCCCTCTTCCATTCCAAGCTTGAGGACTTCTTTTGTCAGCTCATTTGCGACATCATGTTTTGCTGTTGCGCTTCCTGCTTCGTATCCAACAACCATCATTGCTTTTTTATGAATGGTTCGTTCATTGCTGAACAGTTTAAGATCAACAAGTTTTTGTATTTTCCCTTCTATTTCTGTACCATTAAGGGCGTTTCCAAAAACACCATAGAAGTCATTTGCTAGTTTTTCTGGTCCAATTTCAGCTATGCTTTCTTCTGTCATGCCTAGCATTTGAAATAACTTAAGTATAGGTTCTTCGTTGATTCCCAATGATTGCATTGCTTGAATTGTCGGCCCTGAACCTACCGCATCCACTTCTATTGTTGCCGCTAAGGATACAACGTCTTGTCCACTTCTTTGTGCTGCCCTTATCTTGGATAGGTTTTCTATTAATACAAGTTGCCCCCAGACCGAATTGTCAATTGATGGCACTTTGTATTTTTTGCCATTTAGCTCCACTTCTCCGTTTACAAGCTCTCCCATGAATTGCAATAATGAGTCCCCATCTTTTTGCGCAATTTGATCATATTTTGTTATGACAGCTTCAAGATTTTTGTTCTGTCCAGATACTATATCTGCCTCTGGTATGCCATAGTTTTTTGACATTCCGTTTACTAGTATACCAAACTGGGTTCCGCCAATTTTGTATTTTACAGGAAGCCCTTCAATGACTTGTCTTGCGAATGGCTTGTTTGATTGCTCATTAAGCACATTGTTTTTAAACCCAAAACGTGTAGTTGTATAGACTACTATTTCATTCATTAGTTTCTTCGCTGTGCCATTTTTATTCATAAAATTGTCCAACCCAACAAGAGTGTTTATGATTGGATTTGTCTTGGACGATGAAACTCCCCAGTCTGATGCTTCCGAATCTTTTGAGGAAAATTCATGATAGAATGTTCCGAATATTTGGTGCATCTGGTACGGGGTCAATCCTGCGATGTTTTTAATATCTCTTAGCCTGATTCCTTTGCCCTGGTAGTCCAATTGGCCAAGGAACCCCTTCAAGGTTCCGAGTGCCTTGAGTGCGGTCTGGTTTACAACCATCGTTCCTTCTGCTAGGCTTCTTAGTGTTTTTTTCCATCTAAATGAAGCTTTTATCCCTTCTGGCGAAAGGTTCTTTGTGTCTTTTTCGTTTGGTTCTATTCTTACACTTCCGTCTGTTTCTACAGTTGGCTTCCCTTGATCTTCTCTTTTATTTAAAGGAAGGTGTTCAAATTTTGGAGCAAAGAGATCACTTACCCCAGAGACAAATGACATTGTGTTTCTTAGATTATTGTTTGTGTTATCAATTCCTTCAAGCGATCCCTTCATTAAGGCTTCTTCAATTGCTTGCTTATTGCCATTTGCGAAGAAGTTTAGATTGATTGCATAAGTCTCTGCCTGTCGTACAGGCCCCTCTCCTTTAACTGGTGTATGATCCTTATTATACTCTCCATTGATAATTGTTCTGCCTTGTTTTTTAACAGACAGTAGATTGATTTGTCCACTACCTTTTTTGCTTCTTGTTTGTCTCTGTAGCTTAGCTAGTGCTTCAACTTGTACCTTTCCAATTTGCATATAGAACGCATTTCCTAGTGCTGGTGGAACCCTTGTTGGACGAACCCCCATTGCAATGGCAATGTCTCTTCCAATAGCCAAGTATGTATAGTTTGCTGCTATTTGTATTGTTTCACCTTTTTTATCATGGAGATCAACGTCTCTTGCTCCTGGTGTTTTGTTGATAATATCTTGTTGCATTTTTACATTTGCCACAATATGTTTGAACGCTATTGCCCTTGAGATCATTCCCAGCTTGTCTGTCTCCTCAACTCCCTCAAATAGCCATTTTGCATCATTGGATTTTTTTAGTTTAGAAATGAGCTTCTGGCGCATTTCATCGTTTTTGACCACTTCTTTTAGTTCTTTGACGTATGCATCTGATGATGACCAATGGAGGATTTTCTCCATAAGATTGTCTTGAAATTTATAGAAATCGAACCCCAATGTCTTCTTGAATGAGTCCGCATCCAAGCGTAGGACTTTGAGTTTTATTTTATTTTTTAGTTTTTTGTTTATGCAGGCCATTTATATTATCCTTTGTTTTGCAATTAATCATGAGCACTCTGGGAGATTATCTATGAATTTCTTTATTCCTTCTAGTCTTTTGTCGAAGAGTGATTCCTCTTCTTTGCTCATTGTTTTTATATCCTCTTCTGTAATTGCTCGCTTATCGGCAAATGCAGCTTCATCTACTGCCTGTATTGTATCATTTTCTGTATCTTCGTTTGTTTCTGTTTCTTCGGTTGTCTCTTCTTCACCTGGTTTGAATTCGTGCTTTTTCCAAAAATCGATGATTACTTCATTATCTATGTCGTCGATTGTTTTTTCTTGCTCTGATTCTTTCTGCTGTGATCTATCCTCTTGTTCTTGCGTCTGTTCATTTTCAGTTGTTTGTTTCTCTGTTTTTTGTTCTTCGGTGTCTTGCTTCTGCTCAGTTTTCGTATTCTGCTTCTTTGGGGGTTCACTGTCATTTTGAGCGCTGTTCTCTTGCTCTTGTGCCTTGGTATCCTCCTGCTGCTTTTCTTGCTCTTGTGCCGTCTTCTGTGAACTTTCTTGTTGAGACTGCTGTGTTGTTTCTGGTTTAGCTGTTTGCTCTGTTTCTGGCGTGGAATCTTTTGGTGTCTGTTCGGTTTGTTCGTTTGACTGTTTCGTTGGTTTCTTTTGCCAATGCTTCTGCGCTGCTCGTACTTTGTCTCTTCTGGTTTTTACCTTCCCTAGCCCCTTTTCTACAAGCGTGTTTACTTTTTTTACTAATGCTTGTAGATCAGCTTTGGCTGTTATTATTTCTTTGTTTATTGGCGAAGCTGCCCGTTCTTCTACTGGGAGGTTGTTCAGCTCAGTGGTTAGGTCTTTTATCTGCTGTCTGGTCTTGTCCATTTGTGTTTTCCAGAATGCAGCTGGTTCTTCTTTAAAGTTTGAATGCAGTGAGTTGACATCACTAACGGATTCAAGTCTTTGGTGGAGTATCTTTTGTTGTGCTTTTGAAATAACTTTTGCTTCAGCAAGCGAGTCAATACTGTCCCCGATTGTAGCTATGGTGAATGCATCTGTGGGGTTCTGGCTAATGGCATCATTGATGCTGCGAATATCTATTTCTTTTTCCCCACTTATTCCCACCATTCCGTCTTCACTGATTAGTGAATCCACTTTGTCAGCTCTATTTTTAAAGGTTGTTTTTCTTGATTTCAGCACAGTATCTATGCTTGCTACAACATCCTTGTTTCCTGCAAAATCTTGTTTTGCTTGGATGAGAGCTTTTGTTGTGAAATCATCCATAAATTTAAAGTTGGTTTTTCCCTTTGATACTGCCTTGTTGATTAGTTTTGGCAGGTTATGGAATAACTTATCTGCACCTACTTTCTTTTGTCTTCGTCTTACAAAGTAGCTATTTTCATTTGATGTTTTTTTTGCATTTCGTACATGTTTTTTTCTAAGGGCTGCTGCCTGTGCTACGTATGCTCTTGATATATGCGCTGCTTGCTGTGCTGTATCTACTTTTATGTCTGCTGCTATGCCATGCATTGAGCTTCCAACATCCCCCTTAATGGTTGAGTCAATTATTGCGAGCATAGTTCCTTTTTGCTCATCAGTCATTGTTTCAAGGTCATTGGCTATTTCTTCTTTAGTTCTCCCTTTTGTCTCAATGCCAACGGCGTTAATGACTTCTTTCATTTGCCTGTCAAATTCAGCCTTGTCCTTTGCGTCTCTTTTACCTTCTTCGCTAAAGTTATTAACAAAGCTAATGGCTTTTTCCACTGTTTTGTCTGCTAAGTCAGTATGTTTGTTATATACTTCTTCTCCGTTTGTGACTTGTACTTTTTGTAGCGTATCAGCATCAACTCCACTATCAATGAGATCTTGTTTTGTTTGAGCACTATCTAGTGCTTCAAGGGTCTTCATTGTTTCAGCGTGCCCTGCGTTTGCCGCTTTTTCTTGCGCTGCTCTGTCTACTTGAAGCGCAGCAGCATCTTCTCTTGTAAGGTTTGCTGCTTCTCTTCTATCAAAATGGTTTCCTACCATCTTGAATGGAACCCCTGATATGCGTGCTGCATCTGCTGCAACAGCCTTGGGTCTCATCATCAAGTGCCCAACTCCTGCTTGGACTGCTGTGCTTATTGCTTGGTCTTTTGATATTACATGACCTTTGGCTACTTCTGAAATATATTTACCAATTGAGTCATATTTTGTGTCTCCCCCTTTTGCCCAATATTCTTGGTGAACGTTTTCAGTTTCTTCTTGAATAATCTCCATTACTACATCAGCACCAAGTTTTGCTCCGGGAGCGTCTGCTACTCTTTTTATTACTCGTCCAGTTAATGTTTGTGGATTGATTTTTTTAGCAGCTAATTTTGCTGCTTCTGCAAACCCTTTTGATACTGCTTTATTTTCGAGTGGAGCAACCATTTTTGTAAATGGCTTAAAGAGTTTCCCCATTTGTTTCCCTACTACGCCCCATCCTCCTTTACCTAGGATTTTTCCTCCAACTATTGCTTCAAGGTATGATGTTACATAGTTTAGAGCCAGGGCTCCCGTTTGCTCTCCGAGTGTCATATCTTTGTTTGTTGCTTTTTTGTATGCATCTTTTTGGTCTGACAGTAGGTCGAAAGACCATACTGTTGCGGCGACAGGCATAGACGCAAGAACTGGAACTAAATATCCCAGCATTTGAGGAGCAACAATTGCTGCATTTGATGCGAAGTGTAATGCTGCCTTCCCATAGTCCCCATTTTTTATGTATTGATCGACTGCTGCTATATTTTTCTTTTCTTCTATATCATTATAGCCTATGGCTCTTTGCCATATGTCTTCATCTTTGAAGTCCTCGAATAGCGTACTGTTTCCAAATGTGGTTCCCAGAGCCTCATCAGAAATTGATGAAGCATAATCAAGTAGGCCATCTCCTGCTCCAGCAAGTAATGATCCTGCTGTTCCGGCAAATGATTTAAAGGCATGTTCAAGTGCCCCTTGATTATAGTTCTGTGATTTCTTAGATGCCAGGTTCCACTTAGTCCTCTGTAGTGGATCCATCGTATCCCAGTTTTTAGGCTTATATGCATATTTTTTATCTGATCCGTATGCACCAGCAAGTGGAGCCAAGAATGGTTGAATCTCATCCGAGGTTTTCATCCCTGCTTTTTCTGCGGCATCTTTGAACCCCATCCTGTATCCAGGAAGGTCAAAGCTCTGGTTTACGATTTCACCAGTGATGGGGTTCTTCATGATTACGATTGGTCGTCCGTATGCCCCCTTGTCTATGATTTTGTATTGTATTGGAATGTTAAGATCATTGTACGCTGGTGGATGTGTCCGGTAGTAGGATGTGTCTCCTATTTTAAATTTTTCATTTATATTTGTTTTCGTAAGTCCAAAGAGTAATTTTGTTGTGTCCTTCCAACCCTGTTCATATACATCCTCTGTTGTTACAGAATCCGCTGGAACCCCCCACATGTTTGCAAGTCTTTTTGCATTTCTTTGTTCTCTTTCAGTGTGTTCTTCACCTGGGTGTTCTACTTCTGATGCGTCATATCCTGCTGCTCGTAGTTCTTGTCCTTCCATTTCCTTGATGAAGATTCCATCTCCATCAATAATAGAATATACTGTTCCTGTTTGCCACCCTTGGTCTGATTGTTCTTCTTTTTTGATTGCCTCTTCTGTTGAGAATGTTACGGGAGCAGAACCATATATTTTTTTTGCTTTTTCTCTTTCCCTCTCTATAATCGTATCTTCTTTTTGTATCGTCGTTGTAACATCATTCGGATCATCTGATGCAATTCTTGATCCCGGGTTTTCAACCCCCATAAGCTTGCTTGCAATCTCTACTGAAGAATATGGCATTTTATTTATCCTTATTTCTTATTTGCGGCAGCAGCGGCTGCTGCTTTTCTTTTTTTTGCTTTTTCGATTCTTGTTTTTCTTTTGCCAATTATTCCCTTTGCAAGGGCATTTATAGTTGCACCCAATTGCTTTCTACCACTATCACCAAGATAGAAATGCGAACCCATCAGTGTTGCGTCTCCGGCTACTGTTGAGTCAGTGATATATGCGTCGTTGGATTTAAGCTCTTTGACAAGTGTGTTCATCTCTTTTTTGTTTAGGTCGAATCGCCATGGTATAAGTTTGTTATAGAGATCTTCTGTCTTCCATGACCACCCTTTTCTGTCTGGTGCTGCATTCATGGCGCTTGATACTGTATACTTTAAATCATCTGGAGTCATGTGTTTGCTTCTGTAGTTACTTTTTTTCTTCGCAGCAAGTTCTTCCAAGTCTTTTCGTTTTCTTCTGTCATAAACATCATTATTTTTTCTTATTTGTAAGCATTGTACTTTTGCAGTTGGATCAAGCTTGTCGCATTGATTTCTTTTTGCTGCTTCAGTTGCAAGTAGTGTTGTCTTGGCTTTTTCTGTTTCTTTTGCTTGGGTAAATGCTTGTAATTCTGTTTTGCTTTGTTGCTTTTTGAGCGATTCTGTTATTGTTTTTGCTTCCTGTTTGGCAGCATCATATTGTAGTTTTGTTTTTGTTAACAGTGCATTTAGTATTGATTTTGGAACATTTTTTTTGTTACCATAGTGTTTTTTGTATGCCGCTGAAATCTTCAGTGTATCTTGTGCCAACTTCAGCTGGAGATAGTCTCGTTTTGCTGTTGCTGCTACTATCTTTCTTTCTTTTTCTCCATTGACAAAAAATACAAATTCACCTCTTGCATTGGCTTCCTTTTGAATTTGTTCCATTTCGTTTTTGGCGTTAAATGCCTTAGCTTCTTCATTGAACTCTTGATTTCTTTTCTGTGCATATCCAACAAGTGGGTTTGTATCGCTTCTCTCTGTTCCGTATATGTCCGTGTCTTCAATGCCTTGTTGTTCTTGTGTTGATTGGGGTTCTTGCCCCTTGTCTATTGCTCCAGCGTCTTTTTGAACTTGTTCTGCTTGAGCCAGAATATTTTGTCTTTCTGGGTCTTCATTTATTGCTGGCCACCTTGTTGGATTCTGCGTTGCATCAGCAGAGATAATCGTATCTGCTGCTCCACCTTTATCTAAATATTGTGAGAATCTTCCTGTATTACTTGCAACGTCTTGCGTGTTCTCTGGTTGCTCTACTTGCATAATTGGCGTTACGTCGCTACTCGATTGCTTTGATGTTGATGCAGCAGCTTCTTTGCTGTCACTTGTTGCGGTTTTGCCGTCTTCGTATGGTAGTGGCCTGAACCCCTCTTCTGTCAATCTGTTGTTGAGAACAACTGGCTCTTTCTCTGGAGCTTTTGGTGTCATCATTACAATTGGTTTTTTTGCATCACCCAATTGTTTAGTCATCATATCTATGAATGCAGAATCTTTATTGCCATCTTTGGATTTTTTTCCTGATTTTTTTCTGCCACCACCACCACCACCGCTTCTGCTTCCAGATCTTGCTGCTTTTTGGGCAGCAAGTTTTCTTGCATCGGCTGCTCTTACTTCACCCATCTTAACCAGGGTTTGTCCCATCTTCATTGCATTGTCTGATGCTTTATTGAAGAGGGCTACAGCATTTCTTGTTGCTGAGTTTACTCCCTCGTAGCTTGTTTGTGGTATATAGTTTACGTCTTCTAGTTTGCTTTTATATGTTGATCCCATAATTGATCCTTCTTATGCTGTAGCCAACTGACTTTTCTTGTTTTTAAGTTCTTCGTTTGCTGCTAATTCTTCTTTGTTTTCTTTGGGTTCTGCTCCCAATGATTTTTTTCGTACCACTGCTCCAGGCTTTGTTATGATTTGTGATTGCGTATCTGGTCCACCCAGTGCATTTGTTGCCAAAGCACTTTGTGCTGTTGAGCCTAATGTTCTACTTTGTGTGGATGGAGCAAATGCTGATTGTTGCGTTTTTCCGCCTTGTATTCTTTTGAGTTCTTTTTGGTAGTCGTTATATGCTTGTTCATTTCGACCCTCTTCTTTGAACCCCTTGACAGAGCCACTATTCCAATCATATGATTTGATTTCTGGGGAATAGTCTTTTGTTCGCATTTGAGCGTCCAACCCTCCAGAGGAGTTATACAGACTACTCAGGTATGCGTCACTTTTTATTGATTGATCATGCATTTGATACTGAGATTGTTTCGCAACTCTATTATGATAGTTTCTGATTTTTTCTTTTGCAAGCCATGCATTGTTTCTGTCATTTGACGATGCGGCTGCACCTTGCTTGTTCGCAACTTCTAGTTGTTTGAACCCCAAGTAGACGTTTGCGAAGGTTGATACTGCTTGAATAATCAATCCAGCTGCCTGCATCCATCCTCCGCCGCCTCCTCCTCCACCGCCACCACCTGATGACATTCTTGTGCTCGCTGATGCTTTTCCGTGTGCACTTCTTCTTAGCATTTTTGTTTTAGGTGTCTGTTTGGTAACACCTCCATCTGGTGTCCATTTTAGTCTTTGACAGCACTTGCCGGAATTTCCTGATGCGAAACTGCTGTTTTGCGTTGCTGCTTTGAATGGTGAGTCTGTGTATCTCATATTATAGTCCTCGTTTTATCCAATGTCTGGTAATTTTAGTGGCTCAGTCATATTGATTTCATTTAGATTGGTGTTTAATGCCCTGCCGAAGAAGTCATCTGGATGTTCTACTGGTGGCAGCGAGGCTAAGTACAGCAAATATTTAGTATTGCTTTCTTTATTTAACCCAAATTTGTCTTCAAGTTTCTTTACGTCTCTTGCTAATTTATTTCTATGCTCTTCTGCTTCTCGTGTTTTCTTGCGTACTTCAAGTTCTTTTATCATTATCTTCTGGTTCATGTATGTCCCAGTTGCCTCAACTGCCAAAGAAATCATGTCTAACATGCTTATTGCTCCGCCAAGCATGATTAGCCCCACAGCAAATGTTATGATTCCCATAAGTAATGGGCTCTTAACCATTTTGGCAATATAGCTTAGTGCATATGAGGCAGCCATCCCCATTCCAAGGCTTAAAAGGGCTGCTCCTACTTGCCCTGCTGGTGCGAATATTATTGTGGCCACCACAATAAGTACAATCATGAAAATCTTAAAGAGTAGTGTTGCATACCACGGTGTTTCTGAAACAGCTACTCCTTGCACAACAATCATAAGTGTTTCTTTGGTTAGTCGGTCTCTCTTGAAAATTGGAACAGACTTGAACGCCTTGAATGTTAATGGTACTAAAAGTCCATTTATGAACGTTGCAGTATCGTATATATCACACAGATCCACTGATGACGTTGTTACTATTTCTCCATCTGGGTAATCTGGATTGTGCTTCTGCGTTGTTGTGCTTACTCCTTGCCATCCAACTATTCGTATTTCTGTGTATTCATTGGGAGCTGTTATGACTCTCAGTTCATATATGGTTTTTTTCTCTCTCCCCTCTGTTGAGGGGGGGTTCATCACTCCGACTTCAGTCAAGGTTTCTAAGATTGGATCATCGTCATCGCCACCAATTCCTTCTTCAGTAAAGTGGTTTTCATCGTGCACATATTTTTCATCCTCGTCTTTCTTTTTTGAGAATGACTTTATGTACCATCCTGTTTTTGTTTTGTTTTTATTTACTCGCGTAGCAGTGTCATAGATATTCTTTGGAACCCCCTGTTTGCGTACAATTCGTACACCATGAAAACTCCATGTTTGTCTGAGTGATCCTACTCTTATTTTCACTGGTCCCTTGTGCTTGTATTCCAACAGTAATGGCTTTAGCGTGAAATATGCTGCATATGCACTGAGCTCATTTATATACAATGGTGTTACTGCAAACCCTATATGAGCATCGGATACTTGCCGTATGCTCTGGTCTTGATTTTCATTTTTTTCTACCAGATCATCATGATACTCTTGTTCGGTGCTGAACTGTTCTTTCAGTTCACTATCATGCTTGTACCATTTACCGAATTTGCTTTTCCACTCAGTTGAGTTTAATTCAGGAATTTCTTGTCCTTCAAAGATATTCTTGGATACATCTTTCAATTTTACATTTATTGCTGATAGTGTTTTTTCGCGTATTCTTCTCAACACATTTTTTTCATCAAGTAGGTAATACGGCTTCTCGTCATTTTGATCATCTTTTAGTGAAACAAATGGCATTGTCTTCATGTCTTTATATGAAGTGTTCCCTACTTCTCTATATTTAGTATCTTGTGAGAAGAAGTAGTATGACAAGTCAATGTCTGAAACTACATTGTATTGCAGCACAACACCTATTTTGTCACCTTGCTGTGTTGACTTTCCTGGAAGGCCTGTGTCATATTCGTCCTCGATTTTGTTTGTGCCATCCCATCTTGTTATTGGAATAATTATATTTCCAGAAATTTCATCGATTATATATTCTGACATGTGCCATGTGTGACCATCTACTTCAATATACCCCGTAAAGACATCGCCTTGCTCTGTGTGTTCCTTTTTTCTTAATTCGTGATCATTCTGGGACAATGTTGATAGTGACTGTAGTAGTTGGCTTATTAGTCCTCGTCTTCTTTCTTGTATTGACAAAAAGTCAGTTGCCTGTCTAGCTCCATCTTCTATTAGGAACTGTTCTATTACTGCTTGCTGGCTGCTCATGTCTGTAAACATGTAATGCCCACCGAACCAATATTTTATTCCAAGTTTGTTGTACCTGTTTATACTGTGCGTTACGCCATGAAAAATATCGTCTCTCATATAGTCAGATATACTGAGACCCGTTTTGTTTTTTTCTAAGATGACCTCTACTATTTTTTTATCTTTACGTGCTCGTTCCTTCTGGAGTTGATTCGCCGTTATATAAGAATGAAATTCATATTCACTGGACATTTTATTTCATTTATGTTGTTGGTATTGTTTGGATTGGTTGTTCTCCAGCATAGTCCCCTACCCATCCCATTTCTCCTGAATAGAATTTTGCCTTGCTTGTTGTGTTTCCTATGGCTATACCAACATCACTCATTGTATCAAGTACGAGTGTGTGTATTGCTGGGGCAGTAAATACACTTGGAACAGAAGGGTCTGCATCTATTTCTGATGCAACTACCGCATATGTATCCATCATTACTTTTAGAATGTCTGCCTTGCGCTTATCATCAAAGCCAAGTGTCTG
>Ga0256913_10000084_pt1 | contig 39988 bp, 33 predicted proteins | sample Axial_MatmetaG_FD_185970 | JGI IMG/M metagenome (GOLD analysis project Ga0256913, IMG submission 185970) | Deep-sea worm associated microbial mat communities from Axial Seamount, Juan de Fuca Ridge, Pacific Ocean - Axial_Mat | ecosystem: Environmental > Aquatic > Marine > Oceanic > Microbial... | reverse complement strand
AGTTGAAGCTACATTAGTATCTGCAATGTACTGAGTATCGCCAGTCCATGCTTTAAAAACCTTTCCGGCAGGAACTGTTGCAGAAATATTTACTGAAGTATTTTCAGCATATTGTCCACCGCCTGTTCCGGCATTAACAGTTAATGTATATTGTTGTGGTGCTGTAGATGTGGAAGTAAAATCAATACCAGTAACATCTGCACCTGCAACTGTAGCATTTGCTGTAGCAGGAGTGAATGTATAACCCGTTAGGGTAGGGATTACTGTATAAGAACCGTCAGAAAGACCGCTGATTGTATAATTACCGCTCGCATCAGTTGTCGCTGAATGTGTTGGATCAACTGCAACTGTAACGCCCTGCTGAACATCACCTGAGACTGTACCTGAAATACTATAAGTACCGGCAGGAGCATCGTCAAATGTAGCAGTAACAGTAATATCTTGAGCCGGCATTGTAACTGTAGTTGAAGCTACATTAGTATCTGCAATGTACTGAGTATCGCCAGTCCATGCTTTAAAAACCTTTCCGGCAGGAACTGTTGCAGAAATATTTACTGAAGTATTTTCTGCATAAGAGCCGCTACCAGTTCCATCATTTACAGTAAGAGTAAATTGTGGAGCACTATTTTGAGCTGAAACAAAATCAATACCAGCAACATCAGCACCTGCAACTGTAGCACTTGCTGTAGCAGGAGTGAATGTATAACCAGCGAGAGTTGGGGTTACTGTATAAGAACCGTCAGTAAGTCTGCTGATAGTATAAGTTCCATCTGCTGCACTTATTGCTGTTTTTCCACCTGCGGTAATTGTTACACCTGCCTGCACATCACCAGTTATTGTACCACTGATTGTGTAGGTTACAGGAGCATTACCGAACCATTTAACATTAAGATAATCTTCAACGCTTTGACGGTCTGAGTCTGATAGAGCAGAATCATAAGTAATAATTTCAGCAATATCACCCTGCCATGATCTTATTCCGTACACACCGTTTCTATCCTGAGTGATAGAATCAACTTCAACAGGTCCTGCAAGAACAAGAGAAACGATATGATAATCGCCGGCCGGGAATACATCATTTACACCGTCAACAGGTGCTCCGTCAAGATAAGTCTGACCATTTTTTACTTCATCTGCAGCATAATCATTATCCCAGTATTTACCATCAAATGCATAACCTGCATTAGCATCACCAATTCCGCGATGGAATACAGATGCTCCTGAATTACCTAAGAAGAACGGACATGTATCCGCAGCTAAAGTTGAATCTTCTTTAATTACCCAGAATATTGTGCTGATATTAGTGACAGATGTTCCACCAAGCGTAGAGTCGACTATAGGATAGAATTGATCTCCACCTGCAAAACGCAACAGTGAAAATCCATTTAATGCATTTGCAATAACTTCCGGTTGTTTTGTTCCATCTACCTGATAAGCAAAATTACTTGCATCAGCTTTATTTATCCAGGCATCTAATGCACCTGTTAAAGAGGAACCATCGCCCTTAGGGTCAGCACCGTCAAGCCATAAATTACAACCTGCAATGTCAGTAGGATCAGTGATTCCACCGCCACCGCCAGTTGATGTAGAAGTAAAGTCAATTCCGGCAACATCAGCGCCTGAAATTGTTACAGATTGAGTTGCAGGAGCAAATGTATAACCATTTCTTGATGGAGTTACTGTATAAGTGCCGTCAGCAAGACCCGTAATTGTATAATTTCCGTTTGCATTACTTACTGCAGATTTTCCACCTGCTGAAACTGTTACGCCAGCCTGCACATCTCCAGTGATTGTACCACTGATTGTGTAGGTTGCAGGAGCATTGCCGAACCATTTAGCGTTAAGGTAATCTTCAACGCTCTGACGGTCTGCGTCTGATAGAGCAGAATCATAAGTAATAATTTCAGCAATATCACCCTGCCATGATCTTATTCCGTATACACCATTTCTATCCTGAGTGATAGAATCAACCTCAACTGGTCCTGCAAGAACGAGAGAAACAATATGATAACCACCAGCCGGGAATACATCATTGATCCCATTAACTGGTGCTCCGTCAAGATAAGTCTGACCATTTTTTACTTCATCCGATGCATAATCGTCATCCCAGTATTTACCATCAAATGCATAACCAGCATTTGCATCACCAATTCCGCGATGGAATACAGCTGTGCCTGAATTACCTAAGAAGAACGGACATGTATCCGCAGCTAAAGTTGAACTTTCTTTAATTACCCAGAATACTGTGCTGATATTAGTGATTGATGTTCCACCAAGAGAAGAGTCTACTATAGGATAGAATTGATCACCACCAACAAAACGCAATAGTGAATGTCCGTTTAATGCATTTGCCACAACTTCCGGTTGTTTCGTACCATCTACCTGATAAGCAAAATTACTTGTATCAGCTTTGTTTTTCCAGGCATCTAATGTACCTGTTACAGAGGAACCATCACCCTTAGGATCAGCACCGTCAAGCCATAAATTACAACCAGTAATGTCAGTTGGATCAGTGATTCCACCGCCGCCACCAGTTGAAGTAGCTGTAAAGTCAATTCCGACAACATCAGCGCCTGAAATTGTTACAGACTGAGTTGCAGGAGCAAATGTATAACCATTTCTTGATGGAGTTACAGTATAAGAACCGTCAGTAAGACCTGTAATTGTATAATTTCCGTTTGCATTACTTACTCCGGATTTTCCACCTGCTGAAACTGTTACACCTGCCTGTACATCTCCTGTGATTGTACCGCTGATTGAATAAGTTGCAGGAGTGTTGCCGAACCATTTAGCATTAAGATAAGCTTCAACACTCTGACGGTCTGCGCCTGATAGAGCAGAATCATAAGTAATAATTTCAGCAATATCGCCCTGCCATGATCTTATTCCGTATACGCCATTTCTATCCTGAGTGATAGAATCAACCTCAACTGGTCCTGCAAGAACAAGAGAAACAATATGATAACCACCAGCCGGGAATACATCATTTACACCATCAACAGGTGTTCCGTCAAGATAAGTCTGACCATTTTTTACTTCATCCGATGCATAATCGTCATCCCAGTATTTACCATCAAATGCATAACCTGCACTAGCATCACCAATTCCGCGATGGAATACGGATATTCCAGAATTACCTAAGAAAAACGGACATGTATCCGCAGCTAAAGTTGAACTTTCTTTAATTACCCAGAATACTGTGCTGATATTAGTGATTGATGTTCCACCAAGAGAAGAGTCTACTATAGGATAGAATTGATCACCACCAACAAAACGCAATAGTGAATGTCCGTTTAATGCATTTGCAACAACTTCCGGTTGTTTGGTACCGTCTACCTGATAAGCAAAATTACTTGTATCAGCTTTGTTTTTCCAGGCATCTAATGTACCTGTTACAGAGGAACCATCACCTTTAGGATCAGCACCGTCAAGCCATAAATTACAACCTGCAATGTCAGTAGGATCAGTAATTCCACCGCCGCCAGTTGAAGTAGCAGTGAAATTATACCCTGTTGCATCCTGACCATTAACTGGAACAGAATGATCTGGAGGATTAAATGAATAACCTGCTAATGATGCTATTACAGTATAGCCGGAGCCGTCAGGAACATTTTGAACTGTATAATTACCTGATGCATCAGTCACTGCAGTAAAAGAAATTGAAGAATTATTCATATCAGTTGCTGTAATTGTAACACCCTGTTGTACATCACCAGAAACAGTTCCGCTGATTGAATAGGTTGTTCCTCCAGTTGAAGCGGCTGTAAAATCAATACCTGTCACATCTGCACCTGAAACCGTAGCATTTGCTGTAGCAGGAGTAAATGTGTATCCGCTCAATGTTGGAGTTACTGTATAAGAACCATCTGCAAGACCACCTATTGTATAATTCCCGTTTGCATCAGTTGTTGCTGAATGAGTTGCATCAACTGCAACGCTTACACCACTTTTTACATCGCCTGAGACTGTCCCAGAAATAGAGTGAGTATTTGGCGGAGCCTGTTTAAAGGTTGCAGTAACAGTGATATTTTGAGCCGGCATAGTTACAGTAGTGGAAGCAGCACTTGTATCTGCTATATATTGGGTATCTCCAGTCCAAGCATCAAATACCTGTCCTGCCGGAACTGTCGCTGAAATAGTGGCAGAAGCATTTTCGGCATACGATCCACTGCCTGTTCCATGGTTGACCGTCAAAGAGTAAGTTACAGCACTTGATGTAAAATCAACGCCTGTTTTATCCGCACCAGAAAGTGTTATATTTTTATTGGCAGGATTGAATGTATAACCAGCAAGAGTAGGTGTTACTGTATATGCACCGTCACTGAGTCCGCTAATAGTGTAATTCCCATTTGCATCAGTTGTAGCTGAGTGAGTTGCATCTACTGCAACTGCTACACCACTTTGTATATCTCCTGAAATTGTACCTGAAATACTATGAGTACTTGGAGGAGCCTGTTTAAAAGTTGCAGTAACAGTGACATTTTGACCCGGCATAGTTACAGTAGTGGAAGCCGCACTTGTATCTGCTATATACTGAGTATCTCCAGTCCATGCATCAAATATCTGTCCTGACGGAACTGTCGCCGAAATAGTGGCAGAAGCATTTTCAGCATACGATCCACTACCTGTTCCATTGTTGACAGTCAAAGAGTAAGTTACAACACTTGATGTGAAATTAACGCCTGTTTTATCCCCACCGGAAATAGTTATATTTTTATTGGCAGGATTGAATGTATAACCAGCAAGAGTTGGAGTTACTGTATAAGAACCGTCATTGAGTCCGCTAATAGTGTAATTCCCATTTGCATCAGTTGTAGCTGAATGATTTGCATCTACAGCAACAGAAACACCTTGTTTTACATCTCCTGAGATTGTGCCACTTACAGAATGAGTTTGAGGTGTTGAAGAAAACCACTTATTGTAAAGATAATCTTCAACTTTTGTGATATTAGCAGCATCAAGACTTTGATTATATATGATAATTTCTGCAATATCACCATCCCAATAACGCCCGAAACCTCTATCAGATGTAATATTTTCAGCCTTAACATTTCCTGTAGTTTTTAAAGAAATTAAAACCAGCTGATTTTCAGGGATATTATTGGTTATTCCATTAAAAGAGGTCCGATCGACACGAGTAGAACCATTTTGGATAAAAGAAGATGTATAAGTCGAATTCCAAAGAGATGAGTCCCCACGATGAAAATCATATTCTGTCGAATCACCAAGAAGAAAATGAAGATTAGGAGAACCGCCAGAAGTCTGATTTTGCTCTTTCAGTACCCAAAAAACTGTTCTTATATCACTTAGTTGTGAAAATGTAAAGTTGTTATTTTGCCCGTCAAAATGAAGAGCCGGTAAATTATTAAAAGAATTGTTGACTAAAGAAGCACTTCCAGAAGCATCTTTTGAGTTTCCAGATTTATCATGCCAAGTCGATATAACTCCCGGAGCAGGTGAAGTTCCAGTACCATTAACATCTGAACCATCAAGCCAGAGAGCGCATCCAGGCACCTGTAATGGAATTTCTGCTGAGCTTGAAGCAACATTTATAGTTACTGTAGCATTTGAACTATCTTCCGTTCCATCATTTGCGGCATAAGTAAAAGTATCCTGTCCTACAAAGCCGGAATTTGGTGTGTAAGAAAAAGAACCATCTGAATTAAGAGTCAATGATCCGTGTGACGGATTAGATTTTTTTATAGCGGTAAGAGGGTCATTATCCACATCAGAATCGTTCCCTAAAACTCCAGGGGCTGCAATGTTAAGAGCTGTATCTTGTACTGTGGAATAAGAATCGTCAACTGCAACAGGTTTAGAGTTAAATCCACCAACAAAAATAGTAATGCTTTTTGTAGCAGTAGCAAGATTTTTATCTTTTACGCAAACTGTAATAAAGTGCGTTGCTGTGGAAAGGGTTTTACTGAGATTTTTTCCCGTTCCCAGAAAACCATCAGAAGCTGAATACCATGTCACTCTTGAATCGTCAATTGTACCGTCTTCCGCATCCGTTGCCTGAACAGAAAAATTAATAGTTGCTCCAGCGGCAAAAGAGCTTTGGTCCGCAGGTGAGATAGAGGTAATTTCAGGCTCATGATTATTAACATCATCACTTATAATTTCAAAAGATTTGATTTTGTTCTTTTTTGCACCTAAGTCAGGATTAGAAGATGTATAAGTTGTTTTATTTGATGAAAGATTTTCATCTTCATAAGCATAAACAGTAAATCCAGGTGGGATTTTAATAGACTCAATATCAGAAAGATGCATACCTTCACGGCGAATCTGGAAACCTCTCCATTTTCCTGCAGAGAACTTATACGGATATCCTCCATTATTCGTATTAGGGTACATCTCAACTGTCCTTGGAGTACTTGATTTCATACGCTCTCTAAGACTAAGAGCTAACATCATTAGAACTTGACTTACAGCACCGCTTTCGCCAACATTATAACTATGATTACTCGCTGTTATTTTATTAGGATAAGCAGCGCCCTCAAGTATAATTCCCGGCACAACTCTACCATAATTATAACCTGACCCATAGCCGTGACTTGCAAAAATATCTCCAAAACCGAATACAAGAGAAGTTCCAAAGTGATTATAACCGAAAAGCCAATCAGTATTTTTTTCAGCGAAATTAAAAGCTTCTCCGTATTTATCACCAAATAATTCATACATTTTAAAGAAAACCACAGCTTTCATAGCATAATGGTAAGAGTCTCCGAAGGTATGTATCATCCCTTCGTTATATGGTCCATCAATTGTAGCACCATAACTCCACCTTGTATAATAATCTTCAAATTGTTTACGAATTTTTGTTTTCATTGATGCTGATGCCGATGGATAATATCTGAAAAGCCCCCAAACAGCACTGCTTGTAGGGTAATATTCTTCACCTGGGAAACGAGTTCCTGTAGTACTTACCCAGCGTCCGGAACCATCAAATTTTGAATTTGAAATCATTGAATCTGCTATAGTTTTATATTTCTGCTCGCCTGTTATAAGATATAATTCAACATTAAGTTGCATTCTTTCCTGAGCAAATGCATATCTGTAAAACTGAGTGTCATAAGGAACCCAGTCACTTACTGAGTTATGTGCTTCAACCCAATCCCACGCCTTTTTAGCAGCATTCAGTGCATCTTGTGCTTTGGCTGAATTAAAAGAATTAAGAGGCTCATACGCCGCAGCCAATGCGTGTCCACATGCTGCAACTGTTCCTGTATAAGCATTGTCCCCAAAAGTATTTTGAGGAAAATTACCCGCTGGGTGCTGGACATCAAGAAGGGAATTAACTCCATATAAAATTTCATCAAGTATTGGTTGAGTTGCAGATGAATCAGGGTTATAATGCCATAATTCAGTAAGCGCAATCAATGTCGTAGCGGTTGGTGCAAAGAAACACCATTGTTGATCTGTATGATTCCATCCTTTTCCCATAGCAAAGTTATCCAAATGTTTTTGAGGCTGAATATCGGCATAGGTATTATGCCCAGGATCATGGTCAACTACTGTAATTTTTTGCCAATAAGGATAATGCCAAGTAGGGTTAACATTAGGTTGGGTATGTTCAAGAACACGATAATCTGTATACCAATTTGCCAATCTAGCCCAATGAGTAATAAAACCATAGTTAGGATCGAATAGTTCTGGAAAGCGAGTTGTATTAAGACCATATCTGTGTCGTATTTTCCAGTAAGCATCATTGTTAACCACAAATTTCTGTGTCAGACCAGCAACAGATAACTCATATTCACCAGGAGTTGTTAATTCCGTAAGATTCATAGCATAATAATAAAGTTTATATCTCTCCGTAGCACCATTTTTATCTTTATAAACAACTGCTGTCCCGGAAAGAACATTAGCCCCATTTTTAGTTACTGTAAATGCAGGCTCGCTTCCAAGTGGAGAAGTTCTATTTAATACAGCAACTTTCTGAGCTGATGGAGCCCATCCGATCTGTGACATTCCAATACAATTTATAGCATCGCCTCGTTCTGGTTCAATTGCCCAAAGAAAATGTTTATCACCTGCTACATAAGGTTTCTGAACAACATTTCCTTCAGTAAAACGAGTTAAATATGGATTCCACGACGGTGGTCCTGGATAATCAGCAGAAAGATACAATCCACTTGCTTTATTCTTAATAGTATATAAACCTTTAGGATTAACTAGATTGAATTTCCATTTTTTCAAATTTCCACTAGCACCGGCACTGGAAGTTATTCTAGAGCCGTCATTATTATCGGGCATAGACAAATAATGACCAGAATTAGCATTGTAGAGATAGTAATAACCTCCTCCAGCATCCTGAAGTTCATAACGATACGCTCCGTATGGTGTACCGTGACAACATTGCAGAAGAAAAGGATAAGACCTGTAATTTAAAGCAATTACAATTGATTCACCAAATTGTTGATTTTCGATTCTATACAAACTGTCCAAAGAATCCATTTCAAAATACGGTGTCTGTGCAGAAAGCCCGTGTACAATAAATGAGATGAACAAAATTAAAAATAATTTTCGAAAATGCAAGAATTTAATTCTTTTTTTAGCATCGCTAAATGAGCAGTTGATAGATATTTTTTGCATAAGAAATTTCATATACTAATACTCCATTTTAATGTTGAAAAGTTATTTGGTACTTCCAAATACTATGTAAAGCAGGAATGTCATATAATAAAAACGATTCATGCACCCATAAAAACAATAGCTGTTTTTTAACTAAAATCTTTCATTTTGTCAAGAACAATAATTAAATCGCAGCCGCTTACGAAACTATTTAATATATGGCAATATAATAGAAAATACAAGCGGAATACCTTGATTTTATAAAAAAACACCAAGAGGAAGAAAAGAATGAAACCACAGCAGGGAATGTGGAATATCTGTAAATTTACTAAAACTGTTAATTGTATTTGTGTTTATGATTCAAAAAATAATATAATGTTTATTTCAATAACAGGAAATAACTGCTATCATTTCAAGGTTTGTATTGCCTATAGATTTGACAGAATGACCAGCTCCGTTTCCTGTTAAAATAGTATCTCCAGGGTTTAAAATCTCTGTTTTTCCATTATCATTCATTTCTGCCTGACCTTTAAGTACTACAAATACTTCTTCTTCATTTTCATGTTTATGAAAACCAATACTTGTTCCGGGAGGGAGAATCAATTTTGCAAATAACCTGTTATTTGCTTTTAATTCAGTTTCTTCATTCCAAAGTTTTTCAATTCTGACTTCACCTTCACCATCACGCATATTTTGTTTTAAAATGACTTCGTATTTACCATCTCTTTTTATCATAATTTATCACCATTTTTAATAATTATTTTTTGAGGCATTTCTAAATAAGAGATACAAATTGTTATTCAACTATAACTTTCTTTGCTCCTTCAGTAACTTTTCCGCATATATTTGCAGTGAATCCGTTTTCTCTGCATATAGTTAAAGCTTGTTCTGATTCTGACTCATCAACAAACCATACCATACCAAATCCCATATTGAATGCTCTGTATGCTTCTTTTTTCGGAATATTACCCTCTTCACAAATTAATGTGAAAATTGGCGGAATCGGCATACTTTTTGAATCGAAAATAACATTGACATTATTCGGCAGTATTCTAGGGACATTATCATAAAGACCGCCACCTGTAATATGAGCGATTCCAAGTATATTAACTTCATTTGAATCAAGAGCCTGCTTAACTGCAGGCCAGTAGCAGGTATGAGGTTTTAGAAGAGCTTCCCCTATGGTTCCATTCAGTTCTTTTAATTCTGTATTTACATTATAACGGCACTTTTCCAGTAAAATATGTCTTGCAAGACTGTAGCCGTTTGTATGAAGACCATTGGATGACATTGCAATTGCTACTGTTCCGGGTTTGATATTTTCTCCGGTAATTATTTTATTCTTTTCTACTATTCCCGTGATTGAGCCCACTAAGTCAAAGTCATTTCCATACATTCCCGGCATTTCAGCTGTTTCTCCTCCAAGTAACGCACAACCCGCACTTTTACAGGCATCTGCTATTCCGGAAAGAACATCTTCGTATAAAGGACTACGCAATTTTCCTATTCCAATATAATCTAAAAAATATAAAGGCTCAGCACCTTGAACAGCTATATCATTGATACAATGATTAACAATATCAAAACCTACAGTCTTGAAATTATTCATCATAATTGCAATCAGAAGTTTTGTTCCTACTCCATCAACACTTGCAACCATTACAGGGTGCTTATATTTTGATAAATCAAGTTGAAAAAGACCGCCGAATCCACCAATTGGAGATAGCATCTCAGGTCTTTTTGCATCCGCTATTTTTTTCTTCATTTTACCAAGTAGATTCTGGGCTAAATCAATATCCACTCCGGCTGCCTTGTAACTATTTGAGTTTTCCATTTTTTTTATTCTCTTTTTCTTATATTTTTTTCTATCTTTACAGAGCATCAAGCATTTCAACTACACGGGATAGTTTTGCTTCCATCTCTTCAAGTTTTTGTTTTGCATCCTCAACAACCTTTTCAGGGGCCTTTTCTATAAAATTCTTATTCGATAATTTGCCTTTTGACCCTTTTATCCACCCTTCAAGCTCCTTTTTCTGCTTATTGAGTTTTGCTTTTTCTGCTTCAATATCAATTAAACCTTCCAGGGACATAAAGAGGATTCCGGCATCTGTGACAATTGAAGGCATCTTTGCGTCCCCGCTGAATGCTCTGTCAACTGTTATCTTTTCCGCACGCATCAGTTTTTTTATTGATTCAGTTTCTGACTGTAGAAAAATTTCAATTTTGCTGTCATTAGGTTTGAAATAGTATTCTATTTTTTTAGATGGCGGTATATTGTAACTTGATCTCATGTTTCTTCCGGCTCTGATAAGGGAGAATTTTGCATCTATTCCATTCATAAGAGATTCATCTACAGTTGTAAACTGAGCCAGCTCCTCTTCGGATGGGTAGGAGGATAAAACAATACTTGAACCTTCTGAAATATATCCGAGCTGAATGGCTATTTCCTCTGTTACAAAAGGCATAAAAGGATGCAGGAGTCTCAGAATTGTATATAATGAGTAATCCATTACTTTTAAAGTTGCATCTTTACTTGCTTCATTGAAAAGAGACTGTTTGCTTGCTTCAATATACCAGTCACAAAATTCACTCCAGACAAATTCATAAAGCGAATGAACTGCTTCGTGAAAACGGAATGCGTTAAGGGATTTGTTTACTGACGCACTAACTTGAAGAAGGCGCGAGAGAATCCATTTATCATCAGCACAGGCGGCATTGAAGTCGTCTTTTGTTAAAATAGGAGTACTTGAAGGGGAGGGACCTTGCATTGTTCTGAACCTTGACGCATTCCAGAGTTTATTTGCAAAATTCCTGCCTATTTCACATTTATCATTGCTGTAAAGAATATCCTGCCCCAACGGTGCTATGTATATTATTGAAAAACGCAATGCATCAGCTCCGTATTGCTCAATAACATCAAGCGGATCAGGACTGTTGCCTAATGATTTACTTAATTTACGCCCTTTTTCATCCCTTAAAATACTTGTAAAGTAAACATTTTTAAACGGAAGTTTTCCTTTGAATTCATAGCCTGCCATGATCATTCTTGCAACCCAGAAAAATATAATATCCGGTCCTGTTACAAGGTCATCTGTCGGATAGAAAAATTTCTGATCATCTGTATCTTCTGGCCAACCCATTATAGAAAAAGGCCATAACCAAGAACTGAACCATGTGTCAAGTACATCTTTTTCCTGGCGCCATTTTCCTTCCTTCCCCGAGTCTTCAGGTGATTCCATTCCAACAAAGACTTCTCCCGTTTCGTCATTATACCACGCAGGAATACGGTGCCCCCACCATATTTGACGGCTTATGCACCAGTCTTTTATATTTTCCATCCAATGAAAGTAGGTTTTTGTCCAGCGCTCAGGGTAGAATTTAATATCTCCATTTCTGACTGCATCAATAGCGGGTTTCGCCAACTCCTCCATTTTACAGAACCACTGTTCACTTACACGAGGTTCTATCGGAACATCACCTCTTTCAGAATATCCTACACTATGCAGATGATCTTCGATTTTTACAATAAGTTTGGCTTCCTGCATTAATCTAACAATTTTTTCACGACACTCAAACCTGTCCATTCCGACAAATTCTTCACCGGCCGCCGTATTCATTGTTGCATTTTCATTCATTACATTTATGCATTCCAGATCATGACGCTGTCCGACTTCAAAGTCGTTAGGGTCGTGTGCCGGTGTGATTTTCACACACCCAGTTCCAAATTCAGGATCAGCGTGGTCATCCGCAATCACTGGAATTTGTCGTCCAGTCAATGGTAAATCAATCATTTTTCCAATAATATTCTTGTAGCGTTCATCATTAGGATTTACCGCCACTGCTGTATCGCCGAGCATTGTCTCAGGCCTTGTTGTTGCTATTTCAAGGTAGCCACTACCGTCGCTCAGAGGATATTTGAAATGATAAAAGAATCCGTGAACCTCTTTATAAATAACTTCTTCATCTGAAAGTGCTGTTTTTGACACAGGGCACCAGTTTATCATCCTTCTGCCGCGATAAATATAACCTTTATTGTAAAGTTCAATAAAAACTTTTCTTACAGCATTACTTAATCCTTCATCCATCGTAAATCGTTCACGACTCCAGTCACAGGCTGTTCCCAGTTCTTTAAGTTGCTTTACAATTGTTCCGCCGTACTGCTCTTTCCATTCCCATACGCGTTTTACAAACTCTTCTCTTCCAAGCTCATCACGACCTGTATTTTCATTTTCTCTGAGATATTTTTCTACTTTACTTTCAGTTGCAATTCCTGCATGGTCAGTTCCGGGAAACCAACATACTTCATAACCAAGCATTTTTTTCCTTCTGATTAGAATATCCTGCAGCGTATTATTCAGAACATGCCCCATTGTCAGAATTCCAGTAACATTTGGCGGTGGTATAACTATTGAATATGGTTTTTTATCTGACTTCGGGTTGCCTTTGAAAATTTCACCTTTCTTCCAGCATTCGCGCCATTTAGACTCAACTTGTTCAGGATTGTACGCCTTGGGCATTGTCGTATTACTCATAAAATTTTTCCTTTATTTTCCTATAATTTGTTTTGTTTATAATTTGTTTATTAGATTTGTTAAAAAAATTCTTATTTCTTCATCGCTGAATGAAGCTGGATTACAGTAAAAACTGTTGCTTTTTGAATTTTTTACAACAAAATCAATATCATCACTGCTGAATTTTATTCCTGATAGGTTCTGAGGAATTTCAAATTTTTTATTTAAGGTTCTTATTGAATCTAAAAATTTATCTACAGAATTAAGGTTACATGCTTTTGCTAATACAGTAAAAGCTTCACTGCAGTTTTTTAAATTATAGTTTATAACATGCGGGAGAAGAATTGCACAAATTTTACCATGTGGAATATGTTTTAATGAACCAATCGGGTGGGCGAAAGCATGCACAGCACCAAGTCCGCTTTGTGAAAATGCCATTGCCGAAAGCATACTTCCTTCAGCCATTTTTTCCCGTACCATAATATCTGAACCGTTCTTATATGCCTGCTCAATATTGTTGAATAATAGTTTTACTGCTTTTTGAGCTACTGCTTTCGTGTAGTTGTTTGCTTTCTTCGAAACATAAGATTCAATTGCCTGCGTTAACGCATCTAATCCGCTGTATACCGTTACTGACGGAGGTGCCGAAAGAGTCAGTTCAGAATCAATAAGTGCAACATTCGCTATCATGGAAGGATGCCTTAAGGATTTTTTTATTTTTAAATTAGAATCAATCAGTACGGAATTATTTGTTATTTCAGCGCCGGTTCCGGATGTTGTCGGTAATGCCGCAAAAAATAAACCTTTCCCTGTAATTTTGTATTTCCCAGAAAAATAATCTGAAGTTTTACCTTCCTTTGGTATTAGTGCCGCCGCCGCCTTTGCTGCATCTATAGTACTTCCTCCGCCTAGTCCGATAACAGCAGTTGCGTTTTCTATTCTGCCTTTTTCTATTAATGCGTCAATACATTTAAGATTGGGTTCCGGCATTGACATGCCTGTCGCATCAATTATTTTATAATCTTTTAATACTGAAATTATTTTTTCAGCTACTCCTGTTTTTATCGCACTTTTCCCGGTTACAATCATTATTCTGGGAGATTCAGGCATAAAATCAGGAAGCTGCTCGATGCTTCCTGTTCCAAATACTATGTTCGCAGGATATTTTATACTGTAACTATTCTTCATTGTTTAACTTTTATCTTTTATCTCATTCAGCATTTTATCCAGTAAATCATCAGGTGTCATTGTCCCAAGTTCACCCTCTTTTCGATTCCTTACTGAAATTAAACCTGATTCAAGTTCTTTTTCCCCTAAAATTCCCATATATGGAATCCTCTCATTTCGGGAGTTGCGAATTTTTGAACCCAAACTTTCAGAACGCTTGTCAACTTTGACTCTTATGCCAGCTTCTGTAAATTCCGCTGCAATCTTTTCTGCTTTCTGGTGCTGAGCATCTGTTATTGGTATTATCCTTATCTGCTCAGGTGCAAGCCATAGAGGAAAAGCTCCAGCATAATGTTCTACTAGAATTGCGAAAAAACGTTCCATTGAACCGAATAGTGCTCTGTGAACCATATACGGACGGTGTTTCTCGCCATCATTGCCGATATAGGTCATATCGAACCGTTCCGGCAGGTTAAAATCAAACTGAATTGTTGAAGTCTGCCACTCGCGTCCAATAGCATCTTTGATTTTTAGGTCAATTTTTGGTCCGTAAAAAGCTCCACCACCTTCATCTGTTTCGACTTTCAAACCCGCTTTTTTGATAGCCTTTTCAAGAGAAACAAGTGCTTTATCCCAAAGTTCATTGTCGCCGACTGATTTTTCAGGGCGGGTTGCAAGGTAAGCTTTTATATCAGAAAAACCAAATGATTTCCAGATAAAGAGACAGAAATTGAGTACTTCAGCGATTTCATCTTCAATCTGTTCCTGTGTACAGATAATGTGCGCATCGTCTTGAGTAAATCCGCGTACTCTCAGAAGTCCATGTAAAACTCCACTCTTTTCATAACGGTATACCGTTCCGGTTTCAGCCCAGCGCAGTGGTAATTCTTTATACGAGCGACTTCTTGATTTATATATTTCAATATGAAATGGACAGTTCATTGGTTTTACAAAATAATCATTGTTATCTATTTCCATTGGCGAATACATAGCGTCTTTGTAAAAATCCAAGTGCCCGCTTGTTTCCCATAGATTACTGCGTCCTATATGCGGAGTGTATAGCATCTCGTAACCGTTTTTGAAATGTTCATCACGCCAGAATGTTTCTATAAGGTGTCTTATATAGGCTCCTTTTGGATGCCATAAAACCAGACCTGGACCAACATTTTCAGAGAAACTGAAAAGTTCAAGCTCTTTACCTAGTTTGCGGTGATCTCTCTTTTTTGCCTCTTCAATTTTTCTCAGATGTTCATTGAGTTCATCTTTTGTAGCAAATGCTGTCCCATAAATACGCTGTAGCATTGGATTATTTTCTTTACCTCTGAAATATGAGCCTGCAATTGATAGAAGTTTTGTAACTTTTAATTCTCCTGTATGTTCAACATGCGGACCTCTACAGAGATCCATGAAATCTCCAAGTTTGTAAAAAGTAATGCTTTCATTTGCCGGAATGTCTGCAAGTCTTTCAAGTTTGTATGTCTGATCATTCTCTTTTAGGAGTTTTTCCGCTTCTGCTCTGGATAATTCCATTTTTTCAAAAGGAATTTTTTTATTTGACATCTTCTTCATTCGCTTATCAACTTTTTTCAGGTCATCCGGGGTGAGACGGTGTTCCATGTCAAAGTCATAATAAAAACCATCTTCCGTTGCAGGTCCAATATCAAATTTTACATCCGGAAAAAGTTCCTGCACTGCCGCAGCCATGAGATGAGCCGCACTATGTCTGATTGTTTCAAGCGTATTATTCATTTTTTTTCTTTCTATTTGTTAATTATTTATAATAAATTTTAAAAAAGTTTCCAAATTTGGAAAATTTATGATATAATCTAATACGAAAATACAATAAGGCAAGTTAAATAGTGCAGAATGGAAAAGTTTCCGAATAAGTGAGGTTTAAAGTATTGAAAAATTATGAATAAATGCTCTATTACAGCGTAATTAAGATTTTCAGTGTAAAGAAATGATTGGGATAGCGGATATGGTTGAATATATTAAAGATGAAGAAAGTTTGAAATGTATTTTTTCGGGTAGAATAAATACAACTGATGCAGAGAGCTTGGAAAATGATCTTATTGATAACATTCAGCATTGCGGCACTAAGGTGGTCTTTGACTTTGCCAACCTGGAATATGTCGCTTCAATGTTTTTAAGAGTTTGTGTTAAGGCAGCAAGAGTTGTCCGTTTAGGAAAAATTAAAGTAATTAACGCCCATGAAGATATTAAGCATATTTTTGAAATAACTGGATTTGATAAATTAATGGAAATTGAATAATGAAAAAAGATATTAAAGATTTACCTGGTGGAAGTGAGACAATACTGCTGGTTGATGATAACGATGCTGTATGGGATGTGCTGATTGAATCGCTGCAGGGATTGGGATATTCTGTTATCTTAGCTGAAAATGGATTGGATGCTGTTGAAATATATAAAGGAAATCCTAATGAAATAGATTTGGTGATTCTTGATATGATTATGCCGAAAATGGGCGGACATAATGCATTTTTTGAATTAAAGGCATCTGATCCAGATGTTAAAGTTCTTCTTATAAGCGGCTATGTTTCGGAAAAAGAGGTGAATGATATTTTAAATGAAGGTGCTAAGGGTTTTTTGTCGAAGCCTTGCCGTATAAATATCATTGCAGACGAACTTCGTAGAATTCTTGATGAACAATAAAAAGATTGCCTTGTGAATTATTACCATATTTATTTATCTGCTTTGTTTTTTGCGTCTGCAGTTTTTTTATTTTCAGCAATTGCAGTTCTTGCCTTTTCTGGACGATCTCCTGAAAAGTTGGAAAAGTTACCTCGTGCTGTTTTGCCGGGAGTTTTTATTGCAGCCGCTGATTTAGCCTGGTGTATTCCTCATTCAGAACCTATTGCTCCTCTATGGATGGTAAATTGGCTGATCCCGATTGCGGTTGTTGCACTATGGCTTTCATATAAGTTTCTAGATTATATTTTTTCCAGAGCATTGGGCGGTCTTATGATTTTGAGTGCTCATTTTTTTCTGTATGCATCTTTTTCTTTTCATGCTCCATTAAAACCTTACTTTTCAGTTTTATGTTATATTATGGGCTTAACCGGTATCTTTTTTTGCGGTAAACCGCATTTGATGCGGGATTTGATCAGAAAAATAATTGGTGATTCTCTCTGGAAATATTCTATTGCAGGGGTGTTATTTATATATTTTCTCCTCTTTCTAGGAATCGGCATTTCTTATGTTGTCTAGTCTTCATAATTTTACTTTTTTGACAGAGTTTAAGGATTTCTATCCGGATGGAGAAAAAGTTTTTGAAAAACAGTGTGCTTCGCTGTATACTCTTTTAACTGATACAAACCGTCATACAAACCTCACTCGCATTGTTGATAAAAGCGAATTTTATATTAAGCATATATATGATTCTCTTCTTATTTTGAAATTTAAACCTGATTTGTTTTATAAAAAAAATCTCAGAATTCTAGATTTAGGCTGTGGGGCAGGATTCCCTTCAATTATTTTGGCTATGGTTTTAAAAAATTCTAATGTCTTTGCTGTTGATTCAACAAAAAAAAAGTGCACATTTGTTCAGAAAGTTAAAGAAGAACTCAATCTTTCTAATCTTACTGTTATTACCGCAAGAGGTCGTGAGCTAGCGGCAAAAAAAGAGTATAAACATTTTTTTGATATATATACTGCCCGAGCCGTTGCTGAAGGACAAAAACTTTTTAAAGAGGTTAAAACTGCGGTGAAAAATAACGGGCAGATGCTTTTTTATAAAACTCCTTCTGCAGCTGAATCTGAAATTAAACCACTTAAAAATATTTCATCAGAATTTAAATGGACTATTTCTCCGTCTTTTGAACTTCCGGAAAATATGGGAAAACGCTGTTTCCTTTATGGGAAAAAATCTTCTTTTTAAATAGCCCTTGTAAAAGTAATAAATAAATGTTACATTACAGTTAAATGGAATACAGTAAATTTTATATTTTTCGCGATAATATATCTTGTCTCAAAGGTTTGAATCAAATATATTGATTCAAATTGTATTGGTAATGTATATTGTTTGAATAGGTGGGAAAGGGGTTTTAAAATGAATAATGATAGTGAAATTCAGTTTGTTTTAGCAGGAATGAAATTATTTAAGGGTTGTTCTAAAGAAGATATAAAATTAATTGTATCATTCGGGCGGACAATCCGTTTTAGAAAAGATGAGGTGATTATTAGGGAAGGGGAGCCTGCCCCAGGACTGAATGTCTTGATGGCTGGTGAAATTGAAGTTAAACTTCCTAAAATTTCTCCTGAGCATCATCGACTTTCTGATATTCATCTTTATAACATGCAGCATGGAGATTATGTCGGAGAATTTTCTCTGATTGACGGAAAACCTGCTTCTGCTGATGCCCTTGCTCTTAATGACTGTTTTGTTTTCCATATCTCAAGAAAATCGTTTAATAAACTTGTTGACGACCATGAAGGAATTGGAAAAAATATCTATCGTAATATGCTGGAAGTGATGGTCGCACGGGCACGAGAATACGATGAAGAACTAGATATGTAATTGAATTCCGCTACTGTTGAATTAATTTTAAGTGTTAATTTTATATCTGTACCGTAAAAAATAATGGATTATGAAAATTTATTTGTAGTTCTTATGGCAACTCTACTTATACCTCTATTTTCAATCCTTAAATTTATACAGCATAAAAAACTTTTTTCCCAACTGCCTTTCGCTTCCCTCAAAAAAAATCTAGATAACCTGTAGGAATAATTTTTAAATAAAAAAAGACCGAATGAATGATTTACTCATTATTCAGCCTTTTTAAATTTTTCTATATGGGCAATTTACTGTTTTTTTACTTCAAATCCAGAAAATTTAGCAGTTGCTAAAACACCTTTTTTATGTGAAGTTAAAGCCAATCCAACACATACTTTTTCTTTAAATTTAATTGATGAAGTCCCAATATCAGTCCAGTGTTCTTTATCACGAGAATAATACGCTTTAATTGTATCATCAACTCTTTCCAACTTCATCCAGTACGGTTCTGCCTGATTATTTAATGTATTGCTCACAGGTTTTGTTATAGCTGTTGGTTCATACCTTGCCTGAAGATAATAGCCTTTATTATTTGTCATGCACAGAAAAATATTCTTTGCATAAGGTACGATAGAATTTCTTATCATTATTCCTGCCTTTGTCCACTGATCAACCGCTTCAACAGAATCCAATTTAGCTATAACTGAAAAGTTTCCAGATACTTCCTTGTAGATAAATCTGCATTCATCTGTATTTACCCAAACATCTTCTCCAGTCGCTTTTATTTCAAAAATATTTTTGTAAAAGTAAGATCTACAGTTAAATCCTAAATTCCCAATATTAACAGATTTTATCCCTTCAGGTAATACAGCAGGTGAACTTTTGGAATCATTTGGATTTGTTCCGTAAATCTCCTTCTCATCCTGATCACTGAAACTGTCATTGTCAGAGTCTTCTGAGTAAACCTTTACTGTTAGCAAACAAAATATTGCAAGTAACAGTGTTAAGAATAATTTACTTTTCATTTTAATTTCTCCTTGTTTTTAACTTAATTGTTAGTCTTATGGTACTAATAGCTAAATAGTTACTCCAAATAGCAAGTACCATAAAACATATGATTTTTGTTTCGTTTAAACAACAGAATAGCATTGAAATAGAAAAAAATCAAGTAAAAAACTTAGGTTCTATCAAAGAAAAGAGACTTCTTCGAAAAAAATCAGAAGTTTTATTACTTTAGGCTAATATCATAATATTTGAATGTCTGACAAACTTTTAGTACGAATTTCAATTTCATTAATTTTTATTCAAATCTATATTTGTAAGAACTCATTTTAACGCTATACTAACTCTTTAAATTTAATAATTTATGATTACTTCAAGCGCCCGTAGCTCAGCTGGATAGAGCGTCTGCCTCCGGAGCAGAAAGTCGTGAGTTCGAATCTCGCCGGGCGTACCAATCTACACAGAAAATGATAACTTTGTGATAAAAAAAAGAACAGCTGTTAAGCTGTTCTTCTTTATGAATTATTTCTCGGTTCTGAAATTTTATCAGATATTCAGACGGCCACCTGCTAGAATAATGTCAATATCATCCTCACTTAAATTATGTGACAGTTCAATCTCAGTTCCGCTATTTAATTCTGCTTTTACTGTTGTGCCTAGTTTCAATTGTTCTCTGATATTGTTGATTATAATAGAATCACTTTCATTGATTTTATCATAATCATTTTTATATGTGAAAATTAATGGAACTATCCCGAAGTTAATCAGATTTGCCGCATGAATTCGTTCAATAGCAAATGCAATGACAGCCTTGATACCCAAGTACATTGGACAAATAGCAGCATGCTCTCTTGAAGAACCCTGTCCGTAACTGTCCCTTCCTATAATTATTCCATGTAAGCCTGAATCTCTTGCCTCTGCTGCTCTATCGGCAAATGATGGCTTGCCTTCTTCTGTAAAACACTCAAAAACAACTTTCGAATACGCCGGAATATTACTTCTTAGTTTTAAGTGAATTCCTGCCGGCATAATATGGTCTGTTGTGATTTTGTCTTCAACTTTTATGATAACTTTACCGTTAAGTTTTTCTGGTAATGGAGTGTTTACAGGTGGTTGACCTATGGTTGGTTTTCTTATGATTTCTACTTTGCCCGAATCTTCTTCAGAAAGTGGCGGAATAATCATTTCATCATTTATTTTAAATGTGTCAGGTAGTGTTAATTCAGGGTATTTGCCTAGTTCTCTAGGATCGGTGAATATGCCTGTTAAGGCCGTTGCTACAGCCGTTTCAGGACTGACTAAATATACTTTGTCTCCTTTAGTTCCTGTTCTACCGGCAAAATTCCTGTTAAATGTTCTAAGTGAAATACTGTCATTTGACGGACTTTGACCCTGACCAATACAGGCACCGCAACTTGATTCGAGAATTCTTCCTCCTGCTGCAATTATATCAGCTAAAGCACCGTTTTCAGCCAGCATTTCAAGAACTTGCCTGCTGCCTGGAGCTATAGATAAAGTTACTTCAGGGTTAACTGTTTTTCCTTTTAATACTGCAGCTACAAGCATTAAATCTCTTAAAGAACTGTTAGTGCAGGAACCTATAATAACCTGTTCAACTTTTTTACCTTTTAGATTCGTAACAGTACTTATATTGTCTGGACTTGACGGACAGGCAGCCATTGGTTCAAGTTCAGAAAGATTAATTTCGATAATTCTGTCATACTCCGCATTTTGATCCGGTTTTAATTCAATCCATGCATTTTCACGATCTTGAGCTTTTAAAAAATCTTTTGTAATTTCATCAGAAGGGAAAATTGAAGTTGTTACACCCAACTCTGCTCCCATGTTTGTAATAGTTGCCCGTTCCGGAACTGATAGAGATTTGATCCCCTCTCCAAAGTATTCCACCATACATCCGACATTGCCTTTTGTTGTTAGAATACTTAAAACTTTGAGAATAACATCTTTAGCCGCAACCCAAGGTTGAAGCTTGCCTGTAAGTTTTATCCCTGTCACTTTTGGATAAGTAAGTGAAAAAGGTTTTCCCGCCATAGCCATTGCTACATCTAAACCTCCGGCTCCTATTGCCATCATTCCCAGACCTCCTCCGGTAGGAGTGTGAGAATCTGAACCTAAAAGGGTTTTGCCTGGAGCTCCAAATCTTTCAAGATGAACCTGATGACAAATCCCATTGCCGGGACGAGAAAAATATATACCTTTTGATGCTGCAATAGATTGCAGATATAGATGGTCATTCCTGTTTTCAGGACCATTTTGCATCATGTTGTGATCGACATAAGAAACCGAAAGTTCTGTTTTAACTTTATCAGTTCCCATTGCTTCAAGTTCAAGGTATGCCATTGTTCCTGTAGCATCCTGAGTCAGAGTTTGATCTATTTTTATCTTTATTTGTTCTCCAGGCTGTTTTTTCCCAGAGATAAAGTGATTGTCAATAATTTTTTGTACAATTGTACCTTGTGCCATAATCTTGTTTTCTCCTATTTATTTTAAAATATAATATCATATACTGTGATTTTTAATCTACTGTATTGCCTGTCAATATCCCCCGCTTTGAGCTCTTTACAAACTCAATAAACTCCACTACTTCAGGGTATTTCATTAAATCTGGAGTCTCTTCAACTTTTAATACTGCTGCGGAAGTGTTTATATTACTTCTATAGAAAATATTAAAAATTTCTTTAATTGCATGTATTGTATCTCTTGAAAAGCCGTTTCTTTTCATTCCGACAAGATTTATAGAACGAATCGAGTTTGAACGCGAAAAACAAGTCATAAATGGTGGTAGATCTTTCGAAATAGCTGTCAGTCCTGCCATCATCGCAAGCCTGCCAACACGACAGAATTGATGAATTGCAATATTTGCAGACAATACAACATTATCATAAATTGTACTGTACCCTCCACATATTCCACCATTGACCATAATTACATTGTTTCCAAGTGTTGTGTTATGGGCAATATGAGCATTATTCATAAAAAAACATTTATTCCCGATTGTAGTTGAGCTGTTTTCCTCTGTTCCAGGGTGAACTGTTACCCCTTCTCGAAAAGTGTTATCATCTCCAATTTTAATAAAAGATTTTTTCCCTTTCCAGCTTAAATCCTGTGGCGGGCAACCAATTGATACAAAGGGATAAATCGTATTATTTTTGCCGATGGTTATCTCTCCCTGAACAAAGCATTGAGCTACAAGTTCAGTGCCTGAATCAATTTTTACATTTGGTCCAACAATACAAAAAGGACCAATTTTTACATCATCTGCAATTTCCGCTGCGGAATCGACTACTGCTGTAGGATGAATTGAAGGCATTTTCTTTTTCCTTTCAATTTTATTGAACATAATACGGAAAATTTAATTTTGTATATGTTCTGTTGCTACTGACTAATTTACAGAAAAACGAAAAAAATCTGATAATGCAGACCTTTTCCATCTTAACCGTAATTACAAGTTTTTACCGTTATGCAAGATATATTGATAATTTATGATTACAAGTTTATAATGAAGTTAGATATTAAGTTTATTTAGATATTTTTTGCATTGTGTAAAATTTCCAAACACTCCTTTGTATGAGTAAAAGGCAGTGCATGACCAGCTCCTTCTATAATATGCAATGTGGAACTTTTTATGTTTTTGTTAAGAAATTCAGCTAATTTTAAATCAACAATTGCATCTTCAGTGCCATGTATAATAGTCACCGGAATATTTATTTCTGAAAGAATTGCTCGTAAATCCAATGTTTTAAGATATTCAAGTCCTTGCTTTAATTCTGCATTATTTGTTTTATATGGAGTCGGTACCCTGTAATCTGAGGGTCTCGTCATTTCTTTATAAAATCTTGAGAGCACCATTGATGGTGAAAGTCCCATCATGCCCTGCATCATATTAATTCCTGGTTCAGGTTTCCCATTTGGATAATCTGGTGATGCCGTGAATTTTGCAAACCCGCTAATTATAACCAGTGCTTGGATATTAGGACAAATAAGGGTAGCTCGGAGAGCAGGAAGAGACCCAAGAGAATGAGCTGTCAATATGATATCTTCCTGTGGTAAAATAGAACGAGGAAACTCATCGTCAAGAAGCAATCCTAATGAGCTATCTATATAATTAATGTCATTCTTGTCAGGGGCTTTAAAAAATCCGTAATCCGCAATAAAATCAGGAGAAAGTGTTTTATAGCATTCTCCTGGTACTGCCCAGCCGGGAAATATAATATGTTTTAACACGATATCACCTGAATCGTTTTTTCATTTTCTGTTTAGGGGCTTTTACCATTTTGGGTATCTCCAATTTTAAGGAATACCACATATCGCCTAATGATGAATTTGAGAATGACTTAAATTTATTATTGGCAACGGCTTCCCAGTTTCTTACAATAATGTCATTGTCTGTGTTGGATTTTGCCTCTGTTAAAATTTTTAGAGCTTTTTCTTTTTCGTCACGCTTTAATAAAATCCATGATAATAGCGAATATAAGATAACTCCGTCATCGCCTTTGAATTTTCTTATTTTCGCTCTGAATGCTTTTTCGATTTGTTCGGTTGGCTCATCTCTTTTGTACAACCTTGCAATTTTCATTGCTAATGCCATTGGTTCCATTAGTAATATATCCGGCATTAATTCATCAACTTTATCAAATTCTCCAAGCTGATAATAAAACTGCATTCGCATTGTTGATATCTGTTTTTTTAGAAGCAGTGACCACATATAATAAGGTTCAAGCTGTTTTGTTAATTCAATTGCCCTGCGTAATGACTCATGCTGTTCTTTTTCAAGAAGTTTCTGCATGTGCTGAGGACTGCCCACTGGACGCTGCTGAAACATATTCAGCTTTCTGTTGATTTTTTCTTGTGCTTCCATTAATGTTCGCTGTATTTCATTTGTCACAGCATTAACTTTTTTCCTGAAATAGAGTCCTAACAGGATTTGAAAAACAAAAAATGCGATCAGTCCGAAAAATACTGACCAAAAAGCATTTAATTCAGCCGCTTTTATCAGTACTGTATAGGTGCTTAAACCTAAAATAAGTGCAATTATCAATGAAATCATTGAATTTTCCTTTTCTTTTTATTTTCTATATAAAGCTGTTTTTGCAGAAGTCATAAAAAATATTCTGCAGATTAATAATTGTAAGTCTGAACTATAATCCTTCTATTAAAAGCTTCAAATTATCTTTGTTAAGTTTCAATTAAAAATCAAAACTTAACTGCTTGGGAGCAGATATATCATTTTGCTCTGTTTTGTTATCGTTCCGGTCATTTTGTCTCTTATCTAATGACTCTAACCAGTCTTCCAGTGAAATAATTTTAATTCCGTACTTTTCCGCTTTATTCCTTTTACTGCCTCCGGCATTTGTATCATTCATTACCAGATATTTAAGATCGGATGTAACCGTTTTTACCGGTTCATATCCGTGTTCTGATGCCAGATTTTCATAGTAAGAGCGTTTCTCCGGCATTTTGCCGGTAAAACAAATTTTGGGCATTGAATCTGAATCGTTTTTATCTGTATGTTGAAGTTCTACTGCAGAAAGAATGTCATCCAATACTTCGGATTCTTCTTTCAATGTTTTTACAATCCAAGTAGCGCGTTCCGGGCCTATACCGTTTATTTCCGCAAGGTCTTCCTCTGATATATTTCTTAATTCCTGTAATGAATAATGTTGTAGAATTAATTTTGCTACATTAGGTCCTATTCCGGGTATATTCATTGCTGCAAGTACTTGGTAATCCGATACTTTTCTCGCTTTATTAATCTCTTTTATCATATTCGATGCTGATTTTTCTTTAAATCCATCCAGATATATAATATCTTCATACCTTAAATTGAAAATATCTTTGAGTGATTGTATATTCAGATTGTCTATAAGTTTTCGCAATGTCGGTTCCCCAAGACGTTCAATCCCAATACTGCGGACAGAAGCCAGAAGTCGTTGCAATAAGATTTCCGGACAATTTTTGTTTGTACAGACAATTTCCGGTCCTCTTCTTTTAAGATCCGCATTACAGGCAGGACAACTATCTATCAGACAACTCTTCCGTTCTTTCCCCGGGCGTGAACTTACTATATAGGGAATCACATCACCGGCACGCTCCACTATTACTGTATCTCCTATCATAATATCTTTGTCTATGATATTCTGTATATTGTGCAGGGATGCGTGTTTTATTGTTATTCCACCAATTTCAACAGGTTTCATAACAGCAACGGGTGTAATGCAGTTTTTCCCGAAACTCCATTGAACATCGAGCAGTTCAGTCTCTTTTTTTATTCCCGTGAATTTATATGCTATCTGTGAGCGGGGATGGTGAGCCGTTGATCCTAGTGATTCAGCATATTTCTCATCCGCAAGTTTGATGACTATTCCATCCATAGGGTAGGGCAACGATTCAATCTCTTCTACAATACGCGGCCATTTTTCTTTAAATTCTGAAAACTTTAAAGTATAACTGACAAGTTTGTAGTCAACCATTGTCAGCTTGGCTCCTTGGCTGCGAATATGCGATATATCTTTCAGTCCCATAATTCCAGCTACTGCATTTCTTGAATTTTTATATAGACTTCCGTCTGCCCGTTTTATTTTTGAATAGATATTTTCAAAATCATCGTTGCGAATAACTATTTCACCTCGTGATGGACGGTCCAGTTTCCCTCTATAACCAGGTGCTTCCAATTCTATTAATGGAATCTTATCTGTAATATCCTCTCCGAATATTCCATCTCCTCTTGTTGCTAAAACTCCATTTTCAAAATTTGCTGATATCCCGTCATATTTGGGTTGGATTATAAATTTTTCATCTGAAGATCTGATATTTTTACCCGCCCACTCTATAACTTCATCAAGACTATAAGCTTTGTTCAATGAAAGCATTGGTTTTGAATGCCTGATTTTTTCCCCGCTACTTCTGACAACGGGCGCGTGCACCGTCGCCAATAGCGGATGTTCAGGATTCTTTTCCCTTAAACATCTAACAATATAATCATACTCTTCATCAGGAATTTCAGGCTCAGCCTTTTCCCAATATAATCCGTCATGATACTCCAGAAGCTTTGATAACTCCTGCTCTGTTAATTGCCTATAGTCTTTCATTGCTAAATTCTGATAATTGTCTAATATTAATATTCCTGCAAGGTGACAACTCCACTGCTAAAATGAAGTATACCTTTATTAAAAATCTGCATATTAAAAAATATACTGAACATCTATAATATCTGCCACTGGAAGAATTTCTGTTATCATTGTCTTTTTACCGTCAACAAATAACCCTTTATCTTCTCCTTTTATAAACTCTATACGATATTCAGTACCACGAAAATGGCGTGTGATTTTCGTTCCAGCTAATTCATCTGTAATGTGAGGCTCAACTATTAAACCGCAATATCCCGGCCTAATCCCTAATATATATTGAGTTATAGCAACATAATTCCAAGCCGCTGTCCCTGTCAACCAACTGTTCTTTGCCTGACCAAAGTTATGCGCAGCTTTTCCTGCTATCATTTGAGAATAGACATACGGTTCCATTTTGTGAATATCACTGATTTCTTCTCTGTATGCAGGTGCTATCCTCCGGTAGTAATCAAGAGCTTTTTCATTATTCCCAAGCATCGCTTCCGCTATCATAATCCAAGGATTTGTATGACAGAAAATCCCGCCGTTTTCTTTATAACCAGGAGGATAAGACGACACTTCGCCAAGTTCAACATGATATTCACTGTATGGTGGATCCTGTAGCACAATCCCATGCTTTGTTGCAAGATACTTTTCAACTGAATCAAGAGCTTTACGGTCAAAACCATCCTGTTTCCCAACTCCAGCCATAATACACCACGCCTGGGATTCTATATATATCTTTCCTTCATTACATTCATCACTGCCAATCTTGTTGCCAAAAAAATCATACGCTCTCAAATACCATTCAGGGTCTCTTCCATAGTGTTTAATAGAATCTATCATCGTCTGTTTCGCTTCCCTGACGGCATCTTCATGTTCCTCTTCTCCCAGAATATTCAATAATCCCGCAAACTCTCTGCAGGTGTATACAAATAACCCCGCAATCATTAATGACTCCGCCGTCCTGCCTGTCTTATTCCCTGTTGTTTGAAATGATTCGCCCGGCTCTTCTGAAAAACAGTTTAGATTTAAACAGTCATTCCAGTCGGCTCTACCTATTAACGGCAGACGGTGTGGTCCAAGATTGTCCAATGTAAAATAAAATGATCTGAATAAATGATCTACTAACGGCATTGCAAGCTCAGGATTATTTTCATACGGTACCGATTCTTCCAATATACTTATGTCATTGGTTTCCTTTATATACGCGCATACTCCAAGTATCAGCCAGAGTGGATCATCATAAAAACCATCTCCAATATCAGAGTTTCCGCGTTTTGTTAATGGCTGGTACTGATGATAGGCCCCACCGTCTTCCAACTGAGTCGCTGCTATATCCAGTATCCTTTCTCTTGCTCTTTCTGGTACCTGATGGACAAATCCGAGTAAATCCTGGTTTGAGTCTCTGAAGCCCATTCCACGACCAACGCCTGATTCAAAATATGATGCACTTCTAGATAGGTTAAAAGTAACTTTGCATTGATATGGATTCCAAATATTAACCATCCTTGCTAGTTTTTCATCCGGACATTCAATTTGAAACGGCTTTAGTATCTTTTTCCAGTATCTTGAAAGTTTACTTAAAGCCTTATCTACAGCTCCTTCCTGAAAAAACTTTCCCATTTGTTCTTTTGCTGGTTCTTTATTTATTACACCTACCGATGTAAATTTTTTATCTTTTGAAACTTCAACATATCCCAAAATAAATGTAAACTCTTCTTCTTGTCCAGGTTTTAATTCCATTTCCAAACAGTGTGATGCAATCGGAGACCAGCCGGAAGCTAGAGAATTACTGCATTTGCCCTCTCTCACAGAACGGGGATTGTTAAGGTTTTCGTATGTCCCTATAAATGTCTCTCTGTCTGTTTCAAATGAACTGATCGCTTTGTTTACAGCATAGTAAGCATAATGGTTTCTTCGCTCTCTGAATTCAGTTTTATGATATATTGTAGAACCTTCAACTTCAACTTCGCCCGTGTTTAGATTACGCTGAAAATTCCTGTCATCATCATCAGCATTCCATAAACAAAATTCAAGAAATGAAAACAGTGATAGTTTTCTGAGCTCTTTTCCCGTATTCTTTACTTTCACTCTGTGTATTTCTGTATTTGATTTCAATGGAATAAAATAAGTTATTTCAGATGCTATTCCATTTAGTTCTCCTATGATTTTTGTATATCCAAGACCATGACGACATTCGTACTTATCTAACTCTTTCCTTATCGGCTGCCAGGTAGGCGACCAAAATTCACCACTAGCTTGATCTCTTAGATAAAAATACCTCCCGTTCTGATCTGCAGGTATTCCATTATACCTGTACCTTGTCAACCGGCGAAGTTTTGCATCTCTGTAAAATGTATAACCGCCTCCTGTATTCGAAATGATTCCAAACATTTCTTCTGAACCAAGATAATTAATCCAGGGACTTGGTGTCTTCGGGGTCGTAATTACATATTCTTTTTTATCATCATCAAAGTAACCAAATTTCATTACTGCTTTCTCCTGTATATATTTTCCAGATTCCTCTTTCAAAAGCTGTATTCTATCACAAAAATAGAAATTGTCGACTCTTTTATTCCTAAACTTTATATTTTTTATGAAATATTACAAAAAGGATGGTTTTTAATGCAGGTAAGTTACAAAAATGTCATTTTTTATTCTCCCCTTTTTTTAATTAAAAATTAATAAATGCCTTGTTTTAAAATTTTATAAAGTTTTTTTACATTATAATTATGCATTAAACAAAACTCTCATTTATGCCCTGATAGAACTTAATAGTTCAGCTAAATTTATTATCAGATACTGTATGCACAATAGATTGGATCATAATTAATTTTTATCTAGCTTTATTCTTTTGGCACATAATTTGCTAATTCAACACGGTATCTTTATTGTAAAATAGCTGGATAAGAAATTTTTAATATATAAATAAGTAAAAATGAGGAGAAAAAATGAAGTTAATTCTGTTAATTTTGACAGGTATTGGTTTGGTGCCTATGTTAGGAGCTCAGGATGCAGTTCAACAAATTTCGAGTGGAGTTCCTACTCCCGATATGTCAGGTGCTGCTTCTGATGTTATATTTCTATTTATAGGGGCTGTCTTAGTGTTCAGTATGCATGCAGGATTTGCATTCCTTGAACTGGGAACCGTGCGTAAAAAAAATCAGGTTAATGCACTTCAGAAAATTCTGGTTGACTGGGCTATCAGTACAGTTGTCTATTTTCTAATAGGTTATCCGTTGGCACATTATGTTTCTCATTTCAGTGGGTTTCTTGTAAATGCAGGGGCTCTTCAGAATATGCACGGTCTTGAACTTTCTAAGTTCTTCTTTTATTTGACTTTTGCCGCCTGTATTCCTGCAATTATAAGTGGAGGTATCGCAGAAAGAGCAAAATTTCTCCCTATTGCTATTGTAAATGCCGTTCTTGCAGGTATCGCTTATCCTATTCTTGAGAATGTCCTCTGGTGGAATCCCGAAGGTTTTGTTGCGAAAACTATTGAGAAAATTGGCGGAATGCCTTTTACCGATTTTGCCGGTTCGGTAGTCGTTCACTCTTTCGGCGGATGGCTCGCTCTCCCTGCAATTATTTTACTGGGTGCAAGATTAAAACGATACGAACACGGCGCTCCTTCAGTGTCAAATATCCCTTTTCTAGCGCTTGGAAGCTGGATTTTATGTGTCGGATGGTTTGGATTCAATGTCGTAAGTGCAGCTGAATTTCAAGGTATTTCAGGCCTGGTTGCTGTAAACAGTCTCCTCGCTATGGTTGGCGGTATTCTCGCTAGTGTCGTCGTTTCTAAAAATGACCCCGGTTTTACTCATAATGGAGCTCTGGCTGGTCTGATTGCCATTTGTGCTGCAAGTGCGGTTGTTCATCCTATTGCAGCTTTTGCTATCGGCGCTGTCGGTGGTTTGATTTTCTTCTTTATGTTTACTATTGAAACTGAAACAATGAAAATTGATGATGTTTTGGGTGTATGGCCTTTACATGGAATCGTCGGAAGCTGGGGGGGGATTGCAGCAGGTATTTTCGGTCATAAATCTTTAGGGGCAACTGAGAATTTAAGTTTTGTATCCCAGCTTATGGGAACTCTTCTTGCAATCGTATTTGCTCTCGTTACTGGTTTTGTGCTGTTTGGACTTATTAAAGCTATTATGGGTATACGCCTTGATGAACATAGTGAACAGATTGGTGCAGACAGAGCTATTCACAATATTGAAGCGTATCCTGAAGAAGTACTTTAATATTGATCGGAATACATTATATTATTTTGAAATTAATTTAAGAAGGAATTTAAATATGAAGAAAATTGAAGCTATAATTCAGCCGGATGCTCTGGAGAAAGTAAAGTCTGCCCTCTTTGAAAATGAAATTCATAAAATGACTGTTCATAGAGTGAGAGGGTGTGGACAGCAGAGAGGTTATACAGAAAGCTATCGCGGAAAAATTTACCAGGTTAATCTGCTTGAAAAAGTAAAAATTGAAATTGCTGTTAATGATGAATATGTAAAAACCACTATTGATGCAATCGTTAATGCGGCAAGAAGTGGTAATATCGGAGATGGCAAAATTTTCGTAACTAACCTGGAACAGTGCGTTAGAATTAGAACTGGTGAAGAAGGTCAGGAAGCAATCGGCTGATTTCTGATTGACAATCTTTTTAAAAAGCTCTATGTCCTTAAGCTGATATAGAGCTTTTTTGTGTTTATATTACCTGAATAGAGCTTGTTTTATTCGTGTCGTGGTATATCTTGTGGACTGCTTGTTCTTTAGGATAAATTTTTATCTCTTTTAACACATATACTAATAAGGAACTGTTTTTTATGGGTTGTGGTTGCGGATGTCTGTTTTTAATAATTTTTACATTAGCTGGAGGCAGTATTGGTGGTCCTTTTGGTGCACTTATTGCCTTTTTAATTGGTTCCTTTATTTTGAGCTTATTTTCAAATTCACCAAAAAAACAAACTTATAGTTCCGACTCTTTTATCGTTTTATTTTTTTCAATACTTGGAAGAATGGCTAAAGCTGACGGAACTGTTTTACAGGTTGAGGCAGATATTGTAAAAAGTATTATAGATCATTTGGAACTTCAAAAAAGAGATCGAAAACTTGCCGTTAGTGTCTTTAATTCTGCCATTAAAAAGAATATCGATATTTACCAAATGGCTAGTAATTTTACAGCTGAAAATCCTGATTATAATATGAGGATAATTCTATATAGAGCATTGTGGAATGTGGCTGTGGCAGATAATCTTTTGTCGGAGGAAGAAGTAAATATTCTAAAAAATATACTTTCAAGTTTGAACTTGCCTGGATCTCTTTTCGAAATTTACGCTGCAGAATTTGGTTACTTTAAACAAAATTACAATAATAACCGACAGAATCAGAATTCAAGATCATCTTCTTCAAATTCTCGAAGAGGTAACGATAGACAGAACTATCAGACTCGATCTTCTTCTCTGCACGCGGATTATGAAATTTTAGGCATCTCTCAAAATGCTGATGTTGAAACAATACAGAAGGCATACAGAGAAAAAGTCAGAGAATTTCATCCGGATAAAATTCAGGCAAAAGGTTTACCGGAAAGTTTTGTAAAGTTCGCTGAAGAAGAAATGAAAAAAATTAATGAATCATATAGTAGAATTAAAAAAGCTAAAGGTTTTTGATAAATTTTACCTTCTTTGCTCTGGAGTTCCATCTCAAGGAGGGAAATTCTAAACCAAAAGGCAGTAATTTTTTACTCATTCTCTGCTCTTTATTCCTGACATTTCACCCACTTCCTCTGAGCGGGTGGGGCGGCTCGCTACATGATTAAGAGTACGATATGCTCTTCCGGCGCTTCTGTGAGGAATTCAACGATTGCCTGGCTCGCAGTAATGTTCGATGCTCCAATCATCTTGGCAAAAGCAATGACTTCTGGTTTGCTCAGCAGAACAACTTGCCCATACTCAGGGTCCGCAGGCCCGATCGGTGTGCCGTATTGATTTATGACATCCATCTCAAGTAGGGGTAGGAAGTCATCTATGCGGAATGTTTCAGACATCTTAGACGCTGTCTTTGAAGATATTTTTCGAAACCACAGGTACACCAATGCTCCCAGGCTGAGAATCAGTACACCGATCCGGACATAGATATTTGGAAAGATATGGATAGCATTGCCCATGATTAGAATGAGTACCAGCACAAAATACCCCAACGGGACCCCGGAATTCCCATTCCCCCAGAGCACTGTCGTTGCATATTCGCCGTCCGCAAGTAACTGTTCAGTGTTGATACTTGCAGGGAGTTTCCCGATGTGGATTGTTGGAGACATATTATTTTTCTGCAATTACACAAAGACGCGCGAGACTGCAATACCATTTATTTTAAATCGCACGGTGTGGTATGCAGTTCGTACAATCGACAGGTTATCAATTTATAATTTTTATTCCATATTCAGATAAAACGTGAATCAATTTATCTTTTTCCTTGATTCCTTTTACAGCATTTGAAACTTGTGATTTTAATTCATCTATGGAAAAATCAGAAAAGCGTTTTGTCGCATTCAAGATGCTTATATCAGATTCATCAATAGATACTCTCATTTTGCCTAATTCAGTTCTAATTTCAAAAATCTCCATTGGTACATATATATGAGATTGAAGAATTGGCAATGCAAAAGCACCTTTGTCTTTAACAATTCTATATCCTCTAGGTGGTCCTAAAATAACAAGAATAAATCCATTTTTGATTTTTTTATACCTAATTAAGAACATAATAATCATAAAGAGATATGCTCCTGCAAAAACACATAAAGCTATTGTTATTGGCAGCATTTCATTTTTCTCCTTTTAAATTGTAAGATAAAATCTGAATACCACATTGCTTTCATAAGACTCATGTGTGCTAATTTTCTAAACTATCAGCGACTTTTAGGGGCTGATCATCATTCAATATATCAATATAGAAAAATCCAAGAATGAAATCTAATAATTCTCTAGGATTAATTCCTAATCTTATTACCAATCCCAACCCAAAACATACTTCACACTCTGTGTAATATGATAACGGCACCCCATCAACTTCTTCAGCCAATCTTGTTGGAGGAATAGAGATAAATGGTAGTATTCCAGAGGTGTTAGTATTTGAAGGGTGATCAATTCCTATAGAAAATGGCTGGAAACTATATGATTTATTTCGAGAATATCCATGTAAAAAGTCTTCTTTTGTCCATGCTGAAAATTCACTCTCATTGGATACATGATAACCTTGTTTATTTATGAATATTTCTCCTCCCCGCAAGCCCAGCCAATCTTCACTTTGCAATAGTCCAGCATGTATTGGTCCACACCTACATTTTACGCCCCAGCCAGTCCCAATTGAACATGTTGTTATATCTTTAAAATCATTAATACGCTTATTGAGATATAAAGATGAACTCCCATTCGTGAATGACATAAGCACAGAGCATATAGTAATACAGATATAAACAGATGTCAGACGCTTAATTGGCCTTTCACATTTGCTTTTAAATTTTGATGAAATTTGTTTGATTTTTTTTAATATTTTTACCCATTGATTTTGAATCAAAGCTTCTTCTCTAAACTACCGAGGCACTTTTTATATCCACCTAACATAAAACTCACTTGCCAGATTTCTGCGGCCTGTCCGCCGTTATGTCCGCCGTTATGTCCGCCGGAGCTTTAGCGTAGGTGGAAGCTTTAGCGTAGGTGGGAAGCCTTGGCGGAGGCGGGAACGGAATTCTGGTCAAGTGGAGTGACCTTTGTTGTGTGTTTTATTGTAATTTTATTTTTATTTACAGTATATTCAAGGTTTGCTAATCTACATATATATGAAATTAATGTTCCTGCTGGAATATCGTCGACAATAAGTGAAAGGCTTTCTGGTTCTTCCTCTTCTTCATCATTCCAGTCATCATCTTCGTCTTCGAATTCAAAATTACCTATCTTTTCTTTAATTGATTTTTTGTCTTCAGCTATTTTATTCTCTTTCTTTTTGGAGATTTCTTTTTTCTTTTGCCTAATATAAGTCAGAATTATTTGTTCTTTTTTCTTTCTTTTTTTATTCATTATCCTTTTAAGATAATTGAAAATTACAGAAAGAGAGCAATCTTCAAACTCTGCATGTTCAATTTTAATGTCATTAAAGGATTTTATTTTAAAAAAATTGTCATCATTAGCTATATTTTTTCCAATTAAAATGATCTTTCCCTGTAAATTATATGTTAATTTTGCCTGTTTACATATTTTATCTAAAAGGGTTTTTAGAGATACATTTTTACTTTTAAATGTAATTATAGTATCAAAATCATCATCGGGAAGGCACTGAATGTAATTATATATTTGGCTAGGGTTTGCATCAGAAGACATTCTGCGCAAATCCATGAACAAAAAACTTATAATCGAATGATAGGATGTGTTTTTAAATGAGATATCTTGGAATTTTATTGTATTCAGTTTTTCTTTCATGTCATCCGCAATAAGAATAAAACTAAATGATAAAAGAACTACAATTATTGATTTTTTCATATTTCCCTTTTCATACAACGCTTAGATCACTTACTCAGATTCCGTAACAGCGGTATCTGAGTTAAGTGCATCTTTATTGTTGGAAATTTTATCTTTTTTTTGAATTTCGTGGAGTTTGTTATTTTCTGATTTTTCAGGAGGGGAAAAATTTTTTGCAAACGCAGAAATACCAAACATAATTGCGAAAAGAGCAAGTATGTACAATACTATCGCTAACACAAAACTTAAAATATATGAGACGATAGCTTTAGCAAAAGAGCAGGAAAAGACCAATTGAATAATAATAAATGGCAAAAACAGTCCAATAAAACCCAAAAATGGGTTTATGAGCGAAAGTAGCGAAGTAATCAAGCCTCCTACAATGATGATTAAAGTAACGGAAAGCAATGCTTTGCCGAAAGTTGCCTGTTCTACTTTGACTATCTTTGCTCCAAGCATAAGGGTTATGGCGTGAAGCATCCACACTCCAATTGTAAAGAAAAAACTAACCAATATTATGGTCAGCAACCCCATGCCTTGCAAAAGTAGCATTAATTCCATTAGTTTTTCTAATTCGTTTCCCATTTTTCCTTTCCAACACTTATTATACGAATATTCGTAATATATCGTTTTTTGATATTACCGATTTTTTATATGGACATTCTTTTGTTTAAAAATTTTGAATTATGCAGGAAGTTTTAAGCGGTTTGAACTGCGGGACTTCCTGCCCGTTTCTGTACAGTATTATGTTTTATGTAAAAAACAACTTCAGGTGAGGGGAAATGTAATATTTTGTCTTTAAATTTGTTTTTGGTATGTAAGAATTTTTGTGACCGGTTGATATTAAATCTCACGGAGGCACAGAGAAATAATTAAAATAACAAACCTCCTGGTTTAATTATAATTTTAAAATTACATTATCTTAATTATATCCAATCTGCTATAAGAAATCAATTTATAATTAACCTGTCCCAAGCGACTCTTCTTGCGCTTTTTCTATCATTTTTTGAAGCTCACTTGTTGTTGTTTTTGATCCCATCAAAGCAATCGGGAGCACATGACCTCTTAGCATAACACGCCATAATGGCTTGATTTGTTGAAATGCTTCAGAGTCTTCGGCTATTGTTATTTCAAGACAGCGATCTGACTCAGTAGGTGAAAAATAAGTGTGTCTGCTAGTTTTTATTACTTTTTCTTGCAGCTGTGTATTCAGAATATCTTTCCAAGGAAGCATCTTTAGACCAATCTTAGGATAAGATAAGCCTTCTTTATAAATGATAATTTGCGGTACGGGGAACAGAGTATTTTTCAGGCCTCCGATTAGTGCCAGTATTGGTAGGCCATATAAAACAATATACATGAACCACGGCGTTTTTTCAGGTATTCTATCAATATAGATAAAGACCAAAGCACTCAGTACTATTCCGATAATGAAACCAATAAAAGGACGGGTTCGACTTGGGTATATCTTGAGAGGTAATTCTTTTTTATTCATTTTTTATATCTCCGCACTATTTATAGAGTTCAAATAGCTTGATGGGTGTTAGTGGTTTATTATATATTTATTGAATCATTGTCGGAGCCTTCTTACTAGAAAAACTTCCGTAAGAGCGCATATACCGAAGTTCCATATGAACAAACCTCCTGATTTAATTATAATTTTAAAATTACATTATCTTAATTATATCAAATATACTATAAAAAATCAAATAATATTGAATTCTATAATCCATTCATCAAAACTTTAATATACATATTCCACTTCGTTTGTAGTACTGGGTTTACCCGAGCGAAGCAGTCAGCTGATTATATGGAGCGTCAAGTTCTGTTTTTTCTCTATTTTGACTTTTAACTTTTTTTGTAGAATATCTTAGATAACTAGAAATTCCTGCATCGACGATCATATAAGTGATAACTAATACGATTACAACTTTCAGGTAATTTTCAAGTTTTTGCGATTTGTTGCTTTTACTAATTACTAAAAATATCATACTTACCGAAATTAAAATTTCTATAGATGGAGCAATAAGAAATAGCCAATTATAACCCGGTGTTTCACGGCAGATATTTTCAGGGTCTAAAATAACAGCTAACAGAAGAACCCCCATAGAAATAAACATTAATCTTGTCATTATCGTGTTTCTTTTCATTGTTATTTCAGAACATAAAGCACACCTACACATCTTTCTGAAGTAACGAATCTCCATATTTAATATTAATGGTATTATATCATAATTCTACTTAAACCGTAAAATTATTTTCAAATTTTTCTAGTATTTTGAGCAGAACGCCTTGAATCACTTGCTGGTTTTCGCAATAGCAGAAAACAGTCAAGTGAATTCATTTGTTCAGCTTTCTTTAATTTTATCCGAGACTAGAGTCAATTTGCGTTTCCTCTAAATATAATAAAGAGTATAATATAATTAGTGAAATTTCTTTTTTTTCTTCATTTATCTCTATGTCATAAGTATGTTGATAATAGGGAATTTCGAATTTAAAAAGAGATGACTCCCATGCAATGCCGGATTTTCCCTTTTTTCTTTTTAATGATTTTTTCTCACTATCGACAATTATATTATAATTAACATATTTACGGTTTATTTCTGCAATCGGCTTATCTTCTTTTACATTAAAAAATAGAAAAGCTGGATTGTTGATATATTTTTTCAATCCTGAATATGCAGGATTTGTATAAATTAATAGTTTGCCATTGCTATCAAATAAGAAAAACTTCTCTTTCCATTTATTATACAATAGATAAAAATTTTCTCCAGAATCTAATTTACATTCACACTCTTCTAAATGAATTGTATGAGCAATCCATGATTTCTTTTCTAGCGGAATTATTTTTCCTGTTTTCATCTTAATTTTCTTGAGCTGAACACATAGGGGAACTGCTGAAAATCGCGTAGCGGTTTTTCAGTTAGCTCGACCAATTAGTTAAGTTATTTTTTTATTTCCCATATTGGATTTTCGATAATATAATAGACTCTTTCTTTTTCTATATCTGTTCCAGGAGGCATAGGGATGCCTTGTGGCAAAACTCCGTTAGGATTCTTTTTCTCATCCCATATAAACATTGGTGAATCTTTTTTTTTAAGAACACCACTTACTTTTATTTTCTTTCCTAAATCTTCTCTTCTTAAAGATTTATAATTCCCTTTAAATAAAATATTTTGCCCTTTAACAATAACACCTGCACAATCAGATTTTTCTGAATGATCTGGCAATTTGGCAGCAATCCCTTCTAATGCGATTCTACCTTCTTTTAGTTCTTTTTTTTGAATTGAACAAGATATTATACAAACAACTGAAAAAATGATTATGATTAATTTCATATTTTCCTCTAAGCAGAACTGACCAAGCTCATGTATCAGGCAATAGCGGATGGCTGATTACATGAAGCGTTTAGTTCACATCAAATATTTAGTAATTTGCTCTGGATCTTGTCGTAAATCTAATACTCGAAAAATAAGAATTGTGTCATTTTTTGTTTTATAATAAACAGCATAAGGAAATTTTACAGATAGAAGACGGGAATACCCCATAATATTTTCATGTACTCCCGCATAAATAATCAGAGAATCAATATCAGAAAATAAAGAATCAAGAAAATAATCACCTAAACCAACCTCTTGCTGTTCATAAAAATTCCTTCCTGTATATAAATCCTCAAGTGCTGAGGGCAGGATTTGAATATTCATTTGCAACGTTCCATAAGCTCTCGTTTGGCAATATTCCAGTCTAATGGTTTTTCTTGACCATTTCTATAACGAGTTTCTGTTGCCTTTAATAGCTCTTTATGCCATAAAGGAGATTCTACTGATTTTGGATTTACTGACAATTCACGCCATAATACTTCCATTGCCTGTATTTGCTCCAGACGAGTCATCTGTTTTATTTGTAATGTTTCTATCATAATGATTTATTTATACTCCATATTTTGTATTTGTCAAGTTTATATCATAAAGGTGAGCTGCTGAAAACCGCGCAGCGGTTTCTCAGTTAGCTCGACCGATTAGTTAAGGTTTATTTATATATTTGATAAGTTCAAGCATCGATTTATCAAAGAAACTTTCTTCATTTGGAAATTTTATTTTAAAATATTCTTCTAAAGCCATAATTGCTTCTACCTCACAAAGATCACCTGTATAAAGTTGCCCCAATAGCAAGTATGAGTCTTCTGGAGCAAAGTTTGGGTAAAAATCCCACAAGTGTTCTTTTAGTATATTTTGAACATTCTTTGCAGTATCTAAAAGCTCTGGATATTCTTTCCATAATTCTTCAAAAGTGATTGTTCTTGATTCTAATTTTTCAATAACCATATTATCAAGAGTGACCCATTTTGAAGTAAAAAATATTCCGATAATATACCCAATCACTGGGATTTTTTTTTGTATCCTTTTTCTAGGACAATCAATATCGGGCCAATCCAATGGCAATTTTATTGGTTCTATGTTCATTACCTCAACCGGTTTGTTCTGTATTTTTATTCTTTTTATTTCTTTTTTTACACGCTCCGCCCCGTCACTTCACATTTTTTTGAAGTAACAAAACATCACATTTAATATTAATGGTATT
>Ga0256913_10000083_pt1 | contig 40059 bp, 40 predicted proteins | sample Axial_MatmetaG_FD_185970 | JGI IMG/M metagenome (GOLD analysis project Ga0256913, IMG submission 185970) | Deep-sea worm associated microbial mat communities from Axial Seamount, Juan de Fuca Ridge, Pacific Ocean - Axial_Mat | ecosystem: Environmental > Aquatic > Marine > Oceanic > Microbial... | reverse complement strand
AGGTTACTAGAATTTAGTTGTGTGAACTTTATCGCACACCCAAAACTGAAATTAATTACTTAGTAAAAGTCTTATTTACAAACTCACAAGAAGAATAAATATCACAAAAAGTCATCTTCAAAAAATAAGTCCCAGAATCAGAAATATTAATATCCAACAAATAGCTTCCCTCAAAATTATCACTTTCAAAAGTACTAATATTTCCTGAATAATTAACCTCCAACAAATAAATTACAGGAACATTAAACTCAAAACTAAACCTTAAAATATTACCTCCCGAAAGATTATATGTCTCCATTGATTTAATCAAACTATCCTCCTGAGAATTCATAAAATTACCAATTAAATTAAAAATTATAATAAAAGAAACAAAAGAAAAAACAAACGCAAAAACATAAGACATAGTAATTTTCATTTTCAACCTAAATTAACTCCCATTGCTCCAGCAAACATCGTTTTAAAAACAAAATATCCTCCGAATAAACAAATTGTAAAAACTAAAAAACCAAATTGTGACTCTTTAATAACTTTCATAATTGAAAAAAAATTATATCCTTCTTGAATACTAGTTTTAAGAAAAGATAAAATCAAAATAATTTGAATAATATAAAATCCAATAATTAACTCCAAATAAATAGGAGAAACAATATCCTCTATTCGAATTAAATTAATTGTAACTTTTGTGGCACCACTACCCAAATTTGCTATAGCTTCCAATTGTTTAGATAAAAATTTAATAAAAGTAACAATAAAAAAAGACATTATAATTGATAAAGCACTTAATAATGGGGCCAACATAGATATAGTTGCACCAACCAAAGAAATTGAACTATTTAATAAAGTTAAAATATAATCATTTAACTTTAACATATCTACTCTTTGTTTTCTAATTTTTTTTGAAACCTTTGCAGCATGAGCAAGAGAAAATTCACTAAAAGAAACTACTTGTTCAATACTTTCATTGAAACTTTTAATTGCAGAAAGTTTAGGCAATTCATTTTTAACAAAATTAACTAAAGTAATTTTACTATGATATAATTTAAAAGTAATTTTTTCTAAAATTGAAACTGTCGGGTGATTTTTAAATCCGTGTCGCGAATAATCATTAGTAACTTCCTTAAAAATATTTTCTAAAGGAACACTTAAATTTAAATAAGTTGCAAAATAATTCAATAAATGAGGTAAATCTTCTTCAATTGCCCTAAACTTTTTCCACAATTTAATATTAGCAAAATAATAATAAGAAGTTATAATATATATTGCTACAGAAATTCCCGCAGGAATCAACCAAACAAAAAAAATAGTTTCTAAATCAAAAGACTCAAAAGTAATAGAAGAAGGACTATGATTAAATAAATAAATTACTGCTGGAATCATAAAAATTAAAAAAACAACAAAAGCAAAAATAAAAATTTTCAAAGGAATAGGTTTATGTTCATCTGAAACTTCAATATCAATATTTGTTAATTGGATTCTCTTAGCTGAAAAATTTAAAGCACTAATTAATAATAAAGCCGGAGCTATAATATTGAATCCAAAAAACAAAACTCCAGCATTAATTAATTTAGGTATGAATACTGAAACTAAAGGAATTAACATTAAAAACATAATTGGAACCATAATTCCAATTGAAATCATTTTTGCAATATTTGAAGAAAGCTCTTCAGAATTTCTCTTTTGTTCAATATTATATGAAAGAAAAATTTGACTAATAGCTTCATCCATAATTTCTCCTGCTTCCTTTCCACTAGAAATTGAAGCTACTTCTAATAATTTTAAAGAATCTACAAACTCGGGAGAATATTTATTCCAAATCAAAGAATAATCCTTAAATGCTTCACCCAAACTTCTAAACTCTTTCCTCTCAAGTTTAAGTAATATGTCCCTTAATTGATGGTATAGAATACCCTTAGTATACTCCAAAGAATGTAAAACTGCAGCCTCTAAATTACTCTTCATAGATAGATATGTTGAAAACCTCATAATAGTATTTAACATTTCTTTTTTATACTCAACAATTTTAAGTAAATAATAAATTTTAGTAGGATAAATATAAATTAAAGATGCAACAATCATACCAATAAAAATAAAAGTAACAAATAAAATCTCAATATTAAAAAGAAAATCAACAATAAAACCAAGGGTTAAAAAAAATAAAAAAAATAATAATGAAGTTAAAACAATCTCTGAATATGTATATTCAAATAAAGTAAATTTTAATTTTTTATCACTATCCCCACCATCAAAATTATAATGCAAAGCCCTTCCTAAATCATAAATTCTCATTCTTTAATATTTTTAAAAAATTTAATTACTTGTTTTTCATAAGTAACATATAAATCATTAATTTTTTTATTATCTTTAAAATTAGAAAGTTTTTGAAATAATTTTAAAAACATCGTATCCAATATTTTTGTATGAATTGCCTCTAATTGAAATTCTTTTTTAGCATGTTTTAAAACAATATCTTTTATTTTTGTTCGAATTTCAACATCTTTCAAAACATCATACATATCCTTATAAGCTTTAGAAGTTTTAATTAAATTCTTAAGAACAATTGATTGTCCTTTCAAAAAATACTCAGTTGGAATCAACTCATCTTTTTCAGTATTATATTTAAATAAAGTCCTAAACTCAGGTTCATCTTCCCAATCCTTTAAAACCTCGACAACTTCAGTAACCCTCCTTATTTTTCTTGAACCTGAAGAATCAGTAATAGTATTAATCAAAATAATAATATCTGTAACTTTAAATGAACCCTTAGTAACACCTAAATCATTAACAACCCTATCATAAACACCATATGCAGTATCTGCATGGATTGTCCCCGTTACAACATTACTCATAGCACCAACTCTCATCGCTTCATATAAAACTTTTGCTTCTTTTCCCCTAATCTCACCTAAAATTAAACAAGAATCTCCCAATCTCAATGTTGTTCTAAGTCCTTTTTCAAAATCAATTTCCATACCCTCATCCATTAAAGCCGACCTAACTTTAAGCGAAAGTAAATCATAACCCAACTTCTTAAAAGTTTTAATTGGAATTTCTTGAGTATCTTCAATAGTAATCATCCTATCATTAGTAGGAATTTGCAATAAAGAAGCAGTCATAATTGAAGTTTTACCCGAACCTCTTGGCCCTGCAAATAAAAAACTTCGGCCATGAGTTATTATCAAACCCATAAAACCTGCAAAAATAGTATTAATTGTTTTATTTTTAATAAACAATTCAAAAGTCCAAGGATCCTCCCTATGTTTTCTAATTGAAAATCCTGAACCAAAAATAGAAAATGGGTCAATAATAACTGCAACTCTCCCCTTAACATTTCCAATTTCAATTTCAGTATCTAATTCTGGAGTTACTTTATTCAAAGGCCTCCCTGACTTCATCTTCAATCTAGTTACAAAATAATCTAATAAACTCTGAGAAGGATAAATATTAGTAACACACTCTCCATACTTCTCATGAACAATTCTCATTGGTGTCTTAAAACCAGGAGGATTAATATTAATCTCTAAAACATATTTGTCTTTCATTAAATACTCCAAAATACCAAATTCTATATACCAACGATTAATAATTGGATCAGTTGAAACTCCAGTTTTTTCATAAACTTTAACTTCCTCATAAATTGTCTTAAGTAAATTAATTGGAAAATTATACTCACCAATTGAAATTTCATAAAAATTCTCAATAATTGTATCAACAGACAAAATCCTAACATCCATCCCTTCATTAGAATAAGATTCTAAAATACTAAAATTTGAAAATGGATTATATAAACTAATATCTACAAAAAAAGGCTCAACACTCAACAAAGTAAAAGTAGAATCGTATTGTTTTGTTAAATATTTTGTCTTAACAATTAATCTTTCAAAATCATATTTTCGATAAACTTTAACAAAATTAATATCTAAAGGCGAAGCCAAAGAATTAACATCCCTAAAATCAACTTCTAACACACCATTTTTAAACTCAACTATATTATATTCGTCCATACCTAAATAAAAAATAAAAAAATTAATTTAAATAATTTTTTATCAACTCAACAATAGAAAGAATAAAAATATAAATAAATATAAATAATATATTACATTTAAAATTAGTAAATTATATCCCTCAATAATTATATTCGACACGACAAGAAATATTTATTTCATTAAAACTCATTTTCTCAAAAAAACAAGAATAAAATTTTAATTTGTCCTTCTCTTTATCCATCTTACCTTCCATACTACCATTAATTAAGATTTTATCAGAATTAATTAAACAATTAAACTTCATACAATTAATTTCATTATCTGAAAATTTAAAACAAACAGAATTATTCGAATTTTTATAAAAAATAAAATCACCTCCCAAATCTTTAAACTCCAAATTATTCCCAAAATTATTTTTATGATTAGAACATAAAAATTCCAAATTATTTATTATTTTTTCAAAAGAATTTCTTTGAGAAATTAAAATTGAATTCTCAGAAATAGAATTAAAAAAAGAAAAAATAATCAAAATTGAAAATATCACTAAAATAACACCAATTATATTTTTAATTATCATTTTTTAAAATTAAATCTTAATAAGTTTTTTTAATACTAACAACCCCCAAATTATTTTTTTCAAAAGTAAAATAGTTTTTTTCAGATAAATTAAAACTATTAATATAAGTAGTATTTGAAATCACTTTTTGACAAAAATTAATAATATCCTCAACCTTAATACACACTTTATTTTTATTTATAATTAAAATCGAATTTTCTAAACTCTCAATTTCAACCCCGCTAATCTTTGCTTCATCCGAATTCAATATTAAAGTGTAATAAGAAACAAATTTATTTGTATTCTCAAAAACCAAATTTTGAGTATTTATTGTCTGTTTTCCCATAAAAAAAACAAACCAAAAAACCAAAATCAAAATTCCCAAAACAACCCCAATTCGAATTACAATATCTTCAACTTCGGCCTTTTTACTTTTAAATAAACTCATTTTAAATAATGTTATACATATCAAAATTTTTTAAACTTTATAAAATTTTTTAAACTTTATAAAATAATAAATCAAAAAATAAAAATAAAAATAAAAAATCTATAAATTCTAAATTCATAAAAATAATTTACAAGATAAACAAAACTACTACGATTATTACTTAAAAGGAATAAAGAATAATTATATAACTTATTTTTTTACTATTTTTATGGACTTTAATTTAGGAAAACAAAACCAAGAAATTACTAATATTTTTGACAACATAAAAATTCTTGAAACAACTGTTGAAACTTTAAATCAACAAATTAAAAATAATCCTAATAATAATTCTTCAAATAATGGACCCAGTAATGAAAAATTAAATACAATTTATGCCGGAATAACTTTAACAAATAATAAACTTGATTATATGAATAAAACTATAACTGAAAGATTTTCAAGAATTGAAGATAAACTAAATATACTCGAAAAAAATCATAAAGATGATTTAACTAAAATTGATAAACATTTAGAAAAAAATACAATAATCTTAGAATTCTTAAAAACTACAGTAAGTTTATTAAATGAAACTATAGACATATTAAAAAATAATGAAAAAAACAAATGAACTCAGCTTTAGAAATGACTTTGTGGTTTATATTTGCTTTGGTATTAGGATTATTAGTTTTAAACTTTACAACAAATATTAATTATATTAAATTAGGATCCTCAATAAAAAAAGTTTTACTAAACGAAAATGAAAATGAACTAATGAAACCAATCTCAATTAATGAAAGTATTTTTGAATCATTAGATTTATGGAAAAAATGTGGATTTGGAGAATTAAATAAATCTAAAACTATATATATTAATCAAACAGGAAAATTAAATTTAAGTATTTATTTTAATTTAATTAAAAAAATAAATCTATGCCATATTATTTCTTCACCCTCAGAAAATTGTGGAAATTCAAATAATGAAGAAGTAATTATTAATAATAGTATTAATGGAGAAATTAACACACCAAAAATAATTCAGATTAAATGTAACCCAATAAATCAAACATTAGAAATTTCTTAAATTTTGTCTCTTATAAGTAATTAAGAAATAATAAAATCTTTAAATATTATTTCTTATATATTATGAACAAGAATATTAAAAAAAATAAGAAAGGAAATGAAAAAACAATTGAAATTTTTGTTTCATTGTTTTTAATTTTAGCTGTTGCAATGATCTTACTTAAAATGTTTTCAGGTCAGGTAGCAGATAAAACAAATGAACTAAATCAAGTTTCTGAAACTCAAGCTTCACTTCAATTATGTGCGGATGCATGTTCAAAAGCTAAAAGTAATAATTGTAGAACTGAAGATCTAATTGGATTTTGTAAAGCAAAATACGAATTAGATTTAGATAAAGATAGTATGATAGGAGAATATAATAAAGGTGCATTTAAAATTTGTGAAGATAGTATTTATTGTCCTCTTGAAGTAAATTGTATTTGTAATAGAGAATTAACAATGGCCGAATGTTTAAAAATAACTAAAAAATATTATAAAGATAATAATATTGATTTAAAAAATATTGGTAAATTATATAAATATACTGATGGTGTTTGTACTGTAAATTCGTCAGACATATTACAATGGCAGAATTTTTTTAATGTTACAAAATATACAATACCATAAAACTATAAATGAATCAAATTATTTCTTATATTTTTTCAATTATCATACTTTTATTTTCAATTATTATTATTATTAATATAAATAAAACTAATAATTTAGAAATAAATAAAATTAAAATACAAGAAGAAATCAATATTTTAAAAGAAAAAATAAATGGATATTGTATTGACCCATTTAATATCAATACATTTCAAATTAAACATAATCTAAATACTGAAATTTATTCTAAAAATTTCAAAATTTGTGCTAATAACTCAAATTATATCTTTTGTGAAAAAGTAAATTGTGAAACTGAAAATAGAAATATATTTAAAAAAGAAAATTTAGATTTTAAATATAATTGTAATATCACTAAAAATCAAAAAATAAAAATAATATGTACTAATTAAAAATGGAATTCGTAATGAAAATAATTGTAAGTCTCGTAGTAATACTCGCTGTCGGAACAACAATAATAACAATCTCAACAGATCTATTATACAATAGTAAAGACAATATAGATAATATTGGCAAAATTGAAAGTGAAGATAAAATGATTGAAAAAGACTCATTTTCAGAAAATGAAATTCAAGCTTTAGCTCAACAATGTTTTGACAATAATTATGGAATAAGAAAAGAAAATTTATGCTACATCTTAAAAGCTAATAATAATATCGATATTATTTCTATGTCTTTTAATCCACCAATAACAAGTACTATTGGAAAATCCAAAACAATTTACATTAAATATGATATTAATTCAAATATTACAATAACAGATTAAATTTTTAAAAAAATTAAAATAATAAAAATAAATCAAATAATAAATTTGGTTTAAGTGTAAATATAATCATAAAAAATGAAATAAAACAAAGAATATTAAATAAAAATAATGCAGTCTTTTTATTTACAAATTTATTAAGTAATACTCTAAGTATTTGTCCTCCATCTGTAATCCATAAAGGCAATAAATTCATCATCCCAATTCCTAAATTTAAAAGCCAAAAATAATACAAACTTCTTTCAAAATAAATTGGAGTTTGACCTAAATATAAATACTCCTCCTTATTTTCTAAATTAAAATTTAACCCCGAAATTCCTATCATTCCTTTTGATTCAAAATCCGGATTCTTAAAAGTCTTAATATTATAACTTCTTAAAACTCCAGACGAATTAATTGTCAAATTTAAACTTTGATTTATAGTAAGATTAGATAAACCATCCAAAATAAAAGTTTTATTAATATTACCATTAAAAGCCACTAAAGAACCAGAAGTAACATTATAATTAGCCAAATCACTCTCATTCATAACTGAAGAAAATTCCAAAGTCCCAATCTGCATAGTATTATCAATAAAGGGGCCTGCAACAAAAATCCAACATAATAAAAATAAAAAACCAAAAATAAAATTTGAAGTTGGGCCTGCTCCAAAAATAGCTATTTGCTTCCACCAAACGGATTTTTCTAAATCCTTTTCATCTGGTTCAACAAAAGCTGCTGGCAAAATAGGTAATAATAGAGATCCAAAAGCAAAACCTGAAGACTTTATTTTAATATCCAATCTTTCGGCAATTACTCCATGTGCAAATTCATGAACAAAAGCCAAAATAAAAAGAGCAAAAATCCAATAAAAAAATGGAACATAAAATATTGGAATCGTTGAATTCATACCATTTTCAGTCTTTAAAGGTAAAACTAAACCGCCACCAGAAGTAATATTATGTTCATACATAAATTGAAAACTCCAAATCATCAAACCAATTGAAACTATAATGCCAATAATACCAATAAAAATCGAAAAATAACTTAAATATAAAAATAACCTAGGTTTTTTCTTAGGCCATATAGACATCCTAGAAAGTCCATACTTTGTTTTAAATAAAATCATATACGAAAAAGGAAAATAACCTTGAACTTCAACTTTATCTCTTTTTAAAAATAAAAAAATACCCATCAATAAAATAAAAATAAAAAAATATTTATTTAGTAATATAAAATCAATCATATATATAAATAATCAACTTAATTTAAAAAAGTTAGTTTTTACTAAAAAATAAAATAAAACAAAATAAAAAAATAAATAAAACTTTTTACTAAAAGAATAAATTATTTTATTTCTAAATATGCCTTCTGCCTTAAATATAAAACTTTAAATCTTTTTTTCCAAATTTCAAGCCTTAAAGCTTTATCATTAGTTGCTAAAATAACTTTAGAATTTAAATTTGAAAGTATTTGAGCATCAACATATTTTTCATCACTACTAATTACTTTGAAATTATATTTTTTAAACATTGCCATAATCAAAGGTAAAAACTTCTTATTTTTAGTTTTATATTTTTCAATATCCTTTAATTCTTTTATCGTCCCTTCATAAATAAATAAATTAAAATCCCCTGCAATTATTTTCCTAATTTCAGAAATAACATCAATCTTAAATTCAAAAGTAATAAATAAAAAATTAGTGTCAAAAATAATTGGATTTTTAGTTACTAAAATATCATCAAAAGAAACAAATAGAAATTCTTCTTTATAATTATCAATTGAAAATTTTTTAAATTTATCCATTTTAAAAAGGCACCATACTTAAATATAAATATTTAAACTTAAGATTATTTAAAAACTTATAGTTATAATTTTAATAATAATAATTTTATTAAATCTTAAAAAATAGAAAATTTAAATTAAAACTCTTCATTAAAAATGAATTCTGATTCTATTTTTAAAAAAGAATAATATTTTTTAAAAATTAAATTTTCTAAAGTTAAAAAATTACTTACTGTTTCTTTTTCTATTTCAAAATTCCAAAATAAACTAACCCTTAAATCAAAATAAGAAGAAATTAAATTTGAATAATAATTTAAATAATCTTCTTGGTCTAAAAAAGTTTTTTTAATTCCAACATATTTTTGAAAATTAGTTAAATAATTCTCTCCTTCATTTTGTTTAACAATATCAACCAAATTATTAACAACATCATTTATTTTAAAAAGATAAGATTTAAAAAATTCTTGTTTCTCAGAAAAATCTTCAATATCATTTAATGAAAAATTATTTGAAATTAACTCTGAATTAAACCTATCACTTTGAATTTGAAACTCTTCAGGCCCAATATAAAACGAATTAATTAAAATTTTAGAATAATTTAATAAGTTTTTCTTTTTAAAAAAATAAGGATAATAAGCCGTAAAATCTAAAAATGAACTTTCAAACATAAAATCTTGAATTGCCTCTTGAATTGATAAAAAATTTTTTACCATAATTAAAGATGAAAATAATATTATATAAATTTAATGTATAAAATTAAATTGAATTAAAAACATTATTTCAATCTTTAACTTTTCCTGAACTTTGATTTGGAAGTTCAGAATTAAGCAAATGCCTATAAATATCATTATTATTTTCATCTGAAGACTTAAATAATGAGGAATTATAACTTTTATCTTTATTTAATAAATGAACTGCACTATTCCCCGATTGAACAGATCCGGGATTGATATGATATACTCCTTCTTTAATATGGGATGATTGTTTATGTTCATGACCACCTAAAACTAACATTCCATTACCATGACTAGGTTTCATTTTTTGTGAAATCAAATTATGTGCCATTATTTCTTCTAAGCCTGCCCTTCCTTGTAAATCTAAAACACTATGATTTAAAATAACATCTGCACCATAAGGTATATTTTTTTCCATATTTTTAAGATTATTATCAATATGTTTTCTCAAAACACCTGCAATTTTATTCTTAAAATATTTTCCTAAATCTCCAGAACCTATACCTTGGGCGGCCCTTTGAATTGAATTATCCATATAAGTTTTTAATTCTTTATTTTCAAATTCAATTCCATTTTTTTTTAAATTATTCTGTAATAATTTAAATGCTTCAGTATTAAAAGTAAATTCTTCCGATTCTTCTTTAAGTCCAGAATAACCAAAAACATCATTAAAATCACTACCCATAGTAAAATTACCATTAGAACTTTCAACAATATTTCCAAATTTAATTCCATTAATCTCCCTTATTTTTCCAGGAGTTAAAACATAATCTCCTAAAACATCATTAAATATTTCAGGAACATCATGATTTCCAGAAACCATAACTAATTTGTCGGGAGTAAGATTATATTTACTTAAAATCTCTTTAATTGCAGAATATTCCTTTTTTGCATGATGTTTAATTCCTTTTTTTAAAAGTTTTTGAACTTTTCTTTGAGCTTCTTTAAATTTTTTTTTTTGTTCTTTTGTTAAAAATCTAGGATCTTGTGCTCCAAAAAGATACCCAAATTCAAACATTCTTAATGGATTTCCTTCTTCACCCAATAACATTTGATGATTTTCTTTAATCATAACTTCATCAATTCCAGCAAATTCTAATAAAATAGTATAATTTTCAATAAACTCCTTAGCATCATTATTATTAAATCCAGCTTTTTTAACAATATTTTTACTTAAAAATGTTTCTAATCCCTCCCTTTGTTTATCAAAAAAATCAGTACCAATATCTCCTGTGATTGCAATAGCAACATTTTTTTTTATCTCAAAAATCCCTTTTTCATTTTGAACTAAATGGCCTCGCTCACTTAAATTTCTAATAAGTAAAGATTCAAACTCCATTGGTGTTGCATGTAAATCAGTAATATGATTAATTTCAAACTCTGCTTCAGATTCTATTCTTTTAAATCTTTCAAGATTTTCCCTACTTTCTAAAGATAAAGGCAATTTTTTAGAATTTTGACTTTGATTTTGTTGACTTTCTTGAATTTGTTCTAAAATTTTTTTCTCATCAGAAGATAATTGTTCACCTGAATTTTGCTTATTAATTAAATTAAATTGAGTTTTAACTTCATCAGGCAATTTAGAATTAGAATTAATAAAATCCAATTCTTTACTATCTAAAACAGTACCTTCTTGAATTTTAGAAATAATTTTTTTAAAAAAAACTTCCTCCTTAGAATCATTATTTTTAACCATAAATAAGTTTAAAAAATAAGATTATATAAATTTAATGAAATAAATATTAAAAAAATTACTTATTCTTCATCTTTAGGTGTAGAACATCCTGTACTACAACTAGAACAATCGCCAGTAGAACAATCTGGAGTTTGAGGCATAAATTTAGCAAAATCTTCTTCAGTAGCGTCCCTTACTTCAATAACTTCTACATCAAAAGTTAAATCCTTGCCTGCTAAAGGATGATTAAAATCAACTTTAACCATGTCACCATTCAATTCTTTAACAACAACAGGAATTACTCCTTGAGGACCTTGAGCAGCTAATTGAAGCCCCACTTTTAATTCAACTTCTGCAGGAAATTGATCTTTAGGAACATCTTGTATAGCTTGTTCAACAATTGGACCATAAGCATCTTTAGATTCAATACTAATAACTTTCTTATCTCCAATTTTTAAACCTTTAATTCCTTCTTCCAATCCTTTAATAATCATTCCAGAACCAAAAATAAATTCCAAAGGATCTTTCCCTTCAGAAGAATCAAAAACTGTTTTATCTTCTAAAGTTCCCTTATAATGTAACTTAACTAATTTATTATCTGATATTTCTACCATAGATAAAAAGAAGACTTATTATTTTATAAGCTTTAACTTTAAAAATTAACTTTGAATTAAAATAAAAATAAAAATAATAAAAATAATAAAAAATTTGAAATTTGAAATTTGAAATTTAAATTATTAAATAAATTAAAAATTACATAACCAAATATTTAAATAATCTTTTATTTTTATTTTGTTATGGGCTTTGAAAAAAAATACAATCCAAAAGAAAAAGAATTAGAAATTAGAAAATTTTGGATAGAAAATAATATATTTAAATTTAATGAAGATACAAAAAAACAAACATTTTCAATAGATACTCCACCACCAACAATTTCAGGAAAAATGCATATTGGCCATGCATTCTCATATACACAAAGTGATTTTATTGCAAGATTTAAAAGAATGAATAATTTTGAAGTATTCTATCCTTTTGGAACTGATAATAATGGTTTAGCCACAGAAAAATTAGTTCAAAAAGAATGTAAAGTTGACCTTAGAAAAATTGAAAGAAATGAAGCAATAAAAATAGTTAATAAATATTTAGAAAAAGAAAGACCTAAATTTATCGAAGATTTTAAACAAATTGGTTTAAGTTGTGATTTTAATTTAAACTATTCTACAATTGATGACCATTCAAGAAAAATTTCTCAAAAAACTTTTATTGAATTATTTAATAAAGGTTTAATTGAAAGAAAAGAAGGGCCAGTAATGTGGGACCGAAAATTTCAAACTCCAATTGCACAAGCAGAATTAGAAGACCTAGAAAGAGAATCATATTTAAATTATATAAAAGCAAAAATAAAAGGAACTGAAAATACTTATATTATTTATGCTACAACAAGACCAGAATTATTATTTGCATGTGTCGGAATAAGTTTAGAAGATAAAGGAAATTATATAAAATTAAAAATTAATTTAGAAAATTCTCAAGAAAGAGAAAATAATAATAATGAGAATTATAATAATAATAATAAAATTGAATATTGGATTGTTTCTGAAACAACATATAAAGAAAAATTTTCTGAATTTGAATTTGAAATAATTGAAAAAATAAAAGGGAGTAATTTAATTGGTGAAAAAGCAACAATTCCATTTTCAAATAAATCTTTTGAAATAACACATGATGAAGCAATAGATGCTAATTTTGGTACAGGTATTGCTTATTTTTGTTCATACGGAGGAATTGAAGATATAGAGTGGGTTGCTAGACATAAAGTTAAACCAATTAATTTAATTAATAAATATGGAAAATTAAATGAAAATGGTGAAAAATATGAGGGATTATTAGCAGAAGAAGCTAGAAAAAAAATAATTTTTGATTTAGAAAAAAATGGAGATTTAATTAAAAAAGAAAAGAAAAAACAAATTGTAAATATTGGTGAAAGGTCTGGAGTTGAAGTTGAATATATAGTAACAAAACAATGGTATGTTAATTATTTAGATAAAAAAGAATATTTTTTTGAAATGGCCCAAAAATTTAATTGGAAACCAGAATTTATGAAATATAGATTAGAAAACTGGATTAAAGGACTAAATTGGAATTGGGGTTTCTCTAGACAAAGACATTTTGGAATTCCCATCCCTGTTTGGTATTGTAAAAAATGTAATAAAATAAATTTTCCCGAACTTCAAAAACTTCCAATTGATCCCACAAGTTCACAACCAAATTCAAAATGTGAATGTGGATCAAAAGAATTTATTCCTGAAACAGATATTATGGACACATGGTTTACTTCTGCATCATCACCAAGTTTAGCGATAGAATTAATTAAAAATAAAGAAACAAAAAAAAAATTATTTCCTATGGACTTAAGGCCTCAAGCCCACGACATAATTAATTTTTGGTTATTCTACACAATGGCAAAAAATAATTTACTCTATGGAGTAAATCCATTTAAAAATATAACTATCTCTGGATTTGTATTAGATCATAAAGGAAATAAAATGTCAAAGTCTAAAGGGAATACTATTTCACCAAAAGAAATTATTCAAAAATATTCTAATGATGGGCTAAGATTTGCTTCAGCTTCAACAAAATTAGGAAATGATATTCCCTTTCAAGAAAAAGAAGTCCAAACAGGAATTAAAATTGTAAATAAACTATATAATGCAAATAAATTTGCCTCAATGCTTTTAAAAAATTTCACAAAAAAAGATAAAACATTTAAACTTGAAGATTTAAATTCAATAGATAAATGGATTATTTCCAAATTGCAAATGGTTATTAATGATGCAACATTAGCTTTTGAAAATTATGATGCATCTAAAGCAAAACAATTATTTACAGAATTTTTTATGCATGATATTGCAGATAATTATATTGAGATTGTAAAAGAAAGATTATGGAAACCTGAAATTTATGGTGAAAATGAAAGTAAAAAAGCACAAAAAACATTATACTATGTATTATTAAATTCATTAAAAGGTTTATCTCCAATAATGCCATTTATTACAGAAGAAATATTTCAAATTTTTTATAAAAATTTTGAAGAAGAAAATTCAATCCATATTTCAAATTGGCCTGAAATAAATAAAAAATTCATCTCAGAAGAAAATATTCACCTTGGAGATAAGTATATTGAAATTATAACTTCAGTAAGAAAATTCAAAGCTGAAAAACAATTATCTATGAAAAATGAATTAGAAAATATAACTATTTCTTGTGAACCTAAACTTAAACAATTTATTGAAAACTCAATTTCAGATCTAAAAGCTGTAACAAGTGCAAAAAATATTATTTTTAAAATAGAAAAAGAAAAATTTAAAATAGAAATAAATTTAAAATAATTTTAAAATTTAAATTAAAAACTTCTTTAAAAAATTCATTTTTTCTAATGCTATTTCCTTAGTTAATGCTTCTAAATTAACTCTTACAACTGGCTCAGTATTTGATTTTCTAATATTAAACCACCACTCCCCAAAATCAAAAGATAATCCATCTAACTCTAAAATTAAATTTTTGCCAAATTCCAAATTTAAATTTTTAAAAACTTTTTCAACATTTTTAACTTTAAAATTAGTTTCAGGAATTTTAAAATATTTTTTATATTTATCAAACATTTCACTAAACTTTAAAGTTTTATTAAACTCCAATCTTTGAAGATAAATTTTAAGCATATAAATAAAACCTAAATCCGGATTATCAAAATTTTTAAAATCTTTAAAAAACAAATGTCCTGATAATTCTGCACCAAAACTACAATCATGTTTATCCATAAAATCTTTATAAAATGCCCTTCCAACTTTAATAAAATCAACATTTAAATTATTTTCATCACATAAAGATTTTATAATTTTTGAAACTCTTAAATCACAAACAAAATTTTTTGAAATTTTAGAAAAAAAATCAATATAATCTGCAATAACATAATCAACCATAATTATATTTTTATTTTCATCATAAAATGAAATCCTATCTCCATCCCCATCAAAAACTCCAATAAAATCTAAATTTTCATTTTGTTTTTTTAAAAATTCTTCTGCTGTCTTCGGATCAGGTAAATGATTTGGAAAATTACCATCGCAAATTTCATTATAAAATTTAAAATTTAAATTAAAAACTTTTTTTAATTCCATAAAAACTAAACTTGAAACTCCGCTTGAAAAATCTAAACCAATTTTTAATTTTTTTAAAATTTCAATTTCATCTACAGTTAATATTTCTCTAAATTTAGTTTCTAAAAATAAAGTATAATTTCTTAAATTAGATTTAACTTCAATTTTATTATCTAAAAGAAAATCACTTAAAGACATTTTAAATATTTCGTCTTTGAAGCTTGAAAAATCTTTTTCAATTAAATCTTTATCCTCAAATACTAATTTTTCCAAATCAAATAATCCATTTCTAGAATCAAAAGAATTTCCTTTAATAATAAATTTAAACCCATTATATTCTTTTGAATTATGTGAAGCAGTAATCATAACTCCATTATTAATCCCTTCAAACAAAGAAAAATAAAAATTCGGAGTTGAACTTAAACCTAAAAAATAAACTTTAGCTCCTGCATCAACTAAACCTTTAATAAAATATTTAGTTAAACTATCACTTGAAACTCTACAATCATGTGCAACCTTAAATTCAGTTAAATTAAATTTTTTAATAAGATAATACCCAATCTTATAAGCTTCATTTTCAGTCAAATTAATACCATAAATACCTCGAACATCATATGTTTTAAAAATCCCCATACATAAAAATATTCTTAACCTTATTTAAAATTTATTCACTTAAAAAAATACACTAAATAAAAAACTAAGAAATATTTATAAAAAACTAAAACAAAAATAATATATGCTAAATAAACTTCAAGAAATAATTGAGACTAAAATTAAAAATAATTTGAAATTAAAACAATATAAAGAATTAAATTTAATTGAATTAAATGAAATATCATATTTACTTTCAAAAAATAATTATTTCATTGAAGCAAAAGAAATAATTGATTATATTTTAAAATTTCAAAAAAGAACAGGAGAATTTATTAAAAAAGAAAAAAAAGAAAATATAATCCAAAATACTATTCTATTCTTAAATACAATAACAGAGTATTTAAAACAAAATAATTATAATAAAAATAAATCTAACTTTCAACAATATATAAAATATATTAAAAAATCAATCCTTATTATTGAAAATAATTTTGATCCTATTTTTTTATTAATAAAAACAAACAAAAAACCAATAAACACAGAAAATATATTTATAGCAAAAGAGAATGCCAAAATTTTAAATTTTGCTGAAGATCTTTGTCAAATTCTAAATGAATATGACTTTAATAAAATTGCAGACAAATTATTTTTATTAAAAGAAAAAATCCAATTAGGATTTAAAAGATATTTTATAATCAATAATAATAACAATAACAAAGAAGAAATTATTCTTAAAAAATTTAATACAAATGGAGAATTTGAATTTTTAACTAAAATTGAAACACTAGAAATTTTAGAAAATTCAAAATTAAAAAATAAAATAAATCTAAAATTAGAACTCAATAAATTAACTTCAAATAAAAAAGAAATAAAAACAGAAAATTTAATCATTTTATTAAATAAACTAAAAACTATAAATAATAAAGAATTCAAAAAAGAAATAAAAAAATATTATAATATTTTTCAATATTCACCAAAAAAAATAATTATAACTAAAGAATACAATAAAAATCTAAAAATAAAACTTTCAATAAATAAAACTTTCAACGAAAAAACAAAACAAATTCAAAATTATACTTTAAAAGAATTAAACAATTTAAAAATTCTTTGTTTAATTTTAAACATAATTAAAAATGAATAATGAAATAAACATAAATAAAATTATTGAAATTTTAAAAAAAGAAGCCATAAATTGGGATGTCCCAATTGTAACTTTAATTGCAATTCAAGAAAAAGATCCATTCAAAATTTTAATTTCAACAATCCTATCATTAAGAACAAAAGATGAAATTACAATTAAAGCTTCTAAAAAATTATACCAAATACTAAATAAACCTGAAGATATTTATAACTTAACTTCAAAAGAAATTGAAATAGCTATTTATCCTGTTGGATTTTACAAAAGAAAATCATTACAAATAATTGAAATATGTAAAGAACTTTATGAAAAATACAACTCTAAAGTTCCAAAGGATATTCCTACACTTTTAACTTTTAATGGTGTCGGAAGAAAAACAGCAAATTTAGTTTTAAGCGAAGGCTATAATATTCCTGCAATTTGTGTGGATACTCATGTACATCGAATTTCAAATCGTTTTGGTTTTTTAAAAACAAAAAATCCAGAAGAAACAGAAATGGAATTAAGACAAAAATTAAATAAAAAATACTGGATCATATACAATACATTATTAGTTAGTTTTGGGCAAAAAATATGTAGACCTGTTTCTCCTTATTGTTCTAAATGTAAAATAAGTAAATATTGTAAAAAAATTAATGTGAAAAAATCAAGATAAATAAAATTACCTCATAAAATCTATTAAAACATAATCTCCCTTAGACTTAATCTCAATTTCTTTAGGGCCCCAAGACATTAAAGCAGAATCATTTTTAGTATAACTACCATAATAAGAAGTCCAATTCCCACCAATATTTATAGTATGATTACACAAACTACAATTAAATCTAATATAATCTTCCTTCGTAGTAAAAATAGAAGAAATTATTCGTTTATCCACCATATAAGTCATATTTAAATAATCAAAATAAATCTCATTAGTAGAATTTGAATTATTTATATGGTGAATTGTTAAATTAATAAAATTTTTAGGAAAATTGGTTTTATATAAATATTGATTCCCATAACCCATAAAATAAATTTTCTCGATATTTGTAATTAAATTATTCCCAATTGTTTCAATTTGTGTTTTATCCATTTCAATTTTGGCTTCACTAGAATAAGTAAAAAAAATTCCTGCAAAAATAATAATCATAGTAAGTCCTATTCCAAGTATAACTAAAAATTCCATTGAAGATTGTGATTTAGAATAAAACATTTTAAAAAAATAAATTAAAAATTATTCAATGGATAATCTTACTGGTCCAGTTGAAGTTTTTTCAATTTTAGTTTTAGGATCACTTAAAATAATGCTAACTGTTCCTGCCAAATTATCATTCGCTAATAATCCTGAATTAGCATTAGCGGAACTACAATTAAATCTTGCAATCCCAATATCTCCATTAAGGAATGGTACCTTTGAATTTGCACCACCATTAGCAACACCATTAGACTCTATATTCGTAATATTTAATAATGAACAAGTGTCACCCAACTCTGTTTTAAGTTCAGTATTTGTAGCCAAAAGTGCTGTTCTGGCCGAACCTGTATACTTAAAAACAATTAAAACTTGATTACTATTTGTAGTTGAATCCTTATTATAAGCAACTGAATTCTCAGCATCTCCCCTTAAATTATTATTTAAATCAACCTTATTTGGAAGTAAACTTCCAAAATCTACAAAACTAAAGATTAAAGCTCCCACAATTAGTACAACTAAAAGCATCCAACCATAAGTCATTAAAAACTCAATAGCCGCTTGTCCTTTTCTGTTATTTTTCAATACCATAATAGTTTCAAATCTTTTTTGTTTATATTTATTTTTTATCTCTAAACAGTAAAACAAATAAGAAATTAAAAAATATTTGCAAAAAAACCCAACAATAAATTTGACGCCTGCCAATAAATAATTAAAGCAATAGCAACATAAAATGGTAAATACTTTAAAGCTACAAAAATATCTTCATTTTTAAATTGGGCAACAATTAAAGAAGAAAAAGTTGTAATTAAAAAAATCATAGCATAAGAAAAAACAATTAAATAAGTTGAAAATTCTTCTGGAACTGTAGTGGCCGACATAAAACTAGTCCCGCTTTTTGCCAATAAAGCAAACAAATTACTAATAAATGTTAATAAAGTAATTGCTAATGCAAATAAAACTGGAGCAACAACAATAGAAATTACTGAAATAACTACTGAAAATCCTCCTGCATTAGCTTTAATTTCATCATTTAATAAATAAATATTTTTTAAATTTACTGAAATTTTTTCTAAAGGTTCAGATAAATTCCCACCACCTTTAAGTCCTTCTTCAACTAAAAAAAATGTTCTAGATATAATTTGTGAATTAATATATCTTAATCTAAACTCCCTCAAAGCTTCAATTACAACCATTCCCATCATAATCTTTTCATTAATCAAAGAAACTTCTTTTAATAAAACGATTTGTTCTTTCCTTACAGACCTAAGTAAAGCCTTCTCTAAAGATATCCCACCCTTCAAATTAGAAACTAAATTATCTAAAAATTCAGGTAAATCTTTCTCAATTTCAATTTGTTTTTTTTGAAAAATAGACAAATTATAAAAATAAAATGCAAATAAAACTAAAAAATAAATCAATAAATTAATAAAAAAATAAGTTAAAAAAATAATAATAAATTTCCAAATAAAAGTTGAAGTCAAATAATCATTAAAATAAATATAAATATAAGGATAAACAATAATATATAAAATCAAACTAAGTAAAACTGAAAGAGCAAAAAAATTAAAAATAAATAAATAATTAAAATTATCAAAATATAATTTTTCATATAAATTTTCTAAATTCTTTTTAAATTTCATCTTATAAATCTTTTCAGGCATTAAAGATTTTCCTAATTCATATTTATTAACTTTATTTAAATTAACCATTTTTATAGTGTAGATTTTGAAAATTTGAAAGAACTGTAAGATAAATATTGAAATCCATACATCATCAAAAATATAAAAAATAAAATATATTTTAAAAGTTCAGGAGTAATACTCAACATTGTTGCAGCTAAAATAAAAAATGTAATCCCTAAAGAAGGTAATGCTATTCCAACTAATAAATACATCATAATAATAGGATTTAATTTTTTACTATAACCTTTAATTTCAACAATTTTTTTATCAGAACTTTCTTTAATAAAATTAACTAAAACTTGTTTCAAATCAACTCCAACGGTTAAACTATCTTGGAGCCTTTTTAAAAAAACTCTCAACATATCAGAAGGAGAATAAACTGAAGCATCTTTTAAAGCTGTCTCTAAATCCTTCCCAACTAAAAATTCAGTATAAACTTTTTTAAAAAATCTCCCTCCAGGCCTATTCAATCGTGAAAATCTTTCAATCGCATTTCCTAAAGGTAATCCTGACTCCAAACTAACTAAAAAATACTCTGAAATTAAAAGTAAATCCGCATCCAATTCCCTACCATATTTCCTAATTTGAACATCAACATAACCCAACCAAAAACGATAAACTAAAGGTAAAAATAATAATGCTCCTAACTCAACTAATAATAAATTAATCAAATTTGATTTAAAAATCATATAAACTAAAACCATAAAACCTGAAATTGAAACTCCAGTCATAAAAATAGTTTGATGCATATATTGAAATGGTGTTTGTTTACTTCCCGCTTTTTTTAATTTTGAAGTTAAATTACGATTTTTTTTAACAAAACCTCTCACAAAATTTGCATATGAACTCATTTTTTATTATATTTAATTTCTTTTTTTTTTGCAACTAAAAATTCATCTTTAATAATTTTAAATAATTTCTTTTTATCTTTATAAAATTGATTTATAACAACACCCACCGCACCAATATCAGTAATATTAAATTTTGCTAAATATTCTAAAACTAAAACTCTTTCCTTCAAAGTAAAATAAAAATCTTTCTCCGTAATTCCTTGAAATTCAAATAATTTTTCAAGTAAATGAATAGGTTTACTCTTTAACTTGAATTTATCTTCCTTAGCATCATATTGTAAAATAACATTTTCATCACCTTTCTTATCAATTTCTGCGATTTGGAGTGTAACTCTCCTTCCTGATTTCCTATTCCTATGTTGAATAACAATTAAACCTAATGCAGAAAGAGTAAATTTTGGAATTTCAATTGGTGGCGAAGACAATCTTAAAATGGTTTCCTCTGCAGTATTTGCATGAAATGTGCCATAAACACTATGTCCAGTTCTCATTGCTTCAAATAAAACTTCAGCTTCAGCTTTTTTCCTAATTTCTCCGATAATTATTCTATCTGGCCTCATCCTTAAAGAATTAACAATCAAATCCAACATCGAAATACCTCCCCTCCCCTCTTGATTTTGTTGTCTTGATTCCATTGGAACCCAATGAGCATAATCTGGCAACCTAATTTCTCTTGTATCTTCAACAGAAATAATTCTTTGATCTGCTGGAATAAATGATGAAATTGAATTTAAAAAAGAAGTTTTACCTGAACCAGTTCCTCCCGTAACTATAACGGACAATTCATTTTCCATTGCAACCCAAATAATCGCTAAAGACAAAGCAGAAGAAGTTTTAGAAGTAATTAAATCTGAAACTGTCCAAGGTTTATCTGAAAATCTTCTTATCGTAATTGTTGTTCCTTTTGTAGAAATTGGGCCTAAAGTAGCATTAACCCTATGTCCTCCCCTTAAATGTGCATCAAGTAAAGGATTTAAATTAGAAAAATACTTCTTATTCTCAAGTGCAATTCTAGAAGCAATATTCTTAATTTCTTCATCATTAAGAAAAGTTAAATTTGTTTTAAGCCATCCATGTTTTCTATGATAAACCATAACAAAAGAATCGCCACCATTAATTGTTAATTCCTCAATACCTGAATCTGAAATTAAAATATCTACAAAACCCAAATCCAAACTTTTTTGAACAACATAAGTAATTAATTTTTCTTTAAGTTCAAAATCTAACATAGGTAAATAATATTTAATTAATTCTCTAACTTTTTTAATATATAACTCTTTTAATTTAACATAATTAATCTCTTCTCCAGTATCTTCAAAAATTCCCTCTCTAAGTAAATCTTGTTTTATCTTTTCAATAATATATTTAGTATATGGGCCAGATTTTAAAATTCCTACTTCATAAATTGGAACAAATCCGTCCTCCTCCTCATAAATTAAAATAGGTATTTTTGAATTCTCAAAAGATATTTCATAATTATCAATAATTTTCATTTTTATACATTATTATTTTAATTTTTTATTAATAAATAAAGCTTTAACTTTACTTTGTATTTTACTTTTCTCAGTTTTTGTAAATGGAACCAAATCCAAATAAAAAATAATTTTTTTATAAGCAATTTTTATTTCATTTGCATCATTAGAATTCTTAATTTTTTCATAATAGATATTTATTTCATTTAAAACTTTCTTTAAATTTTCTTTGTTTGAAATATTAAATGAATTTTTTTTAATTTTTTTTTTTTCATCAGACTTATTTTCTTTAATTAAAATTCTTTTTTTTATTTCAGTTATATAGTAGTCAATTTCTTTTTCTAGATTATCTCTTTCAAAATGATATCTCTCAGGAATATAAGTTAATTTACTTTTTAAAATATTTAAATTTTCCAAATTTATTTTTTTCTGTAATTTACAATGTCTCAAATATTCTTTACTCTCCTCCAAAATTTTACTTCCCTTATAACTTTCCAAAAATAAAGAAACATGGCTTTTCAACAATAATTTTCCCACTAACCCATATAATTTATTAATTTCATTATATATTTTTATTTTCTCCTCTAAAAAAACTTCAGGTAAAGATTTAAATTCAAATAAAATCTCATCATAAGTTAAAACTGTATTTTCCACATCTGCTTTTAAATAAAAATTATGAAATTTCTCAACTAAACCATTAATAATCTTCTTTTTAGAATTAAATTCTCGTTCATATTCTTTCTTTAAAAAAAGTTCTGCCTTAAATAAAACCTTCGCTATATATATCCTTTCTTTAGAAATATCAGAAATAAAAATTTTAGGAATTGAATCTAATAAATAAATTAAATTTGAAATCTTTTCTTTTATTGCTTGAATATTATCTTTAATTAAATTTTTTGATAATATTGTTAAAGCTTTTTTAAGTGCAACTTTTTTATGAATTAAATCAGAATCTCTAAACTTATTAATTTTTTCAAAAACTTCAATTTCTAATTTTTTAATTCTATTAGAAACATCAATCTTCTCTTCAATAAATTCATCAGGAAATTTTTCATAATTTACAGAAATAATATGAAAACAATCTAATGCTTCAGTAAATAAATTATTATTTAAAAATTCTCTTGTCTTCTGCATATCTGAATCTAAAATTTTAGTCAACAAATTAACATTAGATTTAACTTTCTTTAAAAAATTACCACTATATTTCTCACCTAAAGACTTTAAAACTAAATCTGATTTAGACTCAATCCCTAAAAATTTACTTGTTAAATCTAAATCAAAATCTTTTACTTCTAGAAATATTTTTTTTAATAATTCATAATCTGCAGAACTTCCTTCTTTTTCTACATTATAAAGTTTATCTTCAACATCTTTTTGAAAATCTAAAACTATATCTTTCTCATCTTTATCCTTATTAACATCAGTTTCTAATTTATACTTATCTAAAAATGAATCTATATCTATTACCATTTTAAAGTTTTCTTAAATCCTCCTTATATAAAATCCAAGCATTTTCAATTTTTTCAGTTGGAAAACCTCTTGCTCTTGCTTTAGTAAAAAACAATTTTTTAATTTCTGCCTCATATACTTTGATAAATATCTTCCACAATTCATAAGTTTTTTTAGAAGATAATTTTTTACCTTCAGACTTTCTCAAAAAAATCTCTTTTAATTTATCTACATCTATTTCCGTATTAGATTTTAACTTAGACTGATCTTCCACATATTCAATAAAACCTTCAAACTTACTATAAGATAATTTTAAAATATTTGCTTCCTCCAAAATAACAAGCCACCTTTCAATATATTCTAAAGGCACATGAAACTTTTGAACAATTTCTGAAACTTTACAAGATTTAGTTTCTTTAATATAAACTACTAAATCATCAACAGGAGTCTTTAAAATATTACTCGACATAATATAACAATAAAAATTATTAATTATAGTTTTTTATATTAATTAAAAAGTAAGAAAAATAAGAAAAATAAAAACTTAATTTTTATTTAAAAAATAAAAAAGAATTAAAAAAAATGATATTAAAATAAAATAACTTAAAGACAAATAAATAAATAATGAAAAAACTTTAAGAATAATTAAATAAAAAGGCATATGTTCCAAAGATAAAATAATGTTAACCAAATTTAAATTAGCATTATTTGCTATAAATCCAATTAATATTTTTGATTTTAACAAAAAATAAGTAATTAAAACTAAAACAAAATTAAAAAAATAACTAAAAAACATTAATTTTGAAAACTTATAAAAAAAAGTAATTTTAGGTGTTGAAGTTTCCAACATATAAGTATAATGAAAATAACAACTTAAAAAACCAAATAATAACAAAATAAAAAATAAAATAAAATAATTCGAATATTTTAAAGTCTTAGCTTCAATAGATGTTTGAAACTTATTTAAAGTCCCATATTCCTTAATAACTTTTTCTTTTAAAATAGTATTATTCCCCATAGTGAAATTAGTTAAAAGTAAGACAAAATTTGGGTAATTAGTAGTTAAAAATTGAGAACATATAATATCATTAGAATTATTTAAATTTAAACAATAATTCCTAAATAAATCTAACTCCTTACTCGCATAAGAAATATTTTTATTAAAAATATCATATTCTCCCAATTTACTATATGAAATAGGTTGAGTTGAAGGGATTGTTGCTACATCAATAGTTGGAAAATCTATTTGATTATTATTTAAAAAATCAGTAATAAAAGAAAAAAAGAAAAATTGAGAAACTTTCTCTTTAGAATTAAAATTAAAAGAGCCTTTTAATTTTAAATTTGTCCAAATTAAATTTACTTCCTCTTCAGACAAATTAGAAAAAAAAACTTTTTTTTCCTGTCTATTAGATGCAAGTAAAAATTTCAACTTTGCATCATTATTTAGTAAAACTTGATTTCTCAAATCTTCAAAAGAAATTTTTTCTAAATTATCAAAATTAAAACCATTAACTTCCATTAAATCTCGATTAAAAATAGAAAAAGAAAAAGTAGAATTTAATAAATTTGATTGATTTAAACGAATAGCATCATAATAATTAGAAATTAAAGATTTAATAAAATAAATTCTTTTATTTTCAGTTAAATTCATTATTTTAAGTTCTTTTGCAATTAAATTAGTTTGAAACAAAGTTAAATTATTAACATAGAATATCTCTTCGGTAGTATCCGACGAAAAAATAAGATTTAATGATATATTTTTATATTCAATAGACTTAGTATTTAAATCTTCTATTAAAGAATTAATAACTAAATAATTAATTGATGGTTGTATTGAATCAGTAAAATCAGAAGAATAAAAATTTAAACTTAAAAAAAAAAAACCAAAAATTAAAAAAAATACACTAAAAGAAATAAATAATTGTGCTAATTTTTTAAAAAAATTCTTCCAATAAAATGCAATTTGTAAAAATATAAAACCTAAAAAAACCATCATCCCAAAAATAAGAAACATAGAATAATCCAAATGTAAAAGAGTAGATAAATTATCAACTTCAACACTACTAGTTAAAAAAAAAATCTCACGAATTAAAAAAATCAAACCCGACAACGTTAAAATAATACCAACAAAAATCAAAATACCTCTGATAATTGTTTCTTTTTGTAAATCCATATTAATAAAATAAAAAATAAAACATTTAAATATTTATGTTTATACTTGAAGTAAATAAAATCTTAAAATTATTAAAAATATCAATTTTATTTATGATCTAAATCAATAATAGATAAAACAACAATATCTAATTGTCCTAAAATATCTTTTAATAATTGAGTTAAAACTAAATATAAATTTAAATTACTTTTCATAGATGTTCGTATTAATTCAAATTCTCTCAATAAAGATTGTTTTTTATCCAAATGAATTTTTAAATTATTCTCAAGTTTAATTTCCTTAGTAAGAAATTTTGCAATAAAATCAAAATACTGACTAACATCTTGAAATAATTTTGTAAAATGAGAAATAACTTCGGAATTATCATTTCGTAAATATCTGGCAATTCGTTTAATAATATCACCAATATGTTCAAAAGAAGAAACAATTCGCCAATAATGAATAGAATCTTTTACTTGTTCTGGATCAAAAATATGATCTAAATTATAATTTATTGCTTTAAAAGCTAAAAAGGACAATTTATTAATATTTGAATCTAATTGAGTTAAAATTGAATATTTTTTAATCTTAATATTATGATCTAAATTAATTTTAATTAAATTTGAAAATAACATTTTCTCCATATTTATTAAATCTGAAACAATTCTTAATAAATCCAATTCCTGTGGGCTTGTTAAATCTTTTAAAATAATCTTTTCATTACTAATTTCGACAATTTCTACTGAACTTAATTTTTCTTTAAAAACTTTAATTTGTTCAATTTTATCCAATAAATTTGTTCCAATTATCTCAATAATTTTAAAATTTTTAAGATAGTAAGAAATTAATTCCCTATTAAATAATTTTAAAGGTTTATTTTCTAAATTTATTTTGGCTACTCTCTCCTCATTTTCTTTTTTTAAAGAAAAAACTAAAAGATTTTTACTATTACATAAATTAATCTCATCCCCCTTTTTCAAATTATTCTCTTTAAGCCAAACATTAGGCAAAGTAACTACATAAGATGAAGTTCCAAATTTAATAATTTTTCTCGAATCCATAATAAAAATAAAATAAATAATTATTTATATAATTTTGTAAAATATATGGCAACATATACTTTTTAAAATAAGAATAGGAAAAAAGAAGAAATATTAAAATTATTTTTTCTTTAAATATCTAATTTTATCCCCATGAAGTTCTAAAAAATCATCCAATTTTTTTAATTTCAAATTAAAATTTAAATTATTTTCATCAGATAAAAAAATGCCAATAATTTCAAAAACTTTACTTTCATCTTTAGACAAATTAAAATTATTTTTTAAAAATAATAAACTCTCGCCAATGTACTTAAATAATAATTTTAACTCACTAATATAATTTATTTGTTTTTCTTGAACTCCTATATCTTTAACAACTAAATACTTTTCGATTAAACCCCTATAAGTTAATATGTCGTCATTTATTTTTTCAATAGTTGTCTCATGCCCCTTAAATAATTTTCCCATAGAATTAAAATTAATTTGAAACTTTATATATCTTTGTAGAAACTCTAAGGCATGACAAAATAAAAAAGAATATTTTTATAAAAAAACTAATTTTTAAATATAATATGGAAAATAATAAAAACTTCTATGTGACTACTCCCATTTATTATGCAAGTGGAAAACCACATTTAGGAAATTCATACCCTTCAATTGCTGCCGATGTAATTGCAAGATGGAATAGAAACTTAGGAAAAAATGTCTTTTTTATAACTGGAACTGATGAACACGGACAAAAAATCAAAAAAAAAGCAGAAGAAAAAAAAATAACTCCAAAAGAATTTGTTGACTCACTATTACCAGAATTTACAAAATTAAATAGTAAATTAAATCTTTCAAATGATTTTTTTATTAGAACTACAAATCCCAAACATAAAAAAATAGTTCAAAAATATTTACAAATAGCTTATGATAATAAAGACATATACAAAAGTTCATATGAAGGACTCTATTGTGTTGATTGTGAACAATATTATAAAGAAACAGATTTAGATGATGATAATAAATGCCCAATCCATAAAAAAAAAGTATTATATATGAAAGAAGAAGCTTATTTTTTTAAATTATCAAAATATCAAAATAAATTATTAAAATTATATGAAAAAAACGAAACATTTTTATCTCCAAAAAATAAAGCACAAGAAACAATAAATAGAGTTAAAGAAGGACTCCAAGATGTTTGTATTTCTAGAAATAAAAATACTTTAGATTGGGGTATCGAATTACCTTTTGACAAAGAACATGTTGTTTATGTTTGGTTTGATGCATTATTTAGTTACCTTTCAAGTTTAGAAATTAATAAAAATAAAAATGAATTTTGGCCCGCCAATGTTCATATATTAGGAAAAGATATAATGTGGTTTCATACAGTATATTGGCCAGCTTTTTTAATGAGTGTTAAAGAAAAAATCCCTGAAAAAATTTTCTCTCACGGATGGTGGATCGCAAATGGAGAAAAAATGGGAAAAAGTATAGGGAATATAATAAATCCAATAGAATATATAGATAAATATGGAACTGATGAATTTAGATTCTTTTTATTATATGTTGGAACTTTTGGAGAAGATTTGGATTTCTCAAAAGAAAAATTTATTGAAAAAATAAATAATGAATTAAATAATGATTTAGGAAATTTAATTTCTAGAGTTCATACCATGATTACAAAATATTTCGAAGGAACAATCCCAACAAAAGAAAAATTAGAAAAAATTGATTTTGAATTTATTGAAAAATTAAATATTTTTGAAAAATTTAATAAACAAATACAAAATTTAGAATTTAATCAATCCTTAGACACATTATTTAGAATAATTAGAGAAACAAATTCATATATTAATTTAACCTCTCCTTGGAAAGAAAAAGATAAAAATAGATTAAAAACAATAATAAATATTCTTACTTCTTCTGTTTTTTTAATTTCTAAATATTTAAATCCATTTATGCCAGAAAAATCAGAATTAATATTTAAACAATTTAATTTGAAAAATAATAAAAAATTCGAATTTGAATTTATTATAAATAAAATAAAAATAAATGAAAAAGAAAATTTATTTCAAAAAATAAAAATTGAAAATAAAGAAGAAAATAATTTTAAACAAAATTTAAAAAATAATCTAAAAAAGAAAATTGAGAATAAAATTAAAAAATTAAATTTTTCAGATCTAAATTTAAAAGTTGGAAAAATTATTTCAATAAAACAACACCCCGAAGCTGATAAATTATATGTTGAAGAAATTGATATAGGAGAAAAAGTACCAAGAACAATAGTCTCGGGTTTAAAAAATCATTATAATTTAGAAGATTTAAAAAACAAAAAAGTCGTAGTTTTAATAAATTTAAAACCAATAAAATTAAGAGGGATAAAATCTAATGGTATGGTTTTAGTTTCTGAAAATGAAGAAGAAAAACAAATAGGGATTTTAACTTCAAAAGCAAAAATTGGAACTAATTTGAAATGTAATGATATTATTGCAAATAATAAATCAAATATAAAAATTGATGATTTTTTTAAAATAAAAATTGAATCAGATGGAAATAAAATATATTTTGAAAATAATGAAGTATTTGCAGATAAAGATAAAATACAAATAGATAAAAAAATTAAAGGTATTATTTGTTAAATTATAATTTAATTAAAAATATTAAACTAAATATAAATAAAATAATCTTTTAAAAAATAAAATAATTCTATCTATATATCCTAACAAAAATTAAAAATGTCAATAAAAAATCTTAGTAAATTTCCTTGCCAAATACTTGAATTAAATCTCTCCTGTTTTGGTTGTTGTAGACGAGACTGGAAATCAAAAAAATTAATTTTTGAAGATTTAAATGAAAATACTAAAGAATTTAATAAAATAAAACAAAAAAGTATTTTAAGATTACTTGAATTTCGAGATAGACTTTCAGAAAATCCTGATGATTTAACTAATTCTGGACTATGTTCAAACTTAATTCAATTTAAAAATAATATTATTGCCTGTCCACTACATCCACAAATTCAAAAATTAATTCCCAAAAGTATTTTTTTAGCACCTCATAAAAAAGATCTTAGAGTAAATCATTGTGATATAAATTATGAATGTGAAACTTTTAAACTATGGAAAAAATTATCTAAAACAGAAAAAGAAAAATTTATTGAATTTATTAAAAAAGAAAAACAAGACCCTTATAGTTATTCAATAAAAAATGTTAATGGGGTAAATGTTAAAAAATACTTGAAATTATCTGAAAAAAATAAAATAAATAAAATAGAAAATAATTAAATTAAAAGAAATATTTATTGGAAAAAATAATTTAGTACAAATCCTTTTAAGATTAAATGAAATTTGAACCATTTAAATACTAACTAAAAACCATAAGGATTTTTTTCATCCTCATCATCTTCATCAGTCCTAGTTGTGAGATACTTATCTTTTTTCTCTTTTTTAAGAATTATATCATTATAATAATAATTTAAAACTAAACCTGCAACTAAAGCATAAATCCCTATTTGAATAAATTTTTCAAAAAATGAAGCCCCACGATCAACTAAATTAATAATATATCCTGCAAGTGTTGTATAAAATAAATATATTGAAATTAAAGCTAAACTTTTAGTCATTCCTGTTTTTTTACTATAAACAATAAAAGTAAAAATACTATAACTTAAATAAACTAAAAAACCAATTGAATAATAAATTATTGTAATCATACATATTCTTTAAATTAAATACTATTTAAAATTTTTTCACTACAAAGATTTATAAAAATACAAATCATTTATTTTTTATGGTATTAGATAAATTAAGTAACTCATTAAAAGACACACTTTCAAAAATTAAAAATAGTATTAGTGTTGATAGAAACTTAGTTGAAGAAATTCTAAAAGAAATACAAAAAGCATTGCTTTCTGCAGATGTTAATGTTAGACTTGTTCTTGAAATAACTAAAAATATTAGGAAAAAAGCAATTAATGAAGATATTAAAACTTTAAACAAAAAAGAACATTTAATAACTATTATTTACGAAGAATTAACTACATTCCTAGGTAATGATGTAGATTTTGAATTAAAAAAAGAACAAAATAGAATTATGCTTGTTGGTTTATATGGTCAAGGAAAAACTACTACTTCTGGAAAACTTGCAAATTATTTTAAAAATAGAAGTAAAAAAGTTGCTCTTATTTCAACTGATTCTTGGAGACCTGCAGCATATGAACAACTAAAACAATTAGGAAAACAGATTGAAATTGATGTCTTTGGTGATCCAAAAGAAAAAAATCCAGACAAAATTTATCTGAAATTTAAAAATAAATTATCTAATTACGATATTATAATAATTGATAGTGCTGGAAGAGATAGTTTAAATGAAGAACTTGTTGAAGAAATTACTAATTTAAATAAAACTGTTGATCCAACTGATACTTTTTTAGTCCTTGGTGCAGATGTAGGGCAAACTGCTCAAAAACAAGCAGAAATGTTTAAAGAAAAATTAAATATTTCAGGTGTAATTATAACTAAATTAGATGGAACAGGAAAAGGTGGTGGGGCTCTTTCTGCATGTAGTATAGTAAAAGCACCAGTAAAATTCATAGGAGTTGGAGAAAAAATTGAAGACTTAGAAAAATTCAATTCTAAAAAATTTGTTTCTGTTTTACTTGGTATGGGAGATATAGAATCATTAATTGAAAAAGCTAAATTAGTTATCGATGAAAAAAAAGCTAAAAATATGGAGTCTCGAATGCGAGAGGGGCAATTTAATTTAGATGATTTATATGAACAAATGAAAGCAATGAAAAAAATGGGATCTATGTCAAAATTAATGAATATGATTCCCGGATTTAGTTCTATGAAAATCGATAAAGCAATGTTGGGAAACCAAGAAGGAAAAATGGAAAAATGGAGAATTGCAATGGATTCAATGACTAGAAAAGAAAAAGAAAATCCTGAAACGATCGATATCTCTAGAATTAAAAGAATTTCCGAAGGATCTGGAACTTCAATTTCAAATACTCGAGAATTACTAAAACAATATAAACAAATGAAAAAAATGATGAGTATGTTCAAAAACCCAAATGACTTTGAGAATATTGAAAAAGATATGGGGGATATGCAAAATCCACAAGAAATGATGAAAATGATGAAAAAAATGGGGGGAAATAAAATGTTAAAACAAATGATGAAAAATAAAAAGAAATAAAAAATGGAAAGTGATTCTAAAAAAAAAATTGCCGAAATTGAATATTTTAATAAAAAAATAAATCCTAATTATTTTAAAATAAAATATCTAACTGAAGTAGATAGAAAAAATTTTGCTGAAATGGTAATTAGATTAATTACTATTCATGAACTAAAAAATTTTCAAATTGAAGAAAAAAAAGCTTTTTTAAAAAATAAAATTTATTATAATATACATACATTAGTTTCAGGAAATAAATTCACTTTTGAAGAACTTGAAAAAAATTTTTTAGAATATTATGAAAATTAAAATTAAAAATTATTCCCAAATATCTTTTATATTAATAACTGCTTTAGTATGTCTTAAAATATCATCTTGTCCTATTCTTGGACAAGCAGTATTTACCCAACAATCGATTTTAGGAAAATTTTCAAACTCCGAGTCTAAAAAATTATCTGCAATAAAAAAATAAAAATTCTTATCTTTAAATTTCTCTTTTAATTTTAAAGCAGAATCCATATATTCCTGCCCCCATTTAGAAGAAACAAAAACACCAATATTTTCAGAACTATAGAATTTAAGTAGATTTCCTTTTTTCTTTTTCAAATATTTTTCAATATGGGATTTACTAATAACTTCAACTATTTGTTGAACAACATTTAAAATTAAAACTGATTTTATTTTAGTTTCATTTTCTTGAGATAAAAGTAATGCATTAGGATGAAAATAACCATCACCAATATAAATAAATCCTTCAATAAAATCTAAATTTAGTTTTAATGAATCTGGATAAGAATCACAACCTAAAATCTGCCCTTCAAATTTAGTTCTAAAAGGTTTTGAAAAAATTGGAGTATATCCTGCTTCAACTAAAAGTTTAGATAATTTAGGCAAATCTTTTAAAAATTGAATTGAAGAATAAATTGCAATTTTCGGAGAATTTTTTTTAGAAACTGGAAAAGTTTTATTTAAAACTTTTAAAAAATCCTTTGGAACTTCAAAATTAATTTTATAATCTGCTTTTAAAAATTTTATTTTCATTTTTTATTGCCTCCAACTTTAAAACTAAATAAATTTTTTCTTTTCTTTTTAATTATTAAAATATTAGAAACAAAACTAACTTTAAAATCATTCATAAAACTAACTTCTTTTACACTAAAACCATCAAAAAACTCACCATTTGAATCTTTAAAAATAGAATAATCTTCAAAAAGATCCTGTTCAGTTAAATTATTTTTAGAACTACTACCTGATAAATCTATTAACATTGTACCTCCAATTTTTAAAAAATTATCATATAAATTTTTAACTAATTCCAACCTTGTATCATATTTTAAATACATAAAAGTTCTAAAAGAATAAATAAAATCAAATTTATTATTATTAACATCTGAAACTTTTAATGAAAGTATATCTTTTTCAATAAAATTAATATTTTTAATAATAGTCTCAGCTTTTTTCTTCAACTTACTATTTTCTCCATCAATAAAAATATCATTTAAAGGATTAATTATGTCAACCCCATAAGCTTTAACATTATACCTTTGCTTAAATTCAAAAGGAATAAAACCAAAACCACATCCAATATCTAAAATTGTTTTTTGTTTTGAAAAAAAACCTGTTTTTAATAAAAATTTTAAATCAATCAAATTAAAAAAAGTTTGAACTTCTTTAAAATTTAATTTCCTATAACGATTTGAATTTTGAAGTCTATCTAAATTTTCAACCATTTACCACATCTCCTTCTTTTTAATATACTCTGTATGTCCCCATTGAACACACAAATCAAAATTAAAATCTTTTAAATAAAAAGGAATATCACATCCACCAAAACAAGTTCCAAAATAAATAAAAAACTCAGCATTTGTTTCTTCCCTTAATTTATCAACAACTTCCTTTGCATAATACTTCAAACCATCAGGAAATTGAAGTAATATTAAATTATAATTATTACTATTAATATCTAAAACTAATTTCTCAAGTTCTAAATCATAATAACTAGAATAACCTTTACTTTCTTGAGAACTTTTTCCACTCATAAAATATAAATCAATTCTTAATTTAAAAAACTAATGGAGAATAATATCTAAATAATATATCTGATAAAATAATAAATAAAAATAAGTTATAACAAAACTTTTTATAATATTAAAAATAAAAATATATATAATGAAAGAAATTGAAATTCAAACAATATTAAAAAAAATAAATATTGAAATAAAACTAAGGGGATTTACAAAACAAACTGCTAAAATGTATATCCTTTATAATAAACAATTTCTTAAAAAATATCAAATTAATCCTACTGACACTACTGAAGACGATATTAAATTATTTTTAACAGATAAACTAATAGATGAAAATTTAAATACTAAATCTATTTCTCTAATAAAATCAGCACTATTATTTTATTATAATGAATTATTAAATAAAAATTTTAATATTAAAACTCCAAAAATTAAAAAAACCTCTCCTGTTGTATTAACAAAAGAAGAAGTAACTATATTATTTAATTCAATAAATAATTTTCAACATAAACTAATCTTGAAATTATATTATGCATCTGGACTTAGATTAAGTGAAGCAATAATATTAAAAAAAAAAGATATTGATTTTAATGAAAATATTCTTTGGGTAAGAGATGGTAAAGGTGGAAAAGATCGAATGACAATACTCTCAAAAACTTTATCAAAAGAATTAAAAGAATTTTCAAAATATAAAGAAAAAAATGATTTCATATTTACAAATAAGAAAAATGAACCTTTAAATCCTAGAACAATTCAATTTGCAATGGAAAAAGCAAAATTAAAATCAAATATTAATAAAGATATTCATGTCCATACATTAAGACATACTTTTGCAACTCACCTATTAGAAGCAGGGGTAGATATTAGAAAAATTCAAGAATTATTAGGACACTCAGATTTAAGTACAACACAAATATATACAACAGTATCAAATAAAGAACTTAAAAAAATTAAAAGTCCATTAGATTAAACTTTCAAATCATTTATTTTTTAGAGTTTAGGGTGGCATTTAGCCACCCTCCAGAATCCCAGACATTTAGATTGCCAGACCACTTAAAGATTACCATCATTGGTACAATATTCATGGTTCATACGAGCAACGAAACCCATTGCCCGTGTACGAGTACGAAGGGCCATTGTTCAAGATCAGGGCAAAAGCGCCAGCACGAGCACCATTGTACCAAAAGCCCCCACGAAGGAAAACAGCAGTAAATGAACAGTATCCAGTACAAAAGTCAGGGGATTCGTTAATATTATTATAAGTGCCAGCTAAACTATAACCATCATAATATCTTCCCATTCCTTGATATGCATTCCAACCATTTGAAGGAAGCATTAAATTAGGAACAAGTGATGCTACTTTTCCAGTTCCATCATCACCATTATAACTCATCCATTGTTGATCACCTCCATGATATCTTGAAGCATTAGGCATACTATCATTAACCCATTCCCAAACATTACCTGCTAAATCCCAAATTACTTCTCCATTGGAAAGATTTAAAGTTCTTCTTTGGTTTGAACCCGCAACATTTTCAGTCCCATTATAAGGATCATTATCAGTACTTGCAGCAAGAGATTTAAAAGGACCACCATCATTATGGCCAGAATACATAAAACCAGTGCCAACAATAGAACTATTCCAATTTGAAGGTTGTTGTTCAACATTCTTTGCAATTGTTAACCATTCATTATCAGTTATTAAATGATAACCTGCACCTAAACTTTCACATTCGAGTTTTGCATTCTGCCAAGTTATATCAACCCACGGAGTTAATGTTATTTGTGATGTTGCAATTCCACTAACATTTTTTGCTTCATATTTCATTACACAAAAATCATTGGTTCCAAGTACACTATTTCCTGGTACTTTTATCCATTCACCCCCATTTAAAGTAGAACAATCAAGTGAACTGCTAGTTATTGTATTTTTAATAAAAACTTTTTTAGATATAACATTTTTTTCAGTTATTAATACGATATCAGGTGTTGAGGTTGATAAGTTATTCACACAACTTGAAACAGGGATTTGATTCATTCCTAGAGTTAGGTTATCAGTTACAGTACATATATTTCCTCCAATTTTTAGTGTTGTAATACTTAAATTATCTTGCAAATTATTAATTATGTAAAGAATATCTCCAATTAATGATTCAATTTTTAAAGTACCATCACTTGCAGAATTAATTGTAATGTCTACATCTGAAAACATAACACTCGAATAAGTATTATACCAAGTTTGAAATCCAACAACAGCAACTACTGTTACAACTAATAACAAAGCAGTTGCTACAACCGGAGTAATAGTTTTTTTTGAAGTTTTTAAAAAAACTAAATTTTTTCTAAACCAACAATTGAAAATATTATCTCTTCCCATCTCCCTGCTCCCTGCTTCATATAAAATATTTAAAAGTTTATGATTTTTAAATTTATCGTTACTACCTAAATTTAAAATAGAATTTGAAATAGATTTTATCAAATTGAAATATGCCCAAAAAATATCAAAAATAGAATATTTAAATTAAAAAACATTTAAAAAACTATTGAATATTAAAAACATATTTAAACAAACAAAAACTAATTAAAATAAGAAAAATGGATTTGTCAAATTTTGGAATAAAAAATAATAAAAATATTCCAAAAGAAATAACAACAAAAAATTTAAATATTAATTTAGAAATAATCCAAAATGAATTAAAAAATGAAAAAATTGAAAAATTTCTCCCTTGGTTTTTAAAATTCAAAGTTGAAAAATTTGAAGATTTAATTATTACAAAAGAAATTAAAAAAATAATTAACTACATTGAAAATTTTGAAAAAAGTAAAAAAAAAGGCCTATTATTAGTTGGAAGTGCAGGAAGTGGAAAAACAACAACTTTAACTTTAATTGGAGAGAAATATAATTTTGAAATTTTTGAAATAAATGCTTCAGATGCAAGAAATAAAAAATCAATAAATGAAACTCTTGGTGATGTTATAAATCAAAAATCATTATTTCAAAAAAATAAGTTAATTTTAATTGATGAAGTTGATGGAGTTTCAGGAACTAATGATAGGGGTGGAATTACGGAAATTATTAAATTAATGAAAAAAAGTAAATTCCCAATTGTTTTTACAGCCAATGAAAAAGAATCAAATAAAATAAAAGCATTAAAAAAAAATACAATAGTAATTGATTTTGAAAATCATTCAAAAGAATTACTTGAAAAAATTGCAACAAATATATTTAATTCAGAAAAAATTAATTATAATAAAAATGAACTTTTAGAATTTATTGAAAAAAGAAATACTTCAGATATTAGAGGATTTATAAATGATTTACAAACAAGTGTAATTGAAAATAATTTTGAAATAAATGAAAATTTAGACATTAGAAATTATAAAAAAAAAATTGACCTTCTTTTAGAAAAAATATATTATTCCTATCCTGAAAATGCACTTAAAGAGTCATATAATTCAGATATTAAAATTGACGATTTATTTTTATTTCTAGAAGAAAATACTCCCGATATATATCTCAAAAATTCAATTATTTCAGCATTTAATCAATTAAGTAAAGCTGATGTATTTAGAGGGAGAATAATGAAATATCAATACTGGAGATATTTAGTATATATTAATTTTTATTTAACATTTGGAATAAGTGCTGAAAAATCCAATCAAATAAAACATAATTCTACATTTAAAAAAAATGAAAGAATACTAAAAAAATGGATTTATGGAAATAAATATAATTCATTAAGACCAAGAACTAAAATAGAAAAAAAAAATGATAAAATTCCATTAAAATTTATTGAAAAATTAGCTAAATATTATGGAACTTCAGTGAAAAACACAAGAAAAAATGAATTATTTTATTTTACATTTATATATAAAAAAAATAAAATCTTTGCAGAAGAAATGAATAAATTACTAGAAATTGATCAAATAACAAAAGAAACACTTTTAAAATTAGATTAAATTATTTTAATTTTAAAATAACTAAATTAGTATTACCTCAGATTCATCTTTAGACAATAAACTTAAAACTGACATAAAGATTCATGAAACAAACAACAAAAAATTGTAACAAAGAAAAGAAAATCTGTAACAAAATAAAAATAAATCATTTTTATTAAAATCATTATCCAAAACAAAAAGAAATAATTATAAAGAAAAATTTATAACTTTAAATATAGTGAAACATATATTAATTTTAAAAGCATTTGATGAACTTAAATTTAACTTAGGTAAAAAAACTTTAGTTGATTTATTAAAAGGAAATGAAAATCAAACTATATCTAGAAATAATTTAGAAGAATTAAATTCTTATGGAATATTATATGAAAAAACAGAAGAAGAAATTTTAGAAATAATTGAACAATTACTTGAAGAAAATTTATTACAAATCCAAGAAATTAGAGGTGGATTCAAAGTTTTAATTAGAACAATATTTGGAACAAAAGAAATAATTGAAAAAAAATTTAAAATGAAAAAAAATGAAAAAATAGAACATAATTTTTTATCAAATATTAAAACTAAAATTACTGAGGAAGATAAAAAAAATTTTAAAACATTTGATTTCTTCTTAAAAAAATTTAATGATGAACAAAAACAAGCAATAATCTCAAAAGAAAAAAATATACTTTGTATAGCTGGAGCTGGAAGTGGAAAAACAACAGTCCTAGTTAAAAAAATAGAATTCTTAAAAAAATTTAAAAATATAAATGAGAAAAAAATTCTTGCAATTACTTTTACAAGAAAAGCAAAAGAAGAAATGAAAAAAAGATTAGAAGAATTAGAAATTAAAAATATTTATGTTGAAACTTTTAATTCATTCTGTGAAAAAATTCTTAAAAAATTTGAAACTAAAATTTACTCGCGCCATACAAGAGTTATAAGTTTTAAAGAAAAAATACAAATTTTAAATTTTGCAATAAAAAAAACAAATACCAATTTTGAATTATTAAAAGAAGATTATTTTAATAAAAAACAATTAAAAGAAAAAACAAAAGATGAATTATTTTTCATATTTATAAATGACATATTTACAATTCTCGATTTTTATAAAAATACAAATATAATTAATAAAAATGAAAGTGTTAATCATTTCTATGAAAAAGAAAAAAATTACCATCGAAAACAAATTTCAAAAACAATATATAATATATTAAAAATAGTTGAAAAAGAATTACAAAATAAAAATCTTAGAGATTTCTCCGACCAAATATTAGACACATTACATTTTTTTGAAAAAAATAAAGAATTAATTCCAAAATTTGAATTTTTATTAATCGACGAATTTCAAGATTTAAACCTCCCCCAATTTAAATTAGTAAAATTATTAAATCCAGAAAATATCTTTGCAGTTGGAGATCCAAGGCAAGCAATTTATGGATGGAGAGGTTCAGATATAAAATTCATATTAAACTTTCCAAAAGAATTTAAAAATACTCAAATAATACCTTTAAAAAAAAATTATAGATCAACTGAAAAAATTGTCGCTTTATTTAATTTATGTATTAAAAAATTAAAATTAAATGATCTAGAATCAACAAATAAAAATGAAAATAATTATGAAAATAATATTT
>Ga0256913_10000082_pt1 | contig 40133 bp, 33 predicted proteins | sample Axial_MatmetaG_FD_185970 | JGI IMG/M metagenome (GOLD analysis project Ga0256913, IMG submission 185970) | Deep-sea worm associated microbial mat communities from Axial Seamount, Juan de Fuca Ridge, Pacific Ocean - Axial_Mat | ecosystem: Environmental > Aquatic > Marine > Oceanic > Microbial... | reverse complement strand
GTTGTTAAAAATAGCAATAAGCCTTATTTGAGGTGATTATAAATAATACTTATGGGTGGTAATAATCTAAAAAATTTTTCTTATTAGACATTTTTGTTTATATTTGGTACTCCTTTTTTTGAAAGAATGACCAAAAACCAATAAAAAATTCTAAACCAAATCTTAATTTTATGATGTTATTTACAAAAAAAATTCTGGTGTTGGGCTTAGTGTTTTTGATGTTAGGGATAGTTCCCCAAAAGTTAAATGCACAGCAAACCCTGAATGATGTAAAGAAAGAACGTGGTCTTACAGATGATGACGTTCTGGCTGCCACAAAAACTTTTATGCCCCGTGGCGGACGCGACGAGTATTTCGGATTTGTCGGAACCGGCAACTCGGGTACTATGATTGTATATGGGATCCCATCCATGCGTATTTACAAATACGTAGGAGTCTTTTCACCCGAACCTTGGCAGGGTTACGGTTATGATGATGAAAGTTCCCTGGTTCTGAAAAAAGCTTCTCTGGACGACAAGATTGATTCGTATGGAGATATGCGGTTTCCTGCTTTATCGGAAACCGATGGGAATTATGATGGTAAACATTTGTTTTATTCCGATGGTGCCAATTCACGTATAGCCATGTTAGACCTGGAGGATTTTGAAACCAAACAGGTCTTAAGCAATCCTTTGTTTATTTCAACTTTTCCCGGTGTCGCTGTTACCCAGAACACTCAATGGGTTATTCAAACCAGCCAGTTTCCTTCAACCTGGAATTCCAGGTCGGTTGATCTCAAAACTGATTATGATTCAAAATTAAAATCAGGAATTACTTTTTGGTATTTTCATAGTGTTGAAGGAACAAGTAAAACAGGACATGCAGGGCGTCTTCTGAAAGAAAAATCAGTGACACTTGAGCTGCCTCCTTATACACTCGGCTATTTTGATGCCGGTAAACTGTTAAGTGACGGTTATGTGGTTGGTCTGGCTGATAAAGGAGACAAACATTATGCTTATATAGTGGATATCAAGAAAGTTACGGGATTAAAAACGATCGAAGAAAATGGCTTTGCGGTGGTCCCTTTTGCCAGCGCATTAGAAAACAATGTCATTGCTTTTGTTGAACTCCCTTCAAAAGCTTTTATGCTGAAGGTGACCCCGAAAGGAAAATATTTTATTACCATAGATGATGAAACAACGGTATTTGATTTTGGGAAAATCAAAAATGCATTTACAAATAAAACCTATACCGGAGAAGCCGATGGCGGTATCCCGGTTATTGATGCCAAAGCAGTAACTCATGGTACCATGGATTTTGGTGGTGATGTAATAGATGTAGCTTTTGAATATAGGCCTGATATTGCATATGCTTCAATACATGATGCTAAAAAAATTGTTCGTTGGAATTATGAAACCCTGAAAAAAGAAGGTGAAATTACTCTTGATTTCATGCCTTCCTATTTGATGGTTCCGCAGGGAATGTCCGCATCTCCTCACTCCAATTATCTGACGGCAGTAGACAAAGAAGTTCTTTATGATAACCTGACAAGTGTAGGTCCCGTCAGGCCCAGTGTCCAGCATTTAATTGATATCTCAGGAGATAAAATGGCAAATCTTTATACGATGACATTACCACAGTGTAATATGTATGGTTCGGTAGCTGTTTTACGTACTACGATTAAACCGATTATTCGTTATCCCACAGGGACTAACTCCAGGACAGGTGAGACTTCACCATTTAAAACTGTTGCCGGCAAGGAAAAAATAGAACGTCAGGGCAACCGTGTTCACGTGTTCGGCACGTTGATCCGTTCGCACATTACTCCTGAAATTGTTGAAGTAAATCAGGGGGATATTGTTACCTTCCACTTGACTAACCTTGAGTTGGCAGAAGATGAAACCCATGGTTTCACCATTGATACTTACGGAAAACATGGTAGTTTTGAACCGGGTAAAACTGCATCCCTCACCTTTGTTGCCGATCGTGAAGGTGCTTTCCCTTACTATTGTACAGAGTTCTGCTCGGCCTTACACCTTGAAATGGAAGGAATCCTGATGGTAAAACCCAAAGGGTATAAAGAAACAGGTGGCACCGGCGAAATTAAACTTACCGAAGAACAACTGGCCGAATACAAGAAAAACTACGAAGATAAACTACAAGTTATCGCTCAGACTCAGGATGTTATCAACGGCGTGGTTAAATGGCTAAAAGATAATAATTATCAGGATCATCCTTATGTTAAAGCCCTTGTTGGTGATGCAGTTGACCAGTTGAACAAAGCTACTGCTGCAAAAGAAAATTATGAAAAATATGCCAATGAAGGCAAATGGAAAGATGCATTTCTTTGGGCAGAACAATACTTCCAGTATCAGGTTAAGGCAGCAGATGTCGGATTACGTGCTAAAACACTTTTGAAAGAAAAACTTGAAGAAGAGAAGTAGTTTAAATAATACAGGTTTAAAACATAAATAGTTAATATGATGAAAAATATAAAGCAATATATAAGCCTAATGTTAGTTGCTGCCTTCTTTGGTTTTACCATGATCTTTAGCGGTTGTGGAGGGAATGAAGAGAAAAGCACTAGCCAGGAAATAGGCGCACCACGGGGAAACGAATCCTTTGGTGATGTAACCGAACGCAGGGGGCTGAATTCCGAGGACGTTCTTGCCGCGGCAAAAACATATACCCCTGACAACCTTAAGGACGAATATGTGGCTATCAACTCAGGCGGCCAGGAAGGAAACTTGCCAACCTATTTGGTTCCGTCAATGCGGTTAGTCAAATATGCTCCAACCAATACCCGTCAGCCTTATGACGGGTTTGGATACTCTGTAGAAACAAAAAATCTGATGAAAGACGGATTTATTGATGGTCAGGAAATCCTCTGGGGTGATACGCACCATCCAGGTATTTCTGAGACCAATGGCGATTACAATGGTAAATGGCTGGTAGTTAACGACAAGGCTAATCCGGGCATATATGTAGTTGATCTGCGGGATTTTGAAGTAAAACAAATTGTAAAAAATCCATTATTCAGAAGTGACCATGGCGGCGCTTTCTTTACTCCTAATTCGGAGTATATTTTAGAAGCAACCCAGTATCCGGCCCCTTATGATCATAAATATCATACGTTGAATGATGTAAATTTCCAGAAATATTGGCGTGGCGGGTTGACTTGCTGGGCTTTTGATAATGACAAGGGAAGAATTAGCATGGATAAGTCTTTTAACTTTGAATTGCCCCCTTATACACAGGACTTATCAGATGCCGGAAAGCTTGCTACTTATGGATGGGGATTTACCAATTCATTTTGTACAGAAATGTACATTGGTGGTGACATGCAGGGACGTCCGCCTTTCGAAGCCGGTTGTTCTTCACGAGATGTTGATTATTTACATGTTTATAACTGGAAAAAAGCTGAAGAGCTTATTAAAGCCGGTAAGATTAAAACAAAAGTCATTCGTGGTCTGAGAAATATTCCTATTGAAGAATCCATAAAATATGGTTTGCTTTATTTGATTCCCGAACCAAAATCACCGCATGGGGTTGACGTTGACCCGACCGGAGATTATATCATTGTTGCGGGTAAGTTGGATTCCCATGCATGGGTATATTCCTGGGCGAAAATTCAAAAGGCCATCAAAGAGAAAAATTTTGAAGGCCATGATCCTTATGGAATTCCTATCATTGCGTTGGAAACAGCTTTACATGGAAGTGTGGAGGTTGGCCTGGGTCCATTACACAATCAGTTTGATCCTGAAAAAGGGATTATCTACACGTCGGTATATGTGGATTCGTGGACGACAAAATGGGATTATATCAACCTGAAGGTACTTGACCATGTTTCTTCTAACTATAACATTGGCCATCTGGTTTCCACTCATGGCGACACAAAACATCCCGAAGGCAAATATCTTATCGAGTTAGACAAACTTTCTATTGATCGTTTTAATCCGGTTGGTCCCTTGCATCCACAAAATCATCAGTTGATTGACATCAGCGGCCCCAAAATGAAAATTATTTATGATCTTCCTTTACCAATGGGCGAACCTCACTATACGGTAATGCAAAATGTAAATTTGTTAAATACAAATGACACTTATCCGGCAGGTACTGATATTGTAACGCTGGAAAAGTCACCTTTTGCCATTGACGCCGGCAACGAACATGTTAACAAACATGGGAATACTGTTGAGGTTTTTGGTACCATTGATAATGGTGTTGTTACGCCCAGGGACATTAATGTTAACCAAGGGCAAAAAGTGCTGATCCACCTGACAAATACAGGACAGTCAAAACTGGATCATTATGTTTATGAAATTGCGTCTTATGACCAACAATACCGTTGGCGTCCGGGCGAAACTGCCACTCTTGAGTTTTTAGCTGACAAAGCAGGAATGTTTCCTTTGATGTTGGATAAAGTACATTCTCCGGAGGGACGTCAATTACAAGGTTACCTTGCTGTTACATACAATTCAAAAGCAGAAGGCGACAGAGTTCTTGCTGTTTCAAAACGTATTCAGAAAGATAATGAAATGCAGAAATTTAAACCATCATCTATTGAGTTGAAAAATCTGCTGCCAGGTGAAATGGAATTCCTTAATTACGGTTGTACGGCCTGCCATAAATTTGGTAAAAAATTCAATGGCCCCGACTTGCTCATGGTTGATAAGCGACGTAGCGATGATTGGTTGAAATCGTGGATTACCAATCCGAAAAAGCATTATCCTGAAGCTGACATTGAAGCCATGCGTCAGCAATACAAACTGGCCATGCCTGATCAAAATGTTTCTGACGAAGATGCTGATAAAATCATCGAATATCTTAAAGTAAAATCGGAACAGGTAATGAAGGAACAACAATAAATAATTAAACATTAAATTAAAAGAAGGGCAGGAAACTTCCTACCCTTTTTTTTATATTTTTGTATTAAACTTTTAAATTAACATCTTATGAAAAAAATTCTTTTACTTGTTTTTATGCTCGCAACAGGTAGTTTTATTCTATCAAGTTGCAGCGGAAGTGCCGAAAAAAAGGCTACGTCTGACGACACGAAAACAAAAGTCGAAAAGCAATATACAGTTAATGTTAAAAACGGGGAAGCCGTTTACAAAAAAGTTTGTATTGCTTGCCACATGACGGGTGTAGCTGGAGCCCCGGCTCTTAAAGATAAAGAGAGATGGACTGAAATTGCTTCAAAAAGCATGAAACAACTTCACCAGGATGCCATTAACGGATTTACGGGCGAACATGGCGTTATGCCTGCACGGGGAACCTGTACCGATTGCTCTGATCAGGATTTGTATGACGCATTGGGTTATATGCTTCAAACAGCTGGTGTTAGTACACAATAAACTCCTGTAATTGTAATGTAATATAAAGAGAATATTTACAATCTTAAATTTTATTCAATGAAAAATAATACATTACCTTATCGCACACTCGCGGGAGTTGCAGCAATACTTATCATCGTGTTGTATTTCATCCCGGTGTGGTGGGTTGCCTTGCAAAGTATCCAGTATCCAAAATCAATGTACCCACGTGGAATAAGAATTGACTTTAAATATAACGGGGTTTACAATGGTTGTAAAGGACAAATGGAGCGTGAAGAACTTTCAGCTAACCAGGAAGGAGCCAACTGCCTTGTTGAGATGAATGCCATTAACCATTTTATCGGAATGTACCATATTGTTCAGGGAGTTAACCGGGATAAAAACCGGGAATATCCCATTTATTATGTATTCAATACAAAAAAAGATACTCAGGGACATGAGATTGTTGACCCTGATACAGGGAAACCGATAGAAGTTAATGTAACCCCTACATCCTTAATTGTTCTGGATTATATTATGCATTCATCACCTTATATTTTTATCGTTTTCTTTTTCATGGTATTGATATTTGCATTCAGCAAAAAAAAGCTGTTTGGCTGGCTGGCAATTATTCCTTCCCTTGTACCGTTTTATTTTTTAGGTGTGTACACTTATTACCTCTATTGGTACGGTCACCATCTGTCATTACACGGGGGGGGGGCATTCAGAGGGATTAAACCTTTTATGCCTACCGTTTTCGGAGAAGGTAAAGTTGCCCAGTTCACAACCTCTTCCTATCCTTATTACGGTTTTTTCGTGGCTCTGGTAATTTTTGCATTGTTGATTATTGCCGTTTTACTAAAACGTAAAAGTCTGAAAGACGCAACAACATAGTTTTTTTAAATAATAACATTACGGGAATGGAACGGACAAAACTGTTTATGAATTGTTCTATAAACGGTCAATATATTGTTCGTTCCATTTTCTTTTTGCCGCGTTTAATTGGCGCTCTGTTTGTGCTGGCGCTACTTTTCCCGGGTTTAAAGTCCTTTGCCCAGGATGAAATCTCTGGAACTTATTACAAATTACAGAAACCCCCTGCCAGTGCAGATACCATTGAATTACAACCATTGATTGATGCAGCAAAACCCGGTGATACAATCCTGTTAAAACCAATAGTCTATTCCGGTCCTGTTGTCATTGCCGTTAAACGATTAGTGATTGACGGACAGGGTAAAGCCGTTATTGACGGTATGAGTATCAGTTCGGTCATTTTTATCGAAGCCGATAGCGTACAAATTTTGAATTGCACTTTAAGAAATTCAGGAGGGCTGCATGATAAAATTAATGCCGGCGTAACTTTAAAAGGAAACTATAATGTAATAGAAAATTGCAGGATTGAAGAATGTTTGTTTGGTATTGATGTTTTTAAATCGCAATACAACAGGATCATTCACAACGAAATTTCTTCATTAACGAGACGCTCAACGGCATTAAAAGGGGATGCTATCCGTTTCTGGTGGGCGCAGTTTAACCAGGTGATCGGCAACTATTGGCACAATAGCCGTGATATGGTCGTATGGTATTCGGCGCAAAATCTTTTCCAATACAACAAAGGCGTTGGAAATCGTTATGGAATTCATTTTATGTATGCGCACAATAACCGTATTCAAAACAACACACTCATCAATAATTCCGTAGGCGTTTTCCTGATGTACAGCGAACGGACTATTATGACCGGTAACTATATCATGGGAAATCATCGCGGCAGCGGAATGTGTTTGGGTATGAAGGAAACGTCATCGAATCAAATACTCAACAATCGTTTTATTTATTCAACCGAAGGAATTCACATTGATGTATCACCTTATGTCCCTGAGCAAACAAATACCATTGAACATAACGAAATTGCTTTTTGCGGAACCGCTGTTTATTTTCACTCTAATCAGGAGGGGAACCTGTTTAAGCAGAATTATTTTCATAATAACCTCGCCCAGGTCGTTCCGGAAGTAACCACAGCCCGGTTTAATGATTGGGATAATAACTATTGGGATGATTATCAGGGGTTTGATAAGAACAAGGACAATATCGGGGATTATTCTTATAAATTATATTCATATATTGAACACCTCTGGGATTTCAATAAAAATGTGAAATTCTTTTATGGAGCTCCTATATTGGCTGTACTGGATTTTCTGGAACGGCTGGCTCCGTTTTCTAAACCAAAATTCGTTCTCGAAGATAAAAAGCCGATGTATAAATGGAAAGAACAACAAGTCGATAAGCCGATGTATTAATATTAAAAAGAGAGAAGCTTCTTCTAAATACCACATAGTTGTTCTGTTAAAATATTGGCACGTTTATAAAAAACACCTATATTTGTAGGTGATGAAACGGCTTTTGATCAATAGTGTTTTGATAATGGTTTTTATAGGATTTTTGCTGGCTCCCAATTACCCGTACCTGCACTATTTCCTAGTCAAAAAACAGGTGACGATCAGTAATGCCGATGTGACGGTGGAAAAAAGTAAAACATTAATTGGGGATATTGTTTATCTGAGCGCTATCATCAATAGGGCAGGAGACAAAGAAAGCAAAACGAAAAAGGAAACACCTCCTCCTGAAACAAATCATAATTACAGTCAGCTGGTCTATGATATACCTTCGGGAATATTTTTTCAACGACCAGAAAACATTATCTGTAAATACAGAAATAACAAACAGTATTTTCTTAGGACAGTATATATTAAAGTACCATCGCCCCCTCCGGAAATCTTTTCATAGTCTTTTTTCTTTTATTTCATGGTGTCGAAGTTGTAAAGCAGAGACAATATTATGGGCTTTTTGGTTTAGAATTATTGGTTTTTTAAGACCATATGTTGTTATGCAGCGACAAATCACTATGAAATTTACAGGGTATTTATAGTGCCAATGCTACAGGTGGCTTAATAACCATTGTGCAGTATCACTTTTTTATGCCAGTACTCCATAAGCATTAATTTTTAAAAAGTAATATGTCGTGGGAAAGTCACTTGTACATTGGCTAATTATAAAATAGGTACTTATTTTTCTAAATATTAAATTATGATATTAAAAAAGATATTCATTAACGGATTTGCATTATTTAGTATGTTGGTGGCTAATCAACTTTTTGCACAAACAGACACATTAAATCTTGAAGAAATATTAGTTACAGAACAAAGAACAGATAAATTATTACAAACCAATATTTCTGCCGAATCAATTAAATTACAAAATATACACGATGTGGGTGAGATGTTTCAGGCACAACCTGGTTTTAGCATAGTAAAGCGGGGAAATTATGCCATGGAACCGGTATTGAGGGGGTTTAAATACGAGCAGCTGAATGTCCAGATTGATGGAGGGAGTAAGACATCCAATGCTTGTCCGAACAGAATGGATCCGGCTATTTCGCAGATATCACCTGAAGAAATAGAAAAGGCTGAAGTAATCAAAGGCCCTTATCAGGTACGTTTCGGGCCGTCACTGGGAGGTGTCATTAACATAGTGACCAGAAGTCCTGAAAAAGTAAATGAGTTCAAGGTAAAGGGAGATGTTGCAGGTGGTTATATGACTAACGGCAGCAACTACCACGGCCAGGCTAACCTGCAGCTTTTAAATAAGGGATTTGATGTTTCGCTCCATGGTGATTATAAAAACTTCGGCGATTACAAAAGTGGTGATGGTACAGTTATACCCTCTTCTTATTCGAGAACAGGTTATTCTGTAAAACTTGGTAATAATCATGGGAAAAACAGGCAGAACCGTATCCAGTTAACCTGGCGACAGGGATTTGCCAGAGATGTGGACCATGCAGGTTTGCCTATGGATGCTGATAAAGATAACAGTACACTGGCTTATCTCGACTATATGGCTCAGGACATATCGAACGTGATTTTTCATGTGAAAGCCAAAGTTTTTGGCTCGTATGTGGATCACGAAATGTCAACACGCAACCGTCCCAGCTGGGCTTTTACGGAATCGGTTGCCCCGGTGACATCTAAGTCTTTCGGAGGACGGTTGGAATTCGGACTGAAACCAAGTGATAAAGTTGTTCAGTTTGCGGGCCTCGATTATAACTATACTAACAAAGACGGAGTGAGAAACCGGCTTGTTAAAATAAACGGATGTACGGGAGACACGTTGCCTCAACCAAAACATTTTACCGATAAAGTATGGCAGGATTCTAAAATGGCCGACCTCGGTGTTTTCTTTGAAAATAAATATCAGTTAGGCTCGCGTCTGTTATGGGTCATCGGTGCACGTTTTGATATTGTCAGCTACGACATTGATGATCCGGCTGCTGATTTCTCAGAACTTTATGACGGGGATATCCAACCGGATAATGACTATAACTTTTCGGCCAATACATCGCTGACCTGGCAGTTCGATCCTGGATTTTATGTGCAATGGGCCGTGGGCCGTGGCGTACGTTCAGCAGAACTGACTGAAAAATTCATCAATCATCTTTCCGTGGGCGTTGATGCTTATGAATATTTAGGAAATCCGCACATTAAACCGGAAGTCAATTATCAGACCGATATCATTGTTAGCAAAAAATGGGAAGTAGTACATATATACGGAGATATTTTCTATTCATATCTGAATAATTTCATCACGGCATTTGTGGATACAACACTGCAGAAGAAGTTTATGCCCTGCAAACCGCCTGCTCATGCCAAGCGGTTTACAAATGTTGACCAGGCAACGATGTTCGGGATGGAGGCAGGAATAGGGTTCTATTTTGCCAGATATTTCAGGGCCATACTTAACGGAGGTTATACGTATGCACAGAACATTTCGTGGGATGAACCTTTGCCGGAAATTCCCCCGTTGAGCATGAATGCAGCTTTCGGTTATAAATCGGATAAAATTGATGCCGAAATAAGAGCAAGATATGCCGGGGCTCAGGATAGGGTATCGGAAAGTTTTGCCGAAACAACAACACCCTCATTCATTGTAGTTGATCTGGCAGCCAATTATGCACTGCTTGATTTTATGGAGGTTAATGCTTCAATCACAAACCTGTTCAATAATAATTACGTGGAACATCTGAGCAGAGCATATAAAAATATGGGGCCAAATACGGGGAGTTTGTATTATGAGCCCGGTTTCAGCTTTAATATAGGAGTGAGGTTTCATTTTTGATAATATCTTATTGTGATCTAATAAAATATGTAAATTTGGTATATATTTTTTATAACTATTTTTAAAATGAGTCAAACCGGAAAAAATTTGAACAGACGGCAATTCATCACCTCAGGTGCCATTGCGGTTGGCGCCTTGGTTGCAGTTGGCGCCGGGGTTGGTTATCTTCAAAAAATAACTGCCGAAACGCGTATCAATCAGGATTTCCTCAGGCCTCCCGGGGCAATTGCTGAATCGGATTTTATTTTTGGCTGTATCAAATGCGGACTTTGCGTGCAGATATGTCCTGTCCACGCCATTAAACTGGCAGGCATTAAAGAAGGGCTGGCCTATGGTACACCCTATATTGATGTCAGAACTCAGGCATGTGACTTTTCATGCGATTCGATGCAATGTGTCGAAACCTGTCCTACGGCTGTTCTCTATTTCAAACAATTTAAAGTTGCTGGCGAAAAAGCCATTGAAAAGTATGATAAACTTCACAGAACTGATAAAAATTATAATCCTTTTCCTGTGCAAATCAAAGCAATGAAGAGTTTGGTAAAAATGGGAGTTGCCAAAATCAATACCTCCACCTGTCTGGCTTTTCAGGGAAAAGGATTTAAAGGAACTCCGCGTGGTGAGGATTTTAAAGGAATTAATCGGTCTCCCTATACCGACGATCCAAAAGCAACACTCGTTAGAGATAAAGTTTACGATGAAAAGGTCTGCAATCTTTGTGTAAAAGAATGTCCCATCGGTGAAACTGCCATAATTATGGAGGATTCATCCGGTGGTGGAAAAATAGTCCCCAAAGTATTAAAAGGCTGTACTGGTTGCGGCGTATGTGTTATGGTTTGTCCAACGGAGGAACCCAGCATTGTTGTTGAACCTATTAAATCATAAGGACTATGTTTGGAAATAAAAATAAAACACCTCTGCCTTCCAAGAGTAAAGACGAAATGCCATATGCCAAAGCGGGCTTAAATCTAAAAGAATGGCGCAACAGTCATGTGAACAAACACAAGTGGAGAACGCGGCGTTGGAGTGTACTTATTGGGATCAACTTACTCTTCGTCGTTTCTGTTACTTTTGACCTTTCCCTGCTGGAAGGGTCATTGAGCGGCTCCCGCTTGTTGGGTTTTTATTTAATGGACCCGTATAATACTTTTCAGGTTGCACTTCTGTCTTTTATAACAGGGCATTGGAAATATCTGACCATGAATTTTGTAATTGGCTTTTCAACGATCTTCCTGTTTTACTTTTTTGCAGGTGGTCGCACATTTTGTTCATGGGTTTGCCCTTATCATTTTCTTGCCGAATGGGGAGAGAAATTACATGACTACCTTATTAAAAAGAAAAAAATAAAAGAACATTCGTATAATATTTCATTGCGCTTTGTTTTTTGGGTCGGGTTCTTACTGCTGGCTGTTTTAACCGGAAACCTTGTTTTTGAAGACATCAACCCGATCGGTATCTTATCGAGGGCTATGATTTACGGACCAGGCCTTATTTTGTTGTGGATACTGGCTCTTATCATTTTTGAAATTGTTTACAGTAAAAGATTCTGGTGCCGTTATGTCTGCCCCGTTGGAACAACATGGAGCATGGTAGGTAAGGCTACCCCGTTGGCTATAAAGTTCGAACTGGATAAATGTGCCCATTGTCTCGATTGCCAGCAAGTTTGCCTGGTGCCTCATGAGTTGTGGTTTGTGAAAAAGGGAGCAGCAACAAAAGAAGTACACAACGCGGGTTCCGACTGCACACGGTGCGGATTATGTGTGGATGTTTGTCCGGGTAATGCATTGAGTTACACTATTAAAGGTTGGGAAAAGATTTTATGACAAAAACAATAAACAGTTCAGGAAAAGAAGTGTTGATTAACGCTCACGGGCTTACAAAAACATTCAATAAAATTGATGTTCTGCGTAATTTGTCTGTCAATTGGTCGGCAGGGGAAAGAATAGCCCTGATCGGACAAAACGGAGCAGGCAAAACAACTTTGATACGTTGTATACTGGGACAGTATGTTTATGAAGGAGATCTTAAAATTTTAGATAAAAATCCCCGAAAAGAAAGGGTTGAAATTTTAAAAGAAGTGGGATTTGTTCCGCAAATACCTCCACCACTTAAAATTACGGTGAAAGAGATGCTTAAGTTTTTCGCCGATATTAGCCATATACCACGGGAACATTATATTGAAATAGCTGAAAAGCTCGGTCTTCGAATCAAAGATAGTTTGTCAAAATCATTTGTTGCCCTTTCGGGAGGTATGAAACAAAAACTGTTGGTTTCGTTTGCTTTGGGAAAAAGTCCGAAAATTTTGTTAATGGATGAACCTTCGGCAAACCTCGATCCGGCAGCAAGAGAAATATTCTTTGATTTTTTGGCAAGTTATAATGAAGAGGCATTGCTGATATTGAGTAGTCACCGTATGGCTGAAATATCAGGTCTTGTCAATCGGGTAGTGGAAATGGATTTTGGAGAAATCGTACTTGATAAAAAACTTAAAAACTAGTCTGTTATGAAAAAAATAGTTTTAATTTTCATGATGTCATTCACGGTACTGGTGATTTCATGCAGCCAAAAGCCGGACTACAGTCCGCGTACAATTAATTATGAACGGGATATCTGTGCCCAGTGTTTGATGGGGATAGCCGACAGTCTGTGGGCGGTCCAGACCATTAATACTCAGGGCGATGTGCTTTGGTTCGATGACATAGGATGCCTTTTTGAATACATGAACAGCGATAACTGGAAAAAGTTTGCAAACAATCAAAAAGTGCAGATGTGGGTTGGAAATACCGAAAATGGTGGCTGGATTGACGCACAAAAAGCGTATTATAACTTTGGAAAACATACACCTATGGGATATGGTTACAGTGCCGTTCCCGTTGCTAATGACTCAACTTTTTCTTTTAACCAGATAAAAAAACGTATTGACGAAGGGAAAACAATGCGTGAAAGTTTTCTGGAAGAGCATAAAATGATGGGGAAAGACAAAGGGAAATAAAGAGGAAACACGTTAAGAATTTTAAACTGGATTTATGACAAAACAAGGGTTTTTAGCTATACTGAAATTAGATTTGAATCAAAGTCTGCGAACAAAAGGGTTCTGGATTTACAGCCTGTTGTTTGGCAGCTTTGTGGCGTACCTGTTTATGTCGGGTATTACAGAATCGCAAATCATTGGGTTTGTCGGGCTTGGAAGGCTTTTGGTAACTTTTATGCAGGTGTGTATGGTCATTATCCCCATTTACGTGCTCATTACGGTAGTCCGTTCTATCGTGGGCGACAAAGAAAATAATGTGATGGAATACATGCTTTCCATGCCCATTTCTTTCAGCAGTTTTTATTGGGGTAAGTTTTTTGCCAAATTTATTGTCATTTATATTCCGCTTTTGGTAGCCCTCGTCGCGGCGGTAATCTGGGGATCACTTATTTCACTGGATGTACCATGGAATTTATTCTGGCTTTACAGTTCCCTGTTGGCAGCCATGGTGTTTTGCTTTTTGGGCATCGGAATGTTCATCTCGGTTTATACACGGTCGCAGGAACTGGCGGTAAGTACAGCGTTTATCATCTGGTTGGTGCTTGTGGCTTTTCTCGATCTTTTACTCATGGGCATGATGCTGAAACTAAGAGTCGACCCGGATATTGTTATCGGGATAGGCATGTTCAACCCACTGCAGGTTTTTCGCGTGGGCGTCCTGGTTTTGTTTGATCCCAAATTAACCACTATGGGGCCGGCGGCTTACTATATTTTGGATACTGTAAGCCGGGGTGTGTTTATTTCTTTTGCCTTAATTTATCCTACATTGCTGGGATATTTGTTTGCCTGGCTTGGCAACAAAAGATTTAAAAGCAGGGATGTGATCTGATGCTAAAAGAGAAATAAATATGAGCAACATTATTAAATTTCTCAGCCTGTTATTGCTGTTTGCATTCTTCTTTATCAGGTGTAACCCCGGAAAAAATAGTAATGGAACTGATGGTAACCAGACGATCTACCCTGAAACACCCGATTCTTCGTCCTATTTAAAAGTGGCTAATTTTCTGGAAGACGATGAAAAGGAAAATATCATAAATACGGAAACGACTTTAAAAAACGGGAAGTTCCGGAAAAAAGGCATTATGCCAGTCCCTCAGGATGGTGATGATTTCCGTAATTTTAATCTTGACGATGTATACTGGCATAACGTTAGTGTCATCGAAGGCGATTTCAGGGGCGCGAGCATGCGGTCGTCAAAATGCGAAGACAGTAATTTTGATTTCTCTGATTTCAGGGTGTCGGATATACGGTGGTCGCGGTTTGACCGTTCCCATTTTTCCAACTGCCGGTTCAGCCAGGCTAAACTCTTCCACGTTCATGTGAATAACGCAGTTATGGAAGGGAGTGATTTCAGAGGAGCCAATATGTTCGGAATGGAAGGGCATCAGGCCAATATGCGTCATTGTGATCTTACCAACGCCTTATTAAAAGATGCAGAATTTACATTTGCTGATTTTACCCACACCTTGGCGGTTCATGCGCGTCTTATACGGGCAGTAATGAGTCATTCAAAGTTCGATTCGACCAATTTCAGCTTGTGCGACTTTACCGGGGGCAGGCTTGAAGGAGCTAGTTTTATCAACGCCAATCTGGAAAGTTCAAATTTTCAGGGAAGTCATCTACAGAGTGCTGATTTTACGGGTGCTAACTTGAAAAACTGTACGTTTTACGGAGCACGGCTAAAAAACACCAAATTTAATAATGCCCTCAATGTGCCGGAACACATCAAAGTTCTTCTGGTTGATGATAAAGTTACAGCTACGGTTCCAACACAGATTAAATAATAAATGAAAGCGTATTATGTTTAAGTATCTCTCACTTCTGTTTTTTTTAATACAAATGTTCCTGATGCCATTATTTGCTCTTTCCTCAAAGTTATCACAGAACGGACAAAAAGAAAAAGCAGATACAGTAATTTATGTTATTGATACCATAAACAGTAAAATTAACTGGAGTTGTGATTTGCACCACGGATTTATTCTGTTAAAAAGAGGAACATTGGAAGTTGTAAACGACAGTATTGTATCAGGCCGGATCATGATAAAAATGGACAGCATTACAGATACCGATATTGACTATGAACTGATGCGTAGAACACTTTTAAACACGCTGAGATCAAAAGATTTTCTGGATACCGAAAAATATCATTATGCTACTTTTACAATCGATCAGGTAGACTATCGGAATGATTCAACCCTAATTACAGGTGACCTGACTTTCCTTGGCGTGACTAAGTGTATTTCCTTTTTATCGAACTTTACGGTTAAAGGAGATTCCGTTTTCGCCGAATCTGAAGAAATAGTGATTGATCGTACGGATTACGGAAACGACAGCATGTCAAAGGATGATGCCAAAAGCGATAAAAGTTTTATTGTCCCCAACGAAGTGATTATTAAAGTATCTCTTGCAGGGGTTAAATCACCCTGACTTTCAATGACTATTCATTTTCCCAGTTCAGCAACCTTCTTTCCCCTTTAAGTTCCCGTATTTCTTTTACATCTTGGGTTACTTCCAGTGTTCCCCGGTATTTTCCTTCTTTATCGCGGATAGCATAGTATTGGATGTACACAAACTGGTTTTTAAACGGTATCCAGAAGGAGGCCACGTCCTTTTCTCCTTTTTTAAAGGCTGCCAGAATTTTTTCCACCATCCAGACACTTTCCGGCGGGTGGCAGTTTTGTACTGTGCGGCCTATCACTGCATTAGTTCTGGTGAAAGTGCGTTTCGGAGGAGTGGAAAAATAAAGTACCCGGTCATTTTCGTCTACAAAAGTAATGTCAAGCGGAAGGTGATTGAAAATGAGCTCGATTTGCTCCGGTGAGAGGCTGCCTGTAGCAAAACGTATTTCCTGTGGCTGAGTTGCGCCCTCCTCAGTTTTTTTTGTTCTCTTTTTGGTAGTGGAAGGTTCAATAAACGACCAGCCGATTTCTGCAGCTTCGTTAAGAAGAAGGTTCAGATCGGACGCTACTCCTGCATCAACAATAGCAGGAATTAGTATCTTCTCTTCTCTGAAAATGGCTGTGCTGATGTTAAAAAACAAGTCTCCGGTAAGCCGGTTAAAACGCTTCAGGTCCCAGTTTTCAGGTTTGGTTACAACTTCCAGCTCGCGCAGCTCTTCCCTTACATCGTCGTGTACCGACCATAAAACCTGGAGGCAGCGGTGGGCGGGCCATAGTTTTTCCAGAAAAGGAAACAAAATATTTTCGGTTATCTGGTAGTGTTTTTCAACCTTTGTGAGGATTTCTATCTGCTGCCGGAAAGCCGTCAACGGTTCCGAAGGGGAACTGGTTTTTTGTAACTCTTTGATAAACGGTTTTAATTTTCTGGTTTCTCTCAGAATTGCTTCATTGTCACTGATAAGGGCGCCGGCAAATGTGTTTTTATCCACTTCCGGCTGAGGTAATTCGTTCAAATGGGCATAAAAAAGGTTCAGCAGTTTATTGATGCCTTTTTTCATCTCTAGGGATACAGGCTGCTGTTGTACCAGCAAATCAACACCGGCGATAAAATCCGCCGCCTGTGCATTTTTCAATGTTTCCTGGATGGCGTTGGCTTCTTCGCGACTGACTTTTCCCTGCATCAGCTTCAAAGTAAATTCACTGATGATCCGTGCTTCCTGGTTCGGTGTATATAATTGTTCCGACATGAATATGGATAATTTGAATAATTATTTGCAAAGCTAATGCTTTTCAAAACTTGTTTGACTTAACAGGCGGGCAAAGAGCAGGCAAAAAAAATTCCGGCAAAAAATGCCGGAATATAGACTTTTCAAAAGGTCGTTTTTTATTGAGGCCGATCTGTTACTTTACCGGAAGATGATACGGCACCTGTTTTCTTCTGTTTGTTTTTGTTATACAGGCTGTTGTAATAATTGCTTTCCAGTTTCTTTAGCTCTTCTTTCTTTTGCCGGTACTTTTCATCACTTATTTCGCCTTTTTTATGAGCCTCTTCCAGAGCCTTTTCTTTTTCAGACAGCTCTTCTTTCATTTTTGTAGTCAGCTCATTGTTTTCTTCTTTGAGGTCGTTCACTTTTTTCTCATATTCATCCAGCTTAGCCATTTTTTCTTTGTACTCAGTTTCCGTTATCTGTTTCGCATCATAAGCTTCCTGAGTTTGTTTCCGCAGATAATCTATCTTGGCCTGTGCCGTCTGAATTTTACTTTTTGTGGTTTTTACCGTTTTCTGGGTTTGCTCCACTTTTTTAGCACTTGTTGACAAGACAGGTTTTTGTGTCTGTGTTTGCGTTTGTGTTTCTTCTTTTTGCTCAATCTTCACTGTTTTTCCGTCGGAATGGGCTTTTACGGAATGATCCGCTTTGCCTTTTGAAGAAGTTCCTTTACTTCCTTTTTTCTCCGGTTCTGTTTTGTGGCCCTGGGATGTCTTGACGGTTCCCGTACTTGTTTTTACCCCTCCGCTCTTTGTCTGGGCAGGCTTTTTCTTTCCGGTTTGCAAGTTTCCTTTTTTAGAAGGTTCCTGCTTCACGGGTTTGGCTTTTTTCTGTTCCTGATTTTTCGTTTCGATCTTTACCTGCTTAACGCTTTTGGTTTCTGTTTTTGTTTGAGCTGCAACCTGATTTGATAAAGTCAGGGAAATAAATGCCGCTGCTGTAAATAAAATTATTTTTTTCATCATTGCTCTTATTTTTCTTCGTTAAATTCTTGGATCATAGCATCCAGTTCTTTGTTTAATTCGTCCGCTTCCTGTTTTGTCTTGTTAGCCTTTTGTTCCGTTTCTGTCATAAAAGACTTGTCTACGACTGTTTTATTCGCATCCTCTTTTTTGGTTGTGTTGTTTTGACAACCCGTTGCCAGAAAAACGAAAACAACGGCCACAATTAATAAAATCTTTTTCATTCTTTGTTTTATTTAAATGTTTAAACAAAAATACTTTTCGTATTTATCATGCAAAATTAATGAAAATTTACATGAAGATATGTTGTTTAAAAGGCAAAACGAAAAGTAAATCAATTTATTACATATTGATCACCTCTGATTAAAGTTGTTTTGACTATTTTTGGCCAACAAACAGAGTTTTTATATGAAGCGATTATTAATAGCAACAGGAGGAGGAGATTGTCCCGGGCTGAATGCAGTGATCAGAGCAATAGTACACCGGGCATCGCAGGAAGGCGACTGGGAAGTACTGGGAAGTATCCAGGCATTTAACGGGATATTATGGGAACCCACGGAAGTTGTTGTTTTGGACAATAAAAAAGTAGCCGGAATTCATTTTCAGGGAGGTACGATCATAGAAACAACCAATAAAGGAGGCCCCTTTTCATGGCCGGTGAAAAATAAGGACGGGTCATGGACAACCGTTGACCGCTCGGATGATATGATCAGAAAACTGCAGTATCTGAATATTGATGCGGTTATTAACATTGGTGGTGACGGGTCACAGACAATTTCGCAGAAATTGTATGAAAAAGGGCTCAATATTATCGGAGTGCCGAAAACAATTGATAACGACCTGTCTTCCACGGATTCCACTTTTGGGTTTCAGACGGCTGTGGAAATTGCTACCGAAGCGGTGGATAAACTGGTAACGACAGCTGCCAGTCACAACAGGGTGTTCGTGCTTGAAGTGATGGGTAGGTATGCCGGATGGATTGCGCTGAATGCCGCTGTGGCAGGGGGGGCGGAGGTTTGTCTGATCCCTGAATTTCCTTACGATATTAATAAAGTTAAAGAAGCACTGGAAAAGAGGTTTCATTACGACAGAGGTTTTGCCGTTGTGGTGGTTTCGGAAGGTGCCCACAGACAGGGTGGTGAGATGGTTTTCCAGGAGAACACGGAAGTGGGGTATAAAAACAAACGTCTTGGCGGAATCGCTCAGCAACTGATCAAAGAGCTACAGGAAGCCGGTTTTGAGCATGATATGCGCGAAACCGTATTAGGCCATTTACAGCGGGGAGGTATCCCTATTGCTTATGACCGGGTGCTTTCGGCACAGTTTGGTGTAAAAGCTTTCGAGATGGTGCTGAATAACGATTTCGGTAAGATGGTGGCTTATCGTCATCCGGAGTTTATTGCCGTGCCCTTGAAGGAAGCAATTGCCAAACCCAATCTGGTAACCATAGACACAGCTCTTGTTAAAACAGCTCAGGGACTGGGGATGTCTTTAGGTATTTAGCATAATATTTTTTAATCAATTAAATAACCAATTAACAAATTAAATCTTTTTAACTATGGAAACAGCACAGGAAACAATTCAATGGCTTGCCAATCTGGCAACCGCTTACGGACTTAAACTTATCGGGGCACTTATTGTCCTTATCATCGGTTTATGGGTGATAAAATTAATTTTGAAAGGCATTCGAAAGGCCATGGAAAAGAAAGACATGGACGATTCTTTGAAACCGTTCCTGCTGAGTATAATAGGTGTCATACTGAAACTGATGCTGGCCATTAGTGTCTTATCTATGCTGGGCATACAGATGACTTCGTTCATTGCTATTTTGGGTGCTGCCGGCCTGGCCGTTGGTATGGCTTTGTCGGGTACCTTACAAAATTTTGCCGGTGGCGTGATAATCCTTATTTTCAAACCCTTTAAAGTCGGTGATTTTATCGAAGCTCAGGGATATATGGGTGTCGTGAAAGAAATCCATATTTTTGTTACCACCATCCTTACGGTGGATAACAGAACTGTAATCATTCCTAATGGCGGATTGTCCACAGGTTCATTAATCAATTACAGTGCTGAACCGATCCGCCGTGTCGACTGGAGTTTTGGTATTGCTTACGGTGATGATTATGACAAAGCCAAAGAGATGATTATGGGCATGATTAAAGAAGACAAAAGAATTCTGGCTGACCCGGAACCTTTTGTGGCTTTGGGAGAACTGGCCGATAGTTCGGTGAATATTACTACCCGTGCCTGGGTGAATGCTGCCGATTACTGGGATGTGTTTTTCGATATGAACGAGAAATTCTACAAAGAAGCTGATAAACACGGATTGAGTATTCCGTTCCCGCAGATGGATATTCATCTTGATAAAGCTTAAAATAAATTGGCCGTGAAAAAGTTATTAGCTGTCCTTTTATTGTTGGTTGCCGGCTTGCAGGAAATGCAAAGCCAGGTTAAGTTTTATGCAACTGGCGGTCCGGAAGTTATCTTTTCACTGGCCGGAATAGAACACAACGGACAAACCGGGGGAAACGTCCTCCGGTTTGCCCCGTTTTTTAACGTTCAGGCATATGGTAACGTTGATTTCGGCAGTCATTTCGGGGTAGTCTTTGGCGGAGCCATCCGTAATGTTGGATTTATATATGAATATACTGACCCGGGTGACGGCTTATTTACAAATGTTAAAAAGAAATACAGGAATTACGATTTCGGCCTTCCGGTTGGTTTTAAGATAGGCATGATGAATAAATGGTTGTTATATGGAGGCTATGAAATTGAATTTCCTTTTCACTATAAAGAAAAGACCTTTATTGATGGTGCCAAAACTGACTATAAAGTATCCGACTGGTTTTCATCAAGGACACCATCGTATTATCATTCAATATTTGTCGGGGTTCAGTTGCCTTACGGTTTTAACCTGAAATTTAAATATTATTTCTCCGAATTTTTCAATCAGAATTATTTTGACGGAGCTACAAATACTTACCCTTACAAAGGTCTGAAGGCTAATGTCTGGTATTTTTCCCTTAATTTTTCCATCTTCCGTAATAAGTGGCAGATTTATCAGGAAGCATATGAAAAGAAACAAAAAAAAGTAAGGGAAGCTGTTTATTAGCAGGTTGGAACTCTTTTGAATTTATTTTTGGCAGGCTAATTGTATAAATACGGGTTTGTCAAGTATCAAATAATTTATAAATAAGCATAATGAAAAGATTTTTTTTACTCGCTATTACGGTATTGTGGGCTGTGTTTCCTACATACGCTGATGATGAAATCGGTCTGAAATGGCCTAAGGAAATTGAAAAAAATGGTACGGTAGTAGTACTTTACCAGCCGCAACTGGAATCATTAAAAGGAAATATTTTAGAAGGCAGAATGGCACTGTCCGTAACGCCGAAAGATGAAGAAATTGTTTTCGGCGCTCTGTGGTTTAAAGCCACTATTTCAGCCGATTATGATGAAAGAACGGCTATTTTGCAGAAGCTGGAGATCACTAAGATCCACTTTCCGGATTTTGACGATACGGCGAGAATTGAGAGATTCTCCAGACTGCTTGAAGACGAAATAGAGTCATGGGATATGGTCATGTCACTCGACAGAATCCTGGCCGGCCTGGAAGATAAGGTGACACTGGATGAGTTATCGGCGAAGCTGAATAATGATCCGCCTGATATTTATTTCCGTACAGAGCCATCTGTTTTAATCACCATTGACGGGGAACCTATCATCAATGAGATTCAGGGACATAATTTTAAATATGTAGTCAATACACCTTTCTTTATTGTTGAAAAAGGGAATAAATATTACATCAAAGGAGGTAAATTCTGGTATGTTTCAAATAATGTTACTTCAGGTTATACCGAAACAACAAAAGTTCCTTCCGATCTGGAAAAATTCGCCAAAGAAAACCTGCCGGACAATGAACTGGACTCTATTTCAGAAAGCATGACGGAAGCTCCGGAACTTATTGTGGTGACCAAACCTTCAGAACTAATCTCTACTGACGGAGAGCCTGAATATGCTTCTATTGACGGAACAAAATTATTGTATGTATCCAACACGGATGAAGATATTATCAGGGAAATTGATTCGCAGGAGTTATATGTACTGCTGGCCGGCAGATGGTATAAATCGTCATCGCTGAAAGACGGGAGCTGGATATTTGTTGAACCCAAAGATCTGCCTGAAGATTTCTCAAAGATTCCCGATGACTCCGATATGGCCGAGGTGAGGGCAAGTGTTCCCGGAACTCCTGAAGCGCAGGATGCTTTGCTGGAACAGGCGATACCGACAACGGCAACAGTTGACAGGAAAACAACCAAAATTGAAGTTAAATGGGATGGAGACCCGAAGTTTGAAAAAATTAAGGACACTGAAGTTTCCGTAGCCAAAAACAGTGATAAAACGGTTTTACTCATTGATAATAAATATTATTGTGTGGATGATGGTATCTGGTTCGTTGCAGATAAACCTGAAGGCCCCTGGGCTGTCAGTGATGTGCGCCCTGATGAGGTGGATAAAATACCGCCAGAGTCGGAAGCTTATAATGTTAAATACGTTTATATTTATGATGCTACACCGGATGTCGTTTATGTCGGTTACCTGCCGGGATATACATGGTCGTTTCCTTACGGAGGCTGTGTGGTTTACGGAACCGGTTACTGGTATCGCCCGTGGTATCATCACTATTATTATCCGAGGCCTGTGACCTGGGGATTTGGTGTTCACTGGAACCCATATACTGGTTGGGGCTTTTCTTTCGGCATCAGTTTCGGCTGGGTTGGCTGGCGTTTCCATCCATATCGTGGATGGTGGGGCCCCCGCGGATTCTATCCTGGATACCGGCATGGCTATTACCACGGATATCGTCGCGGCTACTATCATGGTTACCGCCATGGGGCTGCCAGGGGATATGCCAGAGGATATAACCGGGCAACAAGAAATGCCTATAATAATGTTTACCGAAAGAGGGCGGGTACTGGTGTAAAAGTGAACAGAACGCCCCGTTCCGGATCAACAACACGAAATTTAAACAGGAAAGCCCGGCCTTCAACACGTCCCAATAATGTTTATACCGACAGAAAGGGGAATGTTTATCAACGCGATAGGAGTGGAAACTGGCAACAGCGGAATAACAAGGCTACGCGCCCTTCCACGCAACCGAAACAGCGTCCGGCCCAGCAGCCGAACAGGCAACCGCGTACTGCACCATCAAATTCGCAACGGCAAAGAATTTCCACGCAACAGCGTCAGCAGCTGAACCGTGCATATCAGAACCGTAGCAGGGGGAATGCAAGTTATAACAGAGCACGTTCATACGGAGGCGGCCGTTCTTATGGCGGAGGTCGTTCGTATAGAGGTGGAGGTGGTGGTATGAGAAGAAGATAACCTTTATCTCAGGCCTTTAACTTTAGGAATACCGGCCACGAAATCTTTCAGGTAGAAAGGTTCGAAGTAGGCTGTGTCTTCAAATGCTTTATTCAGGAACTTTTGCTCTGCCAGAGGTGCTAAAAAAGCGGCAGACGGATGGAATTCATTATTAAAAAATGCTTTCTTCTGATGACTTAAAACGTCTTTGCACTTAGGAGCTCCGTCGCCTGCAAAAAGAATCTGATGGTCTTTCAGGAGGTCTTCGAATGAATGTTCATCTACAATGACCGCTTCCGTAGCTTTTATCTCATTTAGTTCAGTGTCGAATACGGCTGCATAAACTTCCATGCGCCGTGCATCAATCATAGGGCAAACCAGAAAGCTGTCGTCACCGGTCAGCTTTATCATACCGGCAGCCATAGCATGTAATGTGTTGACGGCAATTAACGGTTTGTCCAGCGCATAGCAGAACCCTTTGGCCGTGGAAACGCCAATACGCAGTCCCGTATATGAACCGGGGCCCTTGCTTACGGCAACAGCGTCAAGGTCATTGAAACCAATCCCGGCTTCTTTAATAACTTCTTCCGAGAAAATGGTAACTAACTCGGCATGACTGTTGGCCACATGCGACTCACGGATCGCTTTAACCTCTCCGTCAACGGCCAGTGTTACCGAACAGACTTTTGTAGCCGTTTCTATGTTTAAAATGACAGCCAATGTTTCAGATGTTTACAGTAATTAATCCTTGCTTTTGAACAACTCTTCTTTTTTCACCTCTTCCACGTCATCACCGTTCTTTAATGTTTTGGAAACGGCTCGGTAAGGTGCGGTAATCACTTTATCTCCTTCTTTTAATCCTTCTGTGATCTCTATGTAAGTATTATCCTGAATGCCTGTTTTTACTTCGGTAAGTCGTGCAATACCGTTGTCGTATTTAAAGACATATTCATGGATTTCTTCATCGCCGGTCGTGATTTTATCTTTCTCTTTTCCTTTTGCCTCTTCCCGTTTTTCGCGGTCTGATTTAACTCTTCCGGTTGTGTCTGCCCTTGTCGTTACGGCCTGTATTGGAACTGTCAGCACATTAAAGGCGGTTTTAGTTTGGATTTCCACCGTGGCCGACATACCGGGCCTGAATGGTGACGGGATAGGATCGTTGGGCCTGATCAAATCTTTATACGAATCTTTCAGCATAGTAATCTTTACGTCAAAATTGGTCACCTGGTCGGCACTGACACCTGTAGTATTGGCCGAAGTGGCAATTTCTGTGACAATGCCTTTGAATTTATGATCTAAATAAGCATCAACTTCAATGAGCGCTGTGTCATTCAGGGAAACCCGTACAATGTCATTTTCATTGACTTCAACGTTAACTTCCAGTACATCGAGATTGGCGATGCGCATGATCTCCGTTCCTGCCGAGAACTGGGAAGCCCCTGTAACGCGTTCTCCTACTTCAACACTAAGCTTGGAAACGGTTCCGTCGTTTGGGGCGTAGATACTTGTACGATTAAGGTTTTCTTTGGCTTCTCTCAGCGAGGCCCTGGCGCTGCTCACCTGGAACTGGCTGGATTTGTAACTTTCCTGAGCAGCCTCCACGTCAGCTTTGGCCACTTCATAAACTGATTTGGCAGCATCAAAATCAGCATCAGAAATCACACCTTTTTCCCATAGCGTTTTACTGCGGTTAAAATCCAGCTCAGCTTTGACAAATTGTGATTTACTCTGTGCCAGCCTTGCTTTGGCATTGGCTTCGTTGGCCTGAGCTGTTTTTAATGATGCTTCAATCTTCTGGTAAGTGGAGATGTAAATTTCAGGATCAATCTTAGCCAGTTGATCTCCTTTGTGTACAAAATCTCCTTCTTTAACAAACAATTCCACTACTTCTCCGGAAATATACGGACTGATCTTGACATCCTTGGCCGGTTGTATTTTTCCGTTAGCAGCCACCGTTTCGACGATAGCACGCTTTTCGGCAGTTTCTGTAGCTACTTTAACAGCTTTGGAACTTTTACTTTTATTGACAGCCAGAATAATGAGAACAATGAGTATAACGGCTGCCGCGATGTATAGCCAGATCTTTTTATTTTTAATTTTTGTCATGTCAACGATAGTTGGTAATTTATAGAGAGATAAAAATACTTTTAATTAAGATACTTATCATAATTCTGCCCGGTTTATTCCTGAACTTGTGCAATGTCCTTTAAAGTAAGTTTCCTGCCCAGGTAAAAATCCAGGATTTTTGTTTTAAAAATAAAATCATATTTGGCTGAAGCGAGGTCTGATTCAGCATTGCTTAATTGTATCTTTGAAACATTAAAGTCTGTGGAGTTGACCATACCCACATTAAACTTTTCCCGGGTATAGTTGAAAGATTCTTTGTAAGATTCCAAAGCTTTTTTCCGGGCAACATAAGTTTGGTAAGCTGCCAGGGCATCTGCATAGGCTGATTCGATGTTCTTGCGTAATTTATTCTTCTCCAATTCCAAATTTAACTCCATGGTCTCTTTATATATTTTCGACTTCCTTACATTTGTAGATGCCTGAAAACCATTAAATATAGGGATGGATATTCCGAATAATAAAGTACCGTTCCTGTTGTCAAGCCATTGCTGGTCAAAACTTTTCATAGGATTTGTTTCTGAAATCGGCTGGTAAGGATTAATCCCGATCTGGTCGGAATAATTGGTGCCATATGTTCCGGTAGCATAGATGCGCGGGCTTTTAAAACCCCGGGAAATGGCAATGGCCCTTTCGGCACTTTTTACACGGTACTCAGCACTTTTAATTTCAGGCATCAAAGTTAATGACTTGTCGTAAATAATCTGAGGCGGAAGCAATTCGGGTTTGCCTGTGATTTCAAGTTTCGGTTTATCAATGTCAAATTTTTCGCTGGCTTCGAGATCAAGTAACTGCATTAGATCCAGATACGCAAGCATTAATTTATTTTTGGCACTCACCAGTTTGGCTTCTTCATTGGCTCCTTGTGCCTGAATGTCATAAAGATTCCCGCGGGCAACCGTACCTGATTCAACTTGTTTTTTAGTGCGTTCAATTTGTTCCTGTGTGATATCTACTTGTCTTTGTGCGTTGTTGACCAGTTCCATGTTAAAAAGAATGAGCAGGTAACTGGCAGCAATATTAAGCGAGATATCATTCTTAATTTTATCGGAATCGTACTTTTTTGCCAAATAATCCAGTTGCTTTTTTCTGACATCATTCACCTGGGTCAGGCCCTCAAACAATGTTAAGTTGGAATTGGCAGTAATAAAATTCTGCTGCGTATTTTCATTGATAAAAATTCCCTGTGCATTGTCATAGGAGCGTCCCCAGCCGAAATTGTGGCTGAAACTACCGTTTAGAGAGGGTAGCATGTTTAATTTGCTCTGATGCAGGTCTTCGTTACTTGAGGCAACGTCAAGTTCACTTTGTTTGATTTGCAGATTATGTTCAAAAGCATAATTAATACATTTTTCCAATGACCATAGTTCCTGAGCTGCAACACTTACACTGAATAGCACCATGACCAGAAGTGCCGGAAGAATTACAGATTTCTTGTCCATAAAAGTTGTGAGTTTTAGGTATGTTAATTAATAACATGCAATAAAGGCATAAATATAATCATTACTATGATAATGCACCATTTACAGGATGTTAAAAAAGAATAAAATCAACATATGAAGTATTTTTATCGGCATCTCAGGAATACGGGGGTCATAAAACCCAGATGACTGAACAATACGAAAATAGAATCCGATAAATGTATGTTCTGTTAATTCCTGTATGGCTTTATTCATTAATTTTATCATTTAAAATATTTATTATGAAAAGGATCTGCCTACCGGTTATTTTCCTGTTGTTGATGTTCCAATTAGCGGGGTTGCAAGCGCAAAACAACAACATTGGAGATACTATTCACGTGCTTCATTACAGCATACATCTGAATGAGATCAATACAGAAGAACAGACGATCACTGCTTACACGGAAATCAGATTGGTTCCGCTCATAGAAGATCTGGCCTATATTCCGCTCGAATTAAAAGACCTGACCGTTGATTCTGTGTTCGTTGACGGTACGGAATTGAATTTTACATATACGGATGGCATTATCCGGATACCGCTGACGACAAAAGCCGACACAATGCTCGTAGGTGTCTATTATCACGGTCAGCCATTCCATGAAGATTGGGGGGGATTTCATTTTAGCAGTGATTATGCGTTCAACCTCGGTGTGGGTTTCGTTTCCATCCCTCATAATCTGGGAAAGGCATGGTTTCCCTGTGTTGACGATTTTACAGACAGGGCACTGTACGATCTGTACATAACCCTTGAAAACGGAAAAACAGGTATTGGCGGGGGATTATTGACGGAGATCATGGATAACGGTGATGGAACAAATACGTGGCACTGGCAATTATCACACCCGATACCGACTTATTTGGAGTCGGCAGCAACGGGCAATTATGTACTTTATGAGGATACTTTTAATGGGACGGAAGGTGAAATCCCTATCAACATTTATGTGCGTCCTTCAGACACGGCCAAGGTAGCCGGATCTTTTGTAAATCTGCACGAAATTCTGAGCTTTTTTGAAGAGTTGTTCGGCCCTTATCCTTTTGAAAGAGTTGGATATGTATCAACTGCCAAAGGGGCTATGGAACATGCAACAAACATTGCTTATCCGCACTTTGCCATTAACGGGAATACTACTTACGAATCATTATATACACATGAATTATCCCACATGTGGTTTGGTGATAAAGTAACCTGTTCCACAGCGGAGGATATGTGGCTCAATGAAGGCTGGGCTACTTTCTGCGAGCTGTATTACCGGACAGCACTCTATTCCGAAGAGCTATTTATCAACATGATGCGTGACAAGCATTACGACGTGCTGCGTTATGCTCATGTGCATGACGGCGGGTTCTGGCCTCTGAACAATATCCCACAGAATGTTACCTACGGAGCGACGGCCTATGATAAAGGAGCTACTGTGGTCAATACACTGCGAAATTACCTGGGAGATTCCCTTTTCTCGGAAGCCATGACCGCTTACCTGAATAATTTTGCTTACCAGTCGGTCTCTTCATACGATATGCGTGATTTCCTCACTTCATATACAGGTATCAATATGGACGGCTTTTTTGAGAATTGGGTTTTTACACCCGGAACACCCCATTATTGCCTTGATTCGGTTTTGGTAACAGAAGGAGATGCAAGTTTCATGGTGGATGTATTTCCGCGGCAAAAAAGATTTGGCTATGATTTTACAGGAGATGATAATATTATTGAAATTGCCTATGTGAAGAGTAATTTTGATTTTGTTACGGATACCATTCATTTCTCAGGAGCAACAGGTCACTCGGTCAAATACATCGATTTTGAACCTTTGACCGTTTTGCTTGATCCATACGAAACCGTTGAAGATGCCACTATTGATAATTACCGGTTTTTTGTTCAGCCGCGGGATTATTCATTTCCTAAAACGGTGTTCAAAATTATGATTGATCAGTTATCGGATTCCGCACTTATTCAGGTGACGCATAACCTGGCGGCTCCCGATTCATTAAAAACACCGGTGGAAGGTCTCAGAATATCACCTAACCGTTACTGGCGGGTTGACGGTGTGTTGCCGGATGATTTTCATGCACAGGGAAGATTTTATTTCGACGCTGTTTCAGGGCTTGACGATTCACTGATTGTCAGTGAAAATGATTCTTTAGTAATCCTGTTCCGGGCCCATTCCCGCGATGACTGGCAGTATGTTCCGCAGATGAGGGCAGGGAACTGGAACATTGGGTATGTTTTTGTGGAAGACCTTCAACTGGGAGAATATGCACCTGCAGTTTATGATAAAACTATTGTCGGAACACCGGAATCTCCTGAAACAGGAAAAGTAAGATTTTACCCCAATCCGGCAAAAAAAAAATTAAACGTTGAGTTTCCGCAAAGTGGTAATTATACGGTTCGCTTTTATGATGATTCCGGTAGATTACTGAAAACACTGATTGTTAACGGAGAACAGGGATCGTGGCAGTGGGATTCGTCGGACATAACTCCCGGGGTAATTATTGCTGATGTCCTGCAGAACGGCCGGAAGATAGCTACAGGAAAAATAACCATAATCAGGTAACGACAATGCAAATGCCGGCATACATTCAACCGCTGGAAGCCGAATTTATAAAGCACGCCGATCCGGAGAATGCCATTCCCATGAGCAGGTATATGAAGAACAGGTTTGATTTTTTCGGCATTAATTCTCCATTACGCAAAGATATATTCAACCGGCATAAACAGAAATACGGCCTGATACCTGAAGGTGAAGAAAAAGAAATAGTTACATGGTGTTGGGCGGCTCCGCAACGTGAGTACCAGTATTTTGCCATGGATTTCCTGGCCAGGAAGAAAAACAAAGCAGACAAAAAGATCATCGGCCTGTACGAATATATGATCACGCATAAGTCGTGGTGGGATACAGTGGACCTGATTGCTTCGCATCTGGTGGGTGCTTATTTCAAAAGGTTCCCTGAAAGTATTCCGGAAATTACCGGCCGCTGGATGAATTCCGGCAATATGTGGTTGCAGCGTACGTGCCTGTTGTTTCAACTAAAATATAAAGAGGATACGGATACAAAACTTTTATCATCATTTATCGGCAAACTGGCTTCTTCGGAGGAATTTTTTATCAGGAAAGCCATTGGCTGGGCCTTGCGGGAATACTCAAAAACTAACCCCGATTTCGTAATTGGTTTTGTCCGGGATAACAAAATATCCGGACTTAGCGAACGGGAAGCTCTGAAGTGGTTAAAAAATAAAGGAGAATGAAAATAATGTTCACATCGTAATTTGAAATCCCCACCCGTTTTTGGTTTATTCAAGGGAATAAAATCAAAATAATTTTTAACATTTACCTAAACGGTAATTCCATAAATTTGCCGCCTTGATGAAGCACGTGAATAGGAAACAAAACAAATTTATTTTAATACTTCTGGTTTTGCCTGTCATATTTTGGCTGGCAGGCTGCTCTGGTTGTTCGGACACCAAAGATGCTGAACAACCGGAAGACTTCCCAAAGGTAAAAGTAGAGGTTATTAAAGATGCCGATAGTGCTGTTATCGCTGAAAAAGCACGTGAGATAGACAAAAAGTTTCAGCGATTGGTACGGTTAACCGGTTTTAACGGAACTGTACTTTATACTGAAAAGGGGAGGATTATCCTGAAAAAAGCTTACGGATACAGGAATGTGCGAAGAAAAAAAGATTCGTTAAAAACATCCGATGTTTTCCAGCTGGCTTCTGTTTCCAAAATGTTCACAGCCATGGCCATTATGATTTTAAAAAATGATGGCAGGCTGGATTATGAGGACAGCATTCAAATGTATTTGCCGGAGTTTCCTTACCATGGTGTGACCATCCGTATGCTCATGACGCACCGCTCCGGTTTGCCCAGGTATATGAGTATTGCCCAGAATCACTGGGAGAATAAAAAAATACCATTGACAAACGATGATATGGTAGATCTGTTTGTAACCTGGCACCCCGACCGATATTTCAAGCCTGATAACGGATTTCATTATTGCAATTCAAATTATGCGCTGCTGGCCAATATTGTTGAAAAAGCGTCAGGTATGCATTTCGAGGACTTTATGAAAGAACGGATATTCAAACCTTTGGGTATGGATAGTTCGTTTATTTACAATATGCGGGGCGACACGGCGGTACCTTTGTATGTGGAAAAAGGAGTGCCCGGTTATTATCATCGCGGGTGGCGCTGGCGCGAAATGACCAACGACTACCTGAATGGTGTGATGGGTGATAAAAATGTGTACACTTCGGTGGACGATTTTTATAAATATGATCAGGCGCTGGACAATTTTACCCTATTACCTGACAGTGTGCTGCGGGAAGCGTTCAAACCGGGAAGTCCGAAGTATTGGCGTCGCAGGAACAACTATGGTTTTGGGTGGCGTATTAAAGACGGTATGGACAGCACCGTGTATCATTTCGGCTGGTGGAAAGGTTTCCGTTCTTTCTATATCCGCGATATGAAACACCATAAAACTCTGATTGTACTTACCAATAAGGATAAAGGGCCGGGCTCAGCTAATTTCTGGGATATCATTAAAGCTGACACATTGCCGCTTGGGATTAACACGCAACTTGATTTCCGGAAAAAAGTATCAAAATAATCACTATTTTTAGCTTTCCTAATAAAGGTTAGTCAACAACGTAAATAGTTAAATATTTTATTATGAGAAAGCTTGTCTTTTTATTTTTAGCATTGATTTTAATAAGTACCACTAGTTATGGCCAGAAATCCGCATTTTATTATGTCAGCCCTGCCGACGGAGCCAGATTTATTAATCCTGAACAGGTGATTTTGCTGAAAGCCTATTCGGATATCACATCGGTAGACAGGTCGTTAATTGAATTAAGAAACAACGAGGAGATTGTTCCCCTGCATATTAAAACAGAAGGCAACTTACTTTTCATTGACCCGGTGGGAAACCTGAACAGAAATGCACGGTATGAGCTGGTGATGAAAGAAGGTGCCGTTAGATTTTCCGGTCAGAAATCGGAAATATTGAAGCGGGTTTTCTTTACGGAAAAACAGGATAATACAGCTTTGCTGGCCGATTTTTATCAAAGGGATATGCAACTTAAAGAAAAACAGGCTTTTTCAAATCACCAAAAATCAACGGTAAAATATAAAGGGAGCGACAGAGAGGACAATTATCCGGCAAAGTTTCCGGTTCCGGAGGTAATTAACAGGAACAATCCGGACCCAAGGCCGATGTTGATCACGATTTCGCCCTTTTTTACACACTCTTATAAGCCCTATGTGATGATTTTAGACACATATGGAACACCGCTTTATTTCAAACAGACTAACGCAATTGATCTAAAAGTGTTGCCAAACGGATTGTTAACCTACGGCTTTTGGGATATGTTTAATCCGATCGTAAATTATTATCTTATTCTGGATAACCAGTATGAGGCTGCAGATACAATTAGAATGGGGAATGGATATCTGATAGATGCACATGATATTCTGCTTCTGGATAATGGTCATTATCTGACTATGGCTTATGATCCGCAGGTTATTGATATGAGTGAGATTGTACCGGGCGGACAACCGGATGCAGTTGTAACCGGTGCGATTCTGCAGGAAGTAGATAATGAACAAAATGTTTACTGGGAATGGCGGAGCTGGGATCATTTTGAAATTACGGATGCCACGGATGATATTGATCTGACAGCTCCGAATATTGATTATGTACATGCCAATGCTTTCGAGTTCGACCATGATGGCAACTTGCTCCTGTCTTCGCGGCATATGGATGAAATTACAAAAATTAATTATGAAACCGGTGATATCGTCTGGAGGATGGGGTTACATGCTAAAAATAATCAGTTTGCTTTTAGTGACACGGTTGGATGGTCACATCAACATGACATCAGGGTACTCCCTGATGGAAACATGACGGTTTATGATAATGGTAATCTACATAAACCTTATCCATTTACACAAGCTCTTGAATATGAAGTAGATCAGGAAAATCTGACAGCGAATAAAATCTGGGATTATCAACAGGATACAGTGGTTTTTTCTATGGCTACCGGAAGTAACCGAAGAATTACAGAAGACAAAGTATTGATCGGATGGGGGCTTGGCGCCTGGCCGTTGTTAGCAAGCGAAGTAAACCTTAATGGCGAGAAATATTTTGATATGTTAGGGCCTGATAGTGTATTGGTATACAGGGCATTGAAGCAGGAGTGGGATCAGAATGTGTTTACGTTCAATAAAGACACACTCGATTTTGGTGAATACGACAATTATATTCCCGTATCCAGAACATTCAAAATTACCAATCAGACAGAAGACACGATAACAATCACAAGTTCGTTTAACCATTTGAATGATTTCTGGCTGGTGACACAGTTACCGCTGGTAATTCCTCCCGAAGGAGAAACTAATGTAATTGTGAATTTTCAACCGCAGGGAACAGGTGAATTTACCGATATATTAACATTGAATTATGATAATGCCGACACTACCGAGAGGATCGCAAGGCAGATTATTATGATGGGTCACACGCCAGACGGTATTGCTGAGTATCAAAATGATAAAATATTTATTTACCCCAACCCGGTAACAGACCACCTGAATATACACATTGACTTCAAAGGCGAAAAGGTGATCAATATTTATGATATGACGGGCAGGCAGGTTGCTGAACTGCAAACCCGCGATCAGGATATTCAGTTGTCAACCGAAAATATGACCTCCGGTGTTTACACGGGATTTGTCAGGTCTGATGAAGGGATGGCTGTTTTCAGATTTGTCAGAAAATAATTCCGGTGATTAAAAAATGTATTATGAAAAGAGGAGTGTTGTTTTTTTTGATGTTGAGCTGGATCCTGACAGCTGCAGGTCAGTATAATAACTTGTCCGGCAGGGAAAATCATCTACCTGACGATTTTCCGGTTCCGGAAATTGTTTACAGTGACAATCCTGCACCCGGCTATTTTTTCCTGTCGCCTGCAGGATTGTGGGGATTTTTCCCCGATGCCACACCATATCTGGTCATCATGGATAATTACGGTACTCCTGTCTATTTCTCCGAACAATCTTCTGCGGCTTTTGATTTTAAAATCCAGAAAGACGGGTCGATCACCTACGCGTATGGTACACGAGGGCACTGGCATCATGTGTTGAACGACAAGCTTGAGTTTGTCAAAGATCTGAAAGTTAATGGTTTTCCTAATGATTTTCACGATCTTGTAGTATTGGATGATAGCCATTACTTAATGCTGGCCAACGAATACCGGATTGTGGATATGGACACGGTAGTGGAAGGTGGTCACGAAGGAGTAACTGTGCTTGGCGGGGTTATTCAGATACAGGATAGCGAGGATAATGTACTTTTTCACTGGAGTACGTTTGATCATTTCCTGATAACGGATGCCGCCGATAATGTGGATCTGACGGATTCCAACAGCGTCGATTATGTGCACATTAACTCGATTGACATGGATTCGGATTCGACCATTATAATGTCATCAAAAAATTTGAATGAGGTAACAAAAATACGGGTGTCGGATGGTGAAATAGTCTGGAGAATGGGTGGCGAAAATAATATGTTTACGTTTAGTAACGACACTGCTGTTTTTTCGGCACAGCACGATTTCCGGAGGCTGGACGATGGAACATATACGCTTTTTGACAATAACTGGTTTTTTGAAGAAGAGGGTTCACGAGCTTCTTTTTTCGACCTGGATGAAGAAAACTATTATGCTGACCTGGTAAAACAATTCAAAAGTTATCCCGATCCGATTGAAAGCAGGATTATGGGGAATGTACAATCTTTGCCGGATGGACACTGGGTTGTTGGCTGGGGTTCGGGCGATCCGAATTTTACGGAGTTCAACGCCGACGGAACAAAAGCCATCGAAGTGAGATATGACGCGGTAAGTTACAGGGCTTTTAAATTCGACTGGAAGCCTACGGCATTTATATTTAACATGGATACTGCCGATTTCGGAGGAGTTGGCCTGACACAGCCGGTTACCAAAAGAGTGGTGCTGACAAATAACCTTCAGGAAGATATTGAAATTAATTACATTCACAGAAACGGAACTTTTTTTGACATTAGTGATGAGTTGCCGGTTCAAATAGCGGCAGGTGCCGAAGCAACTTTCCATATCCGTTTCACCCCTGACGGTAACGAAGGAACATTTGAGGATTTGTTGACCTTTTGCTGGGACACGGAACAGGATGAATTAAGTAAAAGAGTGGCTGCGCAAATTCCGGTGCGGGCAGAAGCTTCGGTAAACGGAGGAATTGAAAATGAATTAGCCGGGAAAGTCAAAGTGTATCCTAACCCGTTTAAAGGAAAAATTATAGTTGAAGTCAAACCGGAATGGCAGGATATGGAGATCTTTATCAACCTGACCAATGCCGTGGGGCAGGTAGTTTATAAAAACAGTTTTAAAGGTCAATCTGCTGAAATCTCAACCGCCGGACTTCCGGAAGGTTTTTATCAGTTACAATTAAGTTCGGCCAATGGCCGGATGGTCAGAAAACTGGTTAAATATTAAGCCGGAGCTACCAGTTTAAATCCCACGCCGTGAACGTTGATCAGCTCAACTGACGGATCGTCTTTGATGTATTTCCTGAGTTTGGTAATGTACACATCCATGGACCGTGCATTAAAATAGCTGTCGTCATACCAGATTTTATTGAGCGCTACCGACCGGTCGAGTACATCGTTTTTATGTTCACATAATAGTTTAAGAAGTTCCGCTTCTTTGGATGTCAGTTTCTGTTGATTTTTACCTAAAATGAGCATTTGACGGTTATAGTCAAATGTGTATTTCCCAAATGTGTACTTCCTGTTATCAGGTTTATCATTATTTTCTTCTGCTCGCCGGATAATTGCTCTGATACGCATCAACAACTCTTCCATGCTGAAAGGTTTGGTCAGATAATCATCGGCGCCAACCTCGAAACCATGAATTTTATCTTCCTGCATTGATTTGGCTGTTAAAAACAGGAACGGAACATGCTTGTCTAATTTCCGAATCTCTTTGGCCAGAGTGAATCCATCCATAACGGGCATCATGATGTCCAGAATACAGAAGTCGAATTCGTTTCGCTTGAAACTTTCCAGCGCTTCCTTGCCGTCAACAGCCAGGGTAATCTGAAAACCTTTCACTTCGAGATACGTTTTCAAAACATTTCCCAAATTCTTATCGTCTTCGGCCAGTAAAATGTTTAATTTTTTCTTCATAGTTTTTATGTTAATGGTAGCCGGATAGTAAATGTTGACCCTTTACCTAATTCGGAGTCAACAAAGATACTTCCTTTATGCAGTTCAACAATTGATTTTACATAACTGAGTCCCAAACCGAAACCTTTGAAATCATGAACGTCACCGCTTGGAACCCGGTATAATTTTTCAAATATTTTTTTCTGATTGGCTTGGCTGATACCCACTCCGTTATCCTTTACCCTGATGAGTATGTAATTGTCTTTGTTAATTGTATTGACAACAATGTAGGGAGCATGTATCGTATATTTCAATGCATTATCCAGCAGGTTCAGAAAAACATTGGTCAAATGTACAACATCCGCTTTAACATAGATGCTTTCTGCATTAAGTTGTAATTCTATATGGCCCTCTCTTTTGTTGGCGACCATCTCTTTGCTGGTCACGGCATTAGTTATCAGTTCATGAACATCTACCAGTGTTTTCTTCAGTTTTAACTGCCCTTTGTCAAGAATGGCAGTTTGCAGGATTTGTTCAGCCATTGATTTCAGCCGTGTGTTTTCTTCGTTGATAACGTTGATATAATTGTTATAAATATCAGGCGATTTTTTAAGGTCTTCATCTTTCAGGGCTTCACAAGCCAAAGCAATGGTAGATATCGGCGTTTTAAACTCATGAGTCATATTGTTGATGAAATCATTTTTCATCACCGACAGCTTCTTTTGCCTGTTAATAATGTGAATACTGAATAGAAACGAAAGGATGATGACAATGAACAGGAAAATGGAAGTGATCAGCAATTTCCATAACTGCCTGACTACGAAACTTCTTTCGTTGGGAAAATAGAGTAACAGTTTATTTGGCGGTGCAAACAGGGAAGTCATGGGCGCCAGGTTATACACGTAACTTTCTTTCAGTAGATGTTCGGGGTAACTGCCCGTCCGTTGAACAAGCATCGTATTCGTGGCAGGACTGTAAATGCCGAATTCGTGCTGCGTATTGATATTATGTTTTTTAAGCTGTCTGGTAATAATGGAGTCGATCAGATCTTTATGGGTTACAAAAAAACTACCCGGTTTTTTATCTCTTGGGTTCAGTGATAAGTGTACCGATGCCCTGTTCATCAGGCTGTTGGTTTTTTTAAGGATATAATCAATTTCCGAAAGTGTGTTGGTTTTGTTCATACCTTCTGACAGGATGAGGTTGAGCGAATCATAGATTTCAAAAATTCCCTGATTGCTTTTATAAAACCGGCTTTGTTTTTTCAGGCGATATTCCAGCCGGGCTTTATCAATTTCATAAACAACGCTCGACATAGCCTGATCCAGATCTCTCAGAAAAACTGCCTGTTTCACCTTTACGGCATCTCTGATCCAATATACCTGAATGATCATCAGGCCGATAGTGGCCAGGGTGACCAAAGTAATAATCAGAAATGTGGACCATTTATTCACACAACAAATTTAACGCTTCAATTAATTGATTTACAGCTTTTAACTTTTATTAACACTTGTTAATCTTAGTTAACATTTAGCGAGAGGGGAATGCTATATTTTTGTCTCAGAATTTGAATGATACTAATAACATCATAAAAGGTTTGCTCCCCGCAAACCGAACAAATTCTGCTTTATTTCATAATTGTTGGTTTTTGGTTAAAACGGCTCTGAAAAAGAGCCGTTTTTTTATTTATCACAACAAACACCACCCATATTTGTTTTAATTTAGCAAAGCCAAATAAATTCATGATAAAACCGGAAACCATACAGCGCATTTTGGAGACTGCCCATATTGAGGAGGTCATTGGTGATTTTGTTACCCTGAAAAAACGGGGGACAAATTATCTGGGATTGTGCCCGTTTCATAACGAGAAAACACCTTCTTTCTCGGTTTCTCCTTCCAAAGGGATTTATAAATGTTTCGGCTGCGGAAAAGCCGGAAACGTGGTGGGTTTTATCATGGAACACGAACATTATTCCTACCCCGAAGCGTTAAAATTCCTGGCAAAAAAATATAATATTGAAATAGAAGAGGAGGAACTGACGCCTGAAATGCAGCAGGAACTGGATGAGCGGGAAAGTATGTTCACGGCAAATAGTTTTGTCTCTAAATATTTTCAACACAACCTTACTGAAACGGAAGAAGGAAAATCGGTGGCGCTCTCTTATCTGAAAGAACGTGACCTCAGGGATGCTACTATTGAGAAGTTTGAGCTGGGTTACGCTTTGGATAAATGGCAGGATTATTCGGAACATGCCATAAAGAACGGGTTTAAAAAGGAAATCCTTGCGAAAGTGGGCCTGAGCATTGAAAAAGAAGACCGGCTGATTGACAGGTTCAGGGGAAGAGTTATTTTTCCGATTCATAATCTGACCGGAAAAGTGATAGGTTTCGGCGGGAGGATTCTGTCATCAGAGAAGTCAACAGCCAAATATATCAACTCGCCCGAATCGGACATTTACAATAAAAGTAAAGTCCTGTACGGAATTTATTTTGCCCGTAACGAGATCGTCAAGAAGAATAATTGTTATCTGGTGGAAGGATATACCGATGTAATTTCGCTACATCAGGCAGGTATAGAAAATGTGGTGGCTTCTTCCGGAACATCGCTCACAGAAGATCAGATCAGGCTGATTAAACGGTTTACGCCTAACATCACCATTTTGTATGACGGTGACACGGCCGGCATCAAAGCTTCGTTCAGGGGAATTGATCTGATCCTGGAACAGGGAATGAATGTGAAGATTGTTTTGTTTCCTGACGGTGAGGATCCGGATTCATATGTCAGAAGCCACCGGACAAGTGAAGTTGAAGAGTTTATCACGGGTCAGGCTAAAGACTTTATCACTTTTAAAACAAATCTGCTGCTGGATGAAACACTGGGTGATCCTGCCAGAAAAGCCGAACTGATCAAAGAAATTGTGGAAAGCATTTCCAGGATACCCAATGGCATTAACCGTTCGGTTTATATCAAAGAGTGCAGCATCATGCTGGATGTGCCGGAGCAGACACTGATGAATGAGCTGAACAAACGGCTCAAACAGCGTTTCAAAAAACAAACTTCACCCGGATATGCGGAACCGCAGACTGAAGAAACCGAAGTGAAACAATCTTTGGAACAGCAGTTGGAAGTGGACCCGCTGGATCTGACGTCCAATGAAAGATTTCTGGTGGAGATTATCCTGAAATACGGCAACAGTACTATTACCTACGAAGAAGAAGGAGTAAAAAAGGAAATAACTTTAACGGATTACATCCTGGAAGACATTCGCAACGATCAGATAGAGTTTAATGATTTGCTGGTTAAAGAGGTTTTTCAAGAAGTGCTGGAATTCAGAAGCAGCGGTAAAGAAGTCAATGATAAGTATTTTATCAGTCATCCGAAACAAAAAATCTCAAACTTTGCCATTGAACTTATTGCCTCTCCCTATATGCTCAGTGATGGCTGGGAAAAGAATAAAATTTACGTAAAGACATTCACGGATGATCTGGGTGATTCGTCAACAAAAGTATTGTTGTGGATCAAATTAAAATCTTTGCGACGCGAAGGAAAACTGCTTCTGGAACAGATGCGGGATGCGGATAGTGAAGACATGATTCTGTTACAGAAAAAATATATGGCCATCAGCGAGTTGGTAAAACATATTGCTGATGAGCTGGGGACAGTAATTTCATAACATTGTATTATACCTAAAAAACAACCGCGCAATCATTCGTGGGAATAATCGCGCGGTTCACGTGCTTCTCGGCCGTAGCGTTGAAGCTTGTGGCAGGCTGCGTTATTACGGCTGCCTACTTGGTTCCGCCCCGTAAGGCTTCTCCTTTCATCAGGTTTCCGCTTCCACCTTCTCTTGCGAGTTGGTTTGGCTTTCAC
>Ga0256913_10000081_pt1 | contig 40396 bp, 52 predicted proteins | sample Axial_MatmetaG_FD_185970 | JGI IMG/M metagenome (GOLD analysis project Ga0256913, IMG submission 185970) | Deep-sea worm associated microbial mat communities from Axial Seamount, Juan de Fuca Ridge, Pacific Ocean - Axial_Mat | ecosystem: Environmental > Aquatic > Marine > Oceanic > Microbial... | reverse complement strand
AGATTTATAGAGGTGAGAAAAAGAATTTTATATGCAAAGAGTGTTTAGAAAAAGAGAGAGAACAAAGAGAACAAAACAGGGAAAAAGAGTACCAAATCCAAACTTTGCTAAATCTTTCAAATATTCCAATAAGGTATGAAAATGCTATTTTTAAACCAAAAACAGAAATTCAAAATCAGGTTAGTAAATATTTTATTGAAAATTTTACAACTAAAAGCTTAAAGCAAAGCACCGATATATTGCTGTTTGGAGCTATCGGTACAGGTAAAACTTATCTTAGTTGTGCTTTTGCTATAGAGCTAATAACTAAGCGACAAAATCGTGTAAAGTATATAACAGAGTATGAACTATTATCTCTCTATTTTGAGAAAAAGTATCAGGAGTTTAAGAGCTTCCGAGATAGTCAGATTTTGATTTTGGATGAGATGGGTAAAAGAGTATTAGCAGAGTGGCAGAGGATACAGTTAGAGGAGCTATTAAGCTCTCGATATAATGATATGTTGCCTACTATTTATATTACCAATTTGGAAGAGATAGGCTTTAGGGAGTTTTTGGGGGCTAGATTGGCTGATAGATTGAGAGAGAATAGAATTCAGAGATTTGCTTTTAATGGGGGGAGTTTGAGGGGTGAGATATTTTCTCTCTGATTTAGGTTTGGGTAGAGATATTTGGTGTTGTTTTTGCCTCTGCATTCCCTCTTGAAAAGGAGTAACTATAACCTATTCTTTAGCAATATACTTAATAGTTATCATAAATAGAATAACTTCTAAAATACTAGCTAAAATCAAAGCATTATACTCTATATCATCAACTATACCTGCTCCATAACCTACTGTTGCTGTAGCGACTAATAGTGTTAATGGCATAGAAAGAGATAGAGATAGTAACATCAACTCTTTTAATTTTAGAAGTTTAGTTAGTGTTAATGATGCTAATAGTTTGATTATTATCATAGCTATTAAAATTTTGATTGCCATACCAATAGATGATAAAAAGTAGCTATAATCAAAAGATGCTCCAACATGAATAAAAAAGATAGGTATTAGAAAACCAAATCCAAAGCTTGTAATCTTATTCTCTAACTGTTTTTTATGATGGAAGAATGTAGAGATAAAAAGTCCTGCAATAAATGCACCAAAAGCTAATTCCAAATGAACTATCTTCATAATAACTATCATAAAAAAGAAGATACCTATAGCTATTCTAAAGTCTTGATTATTATTATTTAAAGGAGGCATCATCTTATTTTTGAGTTCGGGATACCACCAAAAAATCAATCGTAATAGATGGTATAATAGTAAAATAGCTACTAAAAATATAAATAAAATAGATATTTTATATATAAACTCCTTACCAAAACCAACCGAAATTGATACTTCCAAAATAGTCAAAGCTGTTATACTTAATACCTCACCAATAGCACCAACAAGTAGTGCTATATTTATCCAATTAGCTTTGCCATGCTCTTTGGATAGGGTAGCAAGAAGTCCCACAGATATGAGAGGAAGTGCTACAGTTATAATATAATTGAACCTAAAAATAAAATGACCAATAATAGGTGTAATCAATATTAAAACAATCAAAAAATTAATTGATTTAAAGATATGTGTTTTGGGTATTTTGAAAATACTTTTGAGGTTTATCTCTAATCCTGCCAAAAACATCAAATATAGAAATCCAACCTCTGCTACAAGGTCAAAATAGTGACTTCCTTCATTACTTTCACCTCCACCTATCCAACCTATATATCCTAATAGAGAACCTATGATAATCTCTATTGGGGCTGTTTGCAAATTTAGAAACCTAGATATATATGGAGAAAATACCAATAGTAGAGATAGTGCTAATATATGGGTAACAATACTATCCATTACAACTAGTTGCTACCTTATAATTTATTTTTTCTAGCATAGTTATATCTTTTAGAGGTGCATCCCCTGTAGTTGTAAGATAATTACCTATGACAATAGAGTTAACCCCTGCATCAAACATCTCTTTTTCATCTCCTCCAAAAATAAGCTCTCTACCTCCTGCTACCATTAGTAGTTTATCATCTCCAAGAAGCTTTCTAGCCCTTTTTATAATCTTTAGTGCTTCTATTTTATCAATATTTCTACTTTTGATAGGTAAAGCAGGATTGGGAATATAAAAATTTAGTGGTGTTGACTCTGGATTTAATGAGACTATAGCTTGTAAAAGAGTTTCTCTATCTTCATCACTTTCACCCATTCCCCATATACCACCACAACATAGTTGTAATCCTATCTCTTTAACATTTAGGCAAGTTTGATACCTCTCATCCCATGAATGTGTAGTACAAATAGTCTCATAATATGCTTTGGATGTCTCCAGATTATGATTATAGCTATCTATTCCATGCTCTTTCAAAAATTTAAGTTGTTCAAGAGTAGCTGTTCCATTACATGCAATTAAATTTAAATCTTTGACCTCCTTTTTAATTGCTTGTGCTATTCTAGCTACAAAATCTACCTTTTTATCATCAAGACCTTTACCAGCTGTTACAAGACAATACCCCAATGCCCCATTTGATTTAGCCTGTTTTGCCTCATCTATAATTTTATCTATAGATTTATAGTTATATCGTTCTATATCAGCATGATACCGAACACTCTGTGTACAAAATTTACAATCTTCTTTGCAAGTACCACTCAAAATATTATTGATGGCACATAAAAATATTTCTCTATTCATAGAGTGATTATACTAAAAATATATTAACTATTGCTCAATTATATTAATAAAATCATTTATAATTCTATCTTTATCAAACTCCATAGCTCTTTGTATTGCTCTATTTTTATAACTATTTAATAGTTTTGTGCTATTTTTAATTAGGTTCATGGCTTCTATTGTACTTTCTAATCTATTTACTGGAGTCAAAATACCAAAATTGGCTAACTCTATACGATTATATAGTTGAAATGATATATCAGTATCAGGAGCTAATATCTCTCTTGGCCCACTTTGGCAATCTGTACTAATTAGAGCTAATTTACATGCCAAAGCTTCTACTAATACATTTGGAAATCCCTCACGAGTTGATGCAAATACAAAACAGTCTGCTTTTGATAGATATTTGTATGGATTTTTTTGTTTTCCTAATAAAAATACTTTATTGGTTAAACTCAAATCTTTTATCTGTTGATTTAACTCATTTATAAGAATACCATCACCTATAATATATAGATTGGCATTGATATTTGCTATAGCATTAATTAGTAATTGATGATTTTTCCCCTCATCTACTCTTCCAATAGTTATAAAATTAAATCCATCTTTTAGTTTGACTTTCTCTTTGGATAATTTTATTATTTGATTTATATCAAATAGATTATTTATTACTTTTATATCTTTTATATTAAAATTCTTTTCCAAATCTAAGGCATTCCCTTTAGAGTTAGCAAAAACCAAATCAGCTTTGGGATAGAGTATTTTTATTAAAAATTTATTGATTTTACCCTGAAAACCTTGATTATACTGAAGTGATGGCATAGCTCTTTCACCTACTATTATTTTACTTTTTATTCCAAATAGTTTAGCCAATATATTAATATAGTTAGAACGACTTAAAAAGGAGAGAGAGATATGAGAGTCTATATTTAGTTTTTTATATCTCCATGCTAAATATGGCAGTTTGAGTAGTTTAATCAATCCACTATCTGATAGTTTAGAGTTTCCAACTACTACTATTTTAATATCTTTTGGAATATCATAAAAGATAATATTATGTAGTACAAATAGAGTAATATCATATTTAGTTTTTAACATATCTAATAAAATAGAGACTACTCTTTCAGCTCCACCACTATCTAAATCATTTATTAATATACTAAGTTTTTTCTGCATTATAACCTCATTAAATTCCAAAATATAGCTTCATAGTTTTTACCTTTTTGGTGTTGCTCAAATAATTTTCTCAGATACTCTTTGTTAAATCGTTCATCCAATGATTCGATTTTATCTTGAAGCATATCTTTCATCTCAGCTCTAAACCACTTTTTGAGAGGAACAGCAAACCCCATTTTAGGTCTATCTATTAGAGTTTGTGGTATATGCTTATATAAAACATCTTTGAGTATAGATTTAGCACCATTTTTTAGTTTTATCTCTGTTGGCAAAGTATAAGCAAACTCTACTAATCTATGGTCTAATAGAGGTACTCTAGCTTCTAGTGAATATCTCATACTAGCTCTATCAACTTTAGTCAATATATCATCAGGTAAATAGCGATAAAAGTCTATCTTGGAAAAGTTCTCAAATGGGTCTATATTATCAAAATTGATTATCTCTTGAAACTCCAAATAACTAGACTCCTGAAAACTCTCTCGTACAAACTCTATATTAAACATAGAGTTTATCATCCAAGGTTTAGTATATGAAGCTATAGTTGAGTATAAATTTTCTTGGGTTAGGTGTTTTATAGGATATGCCATCTTTTCTAATTTATCTTGATTAGAGTATCTAAATAAAAATGAGAGTATATCTCTACTAAATTGAGGAAATTTTCGTAAAAGATAATAATATCTATATACAAAGAAATATCTATCATATCCCAAAAATAGTTCATCTCCACCGTCACCACTTAGTGCTACACTCACTTTCTCTTGGGTAAATTTGGATAATAACATAGTAGGTAGTGCAGAGGCATCACCAAATGGTTCATCATAATATTTATCCATATCACTCATTAGAGAGATAACATCATTAACCTCAAATATCTGTTCATAATGGTCACTTCCTATATGTTTGGCTACCTCTTTGGCAAAGACAGCTTCATTATAATCCTTATCTTTAAATCCTATAGTAAATGTTTTAATAGGTTGATTACTTTGCTCTTGCATAATAGCACTTACTAAAGAGCTATCAATCCCTCCACTTAAAAAACTTCCAACCTCTATATCAGATAGAAGTCTATATTTTATAGAACTACGAATAAGTCTCTCTACCTCATCAACTGCTCCTTCATACTCTATATCTATTTTGCCTTTTGGCAAATGCCAATATCTAGTCTGATAAACACCATTGCCATCAAATTTAATATAGTGACCTGCTTTTAATTTATAAATATCTTTATAATAACTACCATTTGCAGGAGTATATCCAAAACTCATAAACTGTATAAGTGATTTATCGCTAAGATTTTGTTTGAGATATGGAGCAAATCCTTTAAGTTCACTAGCAAATACAAATTCACCATTTTGATGTGTCCAATAGAGAGGTTTAATTCCCACTCTATCACGAATAAGATAGAGTTTATCTTCTTTTTTATCAAAAAGAGCAATAGCAAACATACCTATAAGCATAGAGAGTGTTTTTTCTATACCAAACTGCTCAAAAAGTACTATTAGTGTCTCTGTATCACTTCGTGTTTGCCAAGATGATATATTACATCTCTTTCGCAACTCTAAGTGATTATATATCTCTCCATTAAATACTATCGCAAATCTATTTGTCTGCATAGGCTGATTAGCAATAGGGTCTAAATCTTGAATAGCTAATCTATTATGTCCTAAAAATAGTTTGTTCTCTCCAAACTGATACTCTACCAATGATGAGTTATCAGGTCCTCTATGAGTTAGTGTTCTATTTATATTTTCAATCTCTTCAAATGTTTGATTTGAATTATAATAACCTAAAATACTACACATTGATAAATATCCCCTTTGTATAAATATATAATATAATTAATTTTCTAAATAAAGTTTGTGTTATTATATTAATAAATATTGAATTATACTATATTTTTAAAGGAATTACAAGAAGAGAGTTAACTCTTCTGTTTGAGCTTATCTTCTGGTACTCTCTCTTTATATTTACATGTTTTTTCTATACACTCATAAAATTCACCTGTTTTTAGTATCTTATGCACAACCATTCCTCCACAAGTTGGACATTTCCACTCTTGGGGTTTACCATTAGATATAAATCTACATTTTGGATAATTACTACAGCCATAGAATTTACCTCTTTTGCCCTCTTTTTCTAAGATTTTAGAACCACATTTTGGACATGGCATTTTTAGCTCTTTTGGTGGGACTAATGGTTTCGCATTTTTACATTTTGGATAAGCTGAACATGCTAAAAACTTACCTCTTTTACTATCTTTGATTACCATAAACTCACCACATTTATCACATTTAATATCTGTTTTTTCAGGTTCTGGTGGGGTATTTCCATCTAAATCAGTAGTATATTTGCATTTTGGAAAGTTGCCACATGCTATAAACTCACCATATCTCCCTTTTCGTCGCAAGAGTTCACTACCACATTTCGGACACATTTTACCTGTTGGGATTGCGATTTTCTTACTTTTAATATTAGCTTTGCCATCCATTATTTTTTTCATAAAAGGCTTATAAAATTCTAATAATAGTTTCTGCCAATCTAGTTTACCCTCATCTATCTCATCTAATTGAGCTTCCATATTGGATGTAAATGAGCTATCTACAATCTCTGCAAAATGCTCCTCTAGCATCTCAATAACAGTAAAGGCTATCTCTGTAGGGTGTATTCGTTTTTTCTCTATCTCTATATATTTTCGTGTCTGCAATATACTTATAGTTGGTGCATATGTACTTGGTCGTCCAATTCCTAATGATTCTAGTTTTTTGATTAGACTTGCTTCATTATATCTAGCAGGTGGTTCTGTAAAGTGTTGTTCGGATTTTATATCATTGAGTGTTACTTTTTGACCCTTTTTTAAAATAGGAAGGAGTTTATCTTTTTCACTATAACCTATTACTTTATAGAAACCATCAAATAAAAGTTTTCGTCCACTTGCTTTAAATGTACTATTTTGACCTTTAAATAGTAGTGTTTGAGACTCTAATCGTGCCTGAGTCATTTGAGATGCCAAAAAACGGTTATATATTAGTCTATATAGTTTAAACTCATCAGCACCGAGATAATCTTTGGCAATCATAGGTGTAAAATCTATCATAGTTGGACGAATTGCTTCGTGTGCCTCTTGAGCTCCTTTGGATTTACTACTATATAGATTTGGTTTTGTAGGTAGATAATCTTTTCCGAAACTATTATTTATATATTCTCTTGCTTTTTCTACTGCTTCTTTTGCAAGATTGAGACTATCTGTTCTCATATATGTGATAATACCCATATTGCCTTTATCAGTTTTTACACCTTCATATAGCTTTTGGGCTACCATCATGGTTTTTTTGGGTGAAAATCCAAGTTGTGTTGATGCTGACTGTTGCAAAGTAGAGGTCATAAATGGTGGTGGAGTTTTGCTTTTTCTCTCCTTTTTCTCTAATGACTCAACTACGAAACTCTCTTTGGTAGCAGATTGCACAATTTGAGTAGCTATTTTTTCATTTTTTATGGTTAGTTTCTCTATTTTAAGTCCATTAAATTCAAAAATAGATGCTTCTATATTTTTTTCAAATAAACCATCAATAGTCCAATACTCTTCTGGTTTAAATGCCTTTATTTCTCGTTCTCTATCTATTATAATTTTGAGAGATGAACTTTGAACTCGTCCTGCACTTAAACCTTTTTGGATTTTACTTGCTAATAGAGGAGAAAGTTTATATCCTACTATTCTATCTAGCAATCTTCTTGCTTGTTGAGCATTAACTGAATCCATATCAATAGCTCTTGGGTTCTCTAAGGCATGTTTGATGGCTGTTTTGGTAATCTCATGAAAAACAATTCTTGGTAGGGTGGTTGGTTCTTTTTTTATTGCCATAGCAATATGGTATCCAATTGCTTCTCCCTCTCTATCTTCATCTGTTGCTATAAAGATAGTCTCTGCCTCTTTTGCTAGTTTTTTCAACTCTTTGACTGTTGGGTTGACCTCTCTAGGAATTGAATATTTAGGAGTAAATGTACCATCCTCTTCAATAGTAATACCAAAAGAACTTTTTGGTAAGTCACGAATATGACCCTTTGATGCGACAACTTTATAGTTTTTTCCGAGAAAATTACTGATAGTTCTGGCTTTTGCTGGGGACTCAACGATAATTAGATTTTTCATTATATATAACACCCTATAGAAATTAGATTTTGGAATTGTATCAAAAAATATATTAAGTTCATCAAGCTTTAAAAAACTTTATATTTTGTTTTTATTTTATTTTTAAGTATTTTGTTAATCTACTTTTTGTTATACTTCATTAAAAATTGGGGTTAAAAATGAATATGCTTATTTATATATTAATAACTGTAGCTGTAACTGCACTTCTTATATTTGAAAGTATAAGAATAAAAGCTTTTTTCAATAGTAAAAAAACGGTTTATACTAATAAACAAGAGTGTAAGAAGATAAAAAGAAAAGAATTTTTTGATAATTGGTACTATTTTTTCTGGTCTAATCCAATGAGATTTGTATGGATTTCTATTGCTGTTATTTTTTTGATACTTTTAGGTATTGCTTTTGGAACTTTTTGGTGGGTGTTAGCTAGTGTGTTTTTTACACTACTTTATATTCCATTTCTTATCTTTGCGAGAAAAAGTTATGTTTGGTTTCCCAAAATAGCCAAAGAGAGATTAACAGCTTTTGAAAAGGCAATTATAGCTGGTATCAAAAAAGAGGTAACTTTTGAGGGAGATAATATACAAAGCTTTTCTAATAAAGATGAAGAGTTCGATACAGAACCTCAAATTTTTTCATTTCCTACAAATGTAACAAAATTTGATTATCCTCTATTAGAAAAAAGACCTCCTAAAAAAACTGTTATCAAAACAAAAAAATTGGAATTTTTGATTTTGTCTCGTGAATATTTCAGTATCTGTAAAGGTGCTACTGAATTTAATCTAATAGACCCTAAAAAAGCTCCAGAAAATAAAAAATGTGCTTATATAAAAGGTGCTGGAGAGTGTAATGAGTATTATTATTCACAAATGCAAAATGTAAAATATGATGGAAAAGCTATTGTGATAATCTATAATACAGGAACTCCAAATGTATCTTTTCCTTGTAAAAAAGGTACACATAAACCTGCAATGAAAGCATTAAAAGAGAAACTAAGATTAACAGAGAGACAGAGACTTAAAAAAATACAAGAACATAGAGATTATGAAGATATAAAAGATAGAAGAGTAAAAGAGAAGACATCAAAAAAAGAGGAGAAATAATCCTCTTTTATATAGGAATTCGAACTCTCTGCCCTGCATAAATCTCATTGAGATTTAGGGGGTATCGAGTTTATCTACAACTTGTGATAAAAGTTCTTTAGTATAATCATCATCAAGAATATCTTTATTATATTGATAAGAGTTATTTTTATAACTATTATAATAATCACCACTTGAACTATTCTGTTTACCATAATACACTATTTTCTCCTTGTCTAAATAATAAAATCAAACCTATTTAGTTAGTTTATGTTTAATATTAACATTTTAAAACTTAATTTATAGTTTAAACTTTATTATTAAGTTATTAATTTATTGATTTTTTGATATGCACACAATTTTAACACTTTTGATTGCTATACTTTTATTATGAGAGTCGTAACAACCTCCTTTAAATTATTTTCCTAAATTGATTCTCATAGATAGCTTCATATTCATATATTATATTTTTTATATTCAATTAGAAAAGTATGAAGCTATTCATCAATATTACTAAAGTTATTATTGTATAATTTCCTTTTATTTCAAAGGATTAAAAAATGCCATATCTATCAAAACAGCCATACTCTATAGCAATACTTCAATTAAAAACTTCTACTTCATATGAGAAAAATTTAATAGAATTAGTAGAATATATTCAATCAAATTTAGACAAAAATCTTATAATTGCACCAGAAGTTTACCTGACAGGATTTGATTACAATAATTTTGAGAAAGTTATAGAGTTTTATGATAAAGCCATAAATACTATTTTACCTTTAATTAATAAACAAATTTTGGTTTTAACACTTATTAAAAGAGATAAGAAAGGTAATAATATTAATCAAGCAACAGTTATTCACAATCACCAAATAGTATATACTCAAAATAAATACAAACTTTTTAAATTAGGTAATGAAGATAACTATTTTAAAGCAGGAACAAAAGAGGATATAGAAGTTTTTGAGATAAATGGTATTAAATATGGTCTGCTAATCTGTTTTGAACTTAGATTTAAAGATTTATGGAGAGAGTTAGAGGGAGTTGATATAATACTCATTCCATCTATGTGGGGTAAACTTCGTAAAAATCATTTAGAAATTCTCTCTCAGGCTTTGGCTATTATGAACCAATGTTTTGTCATAGTATGCAACTCAGCAAATATTGATATGGCAAAAAGTTCTGCTATTATCCATCCTTGGGGTGAAATGAGTATAAATGATGAAAAAAAAATAATAATAGAAGAGATAAATCTAAAAGAGGTTAAAAAAGTCCGTCGTCTTATTAATATGAACTAAAACAGTAATTTATTAACTTATTGTTTACTTTTGATTGTCTATTGATTTACAAAGAGAGCGTATAATACCAATTAAGAAAGATATGGAATTAACACACACTCCTTTGTAAAACAATTTTATTAACATTCTCCTTTGATAAACTTAAACTCCCCCCCTTTTTCATATCTTTTCTTTCTTAATCACTCTTTTATAATTCAGATTTTTTAAAAAAAATAGAGATATTAATCTTTTATTTTATTTGATATGGTAATATCTAAAAATAATTTAAAAAAGGAATGGCTTTATGAAAAAAATAGCATTAATACTTATGGCTTTGATTGTAATTTTTGTTATCTACTATATTAAAATAGGTTCAAAACAGTTAACAGGAGAGACAAGAAAAGAGGTAAATAGAGAATTAGTACAATTAAAACAGTCTGGTTTTCTTATAGATGAACAAAATCTATCTAAAGATAAACAAAAAATTATTTTGACATTTCAAGATATGAACAAAATAACAAATTATTTCAATAAGCAAGGTCAACATTTAAATAGAAATGATATTGATATGCTCAAAGGTATGCAAATAGGTATGGATATAGAGTATATGCCTACAGCTAGTGATGCTTTGGGTATGGATATATATCCTATTAAATTACCTACAAGTTTTTATCAAAATATTAATCAAAAAGATAAACAAGTAATTAAAGAGCTAGAAAAAATGATAAAAGAGAAACTCTTCTTGATACATATTAATATCAATAAACTATTATCCAATTTTGATGGATATGTAAAAGATATTGATAGAGAATTTAAGGATAATGAAACTAAAGCTCATTTAATAAGTAAGGGGTTTAAATTTAATGGAACTATAAAAGATGAGAAAATAGAAGATGTCAAACAGATACTAGAGAGACTCTCTTATCAAGTAGATGACCAATTAGATATAAATATCTCGGGATTAAAAGCTACTATAAAAAACAGTGATAATAGAGTATATAATAATATAGAGTATGGTATTAAATCATTTGATATTATAAATAAAATAGAAGAGCCATTTACTCTAAGAATTAATAATATCACAGCTCTTTCACAAGATAGATTAAAAGAAAATCTATTAAATAGTATAAGTAAAGTCAAAGTATCTTTTATGAGTTTTACTCAAAATGGCAAAAAAACAATACTCAATACTATTATCATGGATACACGACTCAATAATATAAATAAAAGAGCTTTAGAAGAGTTAGAAAATCGTTCATCTAAAAATATGGATAATAATAGTTCAATGGAACAGTTTATACCACTATTAAAAGAACTCTTTAAAGATAATATATCTATAGATATTCCAAACATATCCGTAGCTAAAATTACAAATAATGGTAAATCATTTGATGGGTTTAAACTCAAAGCATTAGTTAAAGCAGAAAAAAACTTTGATTGGAAGAGTTTGGATAATAATCCATTAGCAGTTACTAATCTCATTAATGCCAAAATTAATATAGAGGCTTCTAATGAACTAGTCACTATAATTTCTAGTGACCCAAGAGCTATGGTTATGATGATGATTATGCAACCTATTGATAAAAATGGTAAAAAATATTATGATATTGAGTTTAGCAAAGGTTCATTGAAAATCAATGGTAAACCATTTATGTAATCTAATATTTATTTTATGGATTAGTTTTTTATGGATTAGTTTTTTAAAATGAAACTAATCCATTGATAGTATTAATTAACATACTCTTTTCTTTAATATCTGGTCTCTCTTTGCCTACTTTGGTCGTTGTAATAACAGAACGACCTAATATATGTTTACCTCCATTTTTAAGTCTAGCACCCCAATAGTCGTGCATAATAATAGGTTCTCCATCTTTTTGACCTAGATATATAGTGACATGCCCTGGTACAATCAATAGAGAACGACATGGTTTTCCATATGATAATATTGTTGATGTTTTTTCTCTAGCAGATAACCCTTTAAGTGATATATAATCACCACTTTGTGCTTGTTGTTTGGAATTTCTCGGTAGATATATTCCAAATGGTGCAAAAAAATCTCGTGTTAATGTTGAGCAGTCTCTTGTTTTTAACTTTCCTCCCCAGCCATAAGGTTCTCCTACTAACTGTTTGCCTATATATGAGATATTGAAATGGTTAAATTTAATAGGTTTTCTAGCTATAATATTTATAGCTTTTGGTATTAGTTTATCTAAATAGGCATACCCTTTTTCATCTTTTCTTGCAGTATAATATTCTCTAGTTTCAGGGTTCATAGGAAATATAGTACCTAATTTAATCAAAGATATACTCTCTCCACTTTGTGTAGATAAGTCTAAATTATCAGTTGTGGCTATAGCTGTTGCTCCCATTTGAAATTTTTCTTTGAATGATTGTGTAACCCAAGCTATATTTTCAACTTTGACCCAACCAAAAGCAAATGGAGCTTTGATATATACCCATTGCTTATCTAATGAGTAATGAGAGATAAATATAGGTGTATTTACATAAATTGAGCTATTTTGATTATAATCAAAAGGAAAACCTTCTCCTGCTCTATTAGTATTATAATAGAATTCCTTATCTGTGGGATATAATTTAATATCAGAATGTTTTATAATAATGGCTGGTTTATCTATACTATCATAATTTTCAAAATTAGAATTTTTTATCTCTTTTTTAAACCATGATTTTGGAATTATATCTCCATATCTATGATACATTTTTCGCTTGGCAAACATAAATTGCCATGTTTTTTCTCCTTTATCTAAATCCATTGTAGTTAAATTCCATGGAGCAAAAAACTTCTCATTATATTTTGCATCATAATCTAACTGCTCTTCGGCACTCATATATTCAGATTGTGATGCAAATTGAGTTAGATTTTGTGGTATATCTATAGTATCTTGTACATCATTTGATGGTATATAATCTATATCACTTTTAGCTCTTTGTCCTATATTTAAAATAGTGGTAGAATAAAGTGAGGTTGAAAGTGTTGTAATAAGAGTAATAGTAAAAATAAATTTTTTCATAACTTTTCCTCGTTTTTTCCTATTATAGTTTAAATATCGGTTTTATGGGGTCTAAAGCACTATTTATATCAATTTTTAATAAACTTTTATTAGCAGGTGTGAATGGATTACACAATAGATTTTTAACAATTAACATAAGATAACTTTTTTAATTATATCACTATAAAAAATTATGTTATAATTAAATTAAAAAGGTTGACTTTGGATAAAATTCTTCCATCATATAATGACCCACTATTTAGTATTTTGATTATAACCCTATTGGTATTGGTTGTAGCTGTTGTCTCTATAATTATGGGAAACTATAAAGAGGAGAAACAAAAAAAGAGTCTTAAAAAATTTTTAGGTACTATAGATATAGATGATTGTATATTGGATATAGGAAAACTGCCTTTTGAGTCAACTCTTATTGCACCTCTATCTCTACTTGCAAATACTTTTAGTATTCAAGGTGAATACCAAAAATCTATTAGTATATATCTATACCTTATAAAGAATATACAACTATTTTTTGAAAAAGAACATCTCTTAGAGGGGTTAGGAGAGACCTATCTCAAAGCAGGTTTTTTAAAACGCTCAGAAGATGTATTTTTGGAGATTTTGCATAAAAGAGCTAGAAATATTAATGTCTTATACCATTTAGAGATGGTATATGAACTTTTACAAGAATATGATAAAGCAAAAGAGACTCTACAACCACTTGAAGTTATGGGAGAGGATATTAAATCCCTCCAAGCACATTTAGAGCTTACTAGTTTATTGAAAAATAGTAATATAAAACGAGAAGAAAAATTAAAAAAACTAAAAAAATTTATAAATAATGATGACTATTCTTATAGACAAATAGTACAAGAACTTTTTAGACTTGATTTAAATACAGCATGGGAAGTGATAGATAAAAATAAAATAAATTTAATAGTTGATACATTATGGTTCTTACCCTTATCAAACCTCAATTTTGATATAATCTATTCGAGTGAGATATTAACTAGTATTTACAGTGCCAAAGGTGTTTTGGAGACTCAAAAGCCAATTATTCAAAGTGGAATTTTTGCTATTGATACGATTAACTATGCACAACTAGGTGGTAGTAATGAAGTTGATTTAAGTTTTAGTTATGTATGTAGTAGATGTAAACAACATTTTCCAATATCATTTGAGAGATGCCCAAACTGTTATGCTATAAATTCAATACAACTTCGAGAGACTATCACTAAAAAATACTCATATAAAGGGTATTCTCTACTCTAAAAATATAAAATAGAAGGAAAAATAATGAGCAAATTTAAAGCCTTAGAAAATGCTTTAAACTATCGTTTCAAACGAGATGACCTCATCACCGAAGCACTCACGCATAAAAGTTATAAAAAACCTTATAATAATGAGCGATTAGAGTTCTTAGGTGATGCTGTACTTGATTTGATTGTAGGAGAGTATCTTTTTACTAAATTTCCCAAAGAGGATGAAGGTGTATTATCTAAAATTCGAGCTTCATTAGTTAATGAAACAGGATTTACAAAATTAGCAAATAATATAAAGTTAGGTCAATCTATACTTATTTCAACAGCAGAAGAGAATAATAATGGACGACATAAACCATCCCTATTATCTAATGCCTTTGAAGCAGTTATAGGAGCTATATATTTAGAGAGTGGTTTAGTAGTTACTGCTAAAATAGTTATAATACTAATAGAATCAAGTTATCCAATAATTGACCTAAATTCATTATCCAAAGATTTCAAAACTACACTTCAAGAGTTAACACAAGCTGATTTTGGAGAGACACCAAACTATAAATTAGTTCGTGCTTTTGGACCTGACCACAAAAAAGAGTTTGAGATAGCCGTAGAGCTACAAAATAAAATTATATCTTCTGCTATTGGACGAAGTAAAAAAGAGGCTCAACAAAAAGCAGCACAGATTGCACTAAAAAGATTACGAGGTGAGAACGAATGAATAGCTTTGGTAAAAATTTTATAATCACAACATTTGGAGAGTCTCACGGCAAGGGTTTGGGATGTATAGTAGATGGTGTTCCAGCAGGACTTAGAATAGATGAAGAGTTTATACAAAAAGAACTAGATAAACGAAAACCAGGAAAAAGTAAACTTGAGACTGCAAGAAAAGAGGATGATAAAGTAGAAATATTATCAGGAACTTTTGAGGGATTAAGTACTGGTACTCCTATTATGATGGTAATATATAATAGTAATCAAAAAAGCCGTGATTATGATAATATCAAAAATTTATTTCGCCCAGGACATGCTGATTTTACCTATTATCATAAATATGGAATTAGAGATTATAGAGGTGGTGGACGAAGTTCAGCAAGAGAAACAGCCGCACGAGTGGCAGGGGGAGCTATTGCTAAACTTATGCTTAAAACTATTGGAGTAGAGATAACTTCAGGTCTATGTGAAGTTGACGGAATTAAATCAAATAATTATGATTTTGAGTATGCCAAAACAAGTAAAATATATGCACTAGATGCTAAAGTAGAATTAGCACAAGAAGAAGCTATCCTAAAAGCCAAAAAGGAACACAATTCAGTAGGTGGTGTAGTTTTAACTATTGCAAAAGGTGTACCAATAGGTTTAGGTGAACCTATCTACTATAAACTAGATGCTATATTAGCAGAGGCTATGATGGGAATAAATGCCTCCAAAGCTGTAGAGATAGGTGATGGAATAGCTAGTACCCACCTAAAAGGCAGTAGTAATAATGATGAGATAACTCCAAATGGATTTAAAACCAATCACTCAGGAGGAATTTTGGGTGGAATATCTAATGGAGATAATATTATAGTCAAAACACATTTTAAACCAACTCCATCTATTTTTCAACCCCAAGAGACTATAACCAAAGATAACCAACCTGTAATCTGTGAACTAAAAGGAAGACATGACCCATGTGTAGCAATTAGAGGTTCAATTGTATGTGAAGCAATGATGGCATTAGTATTAGCTGATATGTTACTTCTTAATATGGGTAAAAAGATGGAACATATAGCAAAAATATATCAATAACTAAATGATAGATAAGGCTAGTGAAGAAGAACTCAAAAATAGTATTGATATTGTTGATATTATCTCTAACTATATAGAAATCAAGAAAGCTGGAGCTAATTTCAAAGCAAACTGTCCTTTTCATGGAGAAAAAACAGCTAGTTTTGTAATAAGTCCTGCCAAGCAAATATATCACTGTTTTGGCTGTGGTGTTGGTGGTGATGCAATTGAGTTTGTGAAAGAGTATGAGAAATTAAACTACCCAGAAGCATTAGAAAAAATAGCTTCTATAATGAACTTTTCACTATCTTATACCCAAGGAAGTAGTGACCATAATGAGACTCGTCGTTTATTAGAACAGGTACAATCATGGTATAGTAAAAATTTAGATAGTAGCAATATATCTAAGAAATATCTACATGATAGAGGTATCACACAACAATCTATTGAGAGATTTGGTATTGGATATGTTGGAGCTTCTTATGAACTTATGAATTTCCTCTCTGCAAACTTTTTACCAATTCCAAAAGCAGAAGAAGCAGGAGTAGTAGCTAAAAGAGATAGTGGTGGATTTTATGCACGACTTACAGAGAGGATTACATTTCCTATCTATTCATCTAGTGGGGCTATTGTTGGGTTTGGTGGGCGAACTATTACTAATCACCCTGCTAAATATATTAATTCTCCTCAAACCAAACTATTTAATAAATCACAACTACTATATGGTTACTCTAAAGCCAAAAAGCATATATATAAAAACAAAAAACTAATAATTTGTGAAGGTTATTTAGATGTTATTATGCTTCATCAAGCAGGATTTAATGAAGCTGTAGCAACACTAGGAACAGCACTAACACAAGAGCATTTACCTATACTAAGAAAAGGTGAACCTCATATCATACTCGCTTATGATGGAGACAAGGCAGGAATTGCTGCTGCACTCAAAGCAGGAGTTATGCTAACTCATAGTGGTTTTGATGGTTCTGTTGTACTTTTTCCTAATGGAGCTGACCCTGCTGACATGATTGCCAGAAATCAAATTCAAGAGGTAGCAAATCTATTACGAAATGGACAACCACTTATACCATTTATATTAGAGATGACAGTAAAATCATATAATTTAGAAAATCCAAAAGAAAAAGAGGTAGCCTTTGGAGCTATCAAAACATATTTAGATACTCTAAGTCCAATCCTGAGAGACTCATATATCGCATACTCTGCTACACTATTGGGTATATCTTCTGCTCTATTTAGTTCATCTAGCAAATCAGAAAATATTAAAACTAGATTTTCATCTCCTAGAGATGATATAGGACAGTTGAGTATTCTCAAAACACTATTAGAAAATAGAGATTTTATCGATATTTTACTAGATGTAGCGAAACCATCTATTTTTGGTAACTATACCTCTTTATTAGAGTCTATTATTAGAGAAGAGAGAGATAATTCTAATTTAATAGCTTTAATGCTTGATGATAATATCAAAATAATGCAAGAAGATGAGTTTAAAAAAACATTAACTTCTTTTCTATTTAGATATTATAGTAAAAAGCTTAGAACTATCACCTCTGACGAGTCTATATCTTTAGCCAAAAAAAGTTTTCTTATTCGCAAAATAAAAATGGATATAATGCCACGATTGAAACAAGGAGAATTAGTACCTTTTCAAGAATAAAGATAATTTAGACATTAAGATTAAAATGGTGCTCGATACTGGATTTGAACCAGTGACTCCCACCTTGTCGAGGTGATACTCTACCACTGAGTTAATCGAGCTTTACTATTTAATAAAAACAGAATTTTATCTTGTTTTATCTTAATATCAAATAAAATATGAAGATGAAAAAAAATATCACAATTTATCCAATATTAAGAAAATTTAATTATTATTACGAAAATATATTTAAAATTGTTATTGGAGATAATTTTGTTAAAAAATCTACTTTCGATTGTCGTTGTTTTTGAACTGCTAGTTGTGATTATACTTCTTACCCAATATTCATTTAAAAAACTAGATGATATTCATCACTCATCCCATATATTAAGCTTAAATGAAAAGAACTATCCCAAAGATATATCCTTAGCAAAGATTATTCGAGATGAAAATATGATAAAAAAGGTATTGGCATCATTTGATTATAAAAAATATCAACAGAGTCGTTATCTACCTCTATCTTCTATTATACCTGAGAATAATCCAAGATTAACTAAAAATATTGAGTTAAAAGCCAAAAAATTACTGGGAAAACCTTATGTTTGGGGTGCTACTGGCCCTAACTGTTTTGATTGTTCTGGATTTACCCAAAAAGTTTATAGAACTGTTGGAATTAATCTACCACGAGTTTCGAGAAATCAAGCTAAAGTAGGAAAATTGGTTAGATTTAATGAACTTCAAAAAGGGGATATGGTTTTTTTTGATACTACTAGAAAGAATATTGGTAGAGTTAATCATGTAGGTATCTATCTTGAAGATGGTAAGTTTATACATGCAAGTTCGGGCAACCATAAAGTTGTGATTACTAGTTTTGACAAAAAAAGATTTTATAAAAATCATTTTTTATGGGGACGACGCATTATTAAAACTTCCTCTCTTCTAAAATTACATACAAAACTAGCAAATATAGTAAATTTAAAAGAGTTTTCTCAAATAAGCAAAATTCAAGAGTTATAGATTAAAATATAGATAGCTTCTATTTTTATAAAGTAAAACAAAGCATTTTTTTGCTAAAATTCGCGAATTAATAGACTTCGGATAAAATTCCAAAGTATCAAATATATGAGAAAAAGCAAAGGATAGACCAAATATGGCACATCATAAGTCAACAATCAAGAGAATTAGACAAACAGCAGTAAGAACTGAGAGAAATAGATATTATAGAACTAGAATTAAAAATATTACTAAAGCAGTAATAATTGCTGTTGAAGCAAATGATAAAGTTGCTGCTACTGAAGCATTCAAAGTTGCAAATAAACAAATTCATAAACTAGTAAGCAAAGGTTTTATCAAAAAAGCAACTGCTGCTAGAAAAGTCTCTCGACTTAACAAGCTTATTAATAAAATAGCTGCGTAAAAATCCACACAAAAGGGGTCAAAATTTCAACTTAGAATTAAGTTGAAATTTGATACCTAACCCCAAAAGGTTTCACATGTTTCAAGAAAAACTCCAACCCTTTATTGATAGATATAATGAGATAAATATTCTATTAAGTTCACCAAATATTGCTAGTGATATTAAAAAAATGACAGACCTTGGAAAAGAACACTCAGGACTATCCAAACTAGTAGAAAAAGCTAAAGAGTATATAGAAACAGCTCAAGCAATTGCTGATAACAAAGAACTTTTAGGTGATGATGAGTTAGGTGATTTAGCAAAAGAAGAACTCTTAGAGCTAGAACCCAAACTTTCAAAAATAGAAGAGGATATAAAAGTACTAATGATTCCTTCAGACCCAAATGATGATAAAAATATCTATTTGGAACTAAGAGCAGGTGCTGGAGGTGATGAGGCTGCACTATTTGTAGCTGACCTATTTAAAATGTATATTCGATATGCAGAGATTATGGGATGGAAAGTTGAGATTGTAAGTTCTTCTGATGGAACAGCTGGTGGATATAAAGAGATTATAGCTATACTAAAAGGTGAGGGGGTCTATTCTCAACTCAAATATGAAGCAGGTGTGCATAGAGTGCAAAGAGTGCCTGATACAGAAACACAAGGACGAGTACACACTTCTGCTATTACCGTAGCTGTTATTCCTGAAGTAGATGATGTTGAGGTTGATATTAAACCGAATGAGGTCAAAATGGATGTTTATCGTTCTAGTGGATGTGGTGGACAATCAGTCAATACAACTGATTCTGCTGTTCGTTTAACTCATATACCCACAGGTATTGTTGTAGCTATTCAAGATGAGAAATCTCAACATAAAAATAGAGACAAAGCAATGAAAGTACTCAAAGCTAGAGTTTATGAAGCAGAACTTCAAGCTCAATTAGATGAAACATCAGCAGATAGAAAACTTCAAGTTGGTTCTGGAAGTAGGTCTGAAAAAATACGAACTTATAATTATCCACAAAATCGTTTAACTGACCATAGAATAGGACTTACTTTATACTCTTTGGATAATATTATGAATGATGGAAATTTAAAATTAGTTCTTGACCCTTTAAATGCTCATGCACAAGCTCAAGCTATTAAAGAGGCAGGATTATAGTGTGGGCTTTTCAACCCCACATTAGAGCCTATTGAGCTTCTAATATAGCTCCATTACTAGCATTTGTAACTAATGCTCTATACTGTTTTAACCATCTACTCTGTAGAGGTTTAACAATTGGTTTGAAATTATCTTTTCTTTCTGCTATCTCTTCAAATGATAGATTGACTTCTAATATGTATTTATCTACATCTATATGAATTTCATCTCCATTTTTTAGTAGTCCTATTACTCCACCTTCAGCAGCCTCTGGACTTACATGACCAATACTAGCACCTCGTGTAGCACCACTAAACCGTCCATCTGTAATCAATGCGACCTTATCTCCTAAACCCATACCCATAATAAGGCTTGTTGGACTCAACATCTCTTGCATACCAGGACCTCCTTTTGGCCCTTCATATCGGATTACAACTACATTTCCTGCTTTGACTTCACCATTAATAATACCTTTAATAGCTTCATCTTGCGAGTTAAAACATACTGCTGTTCCTGTGATTTCTCTATCTCCAATAATTCCAGCTGTCTTAATAACAGCTCCTTGCTCTGCCAAGTTTCCATATAAAATAGCCAATCCTCCAACTTCTGAATATGGATTATCTATAGTATGAATGATATTAGTATCTTTAATCTTAGCATTAGCAATTCTCTCTTTGAGACTCTCCCCTGTAATTGTTAAGTTATCTTGTAGGATATTATCACCTCTTTTATTCATCTCATGCATAACAGCACTCACACCACCTGCTTTGTCTATATCTTGCATATGAACAGTTGTTAGGCTTGGAGAAATTTTAGCAATATGAGAGACTTCTTTAGATATAGTATTAATATCTTCAAGATTAAAATCTACTTCAGCCTCTTTTGCAATTGCCAACATATGTAAAACTGTATTAGAACTTCCACCCATTGCCATATCAACAGCAAAAGCATTTCGTACAGCATTTTCGTTAAGAATATTTCTTACATTATATAAAGAAGACTCCTCCTCTGGCATTAAGGCAATTTCACAAACTCTTCTAGCTGCTTTTCTATATAACTCTTCTCTCTCTTTGGTTAGAGCCAATATTGTACCATTTCCTGGTAAGGCTATACCCATAGCTTCCATAAGAGTATTCATAGAGTTAGCTGTAAACATTCCAGAACAGCTACCACCACTAGGACATGCATTACACTCCATATCTGTTAACTCTTCAGCTGTAATTTCACCTGCTTCAAATTGTCCGACACCTTCAAATACAGTTGCCAAATCAATTGGTGTTCCATCTTGGCTATAACCTTTTGCCATAGGGCCACCACTTACAAATACTGTAGGAACATTAACCCTTAATGCACCCATAATCATACCTGGGACTATCTTGTCACAGTTTGGTATAGCAATCATAGCATCAAGTTTATGTGCGTTCATAACTGTCTCTATAGAGTTAGCAATTATCTCACGACTAGGAAGTGAAAATAACATTCCATCATGCCCCATCGCTATACCATCATCCACACCAATAGTATTAAACTCAAATGGGACACAACCATTAGCACGAATTTCATCTTTGATAATTTCTGCAACTTTATTTAAAAAGAAATGACCAGGAATTATCTCTATAAAAGAGTTGGCCACTCCAATAAATGGTTTATCAAAATCTTCATCTTTTAATCCAGTTGCACGAAGTAGTGAACGGTGTGGAGCTCTATTATGACCTACTTTAACTATATTGCTTCTCATATTTTTTTCCTATTTATTTTTTTTTGCAAATTATATCGAAAAACCTTTACATTTAAAAAAAAGTTTGCTATAATCGCATTCCAATTTCAAATATGCGGGAATAGCTCAGCGGTAGAGCACGACCTTGCCAAGGTCGGGGTCGCGAGTTCGAACCTCGTTTCCCGCTCCAAATTGAATAAAAAAGCCCGGGTGGTGGAATGGTAGACACAGGGGACTTAAAATCCCCCGGTCATTGTGACCGTGCCGGTTCAAGTCCGGCTCCGGGTACCATTTTAATAATTTTGAATTATTAATTTTAAATTTTGAATGAATTTATTTAATTCAAAATTCATCATTTAAAATTCAACATTAATTTAGTGGCGACATCGCCAAGTGGTAAGGCCGCAGCCTGCAAAGCTGTTATCCCCAGTTCAAATCTGGGTGTCGCCTCCATTATTTAATTTTAGTTTTATCTTTTTTAGATAAAATTGCATATCTTTTTTCAATGTCGGGAGATGTCAGAGTGGTCGAATGTGCCGGTCTTGAAAACCGGTGAGGGTAATACCTCCGGGAGTTCGAATCTCCCTCTCCCGGCCATATCTTTTAAAATTCATTTTTTACTTTTTATAAATACAGTTATTTATAACAATTTATGTTGTTATATTTTATTATAATTGTGGATTCTTTGTGTTTGGAAGTACATTTTTTATTAAGTTAGTGTAAAGTTCAAAAAAAAATGACAAATATCAAGAAACGATAAGGTTTCTGCTGTTATCATGATGATGTAGATTTATTAGATTGATAAGTTACTTCTCACTTAGGACTTACTTCTAATAGACTAAATGAAAAGGAGAAAATGTGAAAATTACAAATTTAAGTCTTGCAGCAATAGCTGTAGTAGGTATGATGAGTGTTGCTAGTGCTGATGTAGATGTAAAAGTTGGTGGACAGGGTGTTCTTTATTATCAAACTATGGATAAGGGTGGAGATGCAGACCTATTTGACCATGCTGGTAACACAAGAGCAAATGCTGGTTTGCAACTTAATGTAAATGCAGACCTTGGTAATGATTTTGGCTTTGGTTATCAAGAGACATTTTTAGGTTCATTAGGACTTGAAAAAAATCTTGTTGGTAATACAATGCAAACAGCAGAGAAAGATACACTTAATTCTCATGCAATGACAAAATTATATATAACTAAAAAAATTGCTAATACAACGCTGAAATTGGGGAAACAAGAGCTTCCAAAATCTCTATCTCCATTAGCATTCTCTGAAGGGTGGAATGTATTTAAAAATACATTTGATGCAGCAGTTGCAATCAATAGTGATATTCCTGATACAACATTAGTTGGTGCTTATGTTGCTAAATCAAATGGTACAGGTGGAAATGCAGTAGGACTTATTAATTTAGGTCAATATAATGATATGGCTGGTGGTGCATTGCCAAGTGGTGCTTATTTGTTAACTATAGCAAATAAATCTTTAAAACAGTTACCAATTACATTAAGTTACTACTCTTTACCAGATTTAACAGGTGGAGAAGCTGGTTCTGCTATTTGGGGAGATGTTCAAGTTGACGCTGGTATTCCTGTTAAATTTGGACTCCAAGGTGGTACTATTATGCCAGAGAATAATTTAGATGATACAACTGCAATGGGTGCAAAAATTACAGGAAAAGCTGGTCCTGTCAATCTTACAGTAGCTTATTCAACTGTTGATGATGGAAGTTTAGCTTTTAAAAATGTTGGAACAAATGTAAAAACTCCACTATATACACAGATGATTTTAAATCAAAATTATATATCTAGTGATGCAGATACTGTATTAGTAAAAGGTGTTGTTCCTGTAGGTCCTGGTAAACTTATTGCTCAATATGGAGCTACAACTGATAACTCTAATGCTAGTACAGATTATAACGAGTTAGATGTGATTTATAAATTTAAAGCACTTGGAACACAAATGTTGGCTGCTTATGTAATGGCTGACCTTGATGCTCCAAATACAGACCCTAACAATATTATCCGTTTCTGGACAAGATATAACTTTTAATCTCTAAAAGTTTATCTTTTTTCTCAAGCTTTGGCTTGGGAAAACCTTCTCTTTTTCTTTTCAAATTTTTTAACTAATCTTATCTTTACATATAATCTACAATTGGCTATAATCGAAATATAGAATATAAAGGATTAGTTATGTGTACAATTGAATATTATACCTATAAAGATTATTCTCAATGGGAATGGGAGCTTATATTAAGTAAATCAAGAGCAGAGCAAAAGGATAATCTATGACATTTTTTTCTAAATCAAAAACACCAACTAAAATGTTTGTGAGTCATCTATTTGCACCCAAATCCAAAGGGGATATATTTCAAAAAAAGAGTTTGGATATAACACATATACGAAATGTAGTAACTAATAAAATTACTCAAATAGCTCCAGAGTTAATAGAAGAAGGATTTAAGTTATTATCTTCTACTATTGCAGGATTTACAGAGGACTATAGCAATAAAACAGTACTCTATAAAAATATAGATGGTGATATAAATGAGCCTATTTTCGTACCAAAGCATATTACTCTAATTCGTGCTAATTTTAATAATAACTTTTGTGGTGATAATTATGGGGATAAAGAGAGTGGGTGTCACGATTTAGATGATAGGAAACTACATATAGAATTAGATATAGTACAATCTCATGATGCACAAAATTTCTATTTCCAACCAACCTACTACTACTATATTGGTATGGATAACAAAGGAAAGAGGATAGATGAAATTAATATATCTTTTGCTTTTGTGGAGGCAACAGAGAATATTTCTGATTATAAAGCTTTGAAATTTAAACAAGTAATTAATCTAAAAGATTTAGATAATAATTATGAATATAATTTCAAACAAGAAAATGGTAGTTATGATACCACATTTCAATCTCCTTGGATAAGTACAGAACTATCTAAAAGAGGTGCATATACAATTGTCATAGAGATAGAAGAGAAAAAATATAGTAAACCATTTGCTACTAAACTCAATAAAGTTTATAAGAAACATGAAGATGAGTTAAAAAACAGGATAAATCAAGAGATAAAAGAGCAGTTGGCACAAATTTCAAAAGATAAACAAAAGGAAAATCATTAATATGACAAAAAAAATAATATTATTACTATTTTTATCTTTATCACTTTTTGCAAAAGAGTCACTTTCAGAATTAATACATAATAGTCACTCATTTTTTACAGCAGGTATTGCAGAACAGAATATTGATGGATACTCTAATGCACAAGCACTTCATCTAAGCTATAACTATATGAATTTAGATAGATGGGGTTTTGATGTAGGATATTCACAGAGTTTTTATAAAGCCAAAAATAAAAAAACAGATGAAGAGAAGAATTTCTCTTCTGCTTATCTATTTACTACATATATCGTTCCTCTAAATAAATATATGGCTTTTAAATCCAAAGCAGGATATGCTAGAAACGAAAATGCAAAAGATGGTTTAGGTTATGGAGTTGATATGATTTTCCAAATAAACCAAAATAGTGGATTTAGTTTAGGGTTTCAAAAAATGGATAAAAATATTAACTACTTTATAGTCAATACAGTTTATAAATTTTAACTTATTCTTGATGAAAATCATAAAATAGATTAATCTTCTTTAGTATAATATTGATAATAATTATAACCATCAAGGATATAAATGATAAAAATAGATAATCTAACCAAAAAATTTGGTTCAACCTTATCATTAGATAATATAAATATAGAGTTTAATAAAAATGACTCTATAGCTCTAATGGGAGCAAATGGAGCAGGAAAAACTACACTTATTCGCTCAATTTTGGGATATTACCATCCAAATAGTGGTGCTGTTAGAGTCAATGGATTTGACCCAATTAAGTATAGACAAGAGGTTTTGAATGATATTAGTTTCGTGCCTCAGCTTCCACCTCCTATCAAGCTTAGTATAGATGAACTTATGAGCTATATTGAGGGGAGTTCAAATATCAAAAAAGATACCATTTTAGACTATGCAAATGAGATGAAGCTAGATATAAAGAGTAATATCCATAAATCTTTTTTCAAACTTTCAGGTGGAATGAAACAGAAACTTCTAATTGCAATTAGTTTAGCAAGGCAGAGCAATATTATGATATTTGATGAACCTACAGCTAATCTTGACCCAAAAGCTAGAGATGATTTTTATAGACTATTAGATGGTAAACAAAAAGATAAAGTTCTACTCTTTGTAACCCACAGATTAGAAGAGGTAAAAGATTTAGTAAATAGAGAAGTTTATATGGATTTAGGTAAAGTAGTATCAGATGAAAAAATTTAAAAAATCACTCATATTATTTATTATTCATTATTCACTATTCATTATTATCGGTTGTGGAACAACAACTAATAAACAAATATGCCCAGAGTGTCATATGCCTTTACCCAAAAATTCAAAAATTAATACAGCATATCTAAATAAAACATATTTTGATGATATAGGATGTATGATTTTATGGACAAAAAAACATAATAGTAATCTAGTAGATGCAAAAGTATTCGCTAAAGATACTCAAAAATATATCAAAGCGATAAACGCACACTATACAATCAATGAAAGAACCCCAATGGGATATGGTTTTACAGCTTATGAGAAATTTCAAAAGGGTAGTATAAATTTCAAAGAGATGAGACTTAGAATGTTAAGGGGTGAGACTATGCAAAATCCCAAAATTAGAAAACAGATATTAGGAGAGTAGATGAAAAATTTATGGTTAATAGCCTATTTAGACCTCAAAGAGTCAATTCGAGCAAAATGGTTTTTGGTTTATTCGTTAGTTTTTGGAGGACTCATTGCTCTGTTTTTTATAGCAGGGGTAACAGAGTCTCAAGTTATGGGATTTAGTGGACTTAGCCGATTATTATTAATGTATATTCAGATTACTATTATTATTTTACCTATATTTATACTTATTACTACTGTTCGTTCTATTTCTGGTGATAGAGATAGTCATGTATTAGAGTATATGTTATCTTTCCCAATATCTCTTAAAGAGTATTATTGGGGTAAGGTTGTTGGTAGATTTATAACAGTTTATCTACCTGTTCTTTTTGCTATGGTGATTGCTATTATATATGGAGCATTTAAAGGAGCTGATATTCCGTGGGCTATATTTTTCTTATATACTGGGCTTTTGTTTGCTTTATCATTTGCTTTTTTGGGTATAGCTTTTTTCATCTCTTCATTTGTCAAATCATCTGAAGTTGCTTTGGGGATAGCCTTTTTTATATGGATATTTCTATTGGCATTTATAGATATAGCTTTGATTTCACTTATGATGCAAAATAGATTTAATGAGGAGTTGATTATTACAATTGCTTTGCTAAATCCTATGGAGATATTTAGAGTAGCAGCAATTTCACTATTTGACCCTGAACTTACAGTTATGGGACCTGTAGCATTCTATATTTTGGATAATATTTCACAAATTATTTTTGTTTTCTTATCTATAGTTTATCCTATATTAGTTGGGCTAGGATTTGCTTTTTTAGGATTTAAAATATTTACCAAAAAAGATTTAGTTTAGTGTGGGTTTTATAACCCACAAATTTATGCTGTTTATTGTTCGCCTTGATGCTCATCTGAAACTTTAATTGCGTTATTGAGAGCGTTATCTGTTGAATTCACCTCTTGAACTTGATTATTTAGTGGATTATATTCTGGGTGTTCAGTCACAAGAAACATCAATCCCAAAACTACTAGTGCAATAAATATTAATAATTTACTCATAATTTTCCTTTTTTTAGTGTATATTATTATATATGTTTTATTATTATAATATACTAAAAATATCTATTTTCTAACCAATATTGATTAATCTCAATTAAATTTTATAAAAAATCAAATATACTGTATAAAAAAGGATAAAAATAATGAGAAAAATAATTATAGGATTTTTTTTAGTTTCTTTATGTATATATGCAAATAAAGATACAAATGATACTACTTGGCAAACAAAACCAATAGCAAAGAGCTATACACTAAATTATGATAAAAATACAACTGGTTTAGTTAGAAATTTATTAATTTACAAAAATCCAAAATGGATATCTAAAATAGAGATACGAAATGGGAAAACAGTATATTTTTGTAGTCCAAAATCTATGTTTGAGTTCTATTTTTACCCAGGACGATGGTATGAAATGGGTGTAAGAAGTGAAAAAGATTTTAATCAAATTGTAGTAACTGATTTTAATACACTAAAACCAATTGATGCAAAAAAAGCTTTTTTTGTTTATGGTAGTAAAGCTATCTCTCCTGCTGGTGATGATTTACCTGCTTTTGAAACTAAAGATGAAGCTAAAAAATTTGTAGAAAATTATGGTGGTTCAAGAATTTTTACATTTAAAAATGTCTCTAATGGATTAATTAAGCTTTTAAATAATAGTATTTAATAACAAAAGTTTCTGAAAAAATTATAAATTTTAGGTTTATTTCCTTATAAAAAGGAAATAAATTTTCAAAAAAAAGTATTCAAAATAAAAAAACACTCTACAATAAAAGCTAATCAAGGTACAATACGACTCCAAATTTTAGTTAAGGAAGCCATGTGTTATGGTAAACTTAACGAGTTCTTTATAAGGTAAAATAAATGGAAAAAATTAGATTAAAGCTAAAAGCTTATGATCATCGTGTTTTAGATAGATCGGTTGCTTCAATTGTAGAAGCTGTTAGACGAACAGGTGCAGAACTTATTGGTCCAGTGCCAATGCCAACTAAAATTAAGAAATATACTGTTCTTAAATCTCCTCATGTTAACAAAGATAGTCGTGAGCAGTTTGAGATTAGAATTCACGCAAGAATGATTGATATTATTTCAGCTACTTCAGATACTATAGATTCGCTTATGAAACTAGACCTAGCTCCTGAAGTTGATGTTGAAATTCGTTCAATGGACAAATAGGAGTAGAGATGGAATTTATTATTGAAAAAATAGGTATGAGCAGAACTATTGGCGTACCAAGTGTTCCTGTAACACTTTTAAAAGTTATCGAGACTAAAGTTTGTGAAGTTCGTGAAGATGGTAAAGCATTGGTTGCTTATAATTATAGTAAAAAAATGAATAAAAGTATTGAAGGTCAACAAGCTAAATTTAGCATTGATAAAGAGTTCAATAAATTTATGACCATTCGTGTAGCAGAAGGTACAGAGGCTGGTGCTTATAGTACAGAGGCTTTAGCAGATGCAAAACTAGTAAAAACTTCTCTAAATACTAAAGGTCGTGGTTTTTCAGGTGGTATGAAACGACACAACTTTGGTGGTGGTCCTGGTTCTCATGGTCACAGAATGGGTAGAAGAATTGGTTCAATTGGTAATGCTGAGTGGCCAGGTCGTGTAATGAAGGGTAAAAAAATGCCTGGACATTATGGAAACACACAAGTTACAGTTAAAAATGATGTAATATCATTTGATGCTGAAAATGGAATATTAGTATTAAAAGGTTCAATCCCTGGTCACAATGGGGCTAGAGGATTGGTAAGGATTGTTAAATAATGAGTACAACAGTAATTAAAACAAGTGACCTTCCAAAGTCATTTTTAGAAGTTAATCCACATAATCTTTACTTATATTGTAAATCTTATGCTGCAGGGCTAAGAGCCAATACTGCACAAGCTAAAAACCGTTCTATGGTTCGTGGTGGTGGTAAGAAGCCTTGGGCTCAAAAAGGTGGTGGACGAGCAAGAGCTGGTTCAGTTCGTTCTCCTATTTTTGTAGGTGGTGGTGTTGCGTTTGGTCCTCAAAACAACAGAAATTATAATCAAAAAGTAAATAAAAAACAGAAAAAATTGGCTCTATATCATGCGTTAGCAGAACTTGCTACAAATGAGAGACTTTTTGTAGTTGAAAATGTTACTATAGAATCAGGTAAAACAAAAGATGCTAAAGCATTTGTAGATACTCTTGGACAGAGAGATGTATTGGTAGTTAAAGAGTTAATTGATGACCAAACATTCCTTGCTTTTAGAAATCTTCAGAATGCATATTTGGTAGAATCTAACGAGCTAAACGCTTACCTTGCGGCTGCTTATCACTCTGTGGTAATTGAAAAAGCTGTTTGGGACAAATTGACAAAAGAGAGCTAAGATGGCAGATATTACAGATATTAAAGCAATTATGTACACAGAGAAATCTCTTGAACTTCAAGAAGATGGTGTTATCGTTGTTCAAACTAGCCCAAGAATGACCAAAAGTGGTCTAAAAGCAGTTTTCCAAGAGTATTTTGGTATTAAACCTTTGAGAGTAAATTCAATGAGAGTTAATGGTAAAGTCAAGAGATTTAAAGGTATCGCAGGTAAAAGACCAGACAGTAAAAAGTTTTATGTTTTTCTTCCTGAAGATGCAAAAATTGAAAGCTTAGCAGTATAGGAGAATTAGATGGCAATTAAATCATATAAACCAACCTCTGCAGGTCGAAGATATATCACGAACCTTGATAGTGGTGATATTACTGCAAAAGCAAGTGTACGAAGTCTATTAAAAAAACTTCCAAGAAGTGCTGGTAGAAATCATAACGGTAGAATTACATCTCGTCATAGACAAGGTGGAGCTAAAAAACTATATAGAATTATTGATTTCAAAAGAAATAAGTTCGGTGTCGAGGGAACAGTAGCTTCTGTCGAATATGACCCATATAGAACTTGTAGAATTTGTCTTGTAAAATATACAGATGGTGATAGAAGATATGTTCTTCAAGCTAAAGGTATGAGTGTTGGTGATAAAATCATGTCAGCAGAGTCTGGACTTGATATTAAAATTGGTAATGCAATGAAACTAAAAGCAATTCCTGTAGGAACTTTAGTACATAATATTGAACTTAATATTGGTCAAGGTGGAACTATAGCAAGAAGTGCTGGTGGATATGCTCAAATTATGGGACGAGATGGTAAATATGTTTCACTTAGACTTCCATCAGGTGAGATGAGATATGTTCTTGGTGAGTGCTTGGCAACTATCGGTACAGTTGGTTCAGAAGATTGGTCAAATGTTGTTTTTGGTAAAGCAGGACGACAAAGACACAGAGGTATTAGACCACAAACTAGAGGGTCTGCAATGAACCCAATTGATCACCCACACGGTGGTGGTGAAGGTAAAACTAACTCTGGACGACATCCTGTTACACCATGGGGTATGCCTACAAAAGGTTATAAAACTCGTAAGAAAAAAGCTAGTGATAAATTAATTATCTCTAAGAGAAAGAAGTAAGGGTAAGAGATGGCAAGATCAACTAAAAAAGGTCCATTTATAGACGAACATCTTAAGAAAAAAGTTCTTAAGGCGAAAGAAGAAGGTTCTCATAAACCAATTAAAACTTGGTCAAGACGCTCTGTTATTTTTCCAGAGTTTATTGGTTTGACTATCAATGTTCATAACGGAAGACAGTTTATTCCTGTATATATTACAGAGAACCATGTAGGTTATAAACTAGGTGAATTTGCACCAACTAGAACATTTAAGGGTCATAAAGGCTCTGTGCAGAGAAAAGGGTAGTTATGAGTAGAGCATTATTAAAATTTACAAGAGTAGCACCTAACAAAGCAAGAATGATTGCAAGAGAAATTCAAGGTATGAATGCTGAATTGGCACTTGCTTCATTGGAGTTTATGCCAAATAAAGCAGCTAGACTTATCTCAAAAGTTGTCGCTTCAGCAGTAGCAAATGGTGACTTTGAACCAGAAGAGGTAGTAATTACAAGTTGTAGAATTGACAAAGCATCTGTAATGAAAAGATTTAGACCAAGAGCTAGAGGAACTGCAAGTAGAATACTCAAACCAACAGCTCATATTTTGGTAGAAGTAGCTAAAGTAGAGGAGGCATAATATGGGTCAAAAAGTTAATCCTATTGGTCTAAGACTAGGAATAAATAGAAACTGGGAATCAAGATGGTTTCCAAAAAAAGAGAGAACAGCAGGATTTATTGCTGAAGATTATCAACTTAGAAAATATCTTAAAAAAGAGCTTTTTTACGCAGGAGTTTCTAATCTCATTATAGAAAGAACTGCTAAAAAAATTAGAGTAACTATTGTAACTGCACGACCTGGTATTATTATTGGTAAAAAAGGTGCAGATATTACTAAACTAAAAGAGACTTTGACTCGAAAATTTGGTAAAGATATTTCTCTAAACATCAAAGAGGAAAAAAGAGCTCAAGCTTCAGCTCAATTAGCTGCTGAAAATGTTGCTACTCAATTAGAGAGAAGAGTTGCATTTAGAAGAGCTATGAAAAAAGTTATCCAAGGTGCATTGAAATCAGGAGCAAAAGGTATTAAAGTATCAGTTGCAGGACGACTAGGTGGTGCTGAGATGGCTAGAACTGAGTGGTATTTAGAAGGAAGAGTTCCTTTACATACACTTAGAGCTAAAATTGATTATGGTTTTGCAGAAGCACAAACTACTTATGGAATTATCGGTATCAAAGTATGGATTTTCAAAGGTGAAGTTCTTGCAAAAGGTATTCAAGCTGAGCCAAAAGAAGAAAAACGAGAAAGAGGTGGAAGAAGACCATCTAATCGTAACAATAGAAGAGGTGAATAGTTATGTTAATGCCTAAAAGAACAAAATATAGAAAAGTTATGAAAGGTCGTAACAGAGGTAAATCTTTTAGAGGAAACAAGATTGAATTTGGTGAATTTGCATTAAAAGCAACATCAGCAGGTCGTCTAAACTCAAGACAAATCGAAGCTGCCAGAATTACTATGACTAGAGAAATGAAAAGACATGGTAAAAGTTGGATTAGAGTTTTTCCAGATAAGCCTTTGACAAAAAAACCTCTTGAGACTAGAATGGGTAAAGGTAAAGGTGCTGTTGAAGAGTGGGTAATGAATATCAAGCCAGGTAGAATTATATTTGAAGTTGCTGGTGTTTCTGAAGATATAGCTCGTTCAGCTCTCACATTAGCTTTACATAAGTTTCCATTAAAATGTAAAATTATCTCTGCAAAGGATAGTAATGAAATATACTGATATTCAAGATAAAACTGTAGAAGAGTTAACTGCAATGTTAAAAGAGAAAAAGTTAGAGCTTTTTACTTTAAAAGCAAAGCAAAAAACAATGCAACTTACTAATACTAGTGAGTTAAGAGTAGCGAAAAAAAATATCGCTAGAATTCAAACAGCTATTACAGCTAACGCGTCAAAGTAAGGGGTCAGAGTATGCCAAAAAGACAAATAACTGGTACTGTGATTAAAATAGCAGGTGAAAAAACAGCTACCATGGTAGTTGAGAGAAAAGTTATTCATCCTCGTTATCACAAGACTGTAAAAAGATTTAAAAAATATCTTATTCATGATGAAAAAGGTGTTGCTAAAGTTGGAGATATGATTTCTGCAATTGAGTGTCGTCCATTATCAAAAACAAAAAGCTTTAGATTGCTTAAAATCCTAAAAGTAGGTGAAGAGTAATGATACAAGGTTTTACAAGATTAAATGTGGCTGATAATAGTGGTGCTAAAGAGATTATGTGTATCAAGGTTCTTGGTGGTTCTAAAAGAAGATATGCATCAGTTGGTGATGTAATTGTAGCTTCTGTAAAAAAAGCACTTCCAACAGGTAAAGTTAAAAGAGGTAAAGTAGTAAAAGCAGTTGTTGTTAGAACTCATAAAGAGATACAGAGAGAAAATGGTTCTCTAATCAGATTTGATGATAATGCAGCCGTAATTATTGACGATAAAAAAGCACCAATTGGTACTCGTATTTTCGGTCCTGTAGCTAGAGAAGCTAGATATGCAGGGTTTATGAAGATTGTATCATTGGCTCCAGAGGTATGGTAATGGCAAAGAAATTCAAAATCAAAAAAGGTGATGAAGTATTAATCATCGCAGGTGATGATAAAGGCAAAACAGGTGAAGTACTAAAAGTACTTACTAAAAAAGATGCTGTAATTGTTGCAGGTTGTAAATTAGCAAAAAAAGCTGTAAAGCCAAGCGAAGAGAATAAAGATGGTGGGTTCAGAGATAAAGAGATGCCTATCCATATTTCCAATGTAAAAAAAGTAGAGGCGTAATCTATGAGTAGAATGAAGCAAAAGTACAATGACATTACACCTTCACTCAGAGAAGAGTGTGGGATTAAAAATGTAATGCAGACACCTAAGCTTGAAAAGATAGTAATATCTGTTGGTGCTGGTGAAGAGGGTAAAGATAATAAACTTATCCAAAATATGGCAGATACTATCTCACTAATTGCTGGACAAAAAGCAGTTATTGTAAATGCAAAAAAATCAGTCGCTGGTTTCAAGGCAAGAGAGGGTAGTCCAAGTGGTATTAAAGTTACTCTAAGAGGTGCTAATATGTATAACTTTTTTGATAAACTAGTATCAATTGCACTTCCAAGAGTAAAAGACTTTAGAGGAACACCAAGAAAAGGTTTTGATGGTAGAGGTAATTATAACTTCGGTCTTCAAGAACAGTTGATGTTTCCAGAAGTTGAATTTGATAATATTATCAAAACTCATGGTATGAATATTACAATCGTAACAAGTACAGAAAATGATAAAGAGGCATTTGTTTTATTAGAGAAACTTGGTATGCCTTTCGCTAAAGGAAAGAACTAATGGCTAAAAAATCAATGATAGCTAAACAGCAGAGACCTGCTAAGTTTAGTTCAAGAGCATATACAAGATGTAACATTTGTGGGCGACCACACTCTGTTTATAAAGATTTTGGTCTTTGTAGAATTTGTTTAAGAAAAATGGCAAACGAGGGTCTAATCCCTGGTATGAAAAAATCAAGCTGGTAAGGAGAAGTAAAAGATGATGACAGACATAATTGCAGACTCTCTTACAAGAATAAGAAACGCTGCACAAAGAAGATTAGATGTAACAACACTTCTTCATTCAAAAACAATTGAGGCTACAGTTGCTATTTTAGTAAACAAAGGTTACCTTGAAAGTTTCAAAGTAAAAGAAAATGGAAATAAAAAGACAATTAAAGTTGTATTAAAATATGATGAAAATGGTCACAGTGTAATCAATGAACTTAAAAAGATTTCTAAACCAGGACGAAGAGTATATCAGAGTGCTGCAGAAGTTAGAAGTTTCAAAAATGGTTACGGAACATTAGTAGTATCTACCAACAAAGGCGTAATTGCAAATGATGAAGCATTTAAGCAAAGTGTTGGTGGTGAAGTTATCTGTAGTATTTGGTAAGGGAAAGATATGTCAAGAATAGGAAAAAGACCAGTAACTGTTGCAAGTGGTATTGAGGTATCACTCGATGGTACGACTCTTGTTGCTAAAAAAGGCAAGTTAGAGAAGAGATTAGAGACTTATGGACGAGTTAATATTAATATTGACGGTTCAGAGGTTACATTTTCAAAAGTAGGTGAAAACAAAGAGAATTCTGCTTTTTGGGGAACTTATAGAGCATTATTCAATAACATTATTATAGGTCTTGATAAAGGTTTTGAAAAATCTTTAGAGATTAATGGTGTCGGTTATAGAGGGGCTATTCAAGGAAAAGTACTTAACCTACAACTTGGTTTCTCTCATGATATTAACTTCGATATACCAGAAGGTATAGATATTACTATTACAAAGAATATTATTACCATCAAAGGTAGTGATAAACAGACAGTTGGACAAGTTGCTGCTGAAATTAGAAGCTTTAGACCACCAGAACCTTATAAAGGTAAAGGGGTTAAATATACTGATGAGATAATCATTAGAAAAGCTGGAAAATCAGCAAAATAGGAGTCATAGATGTTAAAAAGTATTCAAAAAAGAAAAAACAGAGTTAGAGCAAAAAGAAAAGCAAGAGTAAGAGCTAAGATTTCAGGTACAGTTACACTTCCAAGAGTCTCTATTTTTAAATCTAATAAACATGTCTATGCTCAAGCTATTGATGATATTGCTGGTGTAACTCTAGCTTCTGCCGATGGTAGAGCAATGGGTCTAAAAGCAAATATAGAAGATGCAAAAAAAGTGGGTGAGGCTATGGCTGAAGCACTAAAAGCAAAAAATATAGAAGCTGTAGTATTCGATAGAAACGGTTATCTCTATCACGGTGTTGTAGCATCTTTTGCAAACGCTTTGCGAGAAGCTGGAATTAAGTTATAAGGAATAATCTATGCAGAATATAGATAGAGAAAAATTTGAAGAGAAAATTGTAAATATCGGAAGAGTTACCAAAGTTGTAAAAGGAGGGCGAAGATTTAGATTTACAGCCCTTGTAGTTATTGGTGACAAAAATGGTACAATCGGTTATGGTACAGGAAAAGCAAAAGAGGTTCCTGATGCTATTAAAAAAGCTGTTGATGATGCATTTAAATCACTTGTAAAAGTCAATGTTAAAGGAACTACTATTGCTCATGACATTGAACAAAAAACAGGTGCTAGTAGAATTATTCTTCGCCCTGCTAGTGAAGGTACAGGAACAATCGCAGGTGGTGCGATGAGACCAGTATTAGAACTAGCAGGTATCCAAGATGTTATCGCAAAATCATTGGGTTCAAACAATCCAAATAACCTTGTAAGAGCAACTATAAAAGCTCTATCAAGAATTAAAGCATAAGGGAGTAAGATATGGGTTTACATAATTTACAACCTGCCCCTGGTTCAACTCGAAATAGAAAAAGAGTAGGACGAGGTCAAGGTTCTGGAACAGGTAAGACAGCAGGACGAGGGAATAAAGGTCAAAAATCAAGAACAGGTTATTCTAAAAAAAGAGGTTTCGAAGGTGGTCAAATGCCACTCTATAGAAGAGTTCCTAAAATTGGATTTACTTCAAGAGCTATTAAACCATATGCTATTAATGTTGAGAAAATCAAAGCAATAGCCGAACTTGAAGAGATTACTATAGAAAATATTAAAGCAGTTCATAAATTGCAAAAAACTGTAACAAAAGTAAAACTTATTGGTGCAGGTGCAAAAGACCTTGCATCTAAAATCAAAGATGAAGCCGTTACAACTAGTGGTAAATAACCATGAGTAATGCTTTAACTCAAAAGATACTCATTACTTTTGGATTTCTATTTGCATATAGAGTTTTAGCATATGTCCCTGTTCCAGGTGTCGATACATCTGTAATTGCATCATTTTTTGATGCACATTCCAATGGAATGTTGGGAATGGCAAATATGTTCTCAGGAAATGCGATTAGCCGAATGAGTATTATATCACTTGGTATTATGCCATACATTACGGCATCTATCGTTATGGAACTTCTAGCTGCAACTTTCCCTACTATTGGTCAAATGAAAAAAGAGCGAGATGGAATGCAAAAATATATGCAGATTATCCGTTATTCAACCATTTTTATTACAATTGTTCAAGCATTTGGTGTCTCTATGGGACTTCAAAGTATGACAGGAGCAAACGGTCAAAGTGCAGTAATGATTGACCCAATGATGTTTACATTTTTAACAACTATATCAATGTTGACAGGTACAATGTTATTAATGTGGATTGGTGAGAGAATTACAGATAGTGGTGTAGGTAATGGTATCTCATTAATTATCTTTGCAGGTATCGTTTCAGGTATTCCTCGTGCAATTTCAAATACTATAAATTCAGTAAATACAGGTGAACTTAACTTTTTAGCTGTGATTGCAATATTTGCTATTATATTAGTAACTATTTTTGTAATTATTTATGTTGAACTAGGAGAAAGAAGAGTACCTATATCATATTCAAGAAAAACTATTATGCAAAATCAAGATAAAAGAGTGATGAACTATATACCTATCAAAGTAAACCTTTCAGGTGTTATTCCTCCTATCTTTGCTAGTGCTGTTTTAATGTTTCCTCTTACAATGTTACAAAGTAGTACTAATGAGTATATGGTAGCTATTGCAGATGCTATTCATCCAGGTGGAATACTTTTTAATGTAATAACATTTATATTGGTTATTTTCTTTGCTTTTTTCTATGCGTCAATTGTATTTAATGGTAAAGATATTGCAGATAATTTGAAAAGACAAGGTGGATTTATACCAGGTGTTCGTCCAGGTAATCATACTAAAGAGTTTATAAATGAGGTAGCAAGTAGGCTTACAGGAAGTGGTGCTGTTTATCTAGCACTTATTTCGACTTTACCATTTCTGTTAATCAACAGTATGGGAGCCGCGTTCTACTTTGGGGGAACATCTGTTTTGATTGTTGTTCAAGTAGCACTTGATACCATGAGAAAAATAGAGGCTCAAATCTATATGAGTAAATATGAAACACTAGGTGCAGTAGGTCTATAATGGCAATTGCACTTCGTAAAAAAAACGAATTGGACAAGCTAAAAATAGCTGGTTCAATCGTTGCAAAAACGCTAAAATATCTCCAAGAAAATATTACTGTTGGAATGACTTTAAAAGAGATTGATACTATGGGTGAAGAGTTTATTCGAGCCAATGGAGCAGAGCCATCTTTTAAGGGATTATATGGTTTCCCTGCTTCTGTATGTACCTCACTCAATGAGGTATGTATCCACGGAGTACCAACTGATACCAAAGTTCAAGAGGGTGATATACTTGGATTGGATTTAGGTACTAAAATAGATGGTTATTATGGTGATGCAGCCGTGACAATCCCTATTGGTAAAATTTCAAAAGAGGATGAGGAGCTAATAGCTTGTTCAAAAGATGCTCTATACTATGCGATAGAAAATATCAAAGTAGGTATGAGATTTAAAGAGCTCACATCTTTATTAGAAAACTTCATTTTGGATAGAGGTTATATTCCATTACGAGATTTTTGTGGACATGGAATAGGAAAAAAGCCACACGAAGAGCCAAATATCCCAAACTATTTAGAGGGCAAACCAAAACAAGGACCCAAGATTAAAAATGGAATGGTTTTTTGTCTTGAACCAATGATTTGTCAAAAGAGTTCTCGACCGATAATTTGGGATGATAAATGGTCAGTGGTGAGTGAAGATGGATTAAAATCTTCACACTATGAACACCAAGTTGCAATAATAGACAACAAAGCAGTAATTTTAACACAATAGTAAAACAAAGGAGAAAACATGGCTAAAGATGATGTAATTGAGATAGACGGTAAAGTAGTAGAAGCACTACCAAATGCAACTTTTAGAGTAGAGTTAGAGAACAAGCATATTGTTCTATGTCACATAGCAGGAAAGATGAGAATGCACTATATCAAAATCTTACCAGGAGACAAAGTAAAAGTAGAGCTTACACCTTATAGTTTAGATAAAGGTCGGATTACTTTTAGGTATAAATAACCATCTCTAAAAACACCATCATAACCCAAATATAAAAATGGTGTTGTGATGGCACAACATAAAAATTCACTTCTTACAACCAACCTAAAATCTTAACAGCCGATATTTTTAGTAATATCCTGACTTAGCCCATCAAATCGCACTAAACCCCACAAAATAGGGATTTTACAACCTGTCACAGATTAGTATATTGGGATATAATCTCTTCATTGGTAAGTTAACTATTATTGGTAGCTATTCCTTTTAGTCCATTCCAGATATACTACGAAGCTTCTCTTTAACAGCCTCCACATGACCTTTTACTCTTACTTTATCCCATTTAAAAGCCACCACTCCATTAGGTGAAATCAAAAATGTGCTTCTCACAACTCCCATATACTCTCGACCATAACTCTTTTTAAGTTGCCAAACACCAAAATCTTTGCATAAAAATTTATCTTCATCACAGAGTAGCGTAATATCTAACTCTTTTTTTTCTATGAAATTTCGATGTTTTTTAGGACTATCAGGACTAACACCCAATACTATTGCACCCATATCTCTAAAATTAGGAATAGCTTTTGTAAAATCACACGCCTCAGTGGTACACCCTGGAGTATTATCTTTTGGATAAAAATATAGTACTATCCATCTCCCCTTTATATCACGAAAACATATCTCTTCTTCATCTTGATTGGAGAGACAAAAAGATGGTACTCTATCACCGATTTCTAACATACTTATACACCTTTAATTATCCTATAAAAAGTATCCAATAGACACCAACACCTGTTATAGAAGTTAATAAAATAAAAAAAGCAACTCTTCTACCTAATTTTTTATGACTAGGAGAATATACTCCAGGTAAGGCTC
>Ga0256913_10000079_pt1 | contig 41137 bp, 37 predicted proteins | sample Axial_MatmetaG_FD_185970 | JGI IMG/M metagenome (GOLD analysis project Ga0256913, IMG submission 185970) | Deep-sea worm associated microbial mat communities from Axial Seamount, Juan de Fuca Ridge, Pacific Ocean - Axial_Mat | ecosystem: Environmental > Aquatic > Marine > Oceanic > Microbial... | reverse complement strand
TAAGGTTGATTCTTATTCGATAGGTAAGAATGCATTGTATGCCCAAGTTCGTGAGCAAGAGTAGAAAGCGAGTTATAATCATCAGTCCAGTTCAATAAAATATATGGATGATCATCGTATTCTCTTCCGGTTGAATAAGCGCCACTTCTTTTTCCCTCTGTGGGATAATAATCTATCCATCTATTGTTAAATGCCTCCTCAAGTACTGCAGTGTATTTTTTACCCAAAGGAGCTAAGCCCTCCAGAATTTCTTTTTGTCCTTCTTCAACCGTAAATTTCATATCAACCTTTTCAACAATCGAAGTGTAAAGATCGTAATAGTGTAACGTATCAAGTCCGAGCATTCTTTTTTTCAAATTCAAAAATCGATGAAGAGTAGGTAGATTATTGTTTATTTGCTTGATCAAATTTTTATAAACGGAAGTAGGGACATTGAATTGATTAAGCGCTGCTTCCAATGCAGTATCGTACTTTCTGCTCTTTGCAAACACATAATCGGTTTTAACATGTCCTGTTAAATTTGCTCCAATAGTTTTTTCAAAACGGCCATACTTATTAAAAAACTCTCTGAACACCTTTTCTCTATCAGCCCTATTAGGATTTTTTCTATTCCTTACATAACCAGACGAAGTCAATTTAACCTTTTCTCCGTTCGATAATGTTACTTCGGGTGAGGGCATCTCTGCGTTAGTAAAGATACTGTAAACATTATATTGATTGGATGCGGTAAGACCAAAACTTGCCAGAATTTTTTCTTCACCTTCTGTAAGTGTATGTGCTCTCAACCGTTGTATATTATCTAAGATGATTTTATAATCATTTAGTCCCGGTTGAGCTTTATAAAATTGAGCCATTTTGTTTTCATCAATTTTAAGTACTTCAGGATCAAAAAAGGATGCGGCTTCGGAAAGTTTTGTCCCTAATGCCGAGGCTTGCGAGGCTAAAGATTCATTAAAACTATTTCCTAAGTCTTGATCTTTAAGTCGTGAAGCATAGCTGGAGAGTTTTGCAAATTCTCTGTAAATACCATACATGGTTTTTAATGTATAAAGTAAGTTGTCGGCACTTTCGCCAAGTTTTCCTTTATACTTTGTAATCTCATTTATCCGGCTTTCAATTCTAGTTTTGTCTTGTTGCCACTCATCAACAGAAGAATACAAATCTTCAAGGTTCCACTTATACTTTTCATCAATATCTTCTCGTTTAAGAGTTTGTGCATTTATGAATGTAGAAACAAATAAAAAAATCAGAAGTGATTTGATTAAAATTCTTTTCATTTTTTCCTCGTATTTATTTATAAATTATTTGAAACCAAAATTACATAATTGCAAATTCAAGTACTATAATTTCAAAAGGGAAAAGAGAATTTTATTTGATTTATTTAAATGTGTTTTTTAAGCTTAAATTATGCGAAAACGGTATTTTTCTCGTTGTGGTAAGTCGGGTTAAAAAGCAATCACAATTTGAACAGACTTGTAAACCGGTTTTTAACTTTGTTATTATTTACTGCCATTGCCAATGCTCTTTTAGTTCCGATAATGATAAGCAGTTTTGTAGCACGGGTGATTGCAGTGTAAAGGAGATTTCGTTGTAGCATCATATAATGTGCTGTGGATACCGGCAAGATAATACAAGGGAACTCACTGCCTTGACTTTTGTGCACTGTAACCGCATAAGCAAGAGTTATTTCATCCAAATCTTCAAAAGCGTATTCAACAAGTTTCCCATCAAATGAAATATACATCCTTTTTTCTTCGTCATTTACTCCAACAACAGAGCCGATATCACCGTTGAATACATTCTTATCATAGTTGTTTCGGAGTTGCATTACTTTATCATTTGCTTTAAACTTTCGTTCTCCTTGCGAATAAACCGTTTGGGAATGGTTTAAGTTCTGCTGCAATAATCTATTCAATTCCGTAACGCCTACGTCTCCTTTGTAGATTGGTGATAACACTTGGATATCATTTATTGGATCAAGTCCAAAATGTTCAGGTAATTTATCCTTGCTTAAATAAAGTATCTTTCCCGAAATTTTTTTGTTGTCTGGTTCTTCGATGAAAATAAAATCGGAATCTTTGATATAATTTAAAGCCGGTATTTCTCCTCTGTTTATTCTATGAGCATTTAAAACAATATCGCTATGCTTTGCTTGTCTGAAAATTACATTTAATTGTATAACGGGAATTTTATTACTGCTTATCAAATCCTTAAGAATATTACCGGCTCCAACAGAAGGGAGTTGATCGGCATCGCCTACAAATATAACAGTTGTGTTAGGATTTATTGCTGTTATAAGGTGGTACATCAAAATAGTGTCAATCATTGAAACTTCATCAACAATCAATAAATCTGCTTCAAGTGGAATATCGGCATTGTAGTTAAAAGTGTTTTCATGTGGGTTATACTCAAGTAATCGATGAATGGTTTTTGCCTCGAGTCCTATTACCTCTGTCATCCTTTTTGCTGCTCTGCCTGTAGGCGCAGCAAGCAGAATTTTCTTGTCGAAAAATTTATATATCTGGATAATTCCCTTTAGAGTAGTGGTTTTTCCGGTTCCAGGTCCTCCGGTGATAATTAAAAATTTATTTTCAATTGATGACTTAATTGCTTCGAGTTGTTCGGGGGAATAATTTTCTTTTAATAAAGACATTGCTTTTGCATGTTCCTTCTGCAAGTCGGAAGGAAAAGCCAAGAGATAATTTATTGAGTTTTCAATTTCACGTTCGGCGTTGTAAAAATCGGATAGATATACATTGCCGTTTTGTATTACGATTTCTCCATCTTCTTCAAGTTGCAAAAGCAATGGATCGGAATATGCCAACTCGAATTGAAGTATATAAGAACACTCCCGTACGAGGTCAACTTCCGGAATAAAAACGTGTCCGCTTCTAACGGCTTCTGATAATATGTGTATTATACCTGCTTTAATTCTGACAGGATCATGCTCGGTAAAACCAAGGTTTCTGCCAATGTTATCTGCAGTTTTGAAACCAATTCCCCAAACATCATTTATCAATCGGTAAGGATTTTCTTTTATCTTTTCCGGTGCGCTGTCACCGTACGTTTTATATATTTTAAGTGAATAAGCAGTAGAAATTCCGTGCGATTGAAGAAAGAGCATTACATTTTTTATCCCTTTTTGCTCTTCCCATCCTTTTTTGATTACGTCAAGTTTTTTGGTACCAATACCTTCAATCTCAAGTAATCTGCCGATATTATTATCCAGAATATCCAAAGCTTGTTCACCGAATTTTCTTACAATTCTTTCTGCAGTGACTTTGCCAACACCTCTTATCAATCCAGAGCCAAGATACTTTTTTATTCCTACTTCTGTTGTGGGGTAGTGAACCTCGAACGATTCAACTTTGAATTGTCTGCCGTATTTCGGATGATTGACCCAACTGCCGGTCAAATCGACTTGGTCGCCTTCGTTAAGTTTTGGAAGATTTCCAACAACCAATGTTCTATCTTCCAACTTAAATACGGAATATCCGTTACTATCGTTGTAGTATAGATAAAGATTGATTATTCCTGTAATTTGTTCCATGCAGAATTTAATAAATTGATTAGCTTTGTAAATCTATGATTAAAGTTATAGAAATAAAAATTTAGAACTACAAAATCCTTTTGTGATTGATAAAGAATTAAATTTGAAAAAGCTCAAAACAAATAATCAGCATTACGATGTATGGCTTCATTGGGATGTAACCAAGCGATGCAATCTTGATTGCGAGTACTGTTTCGGGAAAATCACCGACCCGAAAGTAAAAGTTAATTTGATTGATATTGATAAACTTATGCAAACACTTGATAAAACCGGGAAAATATTTAGGGTTAGTTTTACCGGCGGTGAACCGACAATGATTCCTAATTTTATTGATGCTGTTAAGTCTATTACAAAAAAGCATTATGTTTCATTCAATACCAATTTGATAACAAAAAATTTGCTCCAGATAGTTGATGAAGTCAATCCGAAAAAGATTTTGCATATACATGCTTCGTTACATTATAATGAACTGATTAAAAAAAGTTTACTTAAAATATTTATAAGCAACTTCAAAACATTACGTCAGAATGGTTTTAATATTTATGCCGAAGCGGTTGCATATCCTCCGATAAAAGATGAAGTGGATGAAATAAAAACCGTTATGGAAAAAGAAAAAATTGAGATTGGGTTTGCTCCGTTTTACGGGAAGTTTGAAGAAAGATTTTATCCCGAATCTTACACGGAATCGGAATTAAGAATATTCGGTTTAACAATTGCAGATATAAAATGTCATACACAGAAAGAAGCACTTTGCAATGCCGGCTACAATGCGGCTGTGGTTTTTTCAAACGGCAATGTTTACCCGTGTCATCAGATAAAAGAAAAAATTGGAAACATTTACGAAAGAATAAATTTCAGTAAAGGGTTGATTAAGTGTCCTTCAAAGCGGTGTGGTTGCCCGTTAAATAAATATGATGAATATTTGTTTGATAAATCCGACACGATTTTATTAAATGAAATTTATTCAGTGGAATTGAAACCAAAGCAAAAATAATTCACCATATAAAACAATTCATATTTTAATTGGAAAATTCTTAAATTTGTCAACAATAATTTGGAGAAAGTATGAGTTGGAGAGAAAGAAGAGAAGGGAATACACGACTGTATGTATCAAACAAAGATGAGTCGGTACGAATGTTTGAAAGCGATTTCTTAGAAATGTTTTCAAAAGTTCACTGGAGTGTACCGTTATATTTATTCATCCCTATTATAATTTATTTTATTTACCGTTCGTTTGATTTTGGAGTTCCGGTTGCAAACTTTTTTGCTGTTTATGTTGGAGGAATTATCTTCTGGACGATCACAGAATATTCACTTCACCGTTGGCTATTTCACTATCATCCAAAAAGTCCAGCAATGAAAGAATTCTTTTGGACATTCCACGGGGTTCACCATGATTATCCACAGGATTCAAAAAGACTTGTAATGCCTCCATCGGTTAGTCTTCCATTAGCTGCTCTTTTTTATTATCTCTTTTATGTTGTGCTAGGTCCAGCATATGCAAATCCTTTTGCAGCAGGATTTTTTACTGGATATTTATTTTATGATATTACACACTATGCTATTCATCACTTTAACTTCAAGGGAAATGTTTGGAAGAAACTTGAAGATCATCATTCAATTCATCATTACAAATATGAAGATCTAGGTTTTGGTGTAAGTTCACCGTTTTGGGATTATGTTTTCGGAACAACTTATCCCGATAAAAGCAAAAAAGAAATTGGTGAGTCAGCTAAAGGAGAAGGATAGATAATTTAAAAATTTTATTGAGAGTTATAAAAAATGCAGATTTTTAATCTGCATTTTTTTTGTTCTTATTCCCATTCTAAATATTCACCGTCACCAAGCAATTCCTCCATCCGTCTTTTAATTATAACATCTTTATTCTTCTTCCTAGCTGCAATTTTTTCCTTTAATTTTCTAAGTTCCGTTTCAAGTATTATTACTTCTTTTTCTTTTTGTCTTTCTTTAAGGTCAAACAATTGGCTTAAATTATTTTGAAGTTCTTTTTTTCTCTTTTCTTTTTCCTCCGGTGGTGCTTTTTTATATTCAATGGAAAGAGACTCGGTTAAAATTTCATATTCAATTATTTTCTTTTCTGTTTCCATTTTTTCTTTATTCCTTCCATTGGCAAAAATTGGCCAGTTTATACTTTTCCAATATAAATTTCTAAGAAGTCTGGCATATTTTGCTTCGTCCACTTCTTTTATTTCTTGTAGTTTCGATAATAGATCGGAATCAATGTTTTCTAAATATTTTTGTTCTTCTTCAGGACTTAGTTTAAAATTTGGAAAAGGAGGGGGCGGAGGAGGTGTTGGTATATCAGGCCTGTCTTGTCCCTGTACTAAAACAGAAGTTAAAAGTAGCAATATAAATATTGAATAATTAAGTTTTTTCATTGTAGTTCTCCTAAATTAAAATTCTGTTTGGTTTGTTTTTTCATCTAAGTTTTGTATCTGATTTTTAATGCTATAAATATCCCTACTCCATTCATCTGAGGAGAGATTATACATGATATAGTTCTTTAAGTTTTCATTATCAACAAGAGAAATTGAATTGCTAATATTTTGAATTTGAGTTGTTGTTATTTCATCGTTCCATTCGAATAGTTCCGTACTAAGTTCCTTAACCGGGTTAGGTTTTTGAGATAATAATAACATCACAATTGCTGCAATTGTTAATGAAGTCACAAATGCTATCTTAGGAATTACCGATTCGGAATCATTATTAGAGCTAAACAAAGATTTTAGATTAGGGAACAAACGTTCTCTTTTTGTTGCGTTAGAAATCATTGCCTTAAATTTAGTATGTTCAAGTTCCTCTGAAGGGAAGGCATCGTATTCAGAAATAAGATTCTGGATTTCTTCAAATTTTTGCTTTATCACAAGATTATTCCGAATTTGTGTTTCCCAGAAACTCATTCTTTCAGAAGGTAGATCGTTATCCAAAAATAACCAGACTTCTTTTTCAAACTCTTCGATCAAATGGTTATCTTTCTGCATTTTCTGTCCTTAATAATTTTTTCAGTTTTTTAACTGCATAATTCATATGGCTCAAAACCGTGTTCAATGGTTGATTAGTCAATTTTGCTATTTCACGAAAAGTCATTTCACCATGCTGCCTTAAAAGAAAAACCTCCTTTTGCAATTCCGATAAATTTGACAGTGCATCGTTTAGTAATTTTAATCGCTCTTTCCTTTCATAATCTAAAGATATATTCTCTTCGTACAACATATCATCTAAATTTTCAAAGTTAGATACTATCTTTCTCACAGAATTTTTTCTATGGTAATCAACAGAAACATTATGAGCAATTGAAAATATCCAAGAACTAAACTTTTCTTTTTCTTGATATTTGGGAATATTCTTCCATATTTTTATCAAAGTTTCTTGTAATAGATCCTCAGCTCTTTCTCTATTACCACATTTGCGAACAAGATACAAGAACAAATGTTCTTTATACATGGTCATCAATTGAGTAAATGCATCAGTATCATGATCCTTACAACGTTTAATTAATATGCTTTCCAAATAATCAACCATAAAAGTATTTTCTACTTATATGAACGTATGAAGTGAAGATTTATTGTATAGTACTTAAAATTTATGTAATTATTCTTAGTGCTTCTCTCTTGCTCAATTTGGTAAGGTCATGCGAGCTGACAAAATCAATAACGATTTTTGGATTGGTTTTAGAATATTCTCTTAATGCCCATCCGATTGCTTTTTGAATAAAGAACTCTTTTGAGTTTGATAGTAATGCAATATATTTGAATAAAATATCTGTATCGGTTTTGTCTTTATACTTTAATTGAAATAAGATTGCACTTCTTTGGAGCCACATATTCTCAGATTGAATCCATTTCTCTGTTATCGGTTTGAGTAGATCGGGATAATTTATAAAATGTGGTCCGACAATGTTTGCTGCTATAGCATCAACAGTATCCCACCAACTTTTTGTTATGAGTAGGTATTCCAAGTGATAGATAAAATCGGAATCGATTTGTTTTAAGTACTTTTTAAGTAGTTCCATTGTAAAGTACTGGAACTCGCGTTGAGGTTTTAACCATAGTTGAGTTGTAACATCTTTAAGTAAAGTAACATTAGGAAGATTATCTTTTTGTAAAAACGGTTTCGAAATTTCTTTTCTTAACGGTGATTTTATTCCAAAAAATTCAAATTGATTTTTCATGTACCGCTTCATATGAAAAGCATTACTACTATCCGCGTGTTCTCTGAATGTATTCTCTAAATTTATCAAATAATTTTTCACAGAGTCCTCCGTTTAATAATGACAATATAAATTATAATTAATAATATTAGAGAAAGAAAATTAAAAGAAAAAGATAATTTTAACTTGAAGGGAGTTTAAAGATAAATGGAATTGCTAAAATGCTAACACATGCAGTAATAATATAGGAAGTTTGTAATCCTAACAAATCACCAAGACTACCGATTACTAAAAGTGAGAGAGCGCTTACTAAGAAGCTGATTGTCATAAATATTCCATTTATCAAAGCAGGGTGCTCGGTTTTAATGCTATTAACTTCTGCAAGGAGTACAGGCGTTGTAGCGAACATTATAAATCCAATTAGAATCAAAATTGGAAATGCTAGAATTGTGTCACTTATAAAAATAAAAAGCATCATTAATATTGGAGTGGAAAAACCCATTATTAAAAGAGTAAACTTGCGGCCTATTCTATCTGAAATTGAACCGGAAAAAAGAGTTCCAGCAGCCCCAGAAAATTGAACTACAGAAAGAGCAATTCCGCCAAACCAAAGTGTTTCACCTTTATCTGTCATGAACGTTGGTAGAAATGTTGTTAATGATCCTTTTACTAGTGAAGTGAAAAAGAAGATTCCTCCAATTATAATAAAAAAGGTTAGATTCTCTTTTACTGCTTCTAATGCCCCAGTTTCTTTTTGCTTATTTTTAAAAGCGTCCGAGATAGGGATTTTTCTAAACTTAAAAAATAAAAGCGCTGAAGCAATTAATCCAAAAGGAATTAATTTATAAGTTCCCTCTAAACCCCACAATGATACTGCTGCCAAAACATAAAGTGGTCCAACACTTCTGGCAATCTCACCGCCAAGCATATAAAAACTCATTCCTTTTCCAATTCTATCGCCAGAAACCTTTTTTATCATAACTGGTGATGGTACATGAAAAAGCGAAACTCCTATTCCTGAAGTTAACAATAGTACAATTAACACAATTATATGCGGAGCAACTCCAATTAAACTCATACAAATGACAGTAATTGCCGGAGCGACTATAAGTAAATATCTTATGGGAAGTTTATCTGCTGCATATCCTACTACCGGATTAAAGAGTGAGGGAAGTCTTTGAATAATTGTTAAGAAACTTGCAAATGAAAGAGAAATAGAAAATTTTTCTATGATTAATGGAAGCAGTGGAGCCAGAAACGAAGAATAAACATCATGTACAAAATGCGCAAATGATATTGTGATTACATTTCCGGTTTGGAACTTTTTTGTAGAATCCATATTAGATATTATTTATCTGCTGGAAGAAAAATAATCAATTATTAGTGATTAAATATAAATCAACGAGGCAAATATACTAAAATAGATTTAACTGTTTAGTAGCTAGATGGAATATATAATACAAGTAAGAGTATATTGAAATTATCTATAGTCGGGCATTCTACCTGAATTGATTATTTTTTTTCTGTCGTGTCCATCAATACTCATAACCCAAATTGATGAAAGACCAGAACTATTGTTCACATTCTCAAATATGATTTTTGATCCATCTGAGGAAAATTCCGGATTAAGATCGTTTGTTCCATCCGGTTTATATCCTGAAATATCCGTTGCTGTTAAACTATCAAGGCTATAAAGATAAATTCTTGCATCAAGTTGTCTTGAAGTTGCATCTTCATAACCGGATGCATCATGGCTATACATAATGAACTTCCCATCAAGGGAAAACGAAGGAGAGGTCATTGCACCAGGTTCATTATCAATTACCATTGTCATATCCGAGCCGTCACTATTCATAGTATAGATTTCTGAATCATAAAAACTGTTGCCTATGGTTAAAACAACTATTTTATCACCGGAAGCTGACCAGTTAGTTTCTCTAAAATGTCTATCTGCTGGAGCGGTGGCAATTTGTGTTAAATTAGATCCATCCGAATTAATTCTATACAATTTATCGTAATGTGAATAAAGAATTGTAGCACCATCCGGCGACCAGCTGAAACCTATACCAGTATTATGATTCCCAGCAACCGGGACTTGTGTGATTTGAAAGAGTTCCGAACCATCGGCATTCATTTTGAAAATTTGATATGATGCGGTTTTATCCGATGTAAATGCAATTACATCTCTTACTGGATTAAATCTTGGATACCAATCACGCACAGAATTATTTGTTAATCTAATCAAATTCTTTGCTGAGCCATCAGTTGAGTATATTTCGAAATTTCCTGTACTATCAGATGCAAATACATAGGAATTATATGGAAGAGGTCTCGTTTTAAAACTCCAAACATCGCCATTTACTTCCGGATTAATACCATCTTTTGCTATTACCTGCCAATAATAAACAGAGTTAAAGTGTAAGTTTTCAACATAAAGAGTTGTATCCGTTATGTTATTACCTATTAATGTTGGATTCATTTCACCAGATATATACATATAAACATCATAGACCAACGAATCACCTTCATTTTGTTTGATTGAACTCCATTTAAGATTTATGGATATATCCTGATCAACCGATCTATCCTCAGGTATTGGATTAACAGGAGGTAATGGGGGAGCTTTTTCATCATCTTTAATTGAAAGCAGAATAACTGCTTCGGTTGTTTTGTTTTTCTCTACTAATACGTTTGCCGTTGTTTTGTTATATCCACTTTTAACAGCTGAAATTGTATATGTGCCGGTTGTTAATGTTGTTAGGACAAACTTTCCTTGATCATCAGTAATCAAAGAGTTTGTTGGTGGCGTAGTAGTAATTGCAACTCCTTGAATTGGGGTCTCATCGTCGGCATCTAAAACGGTTCCACTGATATTTCCATAATAGATTGGTTCAACTGTATCCTCCTTACAAGCAGAAAATAATACAAGGAAAGAAATCAATATGACAAGATTCTTCAATAAATAGTTTTTCAGCATTTATAAACTCCGTTTTATCCTTTATACCAAAAAATGAGATTAATTCGATTTAATAAGTTTGTTGATATATACATCAATTTTTGTTCCAATCAATAAAAAACAGATCTGCCCCACTCGGGTTCTGAATGGGACAGATCATGAATAGAGGCTTACCGCACAAAGCCTCCATTATAGATTTTAATGGACATACCATTTCCTCTTTGTATAATCGAAAGAGGCTTGCTAAAACCGCTATTTTCTACTTGAGTGAACTCATTATTATTTCCATACTGTTCAACGTGTGATTCAAGACCATTGCCAGCAACATTTTGCCGAACTGAATTGAAATCGCCGACTTGTAACAGTAAAGAAGTATTGTCGTCACCCTCAAATGATGCCTCATATTGATTATTGTTCCCAAATTGTGACCAAACAGCCTTATTATTACTTCCATTTTGGCTTAATTTTGCACTATTATTGGAACCGGCTTGCAATATAGCGGCATAATTGTTTAAAGAATTAGGGTTAGTCTGTGTCTGATTCACCATAGTAACATTATTTGAGCCGAATTGTACTAGATGAGATGTATTTGAACCAGTTGCTGGAAGCGCTTCCATTTCAACTCCTTGAACCGAACTGTATTCCAATTGCGCTATTTTGGTTTCAGACATTCTCTCATCTTGACCATATGCGGTAAAGCTCAAAAGGAGAAAGATCATCAGAACATATTTTGTTTTTATTTTCATACTAACCTCTTAACTTAAATTTATTAAGTTAATTATTACTTTGTGTAATAAGTGCATCGTTCATTCCACCAGTTTGAATAATTACTCCAGAATGATCCATTCCTGTAGAGGAGATTGTTCCAATATTCAAATCTCCAGTTTGATGTATCATTCCGTAATTACCATTACCAGATTGATCAACTGATGCAATATTTAAGTCACCTTTTTGATTAATACCAGGTGACCAAGCATTTGTTGGATCTTCACGGACAACATTACTATTTCCATGTTGATTTACATCAGAATAATTGCCCAAACCTAACTGTACAATTTTGGATTTATTTTTATTTCCATGCTGATTTACAGTTAAAACATTGAGCCCATATTGTTCATCAAGGTTAGCTTGACCAGAATATGCAACATTTTCTCGGCCTGTTTGAAGAGTAATTGCAATATTAGATCTATTTGCTTGATGAATTCTGGAATCATTATCTTTACCAATTTGAGTTTGGAAACCGAAATTACCATCAGCTCTTGCTTGAGCATCAGCATGATTACCGTCACCTATCTGTGCTTGGAGATGAACAGAATTTGAAGCATTAGAGAAGTGATTGATTATTGCTTCATTAGAATTCCCAAGCTGTCCTTGTATTCCAGTATTTTGATCACCATCTTGCGAAATAGTAACTGAGTTGCTACTTCCAATTTGTCCTTGGAAAGCAAGATTATCTGAACCCACTTGAGTGATAAAAGCATTACTTTCAGTAGAGGTTAACATTTGGTAGCCTTGATATTGAATGGCTTCGTTGTTGTTCCCTGTCTGATTAGCAGATGCTTGGTTATTATCTCCAAGTTGATCAACTGTGGAATTATTGTCCTGAGCTAATAGTAAACTAGCAGAAAGAAAAATGCTCAAAATGACAGATGTTATATTTTTCATATTGATCACCATTAGTTACTTTGTGTAACGTTAATTAAGTTTCCATTACCAGTAACATTATTGAATGAACTGTTACCAGTACCGGTTTGCATGATATTAACATCATTGTTATTACCACTAATAACAACACCGTCTCTGTCATACCATGTAGAACCAACCATGTTGTTGCTACCTGTTTGTGAAATAACAATATCGTTACCGTCACCAGCAACTTTACCAGTTGCATAGTTTCTTGTCCCATCTTGAGTAAGATCTAATGAGTTTCTATCTGAAGTTTCAGTCCAAACAGGGCTTGCATTTGTAAATGACCAGTCACCTCTGTTACCATCATACTGACTTCCACCATCATTTCCTGTAGCTTGAATGCTAATATCATTATCAGAACCATCCATAGTTAATCTATGATATTGTCCGTTTCCTTCTTGTTTAACATTTACAACATTACGATCACCACCAGTATCTCCTCTGCGGATTCCTAATGTAAGATAATTGTAATCTCCAGTTTGTTTAATTCTAATTTCGTTACCATTTGCACCACCAATCATTGCATCATTTAATTTGATACCTACCAAGTTTTCGTCACCAGTTTGTACAGTTTTGACTTTGTTTCTGCTACCTTGTGCAAAGAGAGTACTTTTATCTGATGCGCCAGTAATTAATTGACGTGTATCGTTTCTATTGCCAATTACTTCAGAAGATACGTCAGCATTTTTGCCTAGTACATCTTGTTTTGCATAGTTATCGTTACCAATTTGGCTAACCAATCCGTTGTTTACATGGCTGAATGTTTGTGTACTAACAAATACTTGATCGGCACTATTTAAATTGCCAACTTGTGTGATTTTAATAGGTGCATTGTAACCATTATTACCACCTGTTAAACTTTGATTTGCACTATTATCATTTCCTTCTTGACTAACAACACCTTTGTTATGAGTAGCATTAGGCATTGTTTGAGTAATAGCATTACGATTACCAACTTGAGTAGCTTCAAAGCGGTCAGTATAACCAGCGAGAATTTTTTGACTTAAACTATTTCTATTCCCAGTTTGATTTCCAATTACATGTTGTCCACCATTATAGCCAGGTGCATTTACTTTCTGGAAAGAAGTATTCAAGTTGCCAACCTGATGAATATAAGCAGAATTAGCGGTATTATTTCCACCACCAGTTTGCCCCATAACTACTTTAGAAGCATTACTATTACCTTCTTGAATAACTTCTGCAGTTTGAACACCAAGATTATCAGTAAACTGTTTTACTTTACTAGCATTATTATTGCCAGTCTGAGTAACTGTAGCATCTTGATTACCACCAACTTGTTTTACTATTGATTCGTTAGTATTACCAGTTTGTGTTGTTACAGCACTATTACTTTGTGCAACTAATGCAGTTGAGATTAACATAAAAACAACCGCTGTTATTAGTTTTTTCATTTTTTCCTCCTAGGAAATATTTGTTTGTTAGTTTGTTTAAATAAACGCGGACTAACAGAAAATATGCCTAGTGACTGTACAATTAAAAATTCATTCATTATTTTACTAATTACCGTTAGTTCATTTGTTTGAACGAATTAAAGGTGGCGTTAGCGGAGTCCGCACCGGTAAATTACTTTTTAGTAATTTATCGTTCCCTAGCGCTGCCTTTTTAATAACAGTCCCAAGCTTTAATTGTTTGTACTCTAAATCGTAGACCTCCTTTTTTTTTTAGTTAATGAATTAGTTTTATAAAAAGCTCGGATAAAAATTTATTCCTACTTTAAGTGTCCAATAATAATCATGCAATTTCCCATTACTTATACCATCTAATTGATCATTCATTAGGTAATTAAAATCCGCACCTACATTGAGTCCAAAGTAATCAAACAGAATATATTCAAGACCTAAACCGCCTGAAAGTTTTAGAATATCTGTTGTGTTTTTTAAGTCGCCGTAAGTATAGAGTGATCTTCTTACTAGTCCTGTTCCAATTGAAATTGTTGGAGTAAAATTTGTATAAGGGGAAAAATAATAAGTACCAATGAGATCATAAGATGTTGTTTTTGCTGTAAAAACATTTTCTAATGAAAAATCACCTCTGTTAAACCCTAAAGCAAGTGAAAAACTTGGAGTAAACATTCCTCTAATTGTAAACCCACCATACGAATTAATATCTGCATCAGCATAATCCCCGGCATATATGTTAGAACCATAATCAACTCCTAATCCTATATAGCCACGTTTCTGCATAATGAATCTATCAAAATAGTCTTTTTTATTAGTTAATTCTTTTTCTCTATAGTAAGCAAGCATTGGTTTAGAATTAATCTCATCGGGGTTTTTTAATTCCCAAAGTCCTTCATTTACACCTTCGATTATCAGTGCTTCAACAGCTTTTTCAATTGCTTCAGTAACACAGATCTCAATGGGTTCGTTGTAGCTATAGCCAGCTTCAACTTCTAACAATCTTTGATAATCAACGTAGCGAAAGAGACCAACGTCAACCATTTGTGATAAAATGGTTTTACTTGTATAAACCGTTTTAAGTACCCTGCCATTACTTGTTGAAATAGCACGAAGGTATATTGTTATTCTATCTTGTCTATATTGATTAGATCCACCAACACCAAAATACTTTGCTCCAACCCCACCGGTTAAAATGTTTGCATCGTAAGAAATAATTCCACCCTCCAGAATGATTCCAGCAAATAAAAGAGGTGGAAGCGAGGGTTGCTCTGTACCGGTTTGTTCGGCATAATTAGCTCTACTTGAACGTATTATTTTTCTTTCGTTCAATAAGTTTGATAGTCCTTCTCTTTCAAGCGGAACAAACCAGTTTGATTCTTCCAATGCACGCATAAGTATAGATGTTGCACCTTGTGTAACAGCAGTTGACCAGCTTGCACCTACGTTTGATGGTTTATACTGTCCGGTTTGATCTCTAAACTTATAAACTGCGGCAACTACCTTTTCTTTTGGTTCAGGAAGTTTTTTCAGTTCTTCAGATATTCTAGTTGGTGTTCCTAACTTAGCCTTTGAAGTATTAAAAAGCTGCATGTTTGTCGAACAACCAAAGAAAGCTGTTAAAGATAGTAAAGCAAGATATTTAATTGATTTATTCAATCTTATTTTCCTTATAAGTATGGTACAACAACTGTTGTTTCGTCCCCTGTTGTATTATCAAGTATATAAATATTGACACCTTCGGCTCCTTCAGAAATGTCAATTACGTAATCACCAAGCTCGTATTTACCTTCCTTGATTTGATCTTCACCAAAAGCATCGCCAATAAGTTGACGAGAAAGTTGACTTAATATTTGTCGATTTAAACTTTCTTGAAAATCATCAAGAGGGTTTTTTGAATAAGGATCGTACTTGTTACTACCATCATCGGTAAAACCATTTTGAGCTGTTGCTTCGCTCATCATCCATTGGTGATTAAATGTATTACCACCAAATGAAGGATTCTGAGGTGTATACACCAAAGCTTGTGCAGAAACCGATGTAACTGCAAAAGCAAAAAACAGAACTACAATTTTTATTAAACTGATCTTTTTCATTTTAGTAATTCCTTTATTTATTAAAAAATTCCCGTCCCGGATAAATCTTCTCCACCAAGATCTTTCTGTATTCTTTCATAGTTAATTAAATAATTTGCTGTGTATTGAATTGCCTGGTTTACTGATTCCACTATCGATTCGTAACGTGGTTGAACAAATCTTTCAAAGACTTTAGAATCATTCACCTTTACAGTTATTAAATTACCTTGTAATGGAAATGGTTTTTCCGATATAGTAATTGTATAATTCTTTGCCTGTGGTGGTGGATTCCAATTAGTATAAAAAATATCGTAAAAATCATTCCCTATTTTCGATATAGTTTCACTTATTATCATTCCGTCAATCTCAAGCCCAATAAGTGAAGGATCAGAGTTCCCTTTCTTCTTAACTTGGGCTGAAAGTGCACCAGCACTGATCAACATCATTATCATGATATATTGTGACACAGTTATTATTTTGAAATTATACATACAATTCCAATGTTTTTTATAACAATAACTGGCTGGGTTTGTTTAAAAGTGATTATAAAAATTGTGGATGACTTGAATTATGTCATCTGGCTTTAATTGATTTACTCTTATATCTTATTCGATACTTTTGAATAACTCATTTTTGTTTCCAGAATCAATAATGCCTCGGTTTTGTTAGTAAAATTTTTAACAGCGGGGTGATAATTGCAACGATTATGCCAAAAGGTGTGTTATGTTAAAAATATCTAATTAAATATTCTTAACTTCTATTATCCTAACAAGTTAGGAGAATAGATGATTTTTAAAGGATAAAATATCGAGTAATTCTAGTAAGTTAAATAATTTAACAGTGTTTAAAATATTTTACTATATAAATGATTAGTTAAAGATTAAATAAAAAAAGATTAAAATTATGGGTTTTGTTGTAATTCTTGAAAATTATATAGCTGTAAAATTATTCCGTTTGCTTCTGTAGTATAGTTAAAAGTAACTTTATATTTATCATTATACATAAAAAAATCTAGTTTAATATTGGATGCATGCAATGGATATTTTTCAACTACGTCAATAGGATATCCTAGTGTAAAGTTCTTTCTGTCTTTTTTTATCACTTTTACTTTAATAACATCTTTATTAATAGTTCCAAATCGTACTTCTTGACCGACAGCTATTTTCAACGGTTCATAGGTTAAGTTAGAGTTAGGGGGGCCATTTAACGAACTTTCACAACTGAATAATAATAATGAGAACACTATTAATATTTTGAATGACTTCATAATATTTCCCTTTTATTCTATACTTTCAGTTTATGAAAATTTATTTAATAATAAGATAAAGATATTGAGTAAATACTTCAATAAAATGTTTTTAGTTTACAACAAAAATATCATTTTTTTGATTAACATCGGGGATAAGATCATCACCGAGTATAATTTTTTTCAACTTTTTATTAATAGAATGTTTAAAAGTTGCATAGTTTCCGTTTTTCCAATGGAATGCTGAAGCGGTAAAATTATCTTTTGTTCCGTCTTCATAAACAAATGTGTAAGCAATTCTTGTTGGAATATTTCCAACTTTTTCAATTGTTAATGTAACATCGTTACTGTTGATTTCAACATCGTCAATTCCGAGATCGGGATAACCAAGTTCGAAAAACCAAGGTTTCCAGAACCAAGCAAGGTCTTCGCCGACAACATCATCAAAGGTGAAGAAAAAATCATAAGCAATCGGATGCTTTTCGTGCCAGCGGTTCATGTATTCTCGCAAAGCTTTATGGAAAAGGGCATCGCCAAGTAATTGGTGTAATTCCTCATAAGCATTTGCAGGTCTGTTATAAAAATTGTTTCTCGATTCGCCGTGTGTCATCATGTAACTCGGTAATATCATCGGCATATCTTTAGTATTCCCAGCTTCGCCGACATAAGCGGCAACACGGTAAACTTGGTAATCAAATGTCGAATCGAATTTTTCCACTACTTTACGAGGGAAAAACGAAGCCCAGCCTTCATCCATCCAAGCGGCTCTTCGTTCGTTTGTTCCCATATAAAAAGGGAAGTAACTGTGAGCAATTTCGTGGAAGATCAAACCGACTAAACTGCCAATACTTTTAGGTGCTCCGTTGTTCTGTATCATCGGGAATTCCATGCCGCCACCGCGGTTTTTATTGCAAAATGCTGTTGTGTGTGACCAAGGGTAAGGATAGCCTGGAGAAACTTCCGACATGTACTTGATTGTTTCACGGGCGTAAAGAGCCCCGTTTTTATACTGCTCTACACTATCAGGATAAACAGCAGCAGTTAATACTCTTCTGTCTTTTTCAACTTCAATGCTTGAAGCATCCCAGTTATAATTATTACTTGTAGCCCAAGCAACGTCGGGGACTTTAACTGCTTTGAACTTCCAAGTGTTTTTACCATTATCTTTTTTAAGAGTGACGTTATTGTTTTTGTAATCTTCCAAGGTTATTATGTTTACAATCTCATCTGAGCTTTTTGCTTTTTCTATTCTGTCAATGATTTCTTTTTGAAAAAGTTCATCAGCATTTTGAAGTTCACCGGTTGACCAGATTATATAATCTTCCGGGACAGTTAGATTGACTTCGAAGTTGTTAAAGTCATTGTAAAACTCAACTGTTCCTTCATATTGAATCTCATCCCATCCGAAAACATCATCATAAACAGATATTTGCGGATACCAGTAAGCAATAAAGTAATCACCATTAAAATTCCCCATACGTAAGGGGATTTTTGGAACTTCACATTCCCAGTCAATCTCTAAATTTATTGAGCTATTGGGCGCTAATTTATTCTGTAATTTTACAATCATATTTGTACCGTAAACTCTGGCGTTTTTCGAATTCACTTCTATTAAACTATCCTGAACTTTTAACTTAGATATTTCTACACCCTTGGTTAGCATTGATTCGGGGATGCTCCAGTTCCTTGCAACACCAGGTTTGGCAATATTCTGATAGAGGCGGATAACTATTTCGCTTAGAGAATCGGGGCTTTCGTTATGATAAACAATTTTTTCCGATCCAACAATTATATTGCTGTCCGGAATAAGTTCTGCGCTGATTTTATAGTCGGTGTGATTAACCCAATAGTTTTTTCCAGGAGTTCCGTTATATGTACGTGTACCATTATCATATGCCTTTTTTACATCTCGCGGAATGTAAAGACTTGAAGATTGCGAAAATATATTTATATTAAAACCAAGAAGTACTAAAATTAAAATAGCGTGCTTCATTTTTCTCTCAACATTTTTTAAAAATACTTTTCAAGATAAAATGAATTACCCGCTTTTCAAAAAATTATTTTAGATGTCTGTTACGCAACACTTCGCTAATCTCACTAAGCGAAATATCTTTTTCCGCAAGGAGTACAAGAAGATGATAGAGAAGATCGGCAGTTTCTTCTTTCAATCTTTCGCGGTTGTTATCAATGGCTTCAATAACAACTTCCGTTGCTTCCTCGCCCACTTTTTGTGCAATTTTATTAACCCCTTTTCGGAAAAGTGAAACCGTGTATGATTCTTCAGTCGGGTTGTTTTTCCTATCGGCAATTATTCCTTCCAACTGATAAAGAAAATCATTGTTCGGTTTTATCTCTTCGTCGAAACAAGTATCGCTGCCTGTATGGCATGTGGGTCCTTGTGGATCGGCTTTTATTAAAATCGTATCTTGATCGCAATCAATAAGAATGTCCTTCACAATTAAAAAGTTTCCTGATGTTTCACCTTTGGTCCAAAGTCTGCTTTTAGAGCGACTGAAAAAAGTGGCTTTACCAAGTTCCTTTGTCTTTTCAAGAGCTTCTTCGTTCATATAACCGAGCATTAACACGGTGTTAGTTTTATAGTGTTGTACAATTACAGGAACAAGTCCGTTACTTTTTTCAAAATCTATTTTTTGGTTTTCAGTTAGTCGTCTCATAATCTCACCGGAATGTTTTTATTATTTAAATATTTTTTTAGTTCTGGAATTTCAATTTCACCGAAGTGAAAAATGCTTGCCGCCAGCGCTGCATCCGCTTTACCATCACGAAAAACATCTACAAAGTGTTCCATATTCCCCGCACCGCCTGAAGCTACAATTGGTATAGTAAGTTGTTCGGAAAGACTTCTGGTAATATTTATTGCAAATCCGTTTTTTGTGCCGTCGTGATCCATTGATGTAAGTAAAATCTCTCCCGCACCGCGGTCAACACCCTCTTTAGCCCACGAAAAAAGTTCCTTCTCGGTTTCCGTTCTTCCTCCGCGGGTAAACACTTTTTGAGTTGTACCGATCAACTTTGTGTCAATTGATAACACGACACATTGACTGCCGAATCTTTTCGCCAACACGTCAATTAAATCCGGATTGTAAACAGCAGAGGAATTAACGGTAATTTTATCGGCACCGGCATCAAGCAATCTGCTCACATTATCCTCATCACTGATTCCGCCGCCGACAGTAAATGGGATATTAATATGGCGGGCAATTCTTTTAACCAACTCTACCAATGTATCGCGCTTTTCCACCGTTGCCGTAATATCAAGGAAGACAAGCTCGTCAGCACCTACTTCCGCATACTTCATCCCAAGTTCAACAGGGTCGCCGGCATAGCGAAGGTCAATGAAATTAACCCCTTTAACGGTTTTGCCGTCTTTAATATCCAAACAAGGAATTATTCTTTTTGTTAACATAAAAATCTCTTTAGTTCATCTAATTTAATTTTTCCCTCATAGATCGCTTTACCAATAATAACGCCGTCAATTTTCATTTCGTTTAATTTTTCAACATCGGCAATGTTTGATACACCACCGCTTGCAATAAGTGAAATATCAGGAATATCTTTTTTAATGTTTTTATATAGCTCAAAAGCCGGACCGGTTAGAACACCGTCTTTTGATATATCGGTGACAATGGTTTCCTTGAAACCCATGTCATAAAAATCTTTAATGAAATCGATAAGCGGGAGTTCCGTTTTATCAGCCCACGCATTGATCGAGATCATTCCGTTTATTGTATCTGCACCCAGAATGATTTTTTCACTACCGTATTTGTTGAGCCAATTAATAACTATTTCCTTACTTTTAACTGCGACGCTTCCGGCAGTAATTTTTGACGCACCGTTTTCAAAAGCGATTTGCAAATCCTTATCGGAGCGAACACCACCGCCAAAGTCGATAATTAAGTCGGTCTCTTTGGAAATTGATTCAAGCACTTTCCAATTAACTATGTGTTTAGCTTTAGCTCCGTCAAGGTCAACAAGATGCAAATACCTAATCCCAATCGATTCGAATTCTTTTGCCACTTCGATTGGATTTTCGTTATATATTTTCTTTTGTTCATAGTCGCCTTTTGTCAAGCGAACACATTTGCCATCAATTATATCAATAGCGGGAATTATTCTTATCATATTAGTTCAATAAAGTTTTTTAAAATTTGCTCGCCGACTTTTCCACTTTTCTCCGGATGAAATTGCACGGCATAAAAATTATCTTTGTTTAACGCAGCGCTGAACGGAAGAATATAATCCGTTTCGGCAATTGTATGCTCACTAAGTTCCGCATAATAGCTGTGAACAAAATAAACATAGGGATTGTCGTCAAGACCGTTGAAGAGCTTGTTGTTATTGGCTTTTATCGAGTTCCATCCCATATGTGGAACTTTATCCGTTGGTGGAAATAGTTTTACTTCTTCGTCAAATATGCCGAGGCATTTTGTATCGTTTTCCTCAGAATGGTTACAAAGAAGTTGCAAACCAAGGCAGACGCCAAGAAACGGTTGTTTTAAAGTAGGAATTAATTTATCCAATTCATTCCGTTTCAAGTATTCCATAGCGCTACTAGCTTCACCAACTCCGGGAAAGATTATTTTATCTGCCGATTTAATTTTCGCAAAATCACTGGTTATTACTGCGTTATATCCAAGTCGTTTAAGAGCGGAAGAAACGGAGTAAACATTCCCTGCGTTATATTTTATTATTACTATCTTCATTGATTACTCTTTGATTGTTATTATAACTACCAAGGTTTTGAAAACCTAGGTGGTTTAGATAAACAATTATTTTAAATCATTCCTTTGGTACTTGGCATTTCCGGATTGTCGGAACTTCTTCGTACTGCTTGTTTTATAGAACGGCCAAGCGCTTTAAATATTCCTTCTATCTTGTGATGTTCGTTATCGCCTTTTGCCTTAATGTATATGTTACATTTTGCCGCATCGGAAAATGATTTGAAAAAATGATAGAACATCTCTGTCGGGACATCTCCCACATATTCTCTTTTGAATTTTGCTTTCCACTGTAGCCAACTTCTACCGGAAAAATCAATTGCGGCACTTACTATCACATCATCCATCGGGAGCATGAACCCATAACGCTCAATCTGTTTTTTATTGCCGAGCGCTTGTAAAAAGGCTTCGCCAAGTGCAATCGCAGTATCTTCAATTGTATGATGTTCATCCACTTCAAGATCGCCTTTAACTTTGATGTTCATGTCGCATAAAGAGTGCTGTGAAAGCTGGGCTAACATGTGATCGAAGAAATTCAATCCCGTTGAAATATTGTGAACGCCTTTCCCGTCAAGGTTTAACTCGATTTTGATTTCGGTCTCTTTAGTTTCCCGTTCAATAACAGCGGTTCTCCCAATTCCTTTAAGTAAATTATAAATATCATCCCAATCGGTTGTTGTTAAAACTGCATCGGGATTGTTTGTATCGCTAAGCAGAATAGATTTGGCGCCAAGATTTTTGGCAAGTTGTACATCGGTTAATCTATCCCCGATAACATAACTATTCGCCAAATCGTAATCTCCTTCGATATATTTTGTTAACAACACAATACCCGGTTTACGTGTCGGAGCATTTTCTTCCGGTAGAGTTTTATCAATAATTATATCTGAGAAAACAACCTCCTCGTTTTTTAGTATAGTAAGCATTTTATTCTGTGCAGGGCGGAATGTCTCTTCAGGGAATGAATCCGTGCCCAAACCGTCCTGATTACTTACCATTACTAATTCGTAGTCAAACTCGGTTGCAATTTTTCTAAGTGTAGAAATTGCCTTGGGATAAAAGATCAACTTTTCCAAAGAGTCAATTTGCTTGTCTTCCGGTTCGGTTATGATTGTTCCGTCCCTATCAATAAACAAAACTTTTTTCATTGTTCTGCTCCATACTTTTTAAGTGCTTCTATTAATTTTTTATTTTCTTCGTCCGTACCAACAGTGAATCTCAAACATTCATTACAGTGAATCATATTGGAACGGTTGCGGACTATGATCTTTTGCTTAAGCAAGTAGTCGTAAACGTCTGTTGCATTTTTAACTATGGCTAAAAGGAAATTGGCATCTGATGGAAAAACATAATCAATAAAGTCCAATGATATCAAAGCATCCGCCAATTTGTTCCGCTCGGAAATTAAAACATTGACAATCTTGTTTTTATCCGGTTCGTTTTCCAATGCTTTTAATATTAGTGATTGACTTACACCGTTAACATTGTAGGGATATTTTATTTTATTAAAAACATCAATAATTTTTTCGCAAGCAAATGCCATTCCGACACGGGTATTTGCCAAACCCCATGCCTTGGAGAATGTTTGCAGAATGATAAGATTATTGAAATTATCCAGTGCGGATATCCAACTTTTCTTTTTTGCAAAATCAATGTAAGCTTCGTCAAGAACCACAAGCCCGTTAAACGAATTTAATATTTTTGCAATTGAATTTTCATTTAACAAATTTCCCGTCGGATTGTTCGGTGAACAAATAAATATAATTTTAACTTTCTCATCAATTGCCGCGAGTACGGATTCCGTATCAATGTCGAAATTTTCCGTAAGAGGAACTTCAACAATACCGGTATTATTTATCTCTGCTGCAACTTTATACATCCCATAAGTGGGCGGCATTATCATGATTTTATCTTTGCCAGGTTCACAGAATGCTCTGATTACAAGGTCAATCGCTTCGTCACTGCCGTTGCCGATAAAAATATTTTTAGTGCTTATATTCTTGATCTCCGAAAGTTTTTCTTTCACCTTTCTTTGATGCGGATCGGGATAGCGGTTCAATTTACCTTCCGGTATAGAGCCGTATGAGTTCTCGTTTGCATCTAAAAATATTCCCACATTGCCGGTGTATTCATCTCGCGCAGAGGAATACGGCTTTAGATTTTTAATATTGTCACGAAGCAAAGCTTGAATATCAATCATTGTCATTCTCCGTTCTAATAGTTACTGCTAATTTGTGTGCATCCAATCCTTCTTCTTCGGCCATTGTTTGAATTGTCTTACCTAATTTGGAAAGTCCGTATTTTGATAATCTCTGAAAAGTGATTTTCTTCATAAAGCTATCCAAAGAAACCCCGCTGTATGCAGAAGCAAAACCGTTTGTCGGTAAAGTATGGTTTGTCCCGGAAGCATAATCGCCGGCGGATTCCGGTGAATAATTTCCAAGAAAGACCGAGCCTGCATTAATTACATTTTCGGCAATCGCTTCAGAGTTCTCAACTGATAATATCAAATGTTCCGGTGCGTAATTATTTGAAATTGTTATTGCTTCTTCCAAGTTGTTAACCAGAATTATAACACTGTTCAACAACGATTTTTCAATTATCTCTTTTCTGGATAACTGTTTTGTGAAATTATCTATTTCCTTTGATACTGCGTCAATAAATGTTTCCGATGTGCTGATCAATACGACTTGACTATCCGGACCGTGTTCCGCTTGAGAAAGCAAATCACTCGCAACGAAATTAGGATTTGCGGAATCGTCAGCAATGACAAGCACTTCCGAAGGTCCGGCGGGCATATCAATTGCAACTCCATCTGCGTTAACAAGTTGTTTTGCCGCCGTAACCCATTGATTGCCCGGCCCGAATATTTTATCCGCTTTAGGAATTGTCTCGGTTCCGTATGCCATCGAAGCAATTGCCTGTGCGCCACCGACTTTGAATAGATTGGTGATTCCAAGAGATTTGGCAGTGTATAAAATCTGCGGTGCAACTTTGCCGTTTTTCTGTGGCGGAGTGCAAACAACTATTTCCTTACATTCGGCAATCTTTGCCGGTATGCCAAGCATCAGAAGGGTTGAAAACAGAGGTGAGCTTCCTCCGGGAATATATAGCCCGACTTTTTCTATCGGGACACTTTTTTGCCAGCAAGTAATTCCCTCGTCAATATCAATTTTGTTGATCACCGATTTCTGAGAATTGTGAAATTTAAAAATGTTCTGCTTGGCAATTTCGATTGCTTCTTTAAGATTATTACTTATTAATATTTCCGCTTCGTCGAATTCCGCATCATTAACTTTTAATTGTTCCAACTCGATGCCGTCAAATTTTTTGGTAAGCTCCAACAAAGCGCCATCGCCGTTAGCTTTTACCAAGTTAAGTATGGGAGTTACTTTTTCCCGAATGCTTTTCATCTCAAGCATCGGACGTTTAAGTAATTCTGCTGTATCGGCAATATTTGGATATTTAACTATTTCCATTTTTGTTGAGTGTTTGTTTATACGATCATTTTTTCAATCGGTACTACAAGAATTCCTTGCGCACCGGCGTTTTTTAGATTTTCAATTCTCTCCCAAAAATCGTCTTCCTCAATAACAGTGTGTACCGAACTCCAACCCTCCATAGCAAGCGGAAGAATTGTCGGGCTTTTAATTCCCGGCAATAGGGCGGTAATTTTATCTAACGAATCATTAGGAGCATTAAGTAAAATATATTTATTGTTTTTTGCAAGATTTACCGAACGGATTCTGAATAAAATTTGATCGAGCAAAGCTTTTTTCGGTTCACTCAGATTTTTACTCGAAACCAACACCGCTTCCGATTTAATCACTTCCTCCACTTCCTTTAAGCCGTTACTTACCAATGTGCTTCCGGTGCTAACAATATCGAATATTGCATCGGCAAGATTTATATTGGGTGTAATTTCAACAGCACCGCTTATTTTGTGAACAGATGCATTAATGTTTTTCTCAGATAAGAAATTTTCCAAAATGACAGGGTAAGAAGTAGCAATATTTTTCCCTTCCAAATCTTTAATCGATTCATACTTAAAATGTTTTGGCACTGCAATAGATAAGCGGCATTTCCCGAACCCCAATTTCTCGACTACATTAAGTTCCTTTCTTGCTTCAAGAATTTCATTCTCACCAACTATTCCAATATCGGCGACACCGTCTTGTACATATTCCGGAATATCGTCATCACGTATAAACAATATTTCCAGATCAAAATTTTGTGCCTTTACAAGTAACTGTCTGGAATAATTATCGATTCTGATTCCAGCCGCTTTTAACAGCTCGAGTGATTTTTTAGATAATCTCCCGCTTTTCTGTATTGCGAGTCGTAAACTTCTTTCTTTCATTTCATTCTCCTTTTAAAAATAAAAAACCCCGACTATGAGCCGGGGTTAATAAAAAATTATATACAATCAATTACACCTCACCGGCTCCCTAATTTTAGAGAATGATGATGTAAATGGTTGTTCAATATTTGATTTCTGGTTTTCATAATTATTTTGACTGTGCAATTATACTAAAAATAAGAGCGTTAGAGAAATTTAAAAACATCGGAATTTTAACAAATTAACTATACATTTAAATTATATCCACAATAAATGAATATCTATTCACAATAAAGATAAATTTCAAATTATTGTTGTATAAATATGTTGACAAGAAGCCAATCTATTCTTACGTTAGCACCATGAAATTTGATTTATTAAATATTATCAATTCAATCAGCCCAATCGAGCTATACCCGCGTCCTCGTCGCCGTCGTCCCCTTTTGGGGTAAACAATATCTATTTCATTTAAAAATAGTCACATATTATAACAAATTAAAATTTTAAAAAGGTAAAAAAATGATTTCAGTTGGGATCATAGGCGGCACCGGTTATACGGGAAAATATTTATTAGAGTACATAAAACAACATCAGAAAATTGTAGATTATTCTATTTATGCAAACAGCAGTGCAGGAAGCAAATTGCTTGACATATTTCCTGAATTATTGGGAATAATAGAAAATCAAACCATTCAATCCGTTAACGAACTTTCTTTTGAGCACGATCTCTATTTTGTTTCACTGCCTCACGGAGAATCGCTAAAGTATATTCCTATGTTGTTGGGAAAAGGAATAAAAGTAATTGACCTTGGCGGAGATTACAGACTCGATTCAAAAGAGCTTTACAGTGAGTGGTATGGATTTGAGCATAGCTCTTCCGATCTGTTATCAAAAAAAGTATATGGCTTGGCTGATGTTGGTGATGAAAAAATAGCGAACACAAATTTTATTGCAAACCCGGGTTGTTATCCGACTTCGGTGCAGTTGGGTCTTATTCCTTTGGTCAAGAATTTTTCCGATGAAATTATAAGTGTCAGTACAGTTTCTTATTCCGGCGCCAGCGGAGCGGGGAAAAAAGCTAAGACGGAATTACTACTTTCGGAATTGGATGGCAATGTAAAAGCATACAATGTGAATAAGCATAGACACCAACCTGAAATTGAACAAGAGTTAGAGAAGTACGGAATGAAATCTCCTTTTGCATTTACAACTCATCTGCTTCCTATAGCAAGAGGAATTTACACAACTTCAACCGTTCACCTTAATTACGAAGTAGGCGAAGATGAAATAAAACAAATTTATTCCAATTGGTATGCCGATTCAAAATTCGTTAGGATGAGAAACACTCCTCCCGAATTAAAATGGGTTGTAAATACGAACTTCTGTGATATTAATGTTTCCGTAAAGAATAAGACGGTTGTAATTACTTCAACGATAGATAATTTAATCAAAGGTGCTTCCGGACAGGCAATTCAGAATATGAATAAGATGTATGGTTGGGACGAAACTTTGGGTCTTTTGAATACAAATTTAATGAAAGCATAAGGATATACTGATAATGTTCACTTATATTGAAAACGGTTCAATCACTTCGGTAAAAGGTATAAAAGCTGCCGGTATTCATTCAGGGTTAAAACGAAAGAAAAAAGATTTGGCATTAATTGTTTCCGACCAACCTTGTACGGTTGCGGGAACATTTACATTGAACAAAGTACAAGCCGCACCTCTTCAAGTTTCTAAGGAAGTAATTGCAAAAGGTGGAAAGGTAAAAGCGGTTTTAATTAATTCCGGAAACGCCAATGCTTGTACGGGTGAAAGAGGATACAACGATGCGCTTGAATCGCAAAAATACTGTGCTGAAAAATTAGGTATTGAACAGAATGAAGTTATTATCAGTTCTACCGGTGTAATCGGGGAATATATGCCGATGCATATTTTAAAAACCGGAATTGAGTCAATAGTTACCCAACTTAGTGATGATGGCGGAATAAGAGCTGCAAAAGCAATTCTAACAACAGATCTGGTTGAAAAAGCATTTGCCGTTAATGTAAAACTTTCAAGCGGTAACGTTACAATCGGAGGCATTGCAAAGGGAAGCGGAATGATAATGCCGAACATGGCAACGATGCTTTCCTTTATTGCAACCGATGCCGATATAGAAAAAGATTTATTGAAGAAAATCCTTACTAAAACTGTCAATAATTCTTTTAATAAAATCTCGGTTGATGGAGACACAAGCACTAATGATATGGTTGTTCTTATTGCAAACGGTATGTCCGAAGTAAAAATAGAAAGCGGTAGCAAAGATGAAAAACTTTTTACCGAAGCGCTTCAAGCAATAAGTATTGATATGGCTAAAATGATTGCCAAAGACGGAGAAGGCGCATCAAAACTAATTACCATTGAAGTAAAAGGCGGTAAAACCGAATCGGATGTAAATACAATTGCACAAACAATCGCAAACTCTCCGTTAGTGAAAACTGCTATTTATGGAAGCGATGCAAACTGGGGAAGAATAATCTCTGCAGCGGGAAGAAGCGGCGTTGATTTTGATCCGGCAAAAGTTGAAATAAAATTTGATGATATGACGATCCTTGCTCCTAACTATTGTCATGAATATGACGAAGAGGAAGCAACGACTGTCTTGTCAAAAAGTGAAGTTACGATTTCCGTAAATCTAAACGATGGTGAAGCTTCCACAACTTGGTGGACATGCGACTTCACGGAAAAATATATTGAAATAAATGCTTCGTATAGATCATAAAAATTTAAAATAAAATGAGTATTAAGAAAATGAAAATAGTTATACTGAAATTAAGCGGAAAAGCTCTTAACGAATTTACAACAAATTCACATTACATCAGTTTGATGAATGATTTAAAAGAAAATTATGACGGTGTTGTAGTTGTCCATGGCGCCGGGAAAATGATAAGCGAATGGTCCGAGACAATGAACGTGGCAACATCCTTTGTGAACGGTCATCGAAAGACAACTAAACAAGTAATGGATATTGTTTCTGCAGTTCAAGGAGGACTTACAAACTCAACAATCACAAGTTTCCTTCATGCAAAAGGATTTGAAGCTGCCGGACTAAATGGAATTGACAGAGGTTTGTTTGTAGCGGATTATTTGGACGAAAAGTTGGGTTATGTAGGTAAGCCAAAATTAACAGGCAGTGTTCAATGGTTAAAGGATTTAATGAAAGAAGGCGTCATTCCTGTTTATTCTTCTGTTTGCAGAGATATCGACGGCAACTTGATGAATGTAAATGCCGATCTGTTTACTAAAGAATTGGCAATTGCTCTTAATGCCGATACCGTGCTTTTTGTGTCCGATGTTGAAGCTGTTCAAATTGACGGAAACAAAATGGATCAAATGTCAGAGCATGATATAAAAAATGGAATTGCAAATGGTCATATTACCGATGGAATGATTCCCAAGCTTGAAAGCAGCGTTGAGTTATTGAATAAAGCGGTCAAAAAAGTATGGATAGGAAATAATCCTACAAAGTTAAAATTTAAATCAGCTCTTCTGAACGATATGGGGGGAACATGGATTGTCGAATCTAAAAGGATAGCGGTCTAATGAAAAGTTCACTTTTAAAAAATTATGCACGATACCCTGTTGAATTTGTTGAAGGAAAAGGAGCGAATCTTTTTGATACCGAAGGAAATTCTTATCTCGATTTTCTTTCTGGAATAGCTGTAACGGGATTTGGTCATCAGCATAAGGAGATAACCAAAGCGGCTGAGATGCAGCTTAGTAAACTATGGCACGTCTCAAATTTGTTTGAAGCGTCTCCACAGGAAGAGCTTGCCGGAAAACTTACGGTTGCAACCGGACTTGATTCTGTTTTCTTCTGCAATTCCGGGACCGAAGCAAATGAAGCGGCAATTAAATTTGCAAGGAAATGGGGCGGTGAAAGAAAAACCATTATTGCGGCAAACGGTGGATTTCACGGTAGAACGATGGGAAGTCTCTCGGCAACCGGACAGAAAAAATTGTGGGAAGGTTTTACTCCGATGCTACCGGGATTTACTTTCGTTGACTTTAACAATGTTGAGCAAGTAAAACAAAGTATTGATGAATCCACTTGTGCGATATTGGTTGAACCAATACAAGGAGAGAGCGGTGTAATTGTTCCTGATGAAAATTATTTAATCGAGTTAAGAAAAATTTGTGATGAGAATAATCTGCTGTTAATATTGGATGAAGTCCAAACCGGAATTGGTAGAACAGGGAAATTGTTTGCTCATCAATGGAGTGGGATTACAGCGGATATTATTACTTCTGCAAAAGGAATTGCTAACGGTTTACCGCTCGGTGCTGTTATATGTTCCGAACAAATAACGGAAGTTATTAAACCGGGCGATCACGGTTCAACTTTCGGTGCTAATCCGGTTGCAATCGCAGCGGCTAATAAAGTTTTCGAATTACTTACTATGGAAATGTTGGAAACAATAAATCAAAAGGGGGCGTTGATTAAAGAATCCGTCCGGTCTCTTAACTTGCAACTTGTAAAAGAGATAAGAGGAAAAGGATTGATGATTGGAATTGAGCTGATCGAGCCGTTGGCAAAAAAAATTGCCAAAGAATTATTGAACGAAAAAATTGTAGTTGGTAATTCGGGCGATTCGGTTATCAGGCTGCTTCCGCCGTTTATTGTTTCAGAAAATAAGATTGAAAAATTTATAAAAATTTTCGATTCTGTCGTTTCAAAATTTTCTTTTTCGGATAGAACTTCAGATATTGTCACCATTAATAATCAAAAGAATGGAGAATGACATGTCAGCTAAATCAAAAAGGCAAAGCTTAATAAAAGAGCTATTAAATACAAAGATAATAAGTAGCCAGGAAGAACTAGCACGATTACTGGCAAAGAAAGATATTCATGCAACACAAGCTACCCTGAGTAGAGATTTCGCTGAGTTGGGAGTGGTAAGAGTTGTAACTGAAAACGGTATTCGTTACATATTTAACAGTGATGAAGCGGGTAAACAGATAAGTAAACTTATCAGTTACGAAATAATTTCAATCGAAAGTAACGAATCACTGATTGTACTGAGGACGTTAGCGGGCAGAGCCCAAGGCGTTGCACATTATGTCGATAGATTGAACAAACAGGAAATTCTTGGAACTGTCGGAGGTGATGATACCGTATTAATTATTCCGGACAGAACAAAGAACATTCCTTCAATAATAAGGTTAATAAAAAATTTAATGATAAGATATCAATATTAAATTAAAGGAGAAAAAAGATGGACCCCAAAAAAATTGTTGTCGCATATTCCGGTGGATTAGATACATCGGTAATGGTGAAATGGTTAAGTGAAAAGTATGATGCTGAAATAATAGCAGTGACTGGCGATTTAGGTCAGAAGAGTGAATTGGTAGGATTGGAAGAGAAAGCAATTAAAACGGGTGCGTCAAAAGTCCGTGTTATTGACTTAAAGGAAGAATTTATAAAAGAGTATGCTTGGAAAGCGCTGAAAGCTGGCGCTCTTTACGAAAACGAATATCCGATGGGATGTTCAATAGGCAGGCCGTTATTGGCTAAGATGCTTGTAGATGTTGCCTTGGAAGAAGGTGCTGACGCAATTGCACATGGCGCTACCGGTAAAGGAAATGACCAAGTAAGGTTTGAAGTTGGAATACAGGCGCTTGCTCCTCACATGCAAGTTTTAGCGCCGCTCAGAACTTGGGAATTCAAAAGCAGGGAAGAAGAAATTGAATATGCACTTGAACACAACATACCGGTTCAAGCTACAAAAGATAATCCTTACTCAATTGATGAAAACATTTTTGGAATTTCGGTGGAATGCGGTGTGCTTGAAGATCCTACTGCGTCGCCTCCCGACGATGCTTGGCAAATCACAACCAATCCGAAAAACGCTCCTGATGAAGCGAAAACAATTACGCTAACTTTTGAAAAAGGTGTGCCGGTTGCTCTTAACGGAAAAGAAATGTCGGCTGTGGATATAGTTGTAACCCTTAATGATATTGGCGCTAAGCATGGTATTGGCAGACTTGATATAATCGAGAACAGAGTTGTTGGAATTAAATCAAGGGAGGTTTACGAAGCCCCGGCGGCTGTGATTCTTCATAAAGCCCATAACGAAATGGAAAAATTAGTTATGGATAAAGAGACTTTCAGGTTCAAGCAGGACGTATCGAACAAGATTGCCAATATGATCTATGATGGTCTTTGGTTTACTCCGCTCTTTAATTCGCTTATGGCATTTGTCGATTCATCGCAAGAATATATTTCGGGGAATGTCGTTCTTGAGTTATACAAAGGAAACATTACAACTCTTTCGAGAGATTCCAAATACAGTTTGTACAACGAAGAGCTTGCAACATATAAAGAAGGTGATAAGTTTGATCATGCTGCATCGATTGGGTTTATTCATCTTTACGGGTTACCATTTAAAACTATTAGTGAAGTAAGAAATAAGTAAACTGGATACTGGTTGCTGGTTTCTTGATCTCAGTATCTGGAATCCAGCATCAAGAACTAACAATTATATAAGGAAAAACATTCTGTGCTTTGGGGAGGAAGATTTAAGAAAAAATTGAATGACAGTGCGATGGAGTTTTCATCGTCGTTATCGTTTGATATTAATCTTTTGGAAGAAGATATTCAAGTTAGTATTGCTCATGCTGAAATGTTGGGTAAGATTGGAATTATCACCGAAGCAGAATCAGAAGATCTTGTAAAAGGCTTAAATGAAATTTTACATGAAGGAATTGCCGGCAGGTGGGATCCCGATGCGTCAGTATTTGAAGATATCCACTCAGCTGTGGAAAGTAGGTTGTTTGAATTAATTGGTGAAACTGCCGGCAAACTTCATACAGGTCGTAGCAGAAACGATCAAGTTGCTACCGGATTTAGACTCTGGATTAAAAAGGGAGTCAAAATATTATCCGACCAAATTATTGAACTCCAAAAAATTTTAATTGAAATAAGTGAAGATAACACCGAAACAATAATGCCCGGTTATACTCATTTGCAAAGGGCACAGCCAATCTCGTTAGCTTTCCACTTTTTGGCTTATGTTGAGATGATGGAAAGGAGTAAAAAAAGATTGCAGTTTGTTCTGGAGGAAACCGACAGATCGCCTTTGGGCAGCGGTGCGCTTGCCGGTTCAACACTTCCGCTCGATAGCGAATATACTTCGTCAAAATTGGGGTTTTCCGGTCCGGCATCAAATGCGCTGGATGCAATTTCCGATAGGGATTTTGTGCTTGATTTTTTGAATGCATGTAACATCGGAATGATGCACATAAGCAGATTGTCGGAAGAGTTGATTCTTTGGTCAACATCCGAGTGGAATTTTATTAAACTCGGGGATGATTTCACTACCGGTTCATCTTTAATGCCGCAGAAGAAAAATCCGGATATGGCTGAATTGAGTAGGGGAAAAACCGGTAGAGTCTATGGAAATTATACTGCTATTGCAACAATGATGAAAGGCTTGCCGCTTAGTTATAATCGGGATATGCAGGAAGACAAAGAGCCGGTTTTTGATTCGTTCAAGAATTATTCACAAGCGTTATCAATGATGACCGGAATGATAAACTCGTTAACAGTGAATAAAAATAGATTTGTTGATGAACTGGAAGGAGATTTCCTTTTTGCAACCGAGTTGGCAGAATGGCTCGTGATAAAAGGTGTTCCCTTTAGAGAATCCCACTCGATAGTTGGTAAGGTTGTACAACTTGCGGAAGAGAAAAATGTAAAGTTGAATGAATTGACGGTCAAAGATCTAAAGCAGATCAATCCGGTTTTTGACGAAACGGCGTTAGAGGTTTTTACAGTTAAGGATTGCCTATACAGAAAGAAAACATTCGGCTCACCAAATCCCGATATGGTTAAAACTGAAATTGAAAAGTGGAAGTCCAGTTTAGGTTAAATTACTGTAGCAATCCACCAGCGGAAAATTGCAAGCAGAATTAATATTGTCCCTTCTACTTTTCCAATCTGCCATCTGAAACGCATCATTGCAAATAGAACAACTAAATAAGCGCTAAGTATGATTACACTGTAGTAATCGCTTTGACTTATTTCCAACGGTCGTATTATTGATGCTACACCGAGCACGCCGAGTAGATTGAAAATATCGCTTCCAATGAGATTGCCGATAGAAATGCCATGCCTTCCTTTGATAATTGCAACTACAGAGGTCGCAAATTCCGGAATAGAAGTTCCCGCTGCTACAATTGTAATGCCGATCATCCATTCGGATATTCCGAAATGTCTGGCAATATTTGCAGCTGACTCAACCAAATAATGAGCGCCGCCAACTATAAGACCGATTCCGATAATTAACATTGGAATATCTTTCCATGTGAAATCTCCTTCGGGGATTTCTTCATCAATCGGTTTTTTCGATCTCAATAACATAAAGATGTAGATAATAAGAGTGGCAACCAAGAGAATGCCTTCGAACAAGGATAGTTCGAGGTCATAAAAGAAAATCAGAAGAATAAATCCGACAATAACAAGTAGGCTGCCATCGCGATAAAGAAGAGACTTATCGGTTTTAACCGAACTTAATATTGCTACGAATCCAAGTATGATTCCAAGATTGAAAATATTTGAGCCGACAACATTCCCAACGGAGATTGAAAGTTTGCCGGTTAAAGCCGCTGAAATGGAAACGGCAAATTCCGGAGCGGATGTGCCGATTGCAACAACAGTTAATCCGATTACAAGTTGGGATAGTCCGAACTTTTTTGCAATACGGGACGCTGATTCAACAACCCAAACGGCGCCTCCCCAGAGGGCTAAGATTGTTCCTATAATTACAGCAATATGGATTAAGATTGACAATATTATTTCGGTTTAATTTGAAAAATTAAAACATCAAGTAAATGAAATAATACTATTTATTCAAGTAATGAATTTTAAGATAAGCCTAACCGTTGAATAAATTAGGCTTTAAAGGATTAATTTATAAGTTAAAAACCGGTTACTTTTCCGGATTGTAGGATAGTTCTATCTTAACGTGGAAATCCGCTCCGCTGAACATCGAATATTTTACGTCCCCGATGGTGCATTTATAATCTTCGCCCACCATATGGGTAACAACTTTTGCAATGTTTTCTTCAAGGTCGGCAATGCTAACCAATTTCAATTTGTTTTTTAATAATTTATCAACATCAATTGCATTTTCTTTTTGAACTGCCATTTTATACTCCCAATTTTTTCGTCTTTAGACGAAAGATAATACTATTAGTTCTCAATTTAAAATTTAACTTCTGATAATTGCAAGCAATTCCTCGGTCTTTTGCTGCATTAATTCTTTGTCGCCTTTCGATTCGACATTGAGCCTTAGCAGCGGTTCGGTGTTGCTCATTCTAACGTTAAAACGCCAAGTATCATATTCAACACTTATGCCGTCAAGTTCGTCGAGTTTACCGTCGGAATATTTTTCCTTAAGTTCAGCTATCTTTGCTTTTGGATCATCGAGTGTAGTGTTTATTTCTCCCGAGCAAGGATATTTTTCAATCATGCTTCCTACAAGTTCGGAGAGCTTTTTGTTTTCATCCGACATTAACTGAAGGACCAGCAAAAACGGAATCATCCCGCTATCGGAAAAGGCGTTATCTCTGAAATAATGATGAGCCGACATCTCACCGCCGTATATTGCATTAACCTCGCGCATCTTCTGTTTAATAAACGCATGTCCGCTCACAGAAACAATTGCTTCGCCACCTGCTTCTTTAACAATATCAACAGTGTTCCAGATAAGGCGAGGATCGTGAACGATTTTTTCACCGGGATTCTTTTTCAAGATTGATTTTGCCAATAGCCCGACAATATAATATCCTTCGATGAAATTACCATCTTCGTCAAAAAAGAAGCATCTGTCATAATCGCCGTCCCAGGCTACACCCAAGTCGGCATTGTGTTCCTTAATTGCATCAATTGTGGATTGACGATTTCCGGGCAGTAATGGATTGGGAACACCGTTTGGAAATGAAGCATCCGGCTCGTGAAATACCTTTATCATCTTGATTGGAAGTTTATCCTCGATAGTGTCCAATGCCGGACCGACACAACCGTTGCCTGCATTAACAACAACCTTGAAAGGTTTGATTTTATCGGCGTCGTAAAATTTATCAAGTGCGGAAATAAATTCTGCCATTACATCAACATTTTTTACCGTGCCTTTTTCCGCAGCAAGCTCACCGAGGTCATCATTGAGAATCATCTGCTCAACTTCTTTTAAGCCTGAATCGTACCCCATTGGTACCGAACCCTTTTTTACAAATTTTAACCCATTATATTCCGGAGGGTTGTGGCTTGCTGTTATCATAACACCGCCGTCGGCATCAAAATACGGAGTGGAAAAATAAATCATCTCTGTTCCGCAAAGTCCAAGATCGATTACATCGCATCCGGCATCGGTGAATCCGTTTGCCAAAGCTTTTGCCAACTCCGGTGACGATTCTCTAACGTCTCTTCCGATAACGACTTTTTTTGCATTATTCAATTTTACAAATGCTCTTCCGATTTTGTATGCAATATCGTTGTTCAATTCAGAAGGCACTTTCCCTCTTATGTCGTAAGCTTTAAAGCCAGGTATCTTATCCATTTATCCCTCCAGCAAGGTAATTGATTAAATTCATTTTTCTTTATAATCAAGATATTAGATAATGGTATAAATCTCAATAATGGTGCATTTATTAATCCGGATTAAATATTGCATAGATTAATATTAGCCAATGGTTTACTTTTATTTATTCAAAAATTATGAGGTTCTCACTATAGAAACAATTGATACAAGCTCTAAGAAATTTGCCCAGTGTGATAATTCCGAATGTAGAAAAAATTTTTTAGTCAATCCAAAAGATTTGATGAGCAATAATGGTCTGCTCCTTTGCCCTGAGTGTATGGTTAAGGTTGCTACGCATCATTCCGTACAATGTACTAATTGTCTAGCAGTGATAAATTTCTTAGAAGTCGAACCGGATGAAATTCCAATACTTTTCTACGTGGAAAAATGTACACATTGCAGTGGTACATCGGAAGATGAAAAACATATTGTTCCGTACTATTATCCCGAAGCATTTATCTAAAAAGATTGAACAAAATTTCCTGAAAAAACCAACAACTCAAAGATTAACATTTTAGATAATTAATTTTGGTAATCTTATCCCCCATTATTATTTTAATTCAATCAATTAAAAATTTTAATAGGTGGAATAATAATGAAAAATTCTCGGCTGCTTCTTACTCTTTTTATCCTCAGTTTTGTAATAAGCTGTTCAACTACCGAAGTATCGCAACAAGAATCAACGTATAAATATTTTGACCCCGATACTGTACATTCATATAAATTTGATACCGGAAAGATGTGGACGTTGGAAGACGTTCCGATCGATTATTTCCAAGAAACATATTCCTTTACTCCAACTGACGATTGGCTTGAGAAAGTTCAAAAGGCATCACTCAAGTTTGCAACATGGTGCAGCGCTTCTTTCGTTTCGGAAGACGGGTTGATAATGACAAATCATCATTGTGTCGATTTTATAACCTCGAGATTTGAGGAAGAAGGGGAGGACATAAATACTAACGGGTTTTATGCCCCGACTATTGAGGATGAAAGGAAAGTCCCGAACTTATTTGTCGATCAACTTGTATTGGTTGAGGATGTAACAGACGAAATTTTTTCTGCAATAGACACTGTCAAAGACCCTGCTAATAGAAATAAAGTTAGGGAAGACAAAATAGCGGAATTGGAAAAAGAATATTCCGAAGAGACAGACCTTATCTGCAAAGTTACTTCTCTCTATCACGGAGGGAAATATTCACTATATGGTTACAGAAGATATAACGATATTCGTGCGGTTTATGTAAATGAATCGAGAATAGGAATGTTTGGCGGCGATCCTGATAATTTTACATATCCACGTTACAATCCCGACTTTGCTTTCATGCGCGCTTACGACGATGAAGGCAATCCGTTAAAAACGGATTATTATTTTAAGTGGAGTGAAAACGGTGCAGAAGAAAATGAACCGATCTTTGTTGTGGGAAATCCTGGGTCAACATACAGACTTAAAACAATGTCGCAGCTTGAATACATGAGAGATTTCACATTCCGCAATATGTCATTTCTTACAAACGGCAAAGTTAAAATTTATGAGGAACTTATTAAGGAAGATACTTCCAATGCCGATTATTACAAAGACCAGTTAGTTTTTGTTGGTAACGGAGCTAAGGTTTACAAAGGGATGTACGAATTTCTAACAGATGAATATTCAATGGCAAGGAAAAGAGATTTTGAAAACAAATTCCGTGCAAAAGTAAAAGCCGATCCCGAATTGAACGGAAGATATAGTCATATTTGGGATGCCATTGCATCGGTAGTAAATGAGCAGAGAGAACACGCTGCGGAACTTAGCGCTTATAATATTAGTTCCAGAAACAGTTCCGAATATTTTCTTATTGCAAAAGATATGGTGGAACTTGGAAGAGAGTTACAATTACCGGAAGAGGAAAGAAACATTATGTATAAAGGCGAAGATCTTGATTCGACCATACAAGAAATATTCCCGGCTGAGTTTAATGAGTTATTGCAAGATAAAACCCTGGAGATGCAGATAGACTATTTTTATATAAACTTAGGTCAAGATAATCCGATGATGCAGGAAATGTTCGGTGGATTAAGAGGGAAAGAAGCCGTTGAGTTCGTTAAAGGGCATTCCTTTATAACAACACCGGAAGACTTGCAAGACTTGGCAGAAAAAGGTGGCGATGCGATTCTTAATTCTAACGATCCTTTTATTAACTTTGTTTTGAAATCTGAAAAAGTGCTGGAAAAATATTCCACTCAACAGAGCGATGCAAAGGATACGGAAAAAATGTTGGAAAACGAATTAGGCAGAGCATTGTTCGATGTTTACGGTACGACAATTCCACCGGATGCAACTTTTACTTTGAGAATCAGCGATGGTGAACTCAAACGATATAAATATAACGGCACAATTGCGCCAACCGAAACAACATTTTATGGTATGTACGACCGCTATTATTCAAATCATGAAAAATATCCTTGGGAGCTGCCGGATAGGTGGCTGCATCCTAAAGATGGTTTTGATATGAGCACACAATATAATTTCATTTCAACAAACGATATTACCGGCGGTAATTCCGGTAGTCCGGTCATAAATAAAGAAGCACAAATTATCGGTGCTGCATTTGACGGGAACATCGAATCAATTCCGGGGAATTTTCTTTATAATCCTACGGATAACAGAATGGTCTCTGTTTCCTCCGAGGCAATATTACAGATACTAAAATATATTGCCGGCGCTGATAGAATAGCCGACGAACTCGAAGCAGGAAAAATTCCGGAAAAGTATTTACCGGTTGAAGTAGAAGAGGAAGAAAAGTAGCTTGTAAATAAATCGGTTGTTTGAAAGCATTGTTATATTTAATGGGGAGCAAATAGTTGGGGTGGGGAAAGAAATTAACATATCTCCACCAGATGTTTTTCGCTTTTACAGAATTACCTGAATCTGTTTAATCCTACAACGACGATTTCGTATTCAATCCAACCGTCATCTGTCATTGCGACCCCGACTTGTCCCTGGATTAACGTTGTATTAACCGTTTATAACTTGCTCGGACAAAAAATAGCAACGCTCGTAAACAAATACCCAATCGCCCGGAAAACACACTGTGCAGTTTAATGCAAGTAAATTGCCGGACGGAATTTGTTTTTACACTTTGCACATCGGAGATTTCGTTTCAACGAAAAAAATGATTTTGTTGAAATAAATTGAATAGAGCACAAACAATACGGATTTTATTGGGTTTTTGCACTATTCAAAAGCACGAATGCATGTTTGTATTTAATTTATTCAACATTTAGTTTAACTATATTTTAAGCACCTTGCCTCTTTTAGTCTTGTTTTTCCACTTTGAAAATCAGTGAACCTTGACGTAAGTTCTACCAATCGAAATGTTTTTACACATTCTGCACAATTGGAACAAACACGGTTATCTTTTTTTATAAAAAAAATAATTATTTTTTACTAACCAATTATCAAAAATTTTGGAGGTGGTTATGCTACGATTATTCATGTTAATTCTTTTTTTTCCGCTTTTGCTGACAGCCCAACAAAATAGTTTGATTTTTTACGCACAAAACAATACTGGTTTCCCATATGGGTTCCAGGATTTTGATATTGACAACAATGGTAATATTATTCTTGCGGGTTCATATTATTCGGAAACATTACCCGGAGGCGTAACCATTTTCGATGGAACTCATTGGAATTTAACCACAAAAGGGGAAAATGGTTTTGCTTTTGAAAGTGCGCACAGAGCTTTTTATTCTGCAAACGCCGGGACTTACTTTGTTTATGGTTCATTGTATAAAAGCGATGTAGCCGAGCAACGCTCATTTATTCAGCAGTGGAATCAGACAACTCAAACTTGGGAAATAATGGGCGATTCCACATCCTTTTTATATGGTGGAGGCTTATACGACTTTTACGTAACAAGCAACGGTACGGTTTACGCTACGGGCAATTACGGATTTATGCGCCTAACCCCGGGTAATGCGGAAAGAATTTATAACGAAAACGATCCGTGGTTTTATCCCGATTATATTTTACCGCGAGCGGACGGTTCGATGTATTTGATTGACAAATACACCGACGGCTGGGGCGGTGCACATGTCGCTTTGTGGACGTACAACGGAAGCGTTCTTGACACAGTTACGTTGAATATTAATTCCATTTATGCTCCTGTTAGCGCGGTTCTAGATGACAACGGAAATATTTGGATGCTTGAATACTACAACATTATTCCGGCGAATAAATTAGTTAAATACTCGGGAGGAGCGGTCAGAACGTATGAAATTCAACATGAAGGCACCAGTTTTGCATTATCGATGGCGCGTGACGGCGATTATCTTTGGTTCGGAATGGAAAAC
>Ga0256913_10000078_pt1 | contig 41239 bp, 29 predicted proteins | sample Axial_MatmetaG_FD_185970 | JGI IMG/M metagenome (GOLD analysis project Ga0256913, IMG submission 185970) | Deep-sea worm associated microbial mat communities from Axial Seamount, Juan de Fuca Ridge, Pacific Ocean - Axial_Mat | ecosystem: Environmental > Aquatic > Marine > Oceanic > Microbial... | reverse complement strand
TGCCTCGCAAAACTTAGCAATACGCTATCTAACTCCTTTCTGAATCTTTGTGATCGTACGGCGACTGACTCCTGTCAGAAACACAATCTTTATGCCTTCATTATCTAAAGCAAATAATCGAATTATCTCTCGAAATTTCTTCTCAGAAATTCGGAAACGAACTATATATTCATTAACCGTTTGAGAACAATAACTTATCTTTATTTTTTTCAAGTTAAGTTCTCATGAACCAAAAATAATCCCCATAATTATCTTGTATTTTGTTTTACTGAAGCCTAGAAAATCAATTATAAAGACAATGCTGCTTCGCGGGAAGTTAAGTCGACTATTACTTAAGTACTTTAAAATAGAATTTTTAACTCAAAAATAAAGTTTTTCAGAATTAGAACTTATTAATAAGTTGAATACAAAATTTTCATCATATTAACAAGCAAGTATTTGAAATATTTGTTCTTTGGAGTTTCCGAACAAGTTATGGAGAGAAAAATACAGGCAAAACAAACCTAAAAACACACTACAATGTCGAATAAAATACAACCAAGCCGGTTAAACTACGAGTAGCGATATTGAATCTAGATCTCTTTGGCTTGATGCCATCCAAGCACACTCGAGTAAACTGGGTTAAAATAAATAGAGTTTCTCCACACGAAATGGAGAAACTCTATTTTTAATTAACTACTTTATATTTATTTCAGGTAAAACACCTGCAGGTGTTGTTGCAATTCCGATTTTATTATCCAGAATAATTGGATATGTACCTTTAGAAAGGTTTTTTACAGGTAAAGCAACTTTAATGAAGCTTTCATTGCTTTCTGAATTCATTGCAGAAGCTTTGCCTTTATAATCTTTATATTTCAACCCTGTTTTATCAACTTTGCACTTAAGAAGTTTTCCATTAACTTCCAAAGCAACTTTTGGTATTTTCGAGCCAAAATATTTACCGGCAATTACAATTACACCTCCCGGTGAAGCCTCAAGCAGTTCATTACCGCTTCCATCTAAAATACCTGTAATAACAGGCGGAACAAGCTGAACAGTCTGCAAAGGCTCATCCAATTTCTGTTTATCAGCTGTCTTCCCTTTTACCATCACAGTAATTTTCACTGGCTTACATGCTCCATTTGAGTCAAAATATGATTTGTAACCGCTTTTTAGAGCTTTTTTATTGTAAAGTGAATATTTTTTACCCCAAGCACCTGAGAATTCAGAAGGAGTAGAAGATTTTATTTTCTTAAACTGACCTTTTTTCCCATTATCAAATACACCGTAAAGTTTTGGAGCTTTAATAAATGCTGCTCCTTTAAGTTTGGTTACCTGAGAAGCTTTATAATTTAAAATTGTTCCCATTGTAATTTGTACTGGTGCTATATTGAGTAATACAACTGCATCACTGGTATAGGTACCATCAGAAATCTGATATGTAAAAGAATCTGTACCAATAAAATCAGTATCAGGTGCGTATTCGAACGAACCATCTGCATTCAGAACAAGAGTCCCGCTTGTGACATCAGTCACAAGTTCAGCAGTACAATTAGAAGCATTAAGGTCATTATTTAAAACTCCCTCCTCTACAGATACAACCAAATTTGAATCCTGGGCAACATCATATTTATCACTTATAGCAGTAGGCGGATTAGAACCTGCAGGAGTAACTAAAATCTGTACAACTGCGGTATTACTGTCTAAATAGCCATCATTTGCAGTATAACTGAATGAATCTGATCCCGTATAACCACTTGCAGGTGTATATTTAAAACCGCCATCCGGATTTAAAATCAAACTGCCGTGAATAGGTTGTGATACGATAGCAACAGACATAGAGTCATTTTCAGGATCAAAGTCATTTGCAAGGACTCCTGAAGTTGCATCCACATCAAGAATGCTGTCAGATTCTACATTATAATTATCATTTGCTGCAACAGGAGCATTATTATCTTCATTTGTACCGCCACCTGACTCAGAAGTAAAATCAATACCTGTAACATCAGCACCCGCAATCGTAGCACTCGCTGTAGCAGGAGTGAAAGTATATCCTGTTAATGTTGGGGTTACTGTATAAGCACCATCAGCAAGCCCGCTGATTGTGTAATTACCACTTGCATCAGTTGTTGCAGAATGAGTTGCGTCAACTGCAACTGTTACGCCTGCTTGAACATCGCCTGTGACGGTTCCTGAAATAGAGTGAGAATTAGGAGGAGCCTGTTTGAATGTCGCAGTAACTGTAACATCCTGAGCAGGCATTGTTACAGTCGTTGAAGCAGCACTTGCATCTGCAAGATACTGAGTATCGCCTGTCCACGCATCGAACACCTGCCCTGCAGGAACTGTCGCTGAAATAGTGACTGAGTCATTTTCTGCATATTGACCGCCGCCTGTACCGTTATTTACAGTAAGAGTAAATTGCGGAGCGGCATTTTGTGTTGAAACAAAATCAACACCTGAAACATCTGCACCTGAAACTGTAGCACTTGCTGTAGCAGGAGTAAATGTATATCCTGTTAGAGTTGGAGTTACTGTATATGGTCCGTCTGCAAGTCCGCTGATTGTGTAATTACCACTTGCATCAGTTGTTGCAGAATGAGTTGCGTCAACTGCAACTGTTACACCTTGTTGAACATCGCCTGTGACGGTTCCTGAAATAGAGTGAGAATTTGGAGGAGCCTGTTTGAATGTCGCAGTAACTGTAACATCCTGAGCAGGCATTGTTACGGTCGTTGAAGCAGCACTTGCATCTGCAAGATACTGAGTATCGCCTGTCCATGCATCGAACACCTGCCCTGCCGGAACGGTCGCTGAAATAGTGACTGAGTCATTTTCTGCGTACTGTCCGCCACCTGTTCCATCATTTACTGTAAGAGTAAATTTCGGAGCGGCATTCTGAGCGGATGTAAAATCAATACCTGTAACATCAGCACCTGCTACTGTAGCACTCGCTGTAGCAGGAGTGAATGTATAACCGGTTAATGTAGGAGTTACAGTATAAGTTCCATCTGCAAGTCCGCCGATTGTATAAGTTCCATCTGCTGCACTTACTGCAGATTTTCCACCTGCTGCAACTGTTACACCGGCCTGCACATCACCGGTAATTGTACCGCTGATTGTGTGGGTTACAGGAGCAGTTCCAAACCATTTTGTATTAAGATAGGCTTCAACGCTCTGACGGTCTGCGTCTGATAACGCAGAATCATAAGCAATAATTTCAGCAATATCACCCTGCCATGATCTTAGTCCGTATACACCGTTTCTATCCTGAGTGATAGAATCAACCTCAACAGGTCCTGTAAGAACAAGAGAAACAATATGATAATCACCGGCCGGGAATACATCATTAATACCATCAACCGCGGCTCCGTCAAGATAAGTCTGACCATTTTTCACTTCATCTGAGGCATAATCATTATCCCAATATTTACCATCAAATGCATAACCTGCATTAGCATCACCAATTCCGCGATGGAATACTGATGTTCCGGAATTACCTAAGAAGAACGGACATGTATCCGCTGCTAAAGTTGAACTTTCTTTAATTACCCAGAAAATTGTGCTGATATTGCTGACAGATGTCCCATTAAGAGAAGAGTCTACTATCGGATAGGATTGATCTCCACCAGTAAAACGCAACAGAGAAAGTCCGTTTAATGCATTTGCAACAACTTCCGGTTGCTTAGCACCATCTACTTGATAAGCAAAATTACTTGTATCAGCTTTATTTTTCCATGCATCTAATGCACCTGTTACTGCAGAACCATCAGCTTTAGGGTCAGCACCGTCAAGCCATAAATTACAACCTGAAATGTCAGTCGGATCTGTAATTCCACCGCCACCGCCAGAGGTAGTCGATGTGAAATTAATCCCTGTCATATCTGCACCCGCAACAGTAACACTGGCTGTTGCTGGAGAGAATGTGTAACCGCTTAATGAAGGTGTTACTGTATAAGTGCCGTCTGCAAGTCCGATAATTGTATAATTTCCGGAAGCATCTGTTACTACTGAATTATTTGCATCAACGGCAACTGTTACGCCTGCAGTTATATCACCAGTAATAGTACCACTAATACTGTGAGAATTTGGTGGTGGCTGTTTAAATGTAGCAGTAACTGTAACATCCTGAGCCGGCATTGAAACAGTAGTTGATGCTACGCTAGCATCTGCAAGATATTGTGTATCACCAGTCCACGCGTCAAATACCTGACCATTCGGAACTGTTGCAGAAATAGGAACAGTTGCATTTTCGGCATAAGAACCGCCTCCTGTTCCGTTATTTACAGTTAAAGTAAAATGAGTAACATTTGTGGAAGTTGCAGAAAAGTCTATACCTGTGACATCTTTACCAGCAACAACGACAGTTTTTGAAGCTGGCGAAAAGTCATAATCCACAAGAGACGGAGTCACTGTATATGATCCGTTCGGTACGGCTGAAAAAGAATAATCCCCGTTCTGATCAACTGTCACTATCTGAACAACACGACCATCCAATTTCAATATTATATCTGTTGACAAATCACCTGTAATTTTTCCTGAAACACTATAAAAAGGCTCATTTTCAATTTTCACATATTTAGCAACAAGACTTATGCTTGCGGAAGGCATATTTAAAGAAGTGCTTGCCTTATCAGTATCAGCAAGATATTGAGTATCACCAGTCCACTTTTCAAAACGCATACCAGGCACAGGAGTATCTGCAACGATATTTACAGATTCATTCTCTTCATATATACCTGTTCCAGAACCGTTAATTACAGTCAAAGCAAATTTTAAAGTTGTATTTCCTGAGAACCATTTTTTATCCAAGTAATCCTCAATTAACTTTCTATCAGAATCATTTAAAGCTTGATTGTAAATAATAATTTCAGCAATATCACCTCTCCAGGTTCTGTTTCCAAATCTTCTATCTCTAGTTAATCTGTTTGCTTCAACATTACCATCAGTAACCAAAGACATTATTTTAAAGTCACCTAATGGAAAAAGTTCAGTAAGACCGTCAATTTCAGTTCCGTTCAAATAAGTTTTTCCGTTAACAATAAAATCAGAGGTCTTCCTTGAATCCCAAATGAACCCATTGTGCCCCCTATGGAAATCAGAAGTTACATCATGAGCAAGGAAAAAATGAAAATCATCATGATCTACCTCTTTTAATACCCAAAAAACCGTTCTGATATCATTCACCTCATCAAAATTCAAAAATTCATTTGCAACAAAATTAACTACCGGTTTCCCATTCAAGCCACCATTGACAAAATGAGGTACTGGATATTTAACCGACTTAACTGCATTCTTTTTGCTAGGTGACTTATCAACCCACTCAAAAAGTTCACCATTAGAAGGTACAGAACCATCATTGGCAACATCAGTTGCGTCATACCACAAGACACACCCTGAAACGGATAAAGGAGTCTTATCGCTTTTCATTTTATATAACGCCTTTAAATTCACATCATTATCAGGCATAACAAGAGTTGCAGGCGAAACCGAAATGTCATTCAGAGAATCTGTATCACCCGACCAAGCCAGAAATTCCATATCAGTAATATCTAGTGCAGTAATAGTTACCTGTTCTCCCACTTGATATTTTCCTGACCCAGAACCACTGCTAACCGTTAAAAGATATTCAGGCTGTGCGGGTAATTGCACGGAAGTAAAATCAACATTCTTAACATCTACCTGCGACACACCAACTTGAATAGTTTTTGGAGTAAATTCATATCCACTCAATTCAGGGCTTACAGAATAAGCAATATTTTTCCCCAGACCTGAATAGTTATAATTTCCATTTGAATCAGTTTTCACACTTACTGTAGTGCCATTACCAGAGATAATAATTGAAACGCCCTCTGCAACATCGCCTGAAACTTTTCCAGAAATTGACTTTGTCCCTGCAGGGGGAGTACCTAAAACTTCAATACTTAAATCAGCAGTAACTTCTTTTTTATTTCCGGCTGAAACCTTTACAGTAAAAGAATTTGCACCAATATCCGCGACTGAAGATATTCCGGATAAATTACCATAGGCATCCATAGATATCCATTGAGGAGCATTCACTAGAGTAAACTCAAAAGCTTCATCAGCATCAGGAGCATCTAAATATGCATGAACATTTCCTAAAATTTCAGCTCCTGCGATAATCGGAGGCAAAACTGTTGACGCATTAAATTCAGGTCCTGCAGAATTATCACCGGTAAATGAAGTTCCAGCAGTAATTTCATCCGCATTAGAGACACCATCCCCATCCCAATCCTCAGTAGCATCTGAAGCATCATCAGGCGACAAACCAAACTTCCATTCAGTGAAAGCATCAATACCGTCAGCATCATCTGTAACAATTAAATCTCCGTTAATATACCGCATTATTCTATTTGCAGAATAAGAACCTTCAGTAGTCACGACATCAGGATCAGTAAATTGAACTTCAGAAATATAAGCAGAATCTGCTTTTATTTTTTCTATAACTTCAAACATTATCGGCAAAGAATCATAGTCACAATCCCAACGCCCTTCAGCTCTGTCAGCATTTAGCGTTACCATAACAGGATTGCCGTCAGGATCAAATATCGGATTACCATTCTTGTCTCTATCCTGAAAAACTATATTGGAACTAGCTATTTTAAATCCAAGATCTTTTGAATACAATGCTTCATTCAGATTACTTATACCATCACCGTCTTTATCTTCATCAGCATCATCTGCGGTTATATCAAGTCCCCATCTGTATTCGTCAGCATCAAAAATCCAGTCACCGTCCGTATCTGCATTAAAAGGATTAGAACCGATCTGATGTTCAAGTTCATTTGAAAGCGAATCACCATCCCAGTCATCTTCAAAATACGGCATATTATTTAAAAAGTGTGAGCCTACATATCCATGTCTCAAGGCAACATAAGGAAGTGCATAATATTTAAAAGAGCCGTCATCATTCTGTCTAATGATATTAAACTGTTCCTGCAATACTATTTCTGATTTATCGCCACAGACTTTAGACATTCGAACAAGTTCCCTGAGCTGTTCAAAATAATATGTTGGAGCGCTATGATCACTTACATGTTTAATTTTAGCTTTAGAAAAAGTTCCATAAAACGGTACTGTCCTAAAATCCTCCAAAACAGATGTATCTAACGCAGGTCTATGAAATTCAACTTTAAAATAAGGATCACTTTTATACGGAAAACCAACTCTGTCAATCCCGTCTAAATTAGTATAGACCATATCATAATACATAGAATATGCTGATATTCCAGTTGGACCACAAACAACAATTCGATGTTCATTATAATTGTCAATCAGATATTTATAAAGCTGTTCGACATGTGCAATAAAATCTTCTCGTGGCTGTGCCTGAAGAGCTCCTGAGGTTGATTCGGAAACTGGAATCTGATAAGAACGCCTGTAAGTTCTGTTTTTTTCAATACCAAAACCATGTTCTAATACTTTTTTCGCCTCTGACCACCATTCATCTTTTGTGCCCTGCACTATATTCATGTTATTCATGAAAAACCTGGAGAAAATCATTTCACCATGAAGTTCAACCTCTGATGCAAACGGTTGAGTATCTCCTGGATTTCCCGCTGTAACCTGTTGAGAATAAGATCCCATTCTTTTCTGTAGAGGAATACCCCAGTTATAACCGAAAGTAACTCCCTGAGCAAAATATTTATGCTGCTCTGCAGTTGTCATAGGATCTTCAACTTCACGACTTAATCTAAGATAATTCTGATTATTATACGGACTTGTAAAAATTTCACCTGGATCTCCTTTTAAACCGAAGATTTTTGTACTTTCTGTTCCATCTACAATGACACTAACTTTAAACCAGCGGTCAACTCTCGGATCCATAAAAATGTGTAAATCTCTATAAAAATCCTTTTCTTCGGCAGCATCCCATTCTGTATCGTCAGGAGGATTGGTATTTGCAGCACCGGTGGCACCATCAGCCCATGTACGCCTGATTTCTTTATATTTATATTCAGCATTTTCTGGTGCTGTTATATCAATAGAAAAATTTGTAATATCATCCACAAGAACATTCTGATAAGCCCCATTTAGATTACGGTTATCATTAGCTCCAAAACGACCTTGAATATCCCATTTTGCAATTCTTCCGGTTTTTAAAACATATATTTTCCTGTCAAACTCTACAGTATGACCATCACTGTCTGTAGCTGAATATTGAATATGCTGCATTCCTGGAGTATTGGTATCAACCGTACCAGTCACAGTCACATTAATATAACCATCCTCTTTATCATATGCCAATACACCTTTTTTCGGATCAAAAGAAGAACCTAAGAGAACGGCTTTATGTGCAACGCCACCGATATTAGGGTATTGAGAATCGACATTTTCATAATACTCGGGTTTAAGATTTGAATCGTCCCACGCATCAGGAGCAATTGGAAGAACTCCGCAAAAAGCTGCATTTACTCCAACGAGTACCAAAATTAACACTGTAAGTAATTTTTTCATTATTTACCTTCCTCATTAAAAAATAATCTTGGATTTGTGAAAGTTCCAAAATGTCCTTTAAGATAGTTACTATATTGAAGTCGCCATTCATTCTGAAAAATATTATAATCAAAATCCTCTTCAAAAGTTTCACTACCTTGCTCCACATTCGAATTATGATTCGCAATAAGTTTTGAACCTAAATCCTGCATATATATAATTTTACCTCCATTGGCAAATTTTATATGCTGTTTGGTTATTTTGCCTCCGTTATCTTTTCTCATTTCAACATCAGCACTACTGTTTGAAAGCTGATGAAATGCATTACATATAATCTCCATTGAATTATCTTTTTTAAACTCATCAACTGGAATTTTAAATATATACACCCCGCGACTTTTCATAGCTCCCGGATTCTCTGTATTATCCGGATGGGAAAAATCATACTCTGTAGCATCACGAACAGTTTCGCTCAATGAAAAAATTATATTTTTTTCATCTTTCCAAAAAATCCTATGGTGCTTAAGTTCATTAAGTAATAATACCATTCGTGCAGTTAATCTCTCAAGTTTCCCTGGATAAACTCCAGTAATATCCAATGTATTATATTTAATTTCATTAATTAAAATTTCAGCAGAAATTCCTTCCTCAGTTGGAGAATAGGTGAAATATCTTGAAATCCCACTATTAACATCATTACTGAAAGATGCAGGAGTGAAATACTTTTTATACAAAGCCTCTCCAAGTTGTGCCCATTCTGCTTTTTTATATTTCATTTCAAGTTGATTAACTTGAATTTTAGCTGAAACAACTTTACTGTTTCCGTCATAATCTACAGCAGTATAATATATATCATGAGAACCTGCAGCCAGGAATTCAGGATATTTTATTGATACAGAAACAGGAATAGCTTTTCCTGAACCTGAAAGAGCTGAAACTTTTTTGAGTAAATTAAAACGATCACCTTCAACCATCACTAAATCCCCTGCTCCATTGAGTGTAGGCTCTGAAACCAAAGGCTTGTTTTCTTTAATAATCAACGAAACCTGCTGAGTATTAGTTTTCCCTGAAAATGACATAGCAGTAAAAATCAAATCATGCTTCCCTACTGCAAGTTTGGAAGTATCACTAAAATTAACCGTAACTTCAGCATCTTCACCACTAATCTTTACTCCTGTAACTATCTCATCAATCTTTAAAGATTCTCCTTGCGATAAATTTATATCACTGATGTCAGACAGCTTGTGTACTTGCGCATTTAATCCAAATACACAAGAAATAATTGAAACAATCAAACAAAATTTCAATCTCATGACATACCCTCCAAAATTAAATATTTCTCTAAATACATTAAAAAACTCCTTTTCTTTTTTAGAAAACTAACAACATCTCTAACACATTTACGCATTTTTGCAATTATATTAATATAACACAAGTTATTAAATTTGTCCACCCGTTTTTTTAATCTATTCCAATTTATTATTCTCAAAACAGCAGTATGATGATTAAGGAAATAATAACAGGCAAAAATATCACTTAAAAAGGTAAAAACAGGTAATAGAAAAGATAAATAAATTATAAAATAAGGTAAAAATAAAACATAAACACTATAAACTTATGAAATGCAGAAGAGATTCCATTCATTAACAGATAAACCACTTTAAAAATTAGACTTTCTAACTCTCTTTCCTCATCTTTTAATTACATTATATGGACTTTCTTAAAAGTCAAATATATTGTTCGTAAATTCTCGTTTACAATAGACAATACTCCTGTCTCCTCCAACACCATCCGATGAGTGAATGTCGTCCCAGAAATGTGTGCCGTAGACTCGGCAAAGGCAGATTGCAAAGCAATGATGCAGAAGCGCAACAGAGAAAGTGATATTTTGAGTCACTTGTTTGCATGCTATATGAAATATTAAGCGATTGAATCGCTAAACAAACGCTTTTTTGAAATATTAATCAAAAAGCACTATTTTAAGGGAATCACCATTAATCATCAGCTACCCAAAGTTTTCACGATAAAAAAACAAGAAAAAATCTTATTTAAAGCAAATTCAAACATGAAACAAAAAAAGGTTCTCCAAAGAGGAGAACCTTAAAATAATCAAGTAATAAAGCTGTAATTTATTTACCGCTAATAACACCATGTATTTTGAAGTGTCGTGTAACAGAAAACTCACCCAGACGGTGACCTACCATATTTTCTGTTACAAAAACAGTGGCAAACGCTTTACCGTTGTGAACATTAAATGTATGACCTACAAAATCCGGTAAAATCATAGATCTTCTGGACCAAGTTTTAATAGGTTTCTTAATACCGCTTTTGTTCATATCAATAACCTTTTTCATAAGGTGTGCATCAACAAAAGGCCCTTTTTTGACGGATCTAGCCATTATTTCTTCCTCCGTTCTACAATGAATTTATTTGAAGATTTATGTTTCTTTCGTGTTTTCTTACCTTTAGAAAGCTGTCCCCAAGGTGACTGAGGATGTCCTCCACCACTAGTCTTACCTTCACCACCACCCATTGGATGATCTACAGGGTTCATTGCAACACCACGAACATGTGGTCTGCGTCCTAGATAGCGTTTCTTACCAGCTTTACCGAGTTTAACTTTATTAGAATCGAGATTACCAACCTGCCCGATAGTAGCTCTGCATTCAGAATTAATCATGCGAATTTCACCACTAGGTAATTTAACCTGAGCATATTTACCTTCACAAGCACGGAGAATAGCAACCTGTCCAGCAGACCTTGCAATTTTAGCACCGCGTCCCGGTTGCAATTCAATATTATGAATTTCAAGACCGACGGGTATGTTTTTTAGTTTCAGAGTGTTACCTACTTTAATTTCAGCTCCATCACCACTCATAATTTTATCGCCTACATTTAAACCTAACGGAGCGATAATATATTTTTTTACACCATCAGAATAAGCAACTAATGCAATATTGGCACTTCTATTTGGATCATACTCAATACTTTTTACAATTGCTGCCAATCCATCTTTGCAACGGTTGAAATCAATTTCACGGTACTTACGCTTAGTACCACCGCCACGGAATCTAGTAGTAATTCTGCCGTTATTATTTCTACCACCTGTAGATCTCTTTCCTTTAGTCAGAGATTTTTCCGGTGTTGTCTTTGTGATTTCAGCAAAATCCAAAACAGTCATCCCTCTTCTTCCGGGAGTTGTCGGATTATATCTTTTAATAGCCATTTATATACCTCTTAAATTTAAATTTTTCTTATTAAATAATAGAAATTTCGCCTTCAGAAAGAGTAACAACAGCTTTTTTCCAAGCAGCAGAGCGACCTTGTTTCGGACTACGGCCTACTCTTTTCTTTTTCCCTAGACGGTTCATAACATTTACTGACTTAACTTGCACATCGTAAATTTTTTCTACAGCTTTACGGATTTCAATTTTATTAGCAGAGGGATGCACTTTAAAGAAATACTTATTATCGTGTTCTTTAAATTCCAAAGCCTGCTCTGTGACAAGTATAGTTTGTATTATTGAATATGGGTCTTTCATAAAAAATCCTCCAGTGGTCAAAACCACGATTTAATCTATTGAATCCTTGCCGTAAAAATATCAATGGCATTTTCGGCGAATACTATATTATCGAAATGAAGCATCTGATAAACATTAACAGAAGCGGCTTTGATTAGAAGTACATTTTCGATATTTCTAGTAGCGAGGTCAACTTTTTCATCATAATCATCAACAATAAAAAGAGTCTTGCGTTTCAAACCTAAATCATTAATAAGCTTAATTGCATGCTTTGTTTTTCCTTCAGGTACTGAGATTTCATCAAGTATGATTACAGAACCTTCCTGAAGTCTTTCAGAAAATGCACGCTTAAGAGCTAACTTTCTGACTTTTTTGTTAACATGTTTGTTGTAACTACGAGGTTTCGGACCAAAAATAGTTCCTCCTCCACGCCATATTGGACTACGGGACGAACCTGGTCTAGCACGACCTGTACCTTTCTGTCTGAAAGGTTTTGCACCACCACCACGAACTTGCGAACGGTTTTTTGTACATGCAGTACCAGCTCTTAAAGAAGCTAAGTAAGCAACGATGACATCATGTACTGCCTGTGAACCTTTTTCAAGTTCAATACAATCCTGTCCTATTTCATAATCTCTTACGGCTTGACCGGAGATGTTATATATTTTCAAAGAATTAGACATAATTAAACACCTGGTTAATATATTAAAGTAATTTATTTCTTAATAGCTGAACGAATAAAGACTGTACCACCAGCTGGACCAGGGACAGCACCTTTAACCATAATTACATTATCATCAGGGGTAACTTTAACGATCTGAAGATTCTGAATAGTTCTCTTTACATTACCCATCTGACCCGGCAGTTTTTTTCCTTTATCAACCCGACCAGGAAATTCACATTGTCCTATTGAACCAGGTTTTCTTTTCCAACCACCACCATGACTGTATCGACCACCGCCAAAGTTATATCTTTTGACAACTCCTTGAAATCCGCGGCCTTTCATAGTTCCCGAAACATCAAGAAATTCACCTTCCTCAAAAACTGAAACATCAACTTGTGCGCCAATTTCCACATCCGGATCTGCTGGTGTTCTAAATTCTTTGATAACTGCAGGCGGATTTTCTTCCAATCCTGCTTTTCGAACATGACCTTTAACAGCTTTTGAAACATTCTTGGCTTTTCTCGAACCGAAACCAAGCTGTACGGCACTATAGCCGTGTTTCTCTTCTGTTTTAATGTCAATAACTGTACAAGGACCAGCCTGAAGTACAGTTACAGGAATGAGTCTACCACTTTCATCATAGACTTGAGACATTCCAAGTTTTTTTGCAATTAATGCTTTTTCCATAATTTCCTCCTGAACGCTTACCCCGGGATCAAGTTTAATACCGGCTTTATAGCATTGGCGTTCTTCTTAAATTAAAATATACTGTTCAAATGTATAATTAAATAAACCCGAACAATCGATTAATTAATCTTAATTGAAATAAATACACCGGCAGGCAAGTTGAGTTTTTTTAATTCATCAACTGTCTTTGCTGTCGGATTTAAAATATCAAGAAGCCTTTTATGTGTTCTTGTTTCAAACTGCTCCATTGATTTCTTATTCACATGAGGTGAACGATTCACTGTTACTCTTTCAATTTTTGTTGGCAATGGTATAGGTCCGGCAATTACCGCACCTGTTCTACGCACTGTACTTACAATTTTATTGACAGACTGATCAAGAATTCTATAATCGAAAGCTTGAAGTCTGATACGAATAACCTGTTTTTCCTGTGTTGCTGCCGGGCTCATAATTTATCCTTCTTTTTGTAATATTTTTTCTTGGACTGACGCAGGAACTTTCTCAAAATGTGAAGGTTCCATTGAATAAGCGGCTCTACCTCTACTTAAAGAACGCAGAGCGGTTGCATAACCGAAGAGTTCAGCAAGAGGAGCCAAGGCGAGAACCTTGGTTGTATTTCCTTGCGTATCAACCTCTTTTATCATTCCTCTTCTGCTTGTAACATCACTTATAACATCACCCATATGTTCTTCGGGTGTGGTTATTTCAAGATTCATAATAGGTTCAAGAACAGACATACCAGCTTTCTGACAAGCTTCTTTAAAAGCCATAGAACCAGCTACTTTAAATGCCATTTCAGATGAATCAACCGGGTGATGAGAACCGTCGACAATTTCAACATGGAAGTCAATCACCGGAGAACCAGTAAGAAGACCTGTAGTAGCAGCTTCTCTAATTCCCTGTTCAACTGGTTTGATATATTCTCTAGGAATATTTCCTCCTACAACTTTATTTTCTACAGTAACACCATGTCCCAATTCTTTTGGTTCAACATTAATTACAACATGACCGTACTGACCGCGACCACCACTTTGTCTAACAAATTTGGTATTTGCCGTAGCAGGTTTACTTATTGCTTCACGATAAGCAACTTCAGGTTGTCCAGTGTTTGCCTGAACATTAAACTCTCTAATCAAACGGTCAGCAATAATGTCAAGATGAAGTTCACCCATACCAGAAATAATAGTCTGACCGGTTTCCTCATCAGTTTTAAAATTGAAAGTTGGATCCTCTTCAGAAAGAGATGCTAATGCTGAATAAAGTTTATCTCTATCCGATGAAGTTTTTGGTTCAATAGCAATAGAAATAACTGGTTCAGGAAAATTCATTGTTTCAAGAACTATAGCGTCCTTTTCAAAACAAATTGTATCGCCGGTTGTAATATTTTTCAAACCGACAGCAGCGGCAATATCACCACTGAATACAGCATCTCTCTCTTCACGAGTATTTGCATGCATTTGAAGAATTCGACCAAGTCTTTCGCGTTTTCTAGTTCTCGGATTGTAGACTGTCATACCTCTAGCAGCAGTACCTGAATAGACACGGAAGAATGTTAATTTACCAACATAAGGATCAGTCATAATTTTAAAAGCCAAAGCGGCAAACGGCTGATTGTCACCTACATGTCTGACAATAGGTTCTTCGGTTGTAGGATGAGTTCCTTTAACTTCCCATATATCTACCGGAGAAGGCAGATATGCGATAACTGCGTCAAGAAGAGGCTGAACCCCTTTATTTTTAAAAGCAGAACCACATGAAACAGGAGTAATATCACACTTGATAACGGCTTTTCTTATAGCCACTTTAATTTCTTCATCAGTTGGAATTTTATCTTCTAGAAACATTTCCATTAAGGATTCGTCAACTTCTGAGAGACATTCGATGAGATAGTGCTTAGCTTCTTCAGCTTCATCTTTCATGTCGGCGGGAATTTCTTCGACACGCATTGTCGCACCCATTTCATCACCGTCAAAATAAATTGCTTTTCCATCGATAATGTCAATAACCCCGGCAAATTCGCCTTCAGCACCGATTGGAAGCTGAATTGGAACAGCAGTAGCACCAAGTTTATTTCGCATATCTTCAACCACAGCCATAAAATCTGCACCGGTTCTATCCATTTTATTTACAAATGCCATAGTCGGTACATTATATTTTTTTGCCTGTCTCCAAACAGTTTCAGACTGAGGCTGAACTCCACCAACAGCACAAAAAACTGCAACAGCACTGTCTAGGACTCTGAGAGAGCGTTCAACTTCTGCAGTAAAATCCACATGCCCGGGAGTATCAATAATATTAATGCGTTTTTTATTCCAAAAACAAGTAGTTGCAGCAGAGGTAATAGTAATTCCTCGCTCCTGCTCCTGAACCATCCAGTCCATAGTAGCAGTACCTTCATGAACTTCACCGATTTTATAATTCACACCTGTGTAATATAAGATTCGTTCAGTCACTGTAGTTTTACCGGCATCAATATGAGCCATGATTCCGATATTTCTAACATTCTTAAGAGGTACTTGCCTACCTTCCGCTTCTTTATAATCTATTTTCTTGTCAGTTATTGACATTATATCTTCAATCCTTTATTACCATCTATAATGAGCAAAAGCTTTATTTGCCTGAGCCATTTTATGTGTATCTTCTTTTTTCTTTACGGAAGAGCCAGTATTTTCAAATGCATCAAGTATTTCTGATGCTAACGCATCTTTCATAGGTTGACCTTTTTTAGCTTTTGAATAGCTGGTGATCCATCTAAGTGCGAGAGCTACCTGTCTTGCAGCATCTACTTCTATAGGCACCTGATAAGTAGCACCTCCAACACGACGACTTTTTACTTCAAGTCTAGGTTTAACATTCTCAAGAGCCTGCAGAAAAACTTCCAGAGGTTCCAAGTCAGCTTTTTTAGATTTGATTACTTCAAAGGCACCATATACAATTTTCTGAGCAGTAGATTTTTTGCCTCTACTCATAATAGTATTGATAAGCCTTGCAACTAACTCACTGTTGTATTTAACATCAGGAGTAAGCTGTCTTTTTACTGCTTTTCTTCTTCTCATAATCTTTTATTCCCGCTAATTATTCATTAACAACAAAACTGTCGACGCCCATATAAAATAATAGGTTGCCGACAGTATAATCACATCATATTAAAAACAGATAGAAAGGTACATTATGATTTTTTTGTACCGTATTTGGATCTGCCCTGTTTTCGACTATCCACACCGAGACTGTCAAGTGCACCACGAACAATGTGGTAACGCACACCAGGCAGGTCCCTTACTCTTCCACCCTTAACAAGTACAACTGAATGCTCCTGAAGGTTATGACCTTCTCCGCCGATGTACGCTGTTACTTCCTCACCGTTTGTCAAACGCACTCTGGCGATTTTACGCAAAGCTGAGTTAGGTTTCTTTGGAGTTCTGGTGGTTACCTGAAGACAAACACCTCGTCTTTGAGGGCAATTCATCAGAGCTCTAGATTTACTCTTTCTAATTTTCTTTTTTCTTCCATGTCTAACTAACTGATTAATTGTAGGCATATTCAACTTCCTAATTTATAAAAATATTTTAATAATATATATATCCACTCTAAAAGGGCTAACAAAATAACACCAATAAGTATTTTTACAAATGATTTTGAAAAAAACTGTTAAATTTATTCTTTTTTTATAGAATTTTTAACAAATAAAGTAGCAATCAGTTTTACTCTGCTACATCATCACTATCTAAATTCTTATCAGATTCTTCTGAAACATCGGGTGACTCTTCATCCTCACCAAAAATATTTTTTTCAGCCTCTTCATCTTCATCAAGAGTACCTAGTATATCCATCAAATCAGAGAGTGAATCTTCCTTTTTAGTCTCAACTATAGATTCATTATCTTCTGAACTTCCACCCAATAAATCTTCAAGTTTTTTCAGATTTTGAGTTTCAGCAGATTCGACTTCGTTCTCTATAGGTTCGTCCGGAATCTCTTCACCCAGTTTTTTAACTCTTATTCTCTGCATAGCCTTCGTTCCTGTTCCTGCAGGAATTAAATGACCTGTGATAACATTCTCTTTGAAGCCATAGAGATTATCAACTTTCCCTAATGTCGCCGCATCTGTAAGAATACGGGTAGTATCCTGGAATGAAGCTGCAGATATGAAACTTTTCGTTTCAAGAGATGCTTTTGTAATACCAAGGAGAATAGGCTCAGCTTCCGCCGGTCTGCCACCTTGTGAGGCAACTTGTCTATTTTCTTTTAAGAATGCCTGCTTATCTACCTGTTCTCCAGGTAGATACATAGTATCGCCAGCATCTGTAACTCTGACTTTCTGAAGCATCTGCCTTACTATCACTTCAATATGTTTATCGTTAATTTCCACACCCTGAGCACGATATACAAGTTGAACCTCATTTACCAGATAACGCTGTAATGCGATAGGACCGCAGACTGCCAGAAGTTCATGCGGAACTATAGCACCTTCTGTTAATTTGTTACCTTTTTTAATTGTGTCCCCAGTAGTTACCGTAAAATGCTTACTAAGCGGGATCATATATTCTTCAACCTGCTCATTTTCCGGGTCACGGATAATTAGCTGTCTCTTACCTCTAGTAGCTTTACCAAGTTCAATAACTCCATCAATTCTTGCAATTTCAGAAGCTTCTTTAGGAATTCGAGCCTCAAACAACTCAGATACACGAGGAAGACCCCCGGTAATATCTTTATTTTTAGTTGATTTACGAGGAATCCTTGCTATCACTTCACCAGCTTTAACCTTCTGCTTTTCCTGAATCATTAAATGGGCATTTGCCGGAATACTATAATGAGCAACAATCTCTTTTCCTTTATTCATTATAACTATCTGAGGGTGGAGATCCTCTCTATGCTCCATAACAGTAAGCTCTAATACTCCATTAGGCTTCTGATCTTTATTGAGAGTAATCCCCTCAATCAAATCTTTAAATACCACTTTACCGGAACTTTCTGCAATAATAGGAATATTATAAGGATCCCAATGAACGACCTCTTCGTTTTTCTTTACGGAATCGCCTTCCAGTTTATTAAGTATTGATCCTATTGGAAGCTCATATCGTTCTAGTTCACCACCGGATCCATCGGTAATAAGAACAAATCCTGATTTATTTACGACAATATGTTCACCCGAATCATTATCAACAACTTTCACATCTTCGAGCTTCAGTATACCTTTGTTTTTCGCAACAATAACAGGCTTTTTATAAGATGATGATGCGGTTCCGCCGATATGGAATGTTCTCATTGTCAGCTGTGTTCCAGGCTCACCAATTGACTGAGCTGCAATAATACCAAGAGCATCGCCGATTTCAGCAATCTTATCACATGCAAGGTTTCTTCCATAACATTTGATACAAACGCCATATTCAGTTTCACATGTCAGAACAGAGCGTACCAATACTTTATCAATACCTCTATCTGCAATTAGAGCAGCGATTTCTTCAGTAATTTCCTCGTTAGCTGCAACAATTAGCTCATCGTAAACTGAATCACGAATATCAGCTGCCGCATACCTACCGACTAAGCGCTCATGAAGTGGAATAATTTCTTCGTCACCTTCAACAATATTAGAAATTGATATACCTTTAACAGTTCCACAGTCTTCTTCTCTGCAAATTAAGTCCTGCGATACATCAACAAGCTTTCTTGTCATATATCCGGAGTCAGCAGTTTTCAATGCCGTATCAGCTAAACCTTTACGGGCACCATGAGAACTAATAAAGTACTCAAGTACAGAAAGACCCTCTCTAAAACTAGCAAGAATCGGTCTTTCAATAATATCACCTGACGGTTTTGCCATCAAACCACGCATACCTGCAAGCTGACGAATCTGGTCTTTAGACCCCCTAGCCCCGGAATCCAACATTGCAAAAACAGGATTTATTGCTCCATCCTCTTTCTGATTCAATATGCGGAACAAGTCATTTGCAACACGATTACTCGCCTGAGTCCAAATATCAATAATCTTATTATGTCTCTCACCCTCAGTAATTACACCTTTGTTATACTGAGTCTGAACTATTTTTATCTCCTCTCTGGCTCTGTCAATGTGTTCCTGTTTTGTTTCAGGAATTACCATATCAGGAATCGAAATAGAAAAACCTGCAATAGTAGTATATTTATACCCAAGCTCCTTGAGTGCATCAAGGTGTTTGACTGTTGCTTCTCTTCCTGAATATGTATAAGAATCACGAACCAGCTTACCTAATATCTTTTTATCTGCAACTTTATTAAAAAAGCCTAATTTATCATCCCAAATTTCATTAAATATGCAACGGCCCGGAGTAGTGACAATATACTTACTCTCTTTATTTCCCCATGGAGTGTCCACTTCAAAATCAGGATTAGGAATTTTCACTGCATCGTGAATTTTTAATTGTCCAACATCCATTTTAGAAAGAACTTCAAAATAATCTTTACATATTTTAGGATTATCCTCTCCTTTATCCATACTTAAAGTTAAGTAATATGAACCAAGCGTAATATCTTGTGTAGGTGCCATTATAGGTTTACCATTGGCTAGAGAAAAGATATTATATGGAGCAAGCATCAATAACTTAGATTCCAACTGAGCTTCATTTGACAAAGGAACATGCACAGCCATCTGGTCACCGTCAAAGTCGGCATTATATGCTGTACATACCAATGGGTGAATACGAATTGCAGAACCTTCAATAAGAACAGGGTTAAACGCCTGGATACTTAATCTATGAAGGGTTGGTGCTCTATTCAGAAGCACAGGATGACCTTTAATAACCTTTTCAAGAATATCCCAAACTATAGATTCGCCCCGTTCTATCATTTTCTTAGCACTGCGGACAGTATGGACATAGTTTTGCTCTTTGAGATGTCGAATAATAAATGGTTCGAACAATACAAGCGCCATCTTTTTAGGAATACCACATTGATCAAGTTTCAATTCTGGACCGACAACAATAACAGAACGACCGGAATAATCTACTCGTTTACCCAGCAAGTTCTGACGGAAACGCCCCTGTTTACCTTTTAGCATATCACTTAAAGATTTAAGCGGTCTATTTCCGGCACCGGTAACTACCCGTCCGTGTCTTCCATTATCTAGCAAAGCATCTACGGCTTCCTGAAGCATTCTTTTTTCATTTCGAATAATTACATCTGGAGTATGAAATTGAAGAAGATTTTTGAGTCTGTTATTACGACTGATAATTCTTCTGTATAAATCATTCAAATCCGAAGTAGCAAACCTTCCGCCTTCAAGAGGTACGAGAGGACGCAGATCCGGTGGTATAACAGGAAGAACCTCAAGAACCATCCATTCAGGACGAGAACCACTCTTTATAAACCCTTCAACAAGACGCGTTCTTTTTGCAAGTTTCTTTCTAATAGCCTTACTTTTTGTAGATGCCATTTTATGTTCAAGCTCTTCCTGAAGTGCAGGCAGGTCAATATGAGCAAGAAGTTTCTGTATTGCAGGCGCACCCATTTCAGCTTCAAATGAATCGCCGTAACTTTCAATAGCTTCCATATATTCAATTTCATTAAGTGGCTGACCTATTTCTAATGGAGTATCACCCTTATCAATCACCACCCAATCTTCATAATAAACAATTCGTTCCATCGCACGAGCTGTCAAATCAAGCATCAAACCAATTCGACTTGGCATACATTTGAAAAACCATATATGCGTGACAGGTACGGCAAGTTCAATATGCCCCATCCGTTCTCTACGAACCCGTGATTGCGTTACTTCAACACCACAACGGTCACAAACCACTCCTTTGTGCTTAATTCTTTTATATTTTCCGCAGTTACATTCCCAATCCTTGGTCGGACCAAATATTCTTTCACAGAACAGTCCACCTTTTTCCGGTTTGAAACTACGGTAATTTATTGTTTCCGGATTTTTAATTTCTCCACTACTCCAGGATCTTATTACATCCGGAGAAGGAACATTTATTGTTACTGCGGCAAAAGAGTTTGATTCCTCCTGCCCCAGCAGTTCTCTATATGCAAATCTATTATCAGCCACGACAAAATCCTCCGTGTTCGTATCTATTCGTCATTATTTATTTACCAAGCGGATATCTATACATAGACTCTGCATTTCCTTCATAAGTACATTAAAGGACTCAGGTCTTCCGCATTCAAGCAGATTTTGCCCTTTTACGATTGATTCGTAAATTCTGGCTCTGCCAGTTACATCATCACTCTTAACTGTCAGCATTTCCTGGAGTGTATATGCCGCACCATATGCTTCAAGTGCCCATACTTCCATCTCTCCAAATCTCTGTCCACCGTGTTGAGCTTTACCTCCGAGTGGCTGCTGTGTAACAAGTGAATAAGGACCAACTGCTCTAGCATGAATTTTATTAACAACCAAATGATCAAGTTTTAACATATATATATAGCCGACAAGAACGCGCTGGTCAAACTTCTCACCAGTTCTTCCATCATAAATATCGGTCTTACCGTCATAGACAAGTTCACCGTTTTTCTCTACAAAACCCCAGTGATAATTTATACCTGATTTTGTCGCATACTTGGCATTTGCATCCGTCATCATCTCGACTATTTGAGTTTCTGATATAGCATCAAAAACTGGAGTTGCAACTTTTATGCCTAACATTTTAGCAGCCCAACCCAAATGAGTTTCAAGTACCTGACCTACATTCATTCGACTCGGTACCCCCAGTGGATTCAATATGATATCAACTGGTGTTCCATCCGCAAGATAAGGCATATCTTCTATAGGAACAATCTTGGCAACAATACCTTTATTCCCATGTCGTCCAGCCATTTTATCTCCAACCTGTACTTTTCTCTTAGAACCGACATAAACTGTTACTTTTCTGACAATTTTCGGCTCAACTCCATCTCCGGACTCAAGAGCTGCAATCATATCATTTCTAGTCTGCTCAATTCTTTCAAACTTTGGAGCATACCTAGAAATAATCTGAACTATTTTCTCTTTTAACGGACAATCGTCCATTATAAATTCTTTATATTTGTTAGCTAATTTCTGAATAGCACTTCTTGTAACTTTACGGTTAGAAGAAATGAGAATAGCATTCTCTTTTGATGATCCACCATCATATATAGGAGTAGGAAGTTTCTCGCCAAGCATAATCAAAGCTAAATCTTCACACATCTCCTCAGAGTATTGCGCCATTTCAACCTTGTAATTATCTTTTGCCTGCTTAATCTGACGACGAATTTCAGATTTAGTCAAAACTTGACGGTTTGGATCATTGGAGTATTCAACTCGAACATCCATTACAATACCGCCCTTACCACTACTGACGACAAGACTTGAATCTTTTACATCTGCAGCTTTTTCACCAAAAATAGCTCTAAGAAGTCTCTCTTCAGGAGCAAGCTCAGTTTCTGATTTCGGTGTAATTTTACCAACCAATATATCGCCAGGTTTAACTTCAGCACCTAAACGGATAATTCCATCAGGTCCAAGATTCTTTAAAGCCTCTTCGCTTACATTCGGAATATCTCTTGTTATCTCTTCAGGACCTAACTTCGTATCCCTCGCAACAATCTTGAACTCTTCTATATGAACACTGGTAAAAACATCTTCTTTGGCAAGTCTTTCACTTAAAACAATCGCATCCTCAAAGTTATAACCATTCCAGGACATGAATGCAACCATTACATTTTTACCTAATGCCAACTCACCATCATTAGTTGCCGCTCCGTCTGCAATAACATCACCAGCACTAATTTTATCGCCGGTTCTTACTAACGGACGCTGATTCATTGATGTACCAGCATTACTTCTAAGAAATTTATTTAATTTATATACTACTCCAACTCCACCATTCTCAATAGGTTTACCATCAGCAGTAATTTCAATATAATCTGAAGCAACTGCTGCAACAATTCCATCTATTTCAGATGTTACCACTGCCCTTGAATCCACAGCAATCTTCTTTTCAAGACCTGTGCCGACTAATGGCTCTTCAGTTTTAAGTAAAGGAACAGCCTGACGCTGCATATTTGAACCCATCAAAGCTCGGTTCGCATCATCGTGTTCCAAAAATGGAATAAGACCTGCAGCGGCACTTACCAACTGCTTAGGAGATACATCCATAAAATCAATTTCACTTGCAGGCATTTCAGAGGAATCCCCCTGATATCTTGCCATTACAACCTCATTTATAAATTCACCCTTATCATTCAATGGTGCATTAGCCTGAGCTATCTTATAACTCTCTTCCTGGTCTGCAGTCAAATATTTGATGTCGTGAGTTACAACACCATCTTTAACTATACGGTAAGGGGTTTCAAGAAAGCCGTAATGATTAATTTTTGAATATAACGCCATTGAGGAAATCAAACCGATATTAGGTCCCTCAGGAGTTTCAATCGGACAAATTCTACCATAATGACTTGAATGTACATCACGAACCTCAAACCCGGCTCTTTCACGACTTAAACCACCAGGGCCCAAAGCACTTAAGCGTCTTTTATTTGTAAGTTCAGCCAGCGGATTTGTTTGATCCATAAATTGAGAAAGCTGATTTCTTGCAAAGAAGTCACGAACAACACCAGCAAAAGCTTTTGGGTTTACAAGTTTTGAAGGAGTTATGTTAACTTCATCATTACCCATCAAAGTCATTCTTTCACGAATGAGTCTCTCAGTTCTTACAAGACCAATACGACATTGATTCTGCAGTAATTCTCCAATACTTCTTACTCGTCTGCTGCCGAGATGGTCAATATTATCAGGAGCTCCACCCTCATTTCTGAGTTTTAATAAAATCTTAGCCGCTTCTACCATATCTTCTTTGCGAAGAACTCTTTCTGAAACATCAATATCCTGTTTAAATCTTTGATTCAATTTAAATCTGCCAACTTCTCCAAGATCATAATGTCTTATATCAAAAAATGAACGATCCATCAGGGTTTTTGCATTCGCCATACTCGGCGGATCTCCAGGACGCATTCTTCTGTAAATCTCTTTCAACGCCTCGTCTGAAGTTCTAGCTGGATCTTTGCGCAGACAGTTAATTAGATAACTTGCTCCATCCGGTATATATGCTAGTTCAAGACTCTTAATTTTAGCTTTCTGCAATGTATTAACATGTGCTTCATTTAATTCTACAAATTCATCTAAAATGACTTTTCCAGTCTCATCAACAACAGAATCTATAGTAAAATATGCAAATAAATCATCCTGCTTGATAAGATGGGCTATAGTAAACTTTTTCACAGTATAAAATTGTGAAAGTAATTGTTTGTTTGATTCATATCCCACAGCACGAAGAAATGTAGTAATCAGAAATTTTCTGCGCCTGCGGCGACGGTCAAGATATATAAATATTTGATCATTAATATCAAACTGCACCTCCATCCATGATCCACGATCCGGGATTAACCTGAATGAATAGAGTATTCTACCACTGGAATGCTCGCTAGTTTCAAAACAAATTCCAGGAGAACGATGCAACTGGCTGATAATTACGCGGTCAACACCATTGATGACAAATGTACCTCGCGGGGTCATCATCGGCAAATCACCAATATAAACTTCTTCTTCGGAAATTTCTCCTTTATTATTCAGACGAAACTTCGCATATAATGGGGCACTGTAAGTTGAACCGTCTTTAATACAGTCAATAACCTCAACCTTGATTTCACCAAGTCTATATGATACAAAATCAAGCTTTAACTGTCCATCAAAGCTTTCTATTGGAAAAATTTCTCTAAAGACTTCCTGAAGCCCTTGCTTTTTCCTTTTATCTTCAGTTACATCATTCTGAAGAAAATTTTTATATGAGTCAATCTGGACACTGATTAAATCAGGAATTTCCAGAACATCTTTCAGTTTTCCACAATTTATGCGTTCAGCCATAAATCCACCTGTTATTTTCGCCGCTTAGCGGTTGTTAAAGTTGTAGAACTTTTAGAGCTCTCAGGGTTTCTTATACGACAAAATTCGTCGTGCCGATATTTCGGCACGACGACTTCATTTTTAATCATATCCTCAGGGATAAGTAATCGTATTGAATAAACAATACTTTATCAAAGAATTATTTAACTTCGACAGTTGCTCCAGCAGCTTCAAGTTTTTCTTTGATTTCTGTAGCTTGGTCTTTAGGAACTCCTTCCTTAACAGGTTTAGGTGCACTTTCAACCAATTCTTTAGCATCTTTAAGTCCAAGACCTGTGAGACCTCTGACTTCTTTGATAACTGCAATTTTGTTAGAACCGAATGATGCAAGAATTACATCAAACTCAGTTTTTTCTTCAGCAGCAGCAGCTTCACCACCACCAGCTGCAGGCATTGCAACAGCAGCTACAGGCGCAGCGGCAGTCACTCCAAGACGGTCCTCAAGCGCTTTAACCATTTTTGACAGTTCAAGAACTGTAAGATTTTCTATGTAGGAAACAAACTTTTCCATTTCTTCTGTTAATTCAACTTTTGTGGTTTCTTCAGACATAATATAAGCCTCCATTTAAATTTTAATTTATTCTTCTAATTTATTTTTATATGCATTAATTACATTAATAATTTCACTTGCCTTGGCATTAAGCACACAGACAAAATTCCTTGACGGTCCTTCGAGAACACCAAGTAACTGTGAAAGCAGTATCTCTTTTGGCGGTAATGCTGCAAGTGCATTAACATCATCTACAGATAATATTGCACCTTCCAGATAACCGAGCTTCGGTGTAACTTCTTTACATTTTTTCCCAAATTCAGAAATTACTTTCGCAACTGCAGAACAATCACCTTTTCCAGAGACCATCGCTGTCTCTCCAGAAATAGAAGCAGTTGCCAACTCTTCAATACCTACTTTCTCAGCAGCTTTTTTTATCAGTCGATTTTTCAAAACAGTACAATTGGCATCTACTTCACCTAAGTTACTGCGTAATTCTGAAAAATTTGTAACATTCAACCCTTTATAATTGATGAAAAATACATATTCCGCATCATTTAGTGTTGAACCGATATCATTTAGAAGTTGTACTTTTTCAACTCTCATAATACCACCTTCAGTATATCTCTAGTCTCAAGCTTGATACCAGGACTCATTGTTGATGACAATGCACATGTTTGTACATATGTTCCTTTTGCAGTTGCCGGTTTGGCACGAACAATAGCCTTAACAACAGCCTCGCAGTTCTCAATCAAATCAGATGCAGGAAAAGATAATTTTCCAATTGGAACATGTACACATGCACCTTTATCTGCTCTAAATTCAACTCGACCTGCTTTTGCCATCGCAACAGCTTCAGAAACATTGTCTGTTACTGTACCTGTTTTGGGATTCGGCATAAGCCCTCTAGGACCAAGCACTCTACCCAATGGTCTCACCTGAGGCATAGCAGCAGGTGTTACAATCAAAACATCAAAGTCAAGCCAACCATCTTTTATTTTTGAAATAAGATCTTCCTGACCTACGAAATCCGCACCAGCTTCTTTTGCTTCTTCAGCAGCTTTATCTGCTGCAATTACAGCAACAGTCACTTCTTTACCCGTACCTTTAGGTAATGAAACAGCTCCGCGTACATTCTGATCAGACTGCCTCGGGTCAATACCCAGCTTCATTGATAATTCAACAGTTTCATTGAATTTCACATGCGGCATCTTATCAAGAATTTCCAAAGCCTCAGCTAGCGTGTACTCACGATCTCTGTCGTAGATCTCCAACTGTTTTTTATATAATTTACTTCTTTTAGGCATCTTTCACCTCAATTCCCATGCTACGCGCAGTACCTTCAATGATACGCATTGCAGCTTCTTCAGATACAGCGTTTAGATCCTGCATTTTTAAACGCACTATCTCTAAAACCTGTTCTTTAGTAACGGATCCGACAAACTCGCGCCCTGGAGTATTAGCTCCAGCTGCAAGTCCAGCTGCTTTTTTCAACAGAATCGAAGCCGGTGGTGACTTAGTGATAAATGTGAATGATCTATCCTGAAAAACTGTAATAACTACAGGAATAATCATTCCGGACTGGGCCTGTGTAGCAGCGTTGAACTGCTTACAGAACTCCATAATATTAATACCTGCCTGACCGAGAGCCGGTCCAACCGGAGGCGCGGGATTCGCGGCTCCTGCCGGTATCTGCAGTTTTATTTGACCGGTAACTTTCTTTGCCATTATTTACTCCTTAAATAAAGTAACTTTCGAATTTTTAATTCAGATTCAGAGGCATAATCTAAATTATTATCTTAATAAACGGTTTAAAACCGACTTATAGAATTAATTTTCCTTTTCAACCTGCCAGAACTCAAGCTCTACTGGTGTAGAACGGCCAAAAATGGATACAAGTATCTTGAGTTTTCCTCTTTCAAGATCAATTCCTTCTATATTACCTTCAAAGTTTTCAAATGCTCCATCCTTAATCCTGACAACCTCTCCAACTTCAAAATTAACCTTAGGTCGAATTTTCTCTTTTTCACCCGCACATTGAATGAGAAGGCTCTCAACTTCTTTCGGTGATAACGGCATCGGCTTATCAGCTGACCCGACAAATCCGATTACGCCCTGTGTATTTTTAATGAAGTACCAGTTCTTTTCATCAACTCTTCTGATTTCAGAATCTTCATCGTATAGGTCCATTCGCACATACACATATCCCGGAAATAACTTCTTCGTAATTGTATACTTTTTCCCCTGCTTGATTTCCTGTATTTTCTCTGTCGGAATCAGAACTTCATACACATTAATTCCTTCTCCATCCTGCTCAAGGTGTTTCTCAATCTTACTTTTTACCTTGTTTTCCTGTCCGGATAAAGTCTGAACGACATACCAGCGTCCCTGGGAACGGTCTATTTCCTGTATTTCCTGTTCTTGAGTTTCTTTGTCTTCCATATTTTCAACTCCGCGGAGGATTTACCTCTGCTTTTCAGTTCTGATTCTTCCTTGTTCGTATTCAGTAAATTACTTAACAGTTAATATATTAATTAACCACATATTCAACCAGTCAATTCCGGCAACAAAAACAGCAAGAATTACCACACTCACAATGACTAGCATTGTCTGATCCATAACCTCTTTTTTGTTCGGCCATGTACACTTTTTGATCTCATCAAGTGTTTCCGCAATAAATTTTTTAATTTTATTTATCATCTTTCCTCCAGAGCTGCTGCGCCGCTTCTTAATCTGAAAAATGGCAGGTGAGCTGAGACTCGAACTCAGAACCTTCGGTTTTGGAGACCGATGCACTAGCCAATTGTGCTACTCACCTATATTAATCATATTTCTGTTATCTTGTTTCTCTGTGTACTGTATGCTTTCGGTCAAATTTACAAAATTTCTTTTTTTCGAGACGACCCGGAGTATTTCTTTTCTCCTTCATAGTCGTGTAATTACGACGCTTGCATTCTGTACATGCTAATGTTACTATTTCTCTAGCCATCTATTTCACCTGTTTCCTTCAGTATCGTTCATAGAAATTTCCCGAAGCATCATACGATGCCCGGGAAATCATAAACATATCTAATTATTGATTATTTACTATTCAATAATTTCAGTTACACGACCTGATGCAACAGTTCTTCCACCTTCACGAATAGCGAAACGGAGAGTCTTCTGCATAGCAATCGGGTTGATAAGTTCAACGATAACCTGTGCATTATCACCAGGCATAACCATTTCCACGCCTTCAGGAAGTGTTATAATTCCTGTAATATCTGTTGTTCTGAAGTAGAACTGAGGACGATAATTTGTGAAAAATGGAGTATGGCGTCCACCCTCTTCTTTAGAGAGTACATAAATTTCACCTTTGAACTTAGTATGAGGTGTAATTGATCCAGGTTTAGCCAGAACTTGTCCACGCTCAACCTCATCTTTCTTTGTTCCACGGAGAAGACAACCAACATTATCTCCGGCACGACCTTCATCAAGAAGTTTACGGAACATTTCTACGCCAGTAACAGTTGTTTTCTTAGTATCTTTGATACCAACGATTTCAACTTCTTCACCAACATGGATAATACCGCTCTCAACACGACCTGTTACAACTGTACCACGACCCTCAATTGAGAATACATCCTCAATAGGCATTAAGAAATCTTTATCAATGTCGCGTTCCGGTTCAGGAATGTATTCATCAACTGCTTCCATAAGATCCAGAATTGGTTTTACATCAGCATGCGAAGGATCACCTTCAGCTTCAGATGCTTTAAGAGCAGAACCTTTGATTATTGGAATATCATCACCAGGGAAATCATATTCAGAAAGAAGTTCTCTTACTTCCATTTCCACAAGTTCGATAAGCTCTTCATCATCTACCTGATCAGTTTTGTTCAGGAATACACACATTGCAGGTACACCAACCTGACGGGCAAGTAGAATATGCTCACGAGTCTGAGCCATAGGACCGTCTGTTGCAGCAATAACAAGAATAGCACCGTCCATCTGAGCGGCACCTGTGATCATGTTTTTAACATAGTCAGCATGACCAGGACAATCCACATGTGCATAATGACGATTTTCTGTTTCGTACTCAACATGTGCAGTATTAATAGTTATACCACGAGCTTTCTCTTCCGGAGCATTATCAATCTCATCATACTTCTTGACTTCTCCGTTACCCATTTTTTTACTGAGAGCCATTGTAATAGCTGCTGTCAGTGTTGTTTTTCCATGGTCTACATGACCAATCGTACCGATGTTCAAATGCGGTTTCGTTCTTTCAAATGTTTCTTTAGCCATTTTGTCCTCCTGAATTATTGACTAAATACCTTATTAAAGTATCAACTTATTTAAATTTAATATCATTATTTTATAAATGGAGCCCACAACCGGACTTGAACCGGTGACCTCGTCCTTACCAAGGACGCGCTCTACCGACTGAGCTATGCGGGCACCAGCAAGGAAATTCCGATTTCACAAGTAACTTACTTGCTCTCCTTAAATTTTCAACTCAACTTTCAACCAAATTACACAATCTTATATAATTCATATGGTGCTCGGGGGGGGATTCGAACCCCCACGGGTTACCCCACATGGCCCTCAACCATGCGCGTCTGCCAGTTCCGCCACCCGAGCGAATCAGTAAATTTGGGTCGTTATATTAACCTATTCAGGAAGTATTTCAAATGTTTTTTTAAAGAAATATCATTTTTTTTTCAATTATTTTTCATTTTCCCCATATTTTCACTCTTTTAATTACTTTTAATATTGATTTAAAGAGTATTTGTGTTATATATGAACCTTTGCTATATAATTTAGATTATTATAAATTAAAAGTTAAAAAAGGAGTATATTAGAATGATATTCAATGCATCTGAAATTTTTGAAATAGCTATAAATATTGAAATAAATGGTCAGAAATTTTATTCAAAAGCTGCAGAGATGACAAAAGACCCGCAAGTTTCTCAACTTTTAAAAAAACTTGGAGAAATGGAAGTAAGTCATGAAGAGTATTTCAGAAAGCTAAAAAATAGTTTTTCAGAGAAATATGCTAGTTCAATGCCGGATATTGACGAACAATTGAATCTCTATCTTAAATCTTATGCTGACGGGAAAGTATTTTCCTCAAATGTTCCTCCCGAAGCACTAATTTCCGATGATTCTACGGTTGAAGATATTTTTGAAACAGCAATTGACTTTGAACGCAGGACGGTCGTATTTTTTACTCTTGTCAAAGAGATGCTTCCGGAAAGCCTTGATCGTAAAAAAATTGATATTCTTATAAAAGAAGAACTTCAACATGTTGCTCTACTTAATAATCAGTTACAACAATACATGGATAATAATAATTCAGATTCCTAAAATTATTTTCACTTGAAAGGAAATAGAAATGAAAGCACATCAAATTGCAGATAAAGTATATTGGGTAGGAGCTGTAGATTGGGGTATTCGTGATTTTCATGGATATGCAACAGAACGCGGTTCAACATATAACGCTTACCTGGTTATAGATGAAAAAGTAACTTTAATAGATACAGTCAAAAGACCATTTCTAAATGAATTACTTACGCGAATCTCGTCAATAATTGATCCTGAAAAAATTGACTATATCGTCTCAAATCATTCAGAAATGGATCATGCTGGATGCATTAGGGAGATGATTGAGATTTGCAAGCCAGAAAAGACATTCGCATCACCAATGGGAATCAAAACTCTTGAAAATCACTTTAATACAGATTTGAATCTTTCCCCATTAAAAACTGGAGATATTCTGGAACTTGGCAGTAAAACTCTTTCGTTTATTGAAACAAAAATGCTTCACTGGCCGGACAGCATGATAGCCTATATGAAAGAAGAAGGGATTCTTTTTTCACAGGATGGTTTCGGAATGCACCTGGCAACCAGAAATATATTTGACGATGATATCCCTGAATATGTACTTGAATGGGAGGCCGAAAAATATTTTGCAAATATCCTTATGCCTTATTCTAATAAAATTATCACGCTCCTTGATGATATTGCAGAAATGAATATACCAATCAACTTAATTGCAAATGACCACGGCCCCATTTGGAGAAAACATATTACCAAAATTATTGATTTATATTCAAAATGGTCAAAACATGCATACACACCAAAAGCTGTTGTTCTTTACGATACGATGTGGGGTGCCACTGCAACAATGGCGTCATACATTAATGAAGGTCTGGCATCTCAGGGTATCGAAGTACAAACAATTCCTATGTCAGCATCTCATAGAAGTGATGTTGCAACTGAAATTCTCAGTGCGTCAGCACTTATTGTCGGTTCCCCTACCCTGAATAATAATATATTCCCAAGCATTGTTGATGTTTTAACATATATTAAAGGCCTTAAACCTAAAAATTTAATTGGAGCATCATTTGGTTCTTTTGGGTGGAGCGGAGAAGCAATTAAACAGTTAAATGCTCATCTACAGTCAATGAATGTTGAATTAATCTCAGACGGAGTAAAGGCAAAATACACTCCAGACTCAACTGACCTTGATAAATGCTATCAATTAGGTCAGGATGCAGGCAAAGCGTTACTTGAAAAATGCAAATAAAAGATAACATAATAAATTATTTATCGGATATTTTGAATACAGACACGATCATTTTTCGTGTCTGTTTTCTCCTTTTTCTTACTTTCACAATATCTTCATGCAGCTTTATTAAACTGAAAAAAGATTTAGAGCAAATGAATAAACATGCAGTTATTCGTGGAAAAATAACTTTACCATCCGGCGACAGCTCGAATTCACCGTGCATTATTGCAGCCTTTGACAAGAAAAATAAACTTGTTAAATATGCTCTTATCCAACACAATTCTAATTATTTTGTTATGCAATTACCTGAACATGGTGTCTATAAAATTTCAATATTTCAGGATAAAAACAGAAATTCCACTTACCAGATTTCTGAACCATCCGATTTATGGCTCAACCCCATGAATGTAAAACTAAAGAAAAAAGACCCTATAATAGTCGATTTTACTTTATCGCCAAAAAAAATATTACCTGAGACTCTGCGAATAGCCACGGCAGATTCAAAACTTTTCTCTGGAAATACTTTTAAAATAATAACCGGAGAAAAAACTGATTTCAGTCTTTTTCAATTTTCAAATAAATATGGAAGTTTAGGGCTTTGGCAACCTTTTGAAGCTTTCAGAAAATATGGTGTTGGTGTTTACTTTATTGAAGACTACGACCCAAAAAAAATTCCCCTCTTATGTATATATGGAATGGGTGGATTCGCTCAAGACTGGCAAACTTTTTTTAACTCAATTGATAAATCCAAATTCCAGCCATGGTTCTATTTTTACCCATCCGGTTATTCTATCAACTCATCTGGTAAAGCATTAAATATTATCATGGAGAATATCAGAAAAAAATATCATTATAAAAAATTATATATAGTTTCTCACAGCATGGGAGGCCTTGTTGCACATAAATTTATTACTCTTAACCGACAACAAAACAAAAAAAACTTTGTTAAATTATTTATTACGGTTTCAACTCCATGGGCAGGAGACAAAGATGCAGAGTGGGGTCAAAAAGCTCCAGTGACAATTCCGTGCTGGAATGATATAGTACCCTCCAGTGCTTTTATAAAAAATACTAAAGCGTCTGATTTAGATGGAATCCCCTACTATATGTTGTTTACCTATAAAGGTGATAGAAAACCATTTCGTATAAACAATGATACAACCATAAGTATTGCATCTCAACTAAAAATGGAATTTCAGTTAAAAGCTGAAAAAGTCTATGGATTTAATGACCATCACGCGGCAATTCTTCATGACATAACTGCTATTGATATAATTAATTCTATCTTAAAAAAATACTCTGAATAAAAGATCTTCTAATTTTTTTCCTTAATCAATCCTGAACGGTACTTTTTCAACAGTTGATATAAATCATCTATTTTTATTTGCAGTTCCCTGCCTCGATCAGTATCACGAACCCTTAATCGATCAGAAAATTTCTCTACAAATCTGTTATTAGAATGTATATCAACTTCATGCAATATAGCATTCTCAACCGATTCAAAAGGATCATGAGCACACAACATGATTCCATGTGAATTATAGACTAATGTGTATCCTGCTATTCCTGTCTGAGTCTGATATGCCTTTGCAAAACCACCGTCAATAACAAATAGTTTCCCACCAGCTTTTATAGGATTTTCGCCCTTTTTAACTTTTACAGGAACATGACCATTTATAATATGACCAAATTCATCATCTAAACTGAACTCTTTCAGTATCTTTCTGCAAATATCCTCAGAATCACGGAAATGATAATATGAATTTTTCACTTCTTTATGTGCTTCATTCTCATTAATAAAATATCTCTCAAAAGTGGCCATTTTATCCTTGCCGAATAAAGGAGAATTCGCTCCACTCCAAAGATACCAGATCATATCCATACCTTCCAATTTTTCATCAGTTTCCTCTTCTGAAAAATAAGCCTTTCTTACAAGGGAATCTATATGATCAAGAAATCCTTTGCCGGATAAAGTTTTGCCACCTAATGTAAAAGAGATAAAATCACCATTCTCATCTATCGCAATACACCCGTGATAAAGCAGATTTCCATTTGAACACAAATACAAACTCCCGTTAGAATAAAGAAAACGGATATGCTCCTGCAGTTTACGACTGTTTTTGAATGAAAATAGAAGCTGTTCAAGAACTCCCTGTTCCTTAGGTGTTAATTCATAAGATAAATCACTATTCAGAGTCGGAAAATTTGTATCATTTAATTTGTATTTTCTGCCGCTAAGTTCAACGAGCCCTTTCTCTATATCAATTTTATCAAGCAGAAGACGGTCATTCATATCAAATTCAGGACGCCGCATTATTATCTGTCCTTCAAGCTTCAGCTGGATTATTGTTATCGCTTTATGCATTTTTGCAATTAAACTCAATTCCTCAGCAGTATATGATGTACCGTTATCAATATTCTTTACCAGAAATGAGGTACATGGATCATCACGATATACATCCATTGCAAATGATGCAAGAGGCATCATGGATATACCGTATCCATTCTCAAGAGTCATCACATTTCCATACCTTAAACTGTTCCGTAGAACATTTGCAATACAGGCTGGCTCACCGGCAGCAGCTCCCATCCATAAAACATCATGATTCCCCCATTGAATATCAACACTGTGATATTCCTTAAGCGTATCCATGATTTTGTGAGCTCCGGGTCCACGGTCATATATATCTCCAATTATATGCAGTTTATCAACTGCCAGGCGTTTAATAAGATCAGATATAGCTATTATAAAATCACCCGCTCTGCCGGTCAAAATAAGCGTTTCTATTATACTTGCATAATATTCCTGTTTATTATCCAGTCCCTCCTGTTCATGAAGAAGTTCTTCAATAATATAACTGAACTGCATAGGCATAGATTTCCTGACCTTCGCCCGGGTATATTTAGAAGCGACCAGACGACATACATAAATAAGCCTGAATAATGTTATACGGTACCATTCTTCTTTATTATCAATACCTTTAAGTATTTGTGATAATTTTCTCTTCGGATAGTATATAAGTGTTGCAAGTGTCCGTTTCTCTTTTTCCGTCAAAGTATTATTGAACTGCTGGTCAATTTTTCTTCTTAACGCACCGGAACAGTTTCTCAAAACATGTGAAAAAGCTTCATACTCACCATGTACATCAGAAATAAAATGTTCAGTACCTTTAGGTAAGTTTAAAATTGCATTTAAATTAACAATTTCCTCTGCAGCATCAGCAATTGTTGGAAACTGAGTACTCAATAACTTCAAATAATCCAGATTTCTTTTATTTTCCATATTCTTTTATTTTTCTGACTGTTCTAAAACTGTTTTAACGGTCGATATAACTCTATAAATTTCATCATCACTCATCGCCGGATAAATAGGAAGTGATATCACTTCTGAATACAGTTCTGATGCAACAGGAAAATCGTCAGCATTGTATCCGAAGTTTTCCTTATAATACGGATGAAGATGCAGAGGTATGTAATGAACACTTGTTCCAATACCACCTGCTGTCAGTTTTTCTATAAATTCGTTTCTTGAAATACCAGATTCATTATTATTCACACGGATTATATATAAATGCCATGAATGTTTTATTCCTGATTTCACAGACGGAAGAGTTATTCCACGCAAGTTTTTAAGACCTTTATTATAAATACCTGCAATCCTCTCCCTGGAGCTATGAAAATCATCTGCCCTTTTCAACTGATTTACACCAATTGCAGCAGCTATATCAGTCATATTGTACTTATACCCGGGTGCTGTAATCTCATAATACCAGGAACCTTCTTTTGAAAATCGCTTCCAGGCATCCTTACTGATACCGTGCAGAGACATTATACGCATTCTGTCTGCCCATTCCGGATTATCTGTCAATGCCATTCCACCCTCTCCTGTAGTTATCGTCTTATTGGCGTAAAATGAATAACACGCAATATCCGCACTGGAACCTGTCATTTTCCACTCTTTACTTTCCTCTGTTTTATAATAAGCAGGACAACAATGAGCACAGTCTTCTATTAAAAATAACTCATATTCCGAACATAACCTCTTCGCATGCTCTACATCAACAGCCTGTCCTCCAAAATGAACCGGGATCATTGCCTTCACTCCATTATGTTGTTCAGGCACTCCAGGTACATGCTCGCATGATGCTATTTTCTGCAAAATATCTTCTGCTTTATGCATATCCATATTAAAAGTATCTTCTTCAGCATCAACTAACACAGGAACCGCATCTAAATACCTGACGACTTCAGCAGTAGCCGCAAATGTATATGTCGGAACTAAAACTAAATCGCCTGCCCTTATTCCTACAGCTTCAAGTGCAAGATGCAGAGCGGCTGTGCAGGAATTAACAGCAACAGCCTGACCACGCTTCATATATTTCGAAAAATCTTTCTCAAACTGCTTTGTAAATGGTCCTGTTGTCATCCATCCGGATCTTAGACATTTATTAACATCATTAATCTCGTCATCTGTTATTAACGGTTTAAAAAATGGAATAAATGAATTATCTTTTTTCATAACTCAATTTCTTTCTTAGTTTAAATAATTGATTATTTCTTTACACAAATCATGATAATAGTAGACGGCACTCTCCTGAATTTCCGTAAATAATCCATCCACTGCTCACTCACATAAGGCGATTCTCCAATTAAATCTGAATCTGTAAACGGTTCAAATATTCTGTATATCAGCATTCCGGCGTCAAAAGCCCACGCTGACAAAGTATGAAAGTTATAAGCAGAAGAACGAACTATTTCTCTATTCGCATCATCAAATCTTATATCTGTAGGCGGACTAAAATAGTCCGGCATGAAAATCCCAAACTCCCCATCAAGTTCAATCGTTTCCGTCTGCATTAACGGATGTGGTGTTGAAAAAAGAAAAAAACCTTTCTTCTTTAAATATTTTGCAGCCGTCTTAAAAAAAGAACTCGGATCATCTGAAAATGGCAATGCGTACACAGAATGAATAAAATCAAACTTCCCTGTGACACCCTCAGGTTTCTCCATCGAAGTACATACAAGCTTTATATCCTGCTTTTCCTTAGCAGAAAGTTCAGCAGCATACTCTATCTGTTTCTGAGAAATATCCAAAGCTGTACATATACCTCCCTGTTTAGCAAGATAAATACTGTTCTGTGCTCCTCCACACCCCAATTCCAGACATTTTTTACCTCCAACATCAAGCGGAAGTATCTTCATTATCTTATCACCAGGTAAAAGGGGACCAAAATGAAATTCATCAGTTGAAATTTCTGTCAAATATTGATATGCATCACTGATCTCGTCCCAATAGACAGCATTATTATTCATTATTTTAATTGTCCTATTCTTTCTCTTTTATACGCATACCAGATAAACCAGGTACTCCAGTCGGAATGCTCTGCTCTTTCCGCGGTGAAACTTTATCAAGAAATTTGCGGATATCAGCATCCATTTTCCTGCGGTCTAACTCAAAAAGAGTCCAACCTCCAGGATGTCTCTTCTTTAAATTAGCACCTTTGTCCACAAGTAACTTAAAAATTCCAGGCTTATTCGAAATCACAGCAAGCATTACAGGAGTAAATCCCTTTCTGTTCGGAGCATTAATCTCAGCACCGCGTTCCAACAGCAACTGAACTGCTCCGGGACGCCCCGCCGCAACCGCTCCGCATAACGGTGTATTACCCGACTTGTCAAATGCATCAAGGTCTGCTCCGTTATCCAAAAGAAAGTTTATAATATCCATATTCTGAGGAAAATACATAATAGCAAACATTAATGGTGTCACACCATTTGAATTACTCTTATTTACATCCGCACCGTTTTTTACTAATAATTTTATAACTTCGGTTTTTAAACATTTTATACTTTCAATTAAAGGCGTTGATATGTGTCTGGTTTCAACTGTATCACCTTTTGTCTTCACATAGGCAACAACATCACCATTTACATCTGCTCCTTTTTTGATTAATTCTTTAATTTCCTCTGTATTTCCTTTAACACAGGCACCTGCAAGTGCCATAATATATTTACTCTCTTTATCCGCTGCCTCAAGTATTTTCTCTCGCCAGCCGCCCGTCCGAACTAGAAAATATTTAGCTGCCGCATAGTTTTTCCGTTTGAATTCCTTCACTCCATAATAAAGATTCTGCAGATATTCAGGAATACCAATAAGTTTCATCTTGAAATCCATAGGAAATTTTTTTATCTTTAAAGGCCATACAGCTGTAATTTTTGGCTTTTTTACCTTAAAATACAAAGTTCCACGCTTGATTTTTGTAATAATACCTGTTTCATTCTTACCTTTTATAGGTAAAGTTGCTTCAGTTCCTACCTTGTCCTTATAAAAATCTAAGACCAATATATTCAAATGATAAAGATCAGTTAAATCCTTACCGGATTTTTCCCCTTTTAACTCTTCCGCTACTTCCTTAAATTTCCCTTTCAGCAGTTTCTCCGCCTGCTCTAATGAAATCTGACCAGTTTCTGATATATTCTTCTCTGCCGGCTTCTCCGGATGTTTTATTTCTTCATCAACTGCGGTTTCCTCTGCAAATATCGTGCCGGAAAAAAGTAACAATGCAGACAGTGCAAGAAAATAATATTTCCGTCTCAATAAAAACACCGATTCAGAAAAATCCAATAATTCAGTAAAATATCTTTCTTTTTTCATAATCACATTATCCTACCATCTACAAAACTAATTAAAAATACAAAACTGCAGGCTTTTTTCAAATTTGCAAAACTATTAAAAAAGATACGCTATTTATCCTGAATTGCAACCAGAATTTAAAACTTACACATTTTTACTTAAAAATCAGGTTCTCTTTTTCAGCTCTTTGAGCACTCTTGAACGCTCTTTTGCTATAATCTGTTTCACCTCCATTTTGGTGAAACCGTTTTTTTCGCCCATTGCAAAAAGAAGCCGTATCTCTTCAGATGAAAGGACACCGTCTGAAAAAGCCATTTTCACAGCGGCTGAAAGCCAGTCGCGTGCCTCTTTAGGTCCCTGAGGTACCGGAATTTCAAGAGTCCCGTTTTTAGCTGATTCAATTAATTCATTCAACCTGCTCTCCGGTATATTCCTCTGTGCAGCAAAATTCTTCAGTAGCTTCATCTCTCCATCATCAATTACAAAATCAGATAACATAACAAAAATCATCCATGCTGCCATCTCTAATGGACGAGGATTAGATGCATTAACAATATTCTCCTGATCTGCTATACTTCTGAAAATTACATCAACCTCCTCATTATACCGGCTGTTCACAACATCTACAACCCAATCCGCTGAAGGATCATTCAGTACAGTACCACAATATTCACAACCGTTTGCAGCCTCATCACTAACAGGAGCTCCACAACCGGGACAATGCGATGATGAAAATCCTGTATCATCTTCTGTAACACCATGCTCGCGGATTAAAATAAAATAAGAACTTGTCAAACTGCTTCCGCCGACAACTTCCTTTCTGCCATCACTATACAAACGAGCACGCTTTGAACTCCATCTTACAAGAACCAGAGCACGGTCATAATCATCATTAAGGTCAATTCCTATAGTTTCAACACTCCCGACTGCAGGTTCCGCCGGAACCAGTCTGAATCCCTTATCATTACATTTCAGCATTTCCTTTATGTTAGCACATAACTTGTCAGTAGCTGTCTTTTCTACAACAGATAATTTTCCCGTCTGAACTGCTCTCGTATAACGCCAGAATGCCACACTCGTCTTATCTTCAAGCACCTGAGGAGAAAATAATGAATCAGTCATTCTAATTTGTTTAACACCGGGGATTGCGGATTTATCAACCGCATCCCACTCGGATGCCTGAGTTATCTCACACAATACCCAGTCATACTGACCATTCTTTATCAATGCTCCACAAGATTCACACTTTGCAGATTCATTAACTTCAAGCAAATATCCGCAGTTCGGACAATTCCCCTCCATTAACCCGTTCTTATTTAAACTCTTTACACCGCTCCTGCGGATAAATGTCCAGTATTCAGTAAAATCCTCATCACACCGCGTACCGGAAACCTCTTTGCCACTGCTGACATCAATCATATAATCAACCGCAGACGCATTTATTCCGACTGTAAGAGATTCAAATACTTCATCAGCTTCTACATGCACGGGGACAAGACTCTCAACTGTAATATTCTCCATTACATTTCTAACGCCATTTTCCTTCTGTTCAGCATACTGAAGTTTAAATCTCTCTGCAATCCCGTCAGAAATAAAAGGACGAACCGTTTCGATCTCCTGACGGCACCATGCATCCTGAAGTTTTAAAAATGCATTTTTAACGCGGTTATTAAATATATCTATATTAAACTCGGAATCACGCCCTGTAATTTCTTCCAACTTTTTCTGAAGATTAGACGATTTTATTTTTCGGATTTTTGAACCTGCATAAGCATTACTTGCAGGTTCTTTTGAAAAATACCCGACAATTATAAATACTATTATTAAAGGAATGGAAATGTAAGGATATCTGATTATCAAATATATCAAAATTAATATGCCGTCCCCACCTCCTGATGAGCCACCGCTACCATGAAAACCGCCGCCACCATGAAACCCGCCGCCGCCTCCATGAAATCCGCCACCACCACCTGCTCTTGCAAGAAGTTCACCGGCAGAAATTAACAGTAATAATACCAGTACAATATGTTGATTTCTCAGCTTCAAGGAAACTCTGCAATACAATTCCTGTAGTTTTTTCATTTCTTAATTTCTTTATAATAGTGTTGTTCTAAAAAATTATCTAATTATGACAAAACCTTTTATCACGCCTGAATTCAAATTATTCATACCAAAATAAAAGGCTATATGAAAATATGTTATTAGTTCTGTGGCGGAAGCGGTGGTGGTGCCGCATTAAAAAAACCTGCAAGTTCAGGAATATTCCCGGCAGGTGTCCAGTTCGCCATCCCCTGATGCCAGACTAATGTGTCTTTCTTTATCAAACCCTGCTGAATCTGAGTTTTCAGAAGTGA